>Ga0302279_10000250_pt1 | contig 77997 bp, 71 predicted proteins | sample III_Bog_N3_3_FD_194541 | JGI IMG/M metagenome (GOLD analysis project Ga0302279, IMG submission 194541) | Peat permafrost microbial communities from Stordalen Mire near Abisko, Sweden - III_Bog_N3_3 | ecosystem: Environmental > Terrestrial > Soil > Wetlands > Peat | place: Sweden: Abisko...
AACGTCAGCGACGACGGCGGCAGCACGAGCGTCTGCGCGATCGCGCCGGCCGACAGGCCATCCGGCCCGCGCTGCACCAGCAGGCGGTACACCGCCAGCCGGGTCTCATGGGCCAGCGCAGCCAGGGCTGCAACAGCCTGATTCGACTCCACGGGCAACCGTCCGATCCTTCAAGAATTATCGAACGGTAGCTGCGGGCAAGCGGTGCGTCAACGACATTCGAAGGATTGTCGAATAGTCCTCGGGCAGTCCCCCTGAAATCGCTGCGGGGCGCGCCCCCGTTCAGGGCATGTTGGGCTGCGGGATACCGAGCACCTCTCAACCTGCGCCGATTCAGCCGGCCACCTGAGCCGGCAGAGCGGTTTGGCCCAGCACCCAGCCCTCCCACCGCCTGATCCACGGATCGTCCGGCGCCGTGTCGGGCCGGTTGCCGGCCAGCACGTTGAGCGCGCACAGCAGGCCGAGCACACAATCGAACCGGTCCTCACCGGCGGCGTCGGCGCCGAACCCCTCCGCTGCAGCGTCCGCCAGCGTCGCGGACGGCCGGGCGCCCAGCCTGGTCATCACGCCCAGCAGCCCTGCCCCGACCATGGCGCGGTCGGACTGGCGGCGCTTGCTGCCGGCCAGCCGGATGCCGAGATGGCGCAATGCTTCGGCGGGGTAGGTCTCGGCCAGCGCCACCGCACCGGGCGCGAGCAGCGTGCGGAACGGACCGGCGAACGGCCAAAGCCGCACATCCTCGCCGGCGGCCAGCGCCGGCAGCAGCATGTCGCGCCATCCGGCGATCGCCGCCTTGCCCGACTGGTTGGCGCCCAGAGTCCAGAACACCGGCGCTCCGGCGGGACGTTCGGCGGTGGCGCGGTCGCAGCAGCGGGACAGCGCGGCGGCATCGGCGAACCCGAGCGCGGCGGCGTGTGCCGCCCGGGTGATCCCGGCCACGCCGCGCGCCGGATAGAACGGCCGCTCCGGTCCCAGCTCGGTCAGCGCCCCGCACACGTCGAAGAACCCGGAGCGGGCGGCGAGTCCGCGCAGGAATGCCGGAAAATCGGCCTCCGGGCGCGTCGCGGCATAGGCACGCGGCACGCCCAGGGGCATGTCGATCCCCAGCGCCACCGCCCCGCCCGCCGCCTCCATGCGGAGCCGTGCCAGGAACCGCGTGACGTCGCCCACCGGGCGCGGCGCCGCAACACGCCAGCCGGCGCCGTCGCGCTGTGCGACCGCCACCCAGCGCTTGCGCGGATCGACGCTCCAGTCGGCGTGGGCGGCTACAGCGGCTTGTGCGCCTTGTCGAGCAGGCGGGTGAAGAAGCCCGGCTTCTTGTCCGCTTTCGCCGGCTCCGCCGCCTGCTTCGCGCGCGCCTCCGCCTTCTGCTGGCGCTGTTTGGTGTCCAGCCATTTCTCCAGGCTCATGCCGGCCTTGGCGGCGCGCCTGGCTTCATAGGCACGCTGTCCGTCGGTCAGTGTCTTCGCGGTTTTCACGTCGGTGCCTTCAATGTCGGTGCTCTTGCCCATACCCTTCGGAGGGCTGGCGTCCGGGGCGGTTCTCGCAAGGAGCGGGCCGCGGTTCAAGCCTCCCCCCGGCGGCGCAGAATGACCTGGCCGAACGCGCCGAGCCCGGTGTTGATCGCAATGCCGGCGAGCGAGAGCAGCACCAGGGCCGCGAACATGCGCGGCACCTCCAGCCGGTAGCCGGCCTCCAGGATGCGGTAGGCGAGGCCGGAGGCGAACCCGCCGGAGCCGGCGACGAACTCCGCCACCACGGCCCCGACCAGCGCGAGCCCTCCGGAGATGCGCAGCCCCGCCAGGAAAAAGGGCAGCGACGCGGGCAGCCGCAGCAGGCGCAGCGTGCGCCACCGTCCGGCGCCATACAGGCGGAACAGCTCCTGCAATTCGACGGGCGCCGAGGCGAGGCCGGCGGCGGTGTTGGCGAACACCGGAAAGAACGCGACGATGGTGGCGCAGACCACGAGCGAGGCGAACGGGTCGCCGACCCAGACAATGATCAGCGGTGCGATGGCGACGACCGGCGTGACCTGCAGCACGATTGCCCAGGGCTGGATCGCCGCTCGCGCGAGCGGGCTGACCGACATGGCCACGGCCATCGCGGCGCCGAGCGTTGCGGCGGCAACCAGGGCGGCGAACGTCACCAGCAAGGTCGAGCCGAGCGAGAGCAGCAGCCCCTGCGGGTCGGCGAAGAACGCGGTGCCGATGGCGAGCGGACCGGGGACCAGGTAGGCCGGCACGCCGGTCAGGCGCACCGCCGCTTCCCAGGCGAGCAGCACCAGCAGGCCGAAAGCGGCGGGGGCGAGGCGAAGCAGAGCGGGGGTCATGGCGGCGTCCGTCGGTAATGGGCGGTCGGGCGTGGCGGGCACGCGGTCTCGTCTTGGGCTGAGCCGCCGGCCTGGTCCACTGAAAACCGCGCTCGGCATCATGTCACCAAACGCAAAGCAGCGGCGGATGGCGCCAAGGGCCGCGGGCTGAGTCCGACGCGGCTGCCGGGTTGGCAGATCGTGGGGAAATGCGGCGGACCGCTTGGTTTCGCCTCCGCCGCGCGGCGCGCGAGGCCGCTTGGTCGTGGGCAGAAAAACCGGGCGGCGAGATCCGGGCGCCGCGCTCGCTACCGGCTTGCCAATTTCTTCGCGATTTGCGGATAGTCCCGCTTCAGCGCGTCGAGGATCGACGTCAGATGCCGGTCGAGCGTGTCGAAGATGACCTGCGGGTCGGTCTCGGTTTCGACCGCCTTCATCACCGCGGGCGGCAACGCGGCCTTGGCAAGCAGCGTCCGCATTTCAGCGAATGCCTGATCCGTCTCGGCTTGCTGCGCCTTCGCTTCGGCCGCGCCCTCCGCGTGGTACGCGGCCAGCATGCGTTCAGGCAGGCAGGGGCTTGCCGGCGGATGGTCCAGCGGCTCGGCCTCGCACTCGAACAGCAACATCTCGTCCGGCAGGAAGTCCATTTGCTGCGCGGTCACGCCGCGCCAGACCAGCACGAGCCTATCGCTGTCCGGGATCGCAACCACGGTATCGAGGTGCATGGGAACCGCCTCGGCGGCCACGCCCGCCGTCGTGTTGCGCAGCACGCCCACGCGCAGACGCTGGCCAGGGAGTTGCGTGGTCAGCACGGCAATTTTCGGATGCAGGTTGTGCAGCACCAGCGTTTCGTCACCGCGCGGATAGTTGCCGGCTTGCTGGTCCTGGGGGGCGGCGTTGTGGTAGCTGGGATCATAATCGCTGGGCGGCAACGGGGCGCGGAACGTTGCCCAGCGGCGGTCGCGGGTGCCGAGCTTGGCCCTTCGCTGCTGGAATGACAGCGGCACCGGCGCGAAATTCGCGGGCTGCGGCCGGTCCTTCAGGGTCAGGATCGGAAACAGCGGATCCTCGATCAGCGGCAGGAACACGACTTTGGTGCCACCCGCCTCCGGGGTTGGATCGATTCCCATACCCATCGGGTTGCGCCGGTCGTCCAAGCCGCCGAAGCTGTATTCCCACCGGAGCGGCACGGTCAGCATCGGCTCCGGCGGCGTGATGGACCAGCGCTCGTGCGGACCCTTTATCGCCTTGCGCGGTCCGTGGAACACCAACTCCTTGTGCATCGGGCCCAGTTGGAAGGAGGCGCGGCCTTCGGGCGCCGCCTTGCCGCCAGGCTGGTGGAACGAACCGATGACGTAGAAATCGGTGTGCGGCTTGAACGGCGCCAGGTCGCTCGCCCAGGCGAGGCTGCGGCCGATGTCATCGAGATACGGCTTGTCGCCCGAGATCGGCAGTTGCTTCGTGGCGGGAGTGCAGACGCCGCGGTGCTTGAGATCGAAGGTGCCCTTCACAATCAGCGTCAGCGAACGCGCGGGCGGCGCGACCCGCGAGGGGACCGGCAAGAAGACGAACGGCGTGTGGTTGATGGTACGCATCAGCGCTCATGCACAGGTGGAACGTCTCGGGTCAGCTTTGTCAAACGCCGTTGAAAAGATTTTGTACAACATCTTGATTTGCTACGACCGAAGTACTGGATATCGTTCCTTCACTAACGAACAGTTTCGTTACCCCTGCTGCTATCAAGACCCCAGCGGGGCTTATCCTGATACCCGCTATGGCCGAAGCTTCGGCGCCCGCGGCCGCGGCTTTTGCGATTTGGCCGGCGGCTATCGTCATAGCCTGAATGACAAGCACCGCTGCGGAAGCTGTCGTAACCAGGCCGATCGACGCTTTCATCGCAGCCTGCATTGCGTTGCTGTCGTCTCTGGATCCAACCCCCGCAACCACGCTGTCGTCAACGATGTCCATCATGACCTCTGCAATCGTCGACACAATACCGGCCACCAGCGCCATTTTGCTGGTGACGGCTGTCGCAGGAACGCCGCCTGCTACGGCTGCCGGACTTACGCAGAGGAGGATATTGCTTGTGGCGGTCGTCGTTGTGGTATTTACGATCTTTGTGTCGCCCCACCCCTGCACATCGATATTGCTATTGATTATATTAACGATTTGTCCCCCGAAAACGTTCTGCGTGGTGCCGTAATTCGACCAGAGCAGACTTCCAAGGCCGGTCGATGCGTCATTTCCCAGCCACTGCGTTATACTGTTTCCGGTTATCAGGTTGGTTATAGTGCCAATCGTTGTATTCATCGCAGCGCCGACCTGATAGGTGGCGCTCGCGCCGCCACCGCCTCCCATCCGATAATTCGCCGACATGACTGTCTTGTCGTCAAGGACAACGGACAGGCTGTCTCCCGACCACTGATTGAATGTCGGACCGACCAACTGCACTGAATCCGTGCTGTAGATCAGTACGCCGTCTGGAAAACTCTGGCCTTGACTCAGCGCGCTCTCGTCGTTGTTGTTCGACTGGCCGAGTCTCAAATAGCTCTCCCAGTCCGGCGGCGTCTGGCCGGGCGGGGACGCGCTGGTCGGCACACCGACGATGAAGTTAGCCGAACAGTTCGCTATGATGTCTGCGTCGGACATCGCCGTACCCCCTCATTCTTCAATGGTCACGGTGAACTCAGCCGGCGCATCGACCGAAATCTCCCCGCCCCAGGCGCAGAGACAGATGCTATCGACGGTGGCAAGCGGCAGGTCTTCGTAGAGCGCCAGACTCGATGGTGGAGTCCAGGGGGCCGCAAGCACCGGAACGCAGGGCATGGGGGTCAGCACCCCCATCGCCGCGGCGGTGGCGGCGGCGACTTCGGGGTTGGCCAGGCTGCTGCACATGCCGAATGGCAAGATGTTGTCGAACGGCACGAACTCCATCATCGTCGCCGTTGTCATCGCGCCGTCGATCACCGGTTTGCCCGGCAGGTCAAGTGCCACAAACACCGACGGCGCCACGCCGAAGGAACAGGTGAGCACGCAGCCCGTGGTGAGAAACGCCGGCATCGTTCTGTCCTTCTTTGCGGGCGGCAAGCGGGATCGCAATCATCGGCGCCGTGCCCACGCTGGCTCCACGGGAAGGCCGGCCCGGGAATGCAAGAAAACGACCCGATAGGCCGCGCCGTCAACACGCAGCAGCCCAAAATGGTCCGATGTCGCCTTGTCGGTTCCGGCACGCCATGACCTGAAAGCCCGGCAACCCCGGGTGGTTCGACTCGCCCGGGCGCCAGGACACACTATGTTACGCGCTGACTCAGCGGCCTGCCGTAGTTTGGCCGCGGACATGCCAGACCTTCGTCTGGCAGACGGAACTAAAGATTCCGAAATAAGGATTCCGATCATGGATCGCCTTTCGCCTCCTGCCTGCCTGGTTGGGCTCGCCAGCGCGCTGGCGCTTTCGGCCTGCGCGGTTGCGCCGCCCGCCGGGCCGAGCGTCATGGCCCTGCCCGGTCAGGGCAAAAGCTTCGATGCCTTCCAGCAGGACGATTTCTCCTGCCGCAACTACGCCTCGGCGGTGACCGGTGGCGCCAGCCCGGCGCAGGCGGCGAACAATGCCGGCGTCGGCAGCGCGTTGGTCGGCACGGCGCTCGGCGCCGCGGCGGGCGCGGCGATCGGGTCCGCGGCGGGGGCTGCGGGAGCGGGAGCTGCCATCGGGGCCGCCACCGGGCTGGTGGCGGGAAGCGCAGTCGGTGCGAACAACGCCTACGGCGCGGCGGGCTACGTGCAGCAGCGCTACGACGTCAGCTATACCCAGTGCATGTACGCGAAGGGCAACAGCGTCCAGGCGCCGCCCGGCGGCTACGCTTATCCCGCCTACGGCTACGCCTCGCCGTACTACCCCTATCCGTATCCTTACCCGTACGGCCCAGCCTATGTCGGCCCGAGCGTCGCTATCGGCGTCGGCGGAGGCTGGGGCGGCGGAGGCTGGGGCGGCGGAGGCTGGGGCGGTGGCGGCTGGGGCTACCACGGTGGCGGTTGGGGTGGTGGCGGTTGGCACGGCGGCTATCGTTGAACAGGCCGCGCCCGCCGCGCCGTCGCCGTGACATAACTTGCCGCATTCGCCCCTGCAGCGCGCGGTTCAGTGCATGTCCATGCCGGGCATATCCATATGGCTGTGCTCCATGGTCGCGCCGCCGACGGTCTGCCGCACGGTCGCCGTCGCGGTGATCTGGCCGGCCCGTTCGAAGTTGAGCGTCACCGGGAAGCTCGTTCCCGCCTTGAGCGCCTGCTTCAATCCGATCAGCATGATGTGGTAGCCGCCCGGCGATAGCGTCAGTTTCTTCCCCGGTTCCACCGGCAGTGATGCGACCGCGCGCATCTTCCTCACGCCATTGTCGTTGAGGCTCTCGTGGAATTCGACCGCCGAGGCCACCGGCGAGGCAACGCCGGTCAGCCGATCCGGCGCACCCGCGTCGGTGACCGTCAGGTAGACGACGCCGTTCCCGCCGGCAGCCGCCGTCCGCGACCAGACATTCTCCACCTGAATCGGCAGTTGCTGCGCAAACGCCAGCGCGGGAACCAGCGTGAAGGCGACGGCGATCAACATGCGCAAGGTCTTCCCTTTCATGACGTCAGCTTCCTGATGGCGGCGGCGATCTGCTCGCCGGATTGCTCGGCATTGATCGGCGCGATGAAACGTCCATCCGGTCCCATGAGGTAAAGCATCGAGCTGTGGTCCATCGAGTAGTCGTTCGGCCCCGGTCCGGTGCGATGCTCGGCATAGTAGACGCGGTACTCGCGCGCGACCGCGGCGATCTGCTCCGGCGTGCCTGTCAGACCGATCAGGCGCGGCGTGAACGATGCAGTGAATTGTCTGACCGTCGCCGCGGTGTCCCGCTTCGGATCGACGGTGATGAACACCGGCTGGAGCTGATCCGCCTTGGCCCCGAGCTTGTCCAGCGCGTCCGAAACGGCGGCCAGCGTGGTCGGACAGACGTCCGGACAGAACGTGTAGCCGAAATAGACCAGCACATACTTGCCATGGAGATCGCGGTCGGTGACCGTGCGGCCGTTGCCGTCTTCCAGCGTGAACGGGCCGCCGATCGACGGCCCGGCGGTGTCGCCGCTGAGCCACATGAAACCACCCGCGCCCAGCAGCAGCAGCGCCAACACCAACCCCGCCAGGGCGACGATCAGACGTGGCCGCTTCGATCCGGATTCGTGGTCAGTGCTCGTGCTCATGTCCGCCTCCTGCGGCGATCGAGATGGGATGGGCGCAGATCCGCCGGACCTCGCTCACCAGGTCTTCTCTGGCATTGTCCCGCCAGCGCGCCCGAAGCCAGCCGTCCGGGTCCACCAGGAGCTGCAAACCGGCAAGATCATCCGGTGGGACGCCGGACAGGATAGCGTAAGCCATCCAACCGGCCGTACCGGACGCAAGGCAACCACCGGCCACCGGTTGGTCGCCTGGATCGCGCGCCAGTGTCAACGTAACCACAGGCACGCCGTTCTGTGGCGGAATCGGCGGCACGCCGGCCACCACGTCAGGGCCTGCCACCGCGACCACCCGCACCACGCTGCCCCGCAAATCCGCCATATCCCGCGCACGCCTGTCGGCACAGTCGATCGGCAGCGCAGGCGCCGGGATCGGCAGCGGCCACGCGCCCTGGGTGCGCATCGCGGCGCCAGCGTTGTTGGCGCGGACAAAGTCGATCAGCGCCCAGCGATCAGCGCTGGAGAGCGTGGGAAAGCCGGGCATCACCTGCTTGGAGTCCGTCTTCCCGGCCTCCGTGCCCCGGACCGAATCGATACCGTGCGTCAGCCACCAATACAGTTCGCCGTCGCTATGGTCCCACAGATGCGCAGCGGTCAGATCCGCCGCTCCCGCCGGGAAAACACTGGCGGCCGGTCCATCCCCCTGCCCGCCCGGCCCATGGCAAGCGGTGCAATGAGCGGCGAACAGCGCCTGCCCGTGCAGGATCGACCCGGCGGAGAATCGTGTCGGGGAAACGAAATAGCTGGTGGGATACGCCTCGACCAGCAGCGGTTCGAGATGCGGCGCGGCAAGCAGGACCGTCGTGCCGCCGACCACCAGCGCCGGCAGCCGCCACCGCCGGACGAAGACGCCGCCAGCCGCCATGGCAACCCCGCCGCCGATCGCCAGCAGCGAAAGCGCCACTTCCTGGCGTATCTCCGGATCGGCGAGCGCCACCAGGCTCGGCCGCCACGCGAACGGCCACACCGGCTGCTCATGCACGCCCGGGACCAGCGAGGCCAGCAGCCCCGCGGCCAGCACGACCGCAGCGCCAAGCGCGGTCTCGACGGCGACCGACAGACGGAGGTGCCGCCGGGCGGCGGCGGGGTCACGACCAGTCAGCCGGTCGGTCAGCGCAAGGCGGTTGAGCGCCGCCAGTCCCAGCAGCCCCATGAGCAGGACGATCTTGAGCAAGGCCGCCTTGCCATAGGCGGTGCCGAGCAGAGCCGGAAAGCTGCCGATCAGCTCGCCGCCCTGCGCCATGCCGGTAGCGGCGATGATGAACACGGCGGTCAATCCGACGGGGGTGAAGCGCTCGCAGGCGGCCACGGCCGCTCTCGGGGGCAGGATCGGCAGGCAGGCGAGCAGCGGGGTCAGGCCGCCCAGCCACGCGCCGGCCGCCAGCAGGTGCAGGGCTTCGCTGGCGATCAGGCCCGCGCTCCCGCTTGCGCCGGCATGTCCCAGGGCCGGCTGCAGGCCGAGCGCGCCGCCCGTCAGCAGGATCGCTGCTGCCAGACCGAGCCGCCGCGCCCCCAGCAGCCGCAGCACCGCGAGCAGCAAGCTAAGCCGCAGCAGGACCAACCGGCCGAACTGCGTGTCCACCGCCACGACCGGCAGGACTGACAGCGTCTCGCCGACGGTGTCCGCTCCGGCGATCACCGCTGCCTGGAGCACCAGCCACGCCGCCCCGAATCCGAGGGCAAGCAGAGCGCTGACCCAGCCGATACGCAGAACGCGCGTGCGCACCGCCGGACCAACCGCCGGGGCCGCCGCCAGTGCGGCAGGCGCCACCACGGCGCGGAAGACCAGTGTCCCGAACAGCGACAGCAGGGCGGCCACATGCGCCCCACGCAACGCCGCCAGCGCGATGGTCGTTGCGCTCATGCGTCAGGGAACCACCGTGAAGTCGAAGCGTCCCTCGGTCTTGTGGGTATCGACCGACGTGACATGCCAGATCACCGTGTATTTGCCCGGTGCCAGCTTGTTCAGCCCGACAGCCAGACCCTTGCCGTCGTTGCCGGCACTGTGCACGTCGCCCTGGTCCACACTGGCACCGTTCGCGTCGTGCACCTCGAGCTTGCTGAAATGCGGCTCCACCGCTTCCGAGAAGGTGATCGTCACCGCTTGCGGCGGGGCCTTCACCTCGCTGCCGGCCGCCGGGCTGGCATGTTCGTAGAACGCGTGCGCGAACGCGGGCGGCGCTGCAAGCAGCGCAGCCAGGGCTACCAGGAACACGCGAACCATATGCATCACCATCGGATCAGAGGTTTGCCGAGCGAGTTGGGGAACAGGTCGTCGAAGTACAAGTGGAACTGCGCGATCACACCGACATGCGACCCGGTCTGCTTGTTGCCCGGTATCAGCGCCTCGATGCCGACCGCATAGGATTGCGCCGTGTAGTTGATCCCGGCCCCGATCAGATATTGCGTGCTGGCCAGACTGGGCTTGCTGGCGGGGGAGGACCAGGCAACCTCGACCAGCGGCGTCAGCCGGTTGATGAACTGCGGCAGCCCGAAATCCTTCACCTGAGACTGCAAATACCGGATGCTGTATTGCAGCGACACACCGCCCGTCCACAGGTTGGACGTGCCGTTGTTGTAGAGCGGCAGGCCGGTGACCGGATCAGGGCCGGTCACCTTGAGTGCGGTGTTTGCGATCTGGTAGCCGAACTCACCGGTGAACGCGAACGGCCGCAGCCATCCGACCGGCACGTCGCCGAACCCCTTGCCCCAGTAGATCAGCGGCGTCGTGGAATCGGAATCGTCGTTGTTAAGAGTGGCGCCATTGCTGCCGTTCGCCCCGGTGCGGGCGAAATTCTGCCGCACGCCCACCGACAGCATGAACTCGTGCCCGGCGCTGACGTACGGTTTGTATTTGAGCGTGACGGCCAGGGTCTGCCAGCCGTTCGCGGTCTTGTCGCCGGGCCGGGTCAGCCATTGGTAGCCGTCGTTGATTCCGAAGCCGAGCGTCTCGGTGATGCGCTTGTCGAATTCAAAGTTGAGTGTGGAGAGATTGGAGACCGGACCGCCATCGTTCGGCTGCGGCAGCCAACTGAACGTCGGCAGGCTGGCCTCGTCGGCCACGTTGGGATCGTCGATGATCAGCGTGCTGACGAACATGTGTGCACCGGCGAAACCATGCGCAAACGCGGCGGCCGGACCGAGCAAGCTGGCAACCAGGGCGGCCGGCGCAAACAGGCGGGACATTCGGGGCTCCGAGGATTGAGACAGCGGCGCACGAAAGCGCGGTGGCGGAGAAGCGGAGCGCCCTCCGCCTCGTGCCGTGCGGCTTGCGGCAATGGCGGATGGCGCTTCGTTGATCCGCCCTACGATTGCGGCGTGGCGCGCGGAAACTCAGGCCAGGATCGGCGGGCCGCGCGGCTGCGCGGCGTGCGGCGGGCGGACCGGCGGGGCGATGGCGGGCGGCAGATCGACAGCACAATGCATCGCTGCACTGCACGGGGAAGCCACGGCCGGTGGCGCCGCCAGAATCGCCAAAGGCGCAGCCAGCGTCGAGCAGAGCGGACACAGCCAGCAATCCTGCGCGTGGTGGTGCGCCGGCTGCGGGACGCCCGATCCGTCATCCCCCCGGGTGTGAAGGTGCGCAGAGGCTTCCCCTGGGGCATCCCCTGGGGCACCCCCTGGAGCATCCCCAGCGGCGGCCACGTGGCAGATAACGCCCGCCCACGCGAGCGGCGGCGCGGCTTCGGCAGCCGGCACCCGCGCGCCCAGCAAGAGCTGCGCGCTCAGCGCCAGCATCACGAGGCAGAAGCCGAACGGGGACAAGCGGCGGACCATTGCCACGGGAGCTTATCGGACTCGTTTGTGCGCCGTCATCACGTCATCCGGACGACAGGCCGGGACCGTTCACGGTGGCGTTTCATAATCCGGCAGTAGCCACGCGGCGGGTTCGGCCGCGGCGGCGGTGTACCAGGCATCGACCAAGGGCTGGGCGCGGATCGCCGCGCAATAGGCCGCCGCCGCCGCCGACAGCACCGGCCGCCACGACAGGAACCGCGCCACCACAGGCGCGAACATCGCGTCGGCCGCCGTGAATGCGGCACCGAACAGGTAAGGGCCGCCGTCCCCGAAGCGCCGCCGCGTGTCGCTCCACAACGCCTCGATCCGGACGATGTCGGCGAGCGCGCCGGGCGTGCGGCCGAGCCCGGAAAAGTCGCGCCCGAGATTCATCCACATGGCCTGGCGCAACCCGCGGAACCCGGCATGCATTTCGGCGGCAACCGAACGAGCCTCGGCACGCGCGGCGCGGTCGGCGGGCCACAGGGACGGCGCGACCTCGGCGCAGTACTCGCAAATCGCGAGCGAGTCCCAGACCCGTGCGCCGCGGTGTTCCAGATACGGCACCAGGCCGCTGGGCGTGAGCCGCGCGATCGCCGCCGTCGGACCTGGCCGGGTGAACGGAATCAGCACCTCCTCGACGTCGAGCCCGGCGAGCCGCACGGCCAGCCATCCGCGCATGGACCACGACGAGTAGCGGCGATTGCCGATGATCAGTCGTCCGTCCGCCATTGGCAGCGCCTTTCCCGTTTCCAGATTATCAACTGATGGCAGAGATCAACGGGCCGAGAAACAAGGCCGATGGTTCCGGCAGCGGCGCCCAATTGTCGCCAATGGCAGGTGCCCATGGGATAAAGCGTTTCGATACAACGTTTCGATACGGCCGTTCACGGCTCCGTTGAGAAAGCCCGTGGTGGAAGGCGCGCCCCAGAATGCTCGACCAGACGCTTGATTGCCTAACGCTCAACGAGGCCGGCACCAAGCCGCTCCATGCCGTGCGGCCGGACGGCCTGGACGCCCTGCTCGAGTCGCTGCCGTCCGGCCAGGCAGCCTATCTGGGCGCGCTGGGCTTTGCCGCCGCCGCGAATGAGCTGGTGTTGCTGCTGGGCGCGGCGGGGATCGACGGCGCGGTTCTGGGGCTGGGCGACGACCGGTCCCCCTATGCCTTCGGCGGGCTCGCCTTCCGCCTGCCGGAGGGCAGCCTGTGGCGCCTGGTCCCCAGCGACTACGACCTGGACTCGGCCACGCTCGGCTTCTGCCTCGGGGCCTATCGTTACGCTGCGTTGAAGCCGCAGAAGCGGGTCCCGGCCCGGCTGTTCGCGCCGGACGAGCACGCCGCGGGGCTGGCGCAGGCGCGGGCCGTCTGGATGGTGCGGGACCTGATCAACACGCCCGCCAACCTGCTTGGCCCGGCCGAGCTCGCCGATTTCGCCGTCGCGCTTGGCGATCGCCACGGCGCCGCCGCCAGCATCATCGAGGGCGAGGCGCTGGCCGCCGCCTATCCCGCCATTGCCGCGGTCGGCCGCGGCTCCGCGCGCAAGCCGCGCGTGGCCAGCCTGCACTGGGCCGGCAGCCGGGCGGCCGCCGATGCGCCGCTGGTGTCGCTGTGCGGCAAGGGAGTCTGCTTCGACACCGGCGGCTACGACCTGAAGCCGTCTTCCAATATGCTGAAGATGAAGAAGGATATGGGTGGCGCCGCGGTCGTGCTGGGCCTGGCGCGGCTGATCATGGAGGCCGACCTGCCGATCCGGCTCGCGGTGCGCATCGGCTGCGTGGAGAATTCGGTTTCCGGCGTCGCGATGCGGCCCTCGGACGTGATTCGCACCCGCCACGGCTTGTCGGTCGAAATCGGCAACACCGACGCCGAGGGCCGGCTTGTGCTGTGCGACCTGCTCAGCGAGGCAAGCGAGGAAGCGCCCTCCGTTCTCCTTGATTTTGCAACGCTGACAGGTGCTGCACGCATAGCGCTCGGCCCCGACCTGCCGGCGCTGTTCTGCACCGACGATGCCTTGGCCGAGGCGCTGTTGCGGCACGGACTGGCGCAGCACGATCCGCTTTGGCGACTGCCGCTCTGGGCCGGTTACGCGTCCTGGTTGAACAGTTCCGTTGCCGATCTCAACAATGTTTCAAGCAAGCCGTTCGCCGGCGCAATCGTTGCGGCTTTGTTCCTGCAACGATTCATCCCGCCGGGCGTCCCCTGGGCTCATCTGGACCTTTATGCTTGGACCGATACAACGCAACCAGGGCGGCCGGAGGGGGCGGAAGCGCAGACATTGCGGACGGTTTACGCTGCGATCACGGAGCTTTCAAGAAAGTGACTGCCGGCCGGCATGCGCTCCGATTCGGCAATTGAACTGCCGACGAATCGACCTATTGTAGGAAACATGCACCTTGCCAGTGGGTATTGGGCCAGTGGGTATTGAGCCAGTGGGTATTGGGCCAGTGGGTAATGGGCCTGCGGGTAATGGTGCGAATGGGTTTCCGAATCGGCTATGGAAGGGTTGGCTATGGCAACGGCAATGGCTCCGGATCAGCTTGTTGGCATCCTGCGCGAAACGGTGGTGGCGATGGTGCGCAAGGATGGGCCTGATCTTTCAGCCCGCCAGCTTGGCGTTTTTCTCACGGTTTATCTCCGCGATGCACCGCACACGGTCCGGGGCCTGGCGGCCGAGTTGAACGTGTCGAAGCCGGCGATCACCAGGGCGCTCGATCGCCTCGGCGAGTTCGACTTCGCGCGCCGCAAGATCGACCCGTTGGACCGGCGCAGTATCTTGGTGCAGCGCACACTGAAGGGTGCCGCCTATCTGCGCGACGTGCGCGCTATCATGGTCGACTCCTCCGACACGACCCGGCGCACGGTCGCCACGGCGGAGCGCAAAGCGCTCCACGCCTGACCTTCGACCGGTCGCGTCTCAGCGACCTGTCCGCAGGGGTTATCGAATGAGAGCCAATCTCCCTTCTTGTCGCCGGCCGTCAGGCCGGCGACAAGTCGTTTCTGCCGGGGTTGGTCTCAGAATCATCAGCATCGCTGCGTGCAAGAAACGCTTATGCGCAGCCCGCCCATTCTGCGGACCGGCCGAAAGCGTAGCCAAAAGTAGGGCGGATGAGCGTAGCGCCATCCGCCATTGCCGCTCGCCGCACCGCGGCGGTGGACGGCGCAAGAGCTTGTCCACCCTACGGGGACATTTGGCGTGTTGCAGATCAGAACAGGATGCTACGATAGTTTGGGCGGGAATCCAAAACGCCGTGCGCCTGCGCTTCCGGCTCGGACTCGATCGTTGCCGCCAGTCCAACGCCTTGGGTCAGGGCACCACGATTGCTCATACCGGCTCCGCTGATGCCTGAATGCCCCGACCCCAGACTCCGGGGCTCCAGACCCCGGGGCTTCAGACTCCGGGGCTTTGTCACCTTGGCTGTAACGCCCTTTGCTATCCCGGCCTTGCCCATCCCGGGTCCGGCGAAACCGCGGTGACGGCGCGGCGGGGAGTTCTGTTCGCCTGGTGCCTGTACGATTGGGCCTACAGTGCGTTCAACACGGTGGTCTCCACCTTCGTGATCGCGACCTATTTCGTCCGCGCCGTGGCGACCGACCCGGCCACCGGCACCGCGCAATGGGCAGCGGCCCAGGCGATCGCCGGCTTCCTGATAGCGCTGCTGGCTGCCCCGCTCGGGGCGGTCGCCGATCGCGGCGGGCGGCGCCGCTTCATGCTGATCGTGTTCACCCTGATCATGGCGATCGCGACCGGTTGCCTCTGGTTTGTCCGCCCGGTGCACGCCGACGTGACCCTTGCGCTGGTGCTGGTCGGCACCGCCACGGTGGCCTACGAAATCGCCACGGTTTTCTACAATGCGATGCTGCCCGAGGTGGCCGGTCCCGGACGGATCGGCCGCGTGTCCGGACTGGCGTGGGGTGCAGGGTATGCCGGCGGCCTGGTCGGCCTCTCGCTCTGCCTTGTGCTGCTGATCAACCCGGACCCGCCGCTGTTCGGCCTGGATCGCGGCCAGGCCGAGCCGGTCCGCGCCACCGCCCTGTTCGCCGCCTTTTGGCTGCTGCTGTTCGGCTGGCCGGTGATGGTGGCGGTGCCCGACCGCGGACCGAGGCGCTCCTGGCTTGTGGCGATCCGCGAGGGACTGGCCGATTTCGGCGGCGCGCTTCGCCGGGCGGCCGCCCAGCCCGGCCTGATCCGCTTCCTGGTCGCCCGCATGCTGTACAGCGACGGGCTGACCACGCTGTTCAGCTTTGGCGCGATCTTCGCCGCCGGCGTGTTCGGCATGGACGCGAAGCAGGTGCTGCTGCTCGGCATCGCGCTGAATGTCACCGCCGGCATCGGCGCGCTGACGTTCGCCTTCCTGGAGGACCGGATCGGCGCCAAGGCCACCGTGCTGATCTCGCTCGCCTGCCTGACGGTGCTTGGCGCCCTGATTCTGCTCGCCCGCACCGAGTCGGAGTTCTGGCTGGTCGCGCTCTGCCTGGGGGTGTTCGTCGGGCCGGCGCAGGCCGCCAGCCGCAGCCTGATGGCCCGGATCGCGCCGGCGGAGGACTGCAACGCGCAGTTCGGCCTGTATGCGCTGTCGGGCCGCGTCACCGGGTTCGTCGGACCGGCGGCACTGGGGCTGATCACCGCGGTGACGCACTCGCAGCGCGCCGGCATGGCGGTGATCGTCGTGCTGCTGGCGGCCGGCGGCGGGTTGCTCGCGGCGACGCGGCTTCGGTCGACACCGCAGACACCGTAGGGTGGATAAGCCCTTGCGCCATCCACCAATGCCGCGAGCCCGCACCGCACGTGGTGGACGGCGCAAGCGCTTGTCCACCCTACCGAAGGCGCGCGAATCGAGCGGTCGTCGGCAGGCCACGCGGAAGGTTATCGAGACGCTCAGCCCCAGCCGGTGATACCGGCCCGGCGCGACCGGACCACGACGAACCCGACCCAGGGAGCCTGCACCAGCAGCACGAGCAGCGGCACGTAGGGCTTCCAGGGCGATGGCGCGGCGATGAACGCCAGGCAGCAGAGGCCGCCGAAGACGGCAAACCCCCAATGCACCAGCGTGACCGCCGTCGCCGAAACCCCGGCGCGTTGGGCGACCTGGTACAAGTGACCGCGATGCGGTGCGGTCAGCCTCTCGCCGGCAACCGCCCGCCGCCCCAGCGTGAACGCGACGTCGAACAGCACGCCGGCCAGGAGCATCGGCACCAGCAGGAAGGACAGTTCGACGTTCTCGAACCGGCTGGCGACGACCGCCAGCACCGCGAGGATGAACCCGCAGAACTGGCTGCCGACATCGCCCATGAAGATACGCGCATGGGGGAAGTTGAACGGCAGAAACCCGGCAAGCCCGGCCGCCAGCAGCAGAGCGGCGAAGTAGGCGAAGGCGCCGCCCTGGTCCGCGGCGATGTAGGCCAGGAACGCCGCCGCGATGAAGGCAACGCCGCCCGCCAGCCCGTTCAGCCCGTCGATGAAGTTCATCGCGTTGGTGGCGAAGAGCAGCCATACCAGCGTCAACGGCACGCCGAGCCAGCCGAGATAGACCTCGCCGATATAGGGCACGCGGTAGTCGTGCACATAGATCCCGGTCGCCACCGCCACCAGCGCCGCCAGCACCTGCGCTGCGAGCTTCACGGTGAACGGCCAGTCGTAGATGTCGTCCAGGAACGCCACGACGGCGATCGCCACCGAGGCTTCGATCACGCCGCGGAAATAGGGCTCGGCGATGCGGCCGAAGGCGGCCCACTGATACAAGGCGGCGATCCCGGCCAGGAAGGCGATCACGATCCCGACGCCCCCGCCCTTCGGCGTGGGATGCAGGTGCATCTTGCACGGATCGGGCCGGTCCATCACCGGCATGGCGATCATAAGCTGCACGATCGCAGCCGAGATCAGTGCCAGTCCGGTGGCGAACGCCAGGTGGTGCAGAAAGGCGGCAAGGGTCAACGCAGGGAATCCTCGGGGTCTCGGTCGGCGGAGCTATGGCCGACCTGAGCCGGACCGGCAACCGGGCGCACCGCTAGCATGGATAAGCGCAAGCACCTTCCACCGTTGCCGCTCGTTGCACCGCAAGAGGTGGATGGCGCTGCGCGCCTATCCACCCTACGCCGTCACCATGGCCCTAATGAGAACCGTTGCGTGAACGCTCGTTCCCAGCCCTGCCGTGCGGCCGGCGCGGGGCGAGTCCCGGCTGCGGCTATGACGACGCGGACGCGGTGGGGTATAGGGGCGCCATGGCTGCCGCGCGTCCGCTGATTCGAATCGCCGTCAATGTCGCGCTGGACGGCGTCATCGCCGCCCTGGCGCTGCTGCTTGCGCGCTGGGTTGCCGCGCCCGGCGACGCTGCCTTGCACCCCTGGTGGCTCGCGCCAGCGGGCGCGGCGACGCTGCTGGCGGCCGGCCTGCCGTTCCGCCTGTCCTTCCAGTATTGGCGATTCGCCGGCATCAGCGACGTGCTGGCGGTCGCCGGCAGCAGCGCGCTCGCCGCCCTCCTGTTCGCCGCACTCAGCGCGATGGCGGGCGTCGCGTCGAGCAATCCTGCGTTTCCCGTGGTTTACGGGCTGACCTTGCTGACGCTGCTAGGCGCGCCACGCGTGGTCTACCGCCGGATGCGGTCGCGCCGGGCCGAGCGGTTTCCACGCGAGGTCGATGCCACCTCGATCCTGCTGGTGGGGGCGGCCGAGGACGCCGATCTGTTTCTGCGCGCGCTCGCCCAGGATCGCCGTCCGGCGTTCGATGTGGTGGGGCTGCTGACGACAGGGGCGGGCCAGATCGGACGGCGCATCCACGGCCGCCCGTTCCTGGGCTCGGTGGACCAGGTGGGCGCCGTGCTGGAGCGGCTGGACGCGGAAGGCCGGCTGCCCGCAACGGTGGTGGTCGCGACTCCGGACCTGTCGGGACCGGCGCTGGCCGGGCTGGTGGACCAGGCGGACCGATTCGGCCTGCGGGTCCGCCGCGCGCCGCGTCCGACCGCGCTGCATCCGCAGCCCCGCGGCGGCCCGGGCGGCGACCGGCCTCGTCCGCTGGAACTGCGGCCGGTCGCGATCGAGGACCTGCTCAACCGCCCGCAGGTGCCGCTGGACCGCGAGGGCATGGCGCGGCTGATCCAGGCCCGGCGGGTCATCGTTACCGGCGCCGGCGGCACGATCGGCAGCGAACTGGCCCGCCAGGTGGCGGCGCTCGGCCCCGAGGAGCTGATCCTGCTCGACAACGGCGAATACGCGCTGTGGCAGATCGACCTCGAACTGGCGGAAACCCATCCGCAGATCCGGCGCCAGACCCTGCTCGCCGACATTCGCGACGAGGCGCGGGTCCGCGCGGTGTTCGACCGGTTCCGGCCCGAGCTGGTGTTCCACGCCGCGGCGCTGAAGCATGTGCCGATGGTGGAGGCCAACCCGCTGGAGGGCCTGCTGACCAACATCGCCGGCACCCGCCATGTGGCGGACGCAGCGCGGGCGGTCGGCGCGCTGGCGATGGTGCTGATCTCGACCGACAAGGCGGTGAACCCGACCAGCGTCATGGGGGCCTCCAAGCGGCTGGCGGAGATGTACTGCCAGGCGCTGGATATCCAGGCGCGGCTGGCGGGACCTCGGGGCGACGGCACGCGGCCGGCCGGCAACCGCGGGGCCGCGGACGGAATCCGGCCCGCGATGCGGTGCATCACGGTGCGGTTCGGCAACGTGCTGGGCAGCACCGGTTCGGTGGTGCCGCTGTTCCAGCGTCAGCTTGAACGCGGCGGGCCGCTGACCGTCACCCATCCCGACATGCAGCGGTTTTTCATGACGGTGCGCGAGGCGGTGGGCCTGGTGCTGCAGGCCAGCGTGATCGGCATCGGCGACGCGGAGCTTCCGGGGCGCCCCCAGGGGAGCACCCCCTTGGGAAGCGAAGGCGGCATCTTCGTTCTCGACATGGGCGAGCCGGTGAAGATCGTTGATCTTGCAAGACAAATGATCCGCCTGGTTGGGCTGCGGCCAGACGAGGATGTGGCCATCCGCTTCACCGGCCTGCGCCCTGGCGAAAAGCTGTTCGAGGAGCTGTTCCACGGCAAGGAGCCGCCGGACCCCACCGGTTATCCCGGCCTGCTGATGGCGACGCCGCGGACGGCGGACCCGGCGATCGTCGGCCGGGCCATCGAGGAGATCGCCGCTGCCTGCCGGGGCGGACAGGAGCGGCAGGCGCTTATTTTGTTATCCCGGCTGGTGCCGGAGTTCGAGCACAACGCCGATGGCAGCGTCGGCACGGCCCTGGCCTGAATGATGGATTTTGCCGATGAATGACGTGCCTGCGCGCCCGAGCGTGCCGTTTCTCGACCTGAAGGCGCAGCAAGCGCGGATCGCGGCCGACCTGCGGCGCCGGGTGGACGGCGTGCTGGCGCACTGCCAGTTCGTCCTGGGGCCGGAGGTCGCCGAGCTTGAATCGGAGCTGGCCGGGTTCTGCGGCGCGGCGCACTGTGTAACGGTCAGCTCCGGCACCGACGCGCTGCAGATCGCGCTGATGGCGGAAGAAATCGGCCGCGGCGACGCGGTGTTCCTGCCCGCGTTCACCTACACGGCAACCGCCGAGGTGCCGCTGGTGCTGGGCGCGACGCCGGTCTTCGTCGATGTCGATCCGCGAACGTTTCAGATCGATCCGGACCATCTCGGGCGACGCATCGCGGAGGTTCGGGAGGCCGGGCGCCTGCGTCCGCGCGCTCTGATCGGCGTGGACCTGTTTGGCCAGCCCGCCGACTGGCCGGCGCTGACCGCGATCGCCGGCCGCGAGGGCCTGTTCACGCTGGACGACTGCGCGCAGAGCTTCGGCGCCTCGCTGCACGGCCGGCCACTGGGAACCGCCGCGGACGCGACCGCAACGAGCTTCTTTCCGTCCAAGCCGCTCGGTGCCTATGGCGACGGCGGCGCGCTGTTCACCGAAAGTCCCGAGCGCGCCGCGCTGTACCGCAGCCTGCGCACCCATGGCGAGGGCACGACGCGCTACGAGGTGCTGCGCACCGGGATGAACGGACGGCTGGATTCGCTGCAGGCGGCGGTGCTGCTGGCAAAGCTTGCCGTGTTCCGCGACGAGTTGGCCGCGCGAGCGCGGATTGCGCAGATTTACGACTCGCGGCTTGGCAATGCGGTGGCGACGCCAGTGCGGGTGGCGGACTCCACCAGTGCGTGGGCGATCTATGCGGTGCTGCTGCCGAACGGCACGGCACGCGACCGCGTGCAGGCGGCGCTGAAGGCGGACGGGGTGCCAACGGCGATCTACTATCCGCGCCCGCTGCACCTACAGCCGGCCTATCGGGACCATCACGACGGGTCGTCGCTGCCGGTGTCGGAGGATCTCGCGCACCGCATTCTGGCGCTGCCGATCCATCCCGATCTCAGCGAGGCGGCGATCGAGCATGTCTGCGAGTCGGTGCGCGCCGCCGTTACGTGACCGCCGGCAATAGTAAACCATCGGCCCCGATGACCGTTTTCGTGTAGGGCGGATAAGCCCTTGCGCCATCCGCCATTGCCGCCAGCCGCACCGCAAGAGACGGAAGACGCTTCGCTTTTCCGCCCTACATCGTTTCTGTGCGAACCAGCGATCGAGCTCGTCTCTGTCTTCAATGCTCGCCGCCGTTACCTGACCGCCTGCCAGGCGAATGTCAGCTCGTGCTTGTTGTGGAACAGATGCATCAGGCGCGCGCCGGGAATGGCCATGAAAGCGTCCGCCGCCGCGTAGTCCCCTTCCCCCTGGAACTTCACCGTGCAGACGATCCGGTGTGCCGCACGCGCGTCGATCCAACTCTGCACGAGTGAGAGCAGCCGTCCGGGATAGGCGACGATGTCGCTGAACATCCAGTCCACCGGCTCGGGCGCGAGGCCGAACGCGCTCTCCTGCCGGATTGTCACGCCTTGCATGGCCGCCACGGCCGGGTCGAGCGCCGCCTTGTCCACCGCCACGACCCGGGCGCCGAGTCTTGCCAGCGCCCAGGTCCAGCCGCCCGGCGCGGCTCCCAGGTCCACGCAGGTCTCCCCCGGCGCCGGCCATGCGCCGAGCAGCGTGCAAGCCTCCCATAGCTTCAGGTAGGCGCGGCTGGGCGGACCGGTGCGGTCCTCCACGAAGCGGCATTCGCCGTTGATGAAGCGGCTGGTCTTGGTTGGGCTGGCCAGCAGCCGGTCGGGCGCGAGCAGTGTCCAGGCGCCGAGATGCCCGGTTGGCGCCGGCTCGGGGAACACCAGAGGCCGCGCCTTGACCGGCGGCAGGCGCGCTTCGATCAGCACCGTCCGGCGCACAGTCGCCGGGGCGTACGCACCCCAGTTGCGCTGCATGCCGCGCAGCGCATCCGCAGCCGCCTTCACCGATGGCGCGGGCAGCTCCCGCGGGTCGGTCCACACGTCCATCGCCCACGCAACCGGCGCCGGCGGGTCGGACGACAGAGCGAGCCGGCCGTGCCACGCTGCCACCGCCACGCCGCGGCGGCGCAGTTCATCGGCGAGCGGCGCCTCGAACCCCTCCGCCGCCAGATAGGCGGCACGGATCGGCGGCTCAGGATCGGCGGGCGCTGTCATTGCTGGATCGTCGGCGCATGCGGCCATCCCTGGGATACCGCTCGTTGGATACGGGGCGAGCGAACGGCCTGCGCGATCATCGGCAGATAATCAGCACGGTGGATTGTCATCCAGCCATCGTCGAGCGGAGTCGAGACATCGGCGAGCGGGAAGCCTGGACCGTCGGTCCGCGGCTCATCGCGCCCGCAGAGCGGACAGCCCCAGCAGCGCCCAGCCGACCATCAGCGTGATCCCGCCTGCAGGCGCTGCCAGCCCCAGGCTCACCCCGCCCAGCGCCAGCGCATAGACGGCGCTGCAGAACAGCACCAACCCCAGCGCGAACGCCGCGCCGGCCAGATCCGCCAGCAGGCCGCCTCGCCTCGCCCACAGTCCGCAGCCGACCAGCGCCAGCGCATGCCAGCCCTGCATCTGCACCGCGCCGCGCACCATGCCCACTGAAGCCGGGTCCAGCCGCGACAATCCGTGCGCCGCCACCGCCGCCATCGCGACCGCCGTCAGTCCCGCCAGCGAGCCGAGCGCGATCCAAAGCCGTTCCACCAGCGCAACTCCTGTTCCGTCCGGGCCGAGCCGCCTATACCATCCCCGCCATGCCCCGCGGCGACCTGTATCCCGAGATCGGCCCCTTCGAGACCGGCTACCTGCCGCTTAGCGGCGGGCACGTCATGTATTGGGAACAGGTCGGCAATCCCCGCGGCCGGCCGGTGCTGTTCCTGCATGGCGGCCCGGGTGCCGGCGCCGGCGCGGTCCACCGCCGCTTCTTCGACCCCGATTTCTGGCGCGTGGCGATCTTCGACCAGCGCGGCGCCGGCCGGTCCCGCCCGCTCGGCAGCCTGGAGCACAACACCACCCAGGACCTGGTTGCCGATATCGAGACGCTGCGCCGCCACCTCGGGATCGAGCGTTGGCTGCTGTTCGGCGGCTCCTGGGGGTCCACCCTGGCGCTCGCCTACGCCCAGGCGCATCCGGACCGCGTGATCGGCTGCGTGCTGCGCGGCGTGTTCCTGGGGCGCCCGTCGGAGGTGCACTGGTTCCTGCACGGCCTCGCCGCCGTGTTCCCCGATGCGCACGCCAACTTCGTCACCTTCCTGCCGCCGGAGGAGCGCGGCGATATCCTCGGCGCCTTCCTCCGGCGGCTGACCGACCCCGATCCGGCCGTCCACATGCCGGCGGCACGCGCCTGGTCGGTCTATGAAGGGTCCTGCAGCACGCTGCTGCCCAGCCCCGAGACCGTCACCTCGTTCGCGCAGGACCGGACCGCGCTGGGGCTGGCCCGCATCGAGGCATACTATTTCGCGAACAATCTCTTTCTGCCGCCCGAGGGCCTGCTCGGCCACATGGACCGCATCGGCCACGTGCCGGCGGAAATCGTGCAAGGCCGCTATGACATGATCTGCCCCGCCTGCACCGCGTTCGAGCTGGCGGCCGCATGGCGTGCCGCGCGGCTGTCGGTGGTGCCGGATGCCGGGCATTCGGCGCTGGAACCGGGCATCCGGCGCGCCCTGGTCGCCGCGGTGGAGCGCTTCCGGTTCGGGCGATAGGGGGGCCACGTCTCGCAGGCCGGGGAATCACGCTACCGGAGGAGGCGGAGAAGGGGGCGTACCGCCTCACGCTACGGTCTGCTGTTCGCTCGCTCACTCACTTAGACAGACGATTGCAATCCAAGGGGAAGCTTTAGCTGACTCGGGGGGGACCGAACGGCTCTGTGATTTTCCGGTCGCCGATGATGACCTCGTCGTCCAATATAGTACGAAGGCGCGCCGGGTCACAGTGCCGCAACACCGGACGCACAAACGCCGATTCATCCAACGCTACGAGCGCATCCCAGCGCTCCTGATCCAGCCGTCGGCGTACAAATGAACTTAGCTTCGGGCCAAACCTCACTTTCCAAAGCCAACCGCGCCGGATCGCCCTGACGAGTGATCCAGTTGGGTTAGGGTTTTCCTCTAGATTGACATCCATTACGCCAGATCTAAGCATCGAGAAATAGCTTTGACTTGCAATTAACTCCCTGCTCTGCAAATCAAAAAGAATCGCGTCCCAATCAAAGAAGGTGCAATTCAACAAATCACGAATATCATTCACTTGCCGTAGGCCGACTGTCCGAGCCCAGGTATCCTCCAGCGCCCAAACATCAACGCGCCATCGTGCGTAGCGAAGAGAATATCCGCCAAACCGATTCGGCCGCCCCCCATCTCCTGCATTAGATTATGGAAGGCGCTTAAATTCCCATCGTATAAGACGAAATCAAGGTATGATCGAAAATTCTTCACACCCAGACGTGCTACGTCGCGAACCGCACCACCAATTAGAGCGAGGCGGCCGACTCGTTCCAGTTGAGGCAGTATAACAGTGGATACCTCTGTCGGATCCTTTGCACGACTATCGCTTTTTCCCAATAGGCGAAGAAGGCGTTTTCGCAATACGTCTCGACGGGTTGTGAGATCAGGCATGAGATAGCGGCTCCAAGTCGCGAAATAAATCCATCACGAAGCCGTCCGTCATTCCAGAAATCATATCGGTTAGTAGCTGCACCTCGCGATAACGATGGGGAAGCGAAGTATCATATGCCCCCTCCTCGAGTTCGCTGCGATAGTTGTCACTGATCAACGCATAAACATACGTTACGAACGCAGTACTCCGCTGAGACGCCAAATTGTCCAGGTCCTCCCGCGAGCTAATCGCAATCCAAAACCAGTCCAGAAGTTTAGATACTGCAATCGCGCCCTGTAACTCGGTCCGAAGGACGGACGCATGATTATAAGCATGTGTGCGCGCAAAATTCTTCAACGTGCGGTAGATCTCAGAGCCTTCCAAGGGCGCGGTGTCGTGGCTTTGGTTATAAATTGCGTCCCGTGCATCCAGAAACGCGTCAGCCGCGCCGGTCATCAGGGTCTCAATCAGGCGCGCGCGCAAATAGGACGTCTTGATCTCACTCGCCTTTGAGGCTCTTTGGTTCTCGTCCGCTCTTGTAAAATCGCTCTCCAGCCGGGCCAAAAAATCTGTTGTAGACCCATTCCCAATTTTACGCTTAAGGTGCGCGAGAACATCCTCTGGAGATACTATACACTTCTTTATCGCGTCCTCGATATCGAGCACTGAGTAGGCAATGTCGTCGCAAGCCTCCATAAGCCAGGTTAGCGGATGGCGATCTCCTTCGCCCAGACCAGTCTGCGCTCTGATCCAACCAACAATCTCATTTTCCGAGGCTAGGTAACCAGGTTTCTTAGTGCTCGGCTTCGTCTTGCCGGTTCCCGAGGCTGGGACCGTGTACTTCATCAGGGCGGCCAGTGTCGCCGCAGTCAGATCCAGTCCATAACCACCAGATGAGACCTGCAGACGAGTCACTAGGCGAAGGGTCTGTGCATTTCCCTCAAAATTTAGGAAATCTTCTCTCAACTCTTCACGCAGGTTTACGCCATGAGAATCGAATAGGTCGGTCGATTTGGCCCTGAACCACCGTCGAATCGCAACCTCTCCTTGGTGGCCAAACGGCGGATTACCCAGGTCGTGAGCCAGTCCGACAGCGGCGAGTATCACAGGGGCTGCCCGATCGGCCTCTTCATCCCCAAATATTCCGGGCTTGGTTCTAACGAGCCGATTGCCGATAGAGCGCGCCAAGTTCGAGACTTCATGCGAGTGCGTCAGGCGCGTTCTGACGCTATCGTTGCGATCCAGCGGAAAGACCTGCGTCTTGTCCGCCATGCGCCTGACCGGTGTTGAGAAGAGAAGCCGATCGTAATCGTGCTCAAAAGGTGTCCGCTGATCGATTGTCCCCGTCCCCTCACGGACGGCAACAGGGGAGCTTTGCCTGCTACCGCCCCGGCGGGCAGAGCTCCAAAGGCTTGGCTTGGCCTCGGCATGGGACGGATTTTCCATGGCCCCTTATCTGCCATAGCTGGCGCCATTTGGCACCACCGCCATCAACGGTATCCCCGCCCGGTTTTGGACGGGGTTTGGGGGGCGAGCGATGCGGCGAGGCGCCGCAAAAAAGACACACTCTCCTACGGTCGGCTGCAACAGCCGCCAGCAGGACGAGAAGGAGGAAGGGGGCGCGACGAGCAAAGGCGGCCGGAGCAATGTTAAATTGATTGCGTTATCAATAGCCTTCCATCTTCCGCATGTCCTGATCAATCGAGTCGCGTATCGGGTCCACCGGGTTCGGAAACGAGAACGAGGATGACGACGAAGACGGCGAGGACGACGAATACGCGCCCTGGCCGGTTTTCCTGTCCCAGGCGTCCCGGTCGGCCTGGTCCTTGGCTGCCTTCGCTGCATCTTTCGCCCGTCTGTCCGCAGCGTCGCGGGCCGCGGCCGCGCGGCGGTCGGCAGCCGCTTCGGCGTCGCGCTGGCTCGCGATCTGCATCATGCAATGGGCAAACGCGTCGCTGCCGGGCGCGAAGCCGAAGCCCCCGCACTTGTTCTGGTCCTTGGCCCGCTGCGCCGCGTCCATCGCGGCCTGCTGCTCCGCTGTCGGGCCGCACCCCGCCAGCAGAACAATCGTCCCCAGCGCCGCAATACATGTCGCATTCATGCGTCTTCTCCGAACGATGCCCATAATCGGCCGCGGCGGGCCTAGTTGTGGCAGGTCGTGTTGGTCGTTGAGCTCCCGTTGTTGGCGCTGCCGGACGAGCTTGTGGTGGTCGTGCAGTTCATCCCCTCGGTGGGTGACGGGCCGAATCCGGCCTTGCGCGCTTCCTCGTTCTCGAGGTCCTCGCCCCGCTTGATGTCACGCTGGGTCTGCGCCTCCTGCTCGGCGGCCGCCCGCTCGCTGGCGCTGGGGCCACCCATGGAGCCGCCGGGATTCATGCTGTCCATCCCGATCTTGTGATTCCACTCCGCCTGCTTCTGGGCGAAGTCATTGAGCGCACATCCCGAAAGCGGAACGAATAGCGCAGCCAGCAATAGCGGCGACTTCATGCGATTGGCCCCTCCGTCTGTGCCGAACGGCGTTCGGTCGCCGCCGGCTGCCGCGTTCAGCGGGCTGATCGGAAGGAGATGGTTCCAGAGTCAATCCGGTCAAGCAGTGCCGCCGCGCCACCGGCTTCGACGCCGATGTCGGCGGGCTGTCGAGACCCCGTGCGCCTTGAGGCCACCGCCGCACCGGGACACAGTTCAAAGCGCCATTGGGCCGCGCCCGCCGGCCACATCACAAACGCGACAGGAGAACCGTCCATGACAGACGCACAAGCCAAGCCTGTCCTGCTTACCGGCGCCGCGGGCGCGCTCGGCCGCGTGCTGGCCAGGTCATTGGCTGCGGATGGCTGGACGCTCCGCCTGACCGACATCGCGCCCTTCCCCGACCCGCTTCCCGCAGGCGCCAGCTTCACCCGCGCCGATCTCAACGACGGCACCGGGATCATGCGGCTCGCGGAAGGGTGCCGGGCCATCGTGCATTTCGGCGGCGCCTCCACCGATCGCCCGTTCGAGGAGGTCATCGGTCCCAACATCCGCGGCCTGTATCACGTCTATGAAGCGGCACGGCGGGAGCAGGCGCGCGTGGTGTTCGCCTCGTCCAACCACGCCATCGGCTTTCACGAACGCACGGAGTCAATCGGCGCCGACACACAGTTTCTGCCAGACACGTTCTATGGTCTGTCGAAAGCGTATGGCGAGCTGATGGGCCGGCTCTATTGGTTCAAGCACGGCGCCGAGAGCGTCTCGATCCGGATCGGCTCGTCGTTCCCCGAGCCCACCAACGCCCGCATGCTGGCAACCTGGCTGTCCTACGACGACCTGTCCCGGCTGGTGATCCGCTGCCTGCGGACCGGCGCCGTCGGCTGCAGCGTGGTCTGGGGCGCGTCGAACAACCAGCGCATGACCTGGTGGCGCAACGACGCGCGCGCCCGGCTGGGTTGGCACCCGCAAGACAGCGCCGACGCGTTTGCCGGGCGGCTCGCCACCCAGGTCAGTAACGATCCGGTCGAGGAACGCTACATGGGAGGCGGCTACTGCGCATCCGACTACTCGCGCAGCGCGCACGCCCCACAGCTTCTGTTCGATTAGCTGCCCGTGCAGCTGCCCGTGGCCCGCGATGGAACGCGCGCGAAACGCGCCCACGGGCAGGCGATCATCAGGCGACGGAAGTTTCAGGCGCCATACAGCACACGTTCGACGCGGACCGCGTCGTCGTGGGACAACAGGCGAAACAGAATCAGGTAGCGGCCATGCACTCCCATCCGGAGGCGCGATGCGAGGTCCTCGCGCGGCGGATAGCCAAGCGGCGTGCGGGCCAAGGCGACGCATTGCGCCTCCAACGCGTCGATGAACGTTGGCGCTCTCACCGGATTGTCACGGGCAATGTAGGCGGCAATCTCCTCAAGATCGGCGACCGCGCGTGGCGATAGCAGCAGCCGGCACGGCGGGCTCACGCGGCGTCGGGCGATCCGTACCGCGCCCATAGCCGGGCGAACACCGGCCCAGCCTCGACGCCGGGGCCGCTGTCGATGCCGTCCTGGACCAGCCGGCGCAACTCCTCGATCTCCAGCGCTTCGATCTTGCGGCGCATGCGCCAGTCTCGCAGCGCGTCACGGATCGCCTCGCTGACGCTGCCATAGTCGCCGCCCTCAACCGCCGAGCGCAGTTCGGCCGCCATGTCCGCGGTCACCGCAATGCTGAGCTTCTCGACCTGCCCCATAGACTGATCCTGCCACCGGCACGATTTGGCAGCAAGAATCCTGCCACAAAGGCGGCTTCTTCAACCGCGTCCGGGTCGTGCCCTGACATCGGCGTAAACCTCCAGCGTCGCCTGCTGCATGCCGCGCACGGTCGGCACCGCGGCGCGGGCGCGGGCGCCGACCGTTGCGCGCCGGTCCGGCGGCAGGGCCAACACCTCGTCGATCGCGGCCGCCAGCGCGACCGGGTTGCCAGGCGCGACCCGCCAACCGGTCAGCCCATGTGCCACCGTGTCCACTGGTCCGCCAAGATCGGCAGCGATCACCGGCCGGGCCATCGCCTGCGCCTCGATCACCACCCGGCCGAACGCCTCCGGCTTGGTGGAGGCGTGCACGACCACGTCCGCCAGCGCCAGGGCGGCCGGCATGTCCTCGGCGTGGCCGGCGAGCCGCAGGCGGTCGCCGATGCCGAGCCGCCCGGCGCGGCGGAGCAGTTGCTCGGTGTAGCGATGGCGTCCCTGGTCGGCGCCGACCAGCACGCAGATGGCGTCGCGGCGGGACAACTGGGCCATGGCCTCGATCAGCACCCCCTGCCCTTTCCACGCGGTCAGCCGCCCCGGCAGCATCACGACCGGCGCTCCAGCGGGCAGGTTCCAGGCCGCCGCCAGCGCCGCCATGCGCTCCGGCGCGACCGCCGCCGGATCGAACGCCGCCGGATCGACGCCGCGTGGGATGATGCGAAGCCGGCCCGGCTCAACCCTGTGCCGGGCCGCGACCAGCCCGGCAATGAACGGACTGGCGGCGATCACGACCTCACCCTTCGCCATCACCGCATTGTACTGCCGCTTCAGCGGCAGCGCCTCGCCGTAGGTGCCGTGATAGGTCGTGACGAAATGCGCGCCGGTCCGCCGGCATGCCAGCCAGGCCGACCAGGCAGGCGCGCGCGAGCGGGCGTGCACGATGTCCACCCGCTCCCGGCGGATCAGTTCGGCCAGGCGCGCGGCATTGCGCCAGATCGCTCGCGGGTCCTTGGTATCCAGCGGCAATGCCAGATGCCGGCCGCCGGCCGTTTCGACCTCCGCGACCATGGGACCGCCGGCGCTGGCCACCAGCGCGGTGCCCTCCGCTTCGGCCACCGCACGGGCGACCTCGACGGTTCCACGCTCCACCCCGCCGGTGACCAGCGAGGGCAGGACCTGCAGGACGACGAACCGCTCTTGACCGTGTGCCATGCGAGGCCTTGTACACGGAGACGAACGATGGCGCCCCCGACGCGCCCAGCCGAATCGCGACGCCGCCCGGGGACGCCATCGCCGGAGCGTTGGACTGGCTGCCTTGGGTCATCTGATGCCCGGGCATTTGAAGGAGACGAACATGGAAACGTTCGGCCGCCTCGACCGCGGCGACGGCGTGGAACTGGCCTGGGGCAAGCACGAGGGCCGCTCGCCCACGGTCGTGTTCTTCACCGGCTTCCGCAGCGACATGACCGGCGACAAGGCGACCCGTCTCGCCGCCTTCTGCGCCGACCGCGGCCAGGCGATGCTGCGGTTCGACTATGCGGGCCACGGCGCCAGCGGCGGCCGGTTCGAGGACGGGACGATCGGCACCTGGACCACGGACGCGCTCGCCGCCAGCGACCGGCTGACCGAGGGACCGCTGATCCTGGTCGGCTCCTCGATGGGCGGCTGGATCGCGCTGCTCGTCGCGCTCGCCCGCCGCGATCGTGTCGCCGCATTGGTCGGCATTGCCGCGGCACCCGACTTCACCGAGGACCTGCTGTGGCAGTCGCTGTCGTTCGAGCATCGCGAGACGCTGATGCAGCGAGGCGTCATCTACATGCCGAGTGAATACGGCGACCCCACCCCGTTCACCCGTGCGTTGATCGAGGACGGCCGCAACCATCTGCTGCTCACCGGCCCGATCGCGCTCGACTGCCCGGTCCGGTTGCTGCACGGCCAGTGCGACGCGGACGTACCTTGGGAGATGTCGCTGCGCATCGCCGAGGAAATCACCAGCCCGGACGTTCAGGTTACGCTGGTAAAGGACGGCGACCACCGGCTATCGCGGCCGCAGGATCTGGCGCTGCTATGCCGAACCCTCGCCGCGCTCCTCGGCGAGGATTGCGCGTAGCCCTTCGCGGTAGCTCGGGTACCGCCAGGCGTAGCCCAGCGCCTGTTGCGTCGCGCGGCTGGAGACCTTGCGGCTCTCCGCCCAGAAACTCAGCGCCATCGGGCTCATCGCCGGCCGCACCGCCTCGAACGGCACGGCCGGCGGCGCATCGACGCCGAGCAGCCGGGCTGCTTCCTCGATCACCACCGCGGGTTCGCATGGCGCGTCGTCGGCGACGATGAGCATGCGCAGCCCGGGGGCTCGCGGCTGCCGCATCGCCGCCGTCACGGCGCCGGCGATGTCGTCGCGATGGATGCGCGAGAAGGCGTGTCCCGGCTTGAGGATGGGCCGGGCCGTGCCCGCCCGGAGCGCGTCGAACTGGGACCGCCCCGGCCCATAGATCCCGGCCAGGCGGAAGACGTCCACCGCGCCGTGCGCTGCCAGCGCCGCCCAGGCCTGCTCCGCCGCGACGCGCCAGCGTGTGCGCGCCGACCCGGGCGCCGGCAGCGACGTTTCGTCCACCCAACCGCCGTCACGATTGCCATAGACGCCGGTGGTGGAGAGATAGCCGATCCAGCGAAGCTGCGGCGCGACGCCCAGCGAGGCCGCATAGCGCGCCAGCACCGGGTCTCCAGACTCGTCCGGCGCCGCGGTCGCCAGGCAATGGGTGATCTCCGCCAGCACCGGCCCTGCCTCGGCGAACGGGATGACCGCCACGCCGTCCGGTGCCGTTCCCGTCCCTGTCGCCGTCCCCTGGGGGTTGCGGGTGGTTCCCGTCACATGCCAGCCGAGCGCCAACGCGGCGCGCGCGACAGCGGCGCCCGAATAGCCAAGACCGAAGATCAGCAGATGGGGACGTGTCATCCGTCGCATTTGCCGCAACGGCTGGCGGCGCGCTAGGGTTCACGGTCATGAGGAAACGAGTCGCGCCCATCGTCGGTGCAATCCTGGTGGCCGGTGGGCTTGCCGCGGGAGGCGCCTGGTGGCTGTTGGCGCCCGGCCCGCCGGAACAGCCCGATGCCTCCGACGCCGAGCTGCCGGTTCCTCCGGTGCCCCCGCGTCTCGCCCAGAGCGACGAGTACGAGCGCTGTCTGGCAATGCTGGAAACCGACCCGGCCGGTGCCACGGCGTATGCAGAGACCTGGCGTCTGCACGGCGGCGGCGACGGCGCCCGCCATTGTGCCGGACTGGCGGAGATCGCGTTGGGCCGCCCGGCGGACGGCGCCGCGGCGTTGGAGGCGCTTGCCGGCACCAGCACCGCCCCGGACCTGGCGCGCGCCTCGGTCTACGACCAGGCGGCGCAGGCCTGGATGATGGCCGAGCAGCCGGAGCACGCCTACACCGCCGCCACCAAGGCGCTGGCACTTTCGCCGGACGACGCCGACCTGCTGATCGACCGGGCGACGGCCGCGGTCGATCTCGGCCACGGGCAGGCCGAGATCGAGGACCTGGACCATGCCCTGGCCCTCGCCCCGCGCCGGGTCGAGGCACTGGTGCTGCGCGCCGCCGCCTTGCGCCGCACCGGGAGCCTGGAATCGGCGGCGCGCGACATCGACAGCGCGATCGCGCTCGACCCGGATAACCCGGAGGCGCTGCTCGAGCGCGGCATTTTGCGCGAGCGCACCGGCGATCGTGGCGGCGCGCGTGCCGACTGGGAGCGGACGATAAGGCTCGATCCCGACGCAACCACGGCCGACCTCGCGGAGCAGAATATTGCGTTGCTCGATGCCGGACCGGATCGGCGCTGAAGCGATGCGGGCGGCAGGGTCAGCCGGCCAGATAGCGCAGGCTTAGCCTGATCCGGCCGCCGTCCGGTCCGAGCGCGACCGCCGCATCGGCGAACCGGGGCGGCCCGAAGCGGAACATGGCGTCGCGGGAAAATCCGATGCCCTCGGCCGGCATGCCGATCAGGTTGCGGTCGATTTGCCGGTTCTCGTTCTCGTCCTGGTAGGCCTCGACGGCGTAGACGCCTGGCGGAATGCCCGCGACGCGCACAGTCACCGCGCCGGGCTGCGCCGGAACGCTGCCAATCCAGGAGCAGTGCATCGAGAGGAATTCCCGTTCGGTGCAGACCGCGACCCGCACCCTGCCGCGATCGCTCCGCACGTTTTCGACGGTGACATCAAGGAACGATGTGGGCTGCTCCGCGGCGCCGAGGAGCAGCACTGCGGCGAGGCCGATGCAGGGAATCAACGAGGCGGACCGCCAGCTTTGCCCGCTGCGGTACAGCCGCAACGCCGCCATATTTTTGCCCCATACGTGAATTTTGCGTTGCATCGACTCGGATGAGCTAGGCATGATGATCACGGGATGGTGATCAAGCGCCAGTCCTGACACAGGGTTCCGCGGAGCCGCCCAGGTTGGGTTGTTCGTGGCAGAGGGCCTTACGCCTCGCAAGGCACAAACGCGTTCAGGGCAGAGAGTTCGCCGATGGTTCATGCGTCTTCCCGCTTTTCTGTCGAAGAGCGCGTCGTTCACGGGGAAACCATGTGGGTGGCGATCCGCGCACGCGGGGCCGACTGGTCCTGGCTGACCGCGGCCGAGGCTGCGCAGCTTGGTCGGCTGTGGGTCGAGAAATACGGGAGCACGCAATCGGATCACTCCGAGGGTCCGGCACCGTTATTGGCCGCGGCGCAATAACGCCTCTGCTGGATTTGGCTGGTCAGGGCAATCTGGCCGCCGATACTTTTGGCGCACTTGCAGCTCGCCACAGACGTCTTGCCTGGTTCGGAGCGAGCGGACGAGGCGCTGACAGGTACGCAACCGATAGTTCGCGCGCTCATGACTGAGGCGATGCGACAGTGGACAGTCGAAGCCGTTGCGCGCAAGGATGGATCATGCGCCCCAAGGTTGCCCTGCTGATCCTGCTCTGCATCGCGAGTTGCTCTCGTGCGCCTGGCTCCCTGGGCATCACCGGTCCCGGAACGACCGCGCTGCCGGCACCGCCGATCGGCGGAGCGGCCACAATCGACGAAAACCCCGCCGACCGAGGCAATGCCTATAAGCCGAGCATGGTCCCGAATGAGGGCGGCGGCACGCGCTTCTATGGATACGACTGACCGTCGATCGCCTTTCTTTCAGGCGGTCACGCGCTTCGTCTGGACGACTGAGAAGCTGCCGACCCGGCCGGCTGAGAATCCTCCCGTCGGCCTGCCACGACCATTTCTACCGGCGGGGCGCTATCGAATCGAGAATGGCGGCCAGATCAACGTCGTGGACGGCCGCTCCGTGCTGAAGCTTCCAGGCGGCGACGCTGCGCGTAACGCCGAAACGCTTGGTCAGATCGACGACGACCGCCTCGACATCGGCACGTCCGAGCGGCCGGCCCGCTTCGAACCAGGCCGCCGCTGCGGCACGGCTCGGCAAGAGGAACTCGCCCGCAAACGATTTCGCACGCGGCTCGACGGACGCGGGCATCCGGGCCTTGAGGACCTCAATCGCGCTAAGCGCATGACCGCCGTCGAGCAGGAGGTGACAAAGCTCGTGTGCGAGCGTCACGCGCGCGCCCTCACTGGTTTTAACATCTCCCCGGGGGCCGCGCCGGTGAAGGATACGCCGGCTCGATTCGTTGAGAAAGACGCCGGGACCGTGGCGACCGCCCCAGATCGCGAGGCCGTCGAGCGTCGTCGGCTCGGCTTGCGCGTGGCGCACTGCAACACCCAAATCCGCAGCGACCGTGAAAATCTCGACCTTCCGGTCTTCGGCGATCCCAAGCTGCTCTCGTACAAACCGTGCTGCAGATTCGCCCTGAATGAACGGCGCATCGCCCGCGCAGTGCGTCGCCAGATACGCCGAACAGGCCTCGGCCAGCCCATCGAGCTGATCGGTGTCGCGCTTCTCAAACTGGCGCGCAAGCGAGACGACCTGCTGAATCTGGTAGGCGGGAAGCGCGCCGGCCATCCGGGCGGCGATCCGCAGCTCGTCATCGTCGTTGGCGGCGTCGTTGAAATCGCGCGGCGCCGTTAGCGTGCCTTCCTCGATCAGAGCACGCGCCAGAGCGCGATCCATGCCCGCTGACCAAGCCAACAAGCCTACTTGATCGGCCTCATCACGCCGACGCCAAGCCTCGATCGCGGCTTCCCACCGGCCGCCACAGGCTGCGGCCAGACGCTCGCAGATCTGATCGCCGGCCACACTCAGGACGGCCCGAACCTCATCGAACGGTAGCCGCCAGAGAGCGCCCGCGGTCTCGAGAGTCACATGATGGCCCGAACGCAAAATCCAGAATGGCGGCAGGCCGAAGAGGCCGGCGAAGGCCCGGGCCAGGTCATGGGCCTCTTCGAAAGCGGATACCGCTTCCTCTTCCTTCTCGACCGCCTCGGGCTGCATCTCGGCCCAGCGGCGCGTCGCCTCACGGCGAAGATCAGAGGGCCGGAACGGGCTGACGTCGATCGGGTAGACCTGTCGCAGCATCAGCGGCTTCCAGAAGTCGGTCAGATGTCCCAGGAGGTCGTCGATCTGCACTTCGAGGGCGATTTCGGACTCGCCGCGGACGGGCCAAACCGTTTCGCCGTCGATCGAGATGGCGAGCTCGCAGGTCGTCAATCGGCCTTCGGCGACGATCGGCCGCCAGGCGATGACGAGCCGGGGAGACATCACGCCCATTTCCCATTGACCTCAATGTACCGCTTTACCCAAAGATCGAAATCGTTCTCACAAGCCTTCTCAACCGCACGCTTCCTTAGCTCATGTATCAGGTTCCGAGCAAGTTTTCCGCGATACGGGTAGCCATGGTAGGACATTCCGCGATCTGTCGTTTGGGCTTCGTAGATGGCACCTTGGTGAACCGCATATAGTTTCTTTACAAACGCGAGTTCACGGTCGCCATTACTTCCTGGCACTGCTTCATTCAGAAGTCTTGTTTGATCCTCGACTGACAGGTTGGACGGGCACTTTCCGACCCACATCCTCGGATTGCCGGGGAAGAATTCGATCTCCGGAAGCTGGCACCTTCCGACATGCTTGTAGCGCCGCTCGCCCTTGTCGTAACGGCGCGCTGGCTCCTCTGGTAGTTCATGTCCATCCTCCGAAATGACATTCATTCCTGGTCGAGAGGCGTGGAAAGCCCTGGCGAATCCGGAAACGCATTGCGAGGAAAGACGGCAGTCCTCGAAAAGCGCCTCCGGTAATGATGATCGGGCGGCTCACCGTATGCCGGTGAGCCGCCCGACGTAACGTCGCATCCAATCAGGCGGACAGCGCCTGCGGCTCCGTCCGCGTCCGCTTCACCAACAGCTTGTTCAGCGCATGCACGTACGCCCGGGCCGAGGCGACGATCGTGTCGGTATCAGCCCCCTGCCCGTCCACCATCTTGCCGTTCTCTTCCAGCCGCACGGTGGTCTTCGCCTGCGCGTCGGTACCTTCTGTGACCGCGGCCACCGAGAACAGCACCAGATTGGCATCGTGAGGGAAGATTTCCCGAATTGCCTTGAACGTCGCATCCACCGGGCCGTCGCCGCTGCAGCCCGCACCATGCACCACGCCGTCCACTTCCAGCTCCAGCTCGGCATGCGGCGGGGCCTTGGACCCGGCATGCAGGTCCAGCGAGACGAAGCGGATGCGCTGGTTGTCGCGGATCACCTCGTCGTCCACCAGGGCGACGATGTCCTCGTCGTAGACGACCTTCTTGCGGTCGGCCAGGTCCTTGAAGCGGCGGAACGCGTCGTTGAGCTGGTTGTCGCCGATCTCGTAGCCCATCGAGCGCAGCTTGTCGCGAAACGCGGCGCGACCGGAATGCTTGCCCATGACCAGGTTCGACTTGGTCCAGCCGACGCTTTCGGGCGTCATGATTTCATAGGTGGCGGCATGCTTCAGCACCCCGTCCTGGTGGATGCCGGCCTCGTGCGCGAAAGCGTTGCGGCCAACGATCGCCTTGTTGGGCTGCACATCGAAGCTGGTGATGGTGGAGAGCAGCCGCGACACGCGCAGGATGTTCGTCGTTTTGATATTGTTGTGGAAGGGCATCACGTCGTGGCGGGTGCGGATCGCCATCACCGCCTCTTCCAGGCTGGCGTTGCCGGCGCGCTCCCCGATGCCGTTGATGGTCGATTCGATCTGCCGCACGCCGGCCCGCACCGCGGCCAGGGTGTTGGCCACCGCCAGGCCCAGGTCGTTGTGGTTGTGCGTCGAGAACACCACGCGATCCGCGCCGGGGACCCGCTCGCGGACCATGGTGAAGATGCGCGCCATGTCCTCGGGGATCGCGTAGCCGACGGTGTCGGGAATGTTGATCGTGGTGGCGCCGGCACGGATCGCGGCTTCCACGGCACGACACAGGAAGTCGGGCTCGGTGCGGGTGCCGTCTTCGGCCGACCACTCGACGTCGTCGGTGTGGCTGCGCGCCAGGGTGACGCTGGCGGTGATCGCCTGCAGCACGTCGTCCGGCTCCATCCGCAGTTTGTATTTCATGTGCAGCGGGCTGGTGCTGATGAAGCTGTGGATGCGCTTGCGCCGGGCGGGGCGGACGGCATCGGCCGCGCGCAGGATATCCTCCCGGCCGGAGCGGGCCAGGCCGCAGATCACCGGGCCGTCGTCCCGCTGGCCGACCGACTCGGCGATAGCGCGGACCGCTTCGTAGTCGCCGGGCGAGGCGATCGGGAACCCGGCCTCCATGACGTCCACGCCGAGATCGGTCAGCGCCTCGGCCATGCGCAGCTTCTCGGCCAGGTTCATGGAGAAGCCGGGCGACTGCTCGCCGTCGCGCAGCGTGGTGTCGAAGATGATGATGCGGTTATCGTCCAGCTTGCCGAAGCTGGGATGTTCGAAGCTCATGGGTGCGGTCCCTCGGCGATGACGTGCGCGACTTGCCTCAAAGGTGTCCCCTGAGCGATGCCGGCGGTCAACGGCCGGGCGCGGCGCTCAGGGGCGGGTAAGTCGAAGGAGCAGGCCGAGGGCGATCAGGCGCGAGGAGCCGCGTGCGAAAGCACGGGCCGTCCGGCAGACAATGCGTGCGCCACAGAACATGAGGGTCTGCTTACACCGGCTGCTCGGGTTGATGCAAGCGCAGGATGGCGACATGGGCGGCCAGGAGAGCCGCACATCCGCTGCCGGTAAATGCTGCCCGGGCAAGGGCCGGTGGTCGTGTATTTCTGGTCCAAGCAGTCTGGCGATATGTTTGGACAAGCGCTGGGCGATGTCTCTGGAGACTTTGAAGGCAAAGCGACAATCGTCAGGATGGACGTCGACGCGAATCCGGCGACCTGGAACGCTTACCGGGATACGGGTGACTACAGTTACGACGAGCGCAAACAACACCGGCGCAACGGCCAGCAGAAACCCGGCAACCTCTCGTCCCGGCGGGCGGCGTTTTGCGCCCGCCGGAGTTTGTTTGATTGGGTTAAACGAGCGGCTTGCCCATCGGCAGCACGTCGCGACCGCCGGACACATCCTTCAAGATGATGCCCGCCAGCATGTAGAACACAACCGCAACGAGCACGAGCAGCGTCAGGCTACACGCCAGACCGAACACCTCGCCGCCGCCGAACTTCTCGGCGTCCAGCAGGACGAACGCGAGGAACAGCAGAGCGAAGGTCGCGAACATCGCCTTGTGGATGCGGGTCGAAGCGATGACGAGGATGCCGGTCCAGATCGTCCAACAGGTGAAATACCAGGCCGTATCGACGGCGGTCACGGTGTACAGGCCAAGCTTGCTGGCGACGAGCATGGCGGCCAGGCTGATCCAGAATGCGCCATACCCGGTGAACGCCGCGTAGCCAAAATTGTTGCCCGACTTCTGTTCCTGGAATCCGGCAATCAGTTGCGCCGTTCCCCCGAAGGTGAAGGCGAGCCAGATCACCGGCCCGATCGACGCCAGGCCCAGATTGTGGAACGCCAGCATCAGCGTCGTCATGCCAAAGCCCGACAGCCCGACGACCGCGGGGTTGCCGAGCTTCGCCGGTGCGACGAGGAACGGACCTGTGCTGCCGATGGTAATCGGCTTGATTTCAGTCATTTCTCTGCTTCCTTACCGAATTCACTGCCCTAGCGATATGAAGCCGCTCCCGAGGGGATTTCGTCCCCTTCTCTGGACCCTCACGCTTATTTTCCACACTCTAGTGCCGGTGCGAACCCCTGACAAATTCCTGCGGGATTGGCCGGGGTTGGCCAGCCCAGACTGTCTTCCTGCCCGGAAGCGCGAAGCCTGGAGCCAGCCAAGCCGCTGCCAGAACCCAAGAAGCCTTCGCCCTTATACGGTCACCCAATCCGAGTCATCGTTCTGCGGCCCCTGGTGCCCGACCAGGTGTCCGATAATCATGCGTGATCTTGCGCGAGCTCGTGAGGTGGCAGGCCTACTTGCCGGCGCACGGCTCGGCGTAGCTCTCCCACCGCGTCCTACCCGCCCATGTTGGCATCGCCGTCGCCCTCGCCTCTCCGGCCCGGAGGCATGCCCCGGGCGGGCACGCCGCTTTCAGGGGCCGGGCGGAATCCTTGCCTCTCCCCAGGTTTGGAACGCCGGGGTTCTCCGCGCATCCATCAACCAGGCAAAGTTTCGATGGAGACGGACTTCACCAGCGCTAAAATCGGCCTGGTCGGCGCGATGTGCAGGCTTTCCAGCGCGTCCGGGGTTACGCGAGCGAGGAGTCGGGTGCCCTGCAACTGCACCTCAACCAAGATCGCCTCGTGGGCTGGATCCGGATTGATTCCGCGAACCGTTCCTTCCAACACGTTGTGAACGCTGCTGGCGCCGACATGCTCGGTTGCCAGGATCACCTCTCGCGCCGGCACACGAACCCGTAGCCGGGTCTCCGGCGCTGCTTCGAGCAGGGGGACCAGGAGCCGCGTGCCGCTACAGTCCAAAACCGTCAGCCCACGCGTCCTGTCATGCTCAACCACCCGCGCCGAGAGTACGGCCCCGGCATCATCACGCACGGCAATCGGAAGGTCGCCACGGCTGGCGAGCTCGTCGAGCGGCCCCATAGCGATGACCCGACCGGAGTCGATGAGAACCAGCGTGTCAGCCAGACTCGCGAGTTCTTCCAGCGAATGGGTAATATAGATAACCGGGAGAGCCAGTTTCGTCTTTAGCCGGGCCAGAAATGGCAGAATTTCGGCTTTTCGCCGTCCATCAAGGCTGGCAAGGGGCTCGTCCATCGCAAGCAGCCGTGGCTGCGACAAAAGGGCGCGCCCGATCGCCACCCGCTGGCGCTCGCCCCCGGACAACGTAGGCGAGCGTCGTTTCAGGAGATGCTCTATGCCCAGCAGGTCGACGATCTCATCCAGCCGGATGGAGCCCGGCGGTGCGCGGCGTTCGCCATAACGAAGATTGCTAAGCACTGTCATGTGCGGGAACAAGCGGGCATCCTGAAACACTGTGCCGATCCGCCGACGCTCGGGCGGAACGTCAATCCCAGTCGTGGAGTCGAACAGTTCAGTCCCCTCGACCACGATCCGCCCAGAGTCCGGGTGGAGCAGGCCGGCAATCGCGGCGGCGACGGTCGACTTAGCGCAGCCTGATGGCCCAAACAGCACCGTCACGCCAACGCTCGCAGCTTCGAAGGCGATGTCGAGCGTGAGCGTCGGGAACCGGTGCTGGAAGCGAACCGACAGGCTCATCGGCCGGTCAACCTCTGCAGCCTCTTGCCAATCCAATCCGCGGCAAGCAGCCCCGTGACCGCCAGGGCGATGGAAACCATTGACAGCCGAGCCGCCGTAGCCTCGCCGCCAGGCGTCTGCAATGCGGTGAAGATCGCCAGCGGCAACGTTTGCGTGCGACCGGGGATATTTCCGGCGAACGTAATGACCGCGCCGAAATCGCCGAGTGAGGAGGCGAAGCCGACGATCGCACCGACCAGAACCCCTGGCGCCGCCAGCGGAAGCGTCACGGTCGCAAACCGGTCGATCGGTCCGGCACCCAGGCTACGAGCGGCTTGCTCGAGTCCTGGATCGACAGCCTCCAGCGACAACCGTATTGCTCGTAGCATCAACGGAAATGACATGACTGCACAGGCCAGCGCCGCGCCGGCGGTGGTGAACACCAGCCGAATATCGAACCATTCAAACAGCCAGCTACCAATCGGACCACGGATGCCCAGCAGGCGGCAAAACCATCGGCAGATGGGCAAGTGCGTCGACCACCGGCCGGCCGGGAAAGCGGGTCCGTGCGAGCAGCCAGGCAAGCAGGATGGCAACCGGCAGTCCAATGCCAACGCTCCGCGTGGCAATGTCCAGTGTCAGGCGTACGACGCCCCATTCATTGGAAGTAAGAATGGACTATCTACTCCGTCTTGAAGCCGAAGCTGCCGAAAATCGCCAGTCCATCGCGGCTCTCGATGAAGTCGAGTAGCGCCCGAGCGTCCGCCGTATCGCCCGCGCGGGTGACCGCAAAGGGATAAGAGATCGGGTCAACCCGGCGCCACAACCACTCATGTCACGATCGAAATCTCTCCCACGCTGACGATCACTTCGTCGATCACGAATGAGGGTGCGGAAGAATTGGGACTGAAGGTCGGCGGGAAGGCGACGGCGATCATTAAGTCGTCCGACGTCATTATAGGCGTCTAAGATTAGCCGCCGGAATACTCCGGGTCTATAGGCCGGAAACGGCCTGATCCGGAGACACCGGCTGGCGGACTCACGCGCGCCCCGACCGCGACTACTACTTATAGTGGGTAGATGATCGACGAGACACCCATCCGTAGCCGCTATCACGCAGTCGAACCCTTGGCCGAATGAACGCATCCGATGCGTTGCAACGCGGCCCGCCGCCACGTCAACCGCAAGACGAAAGATGGCCACGACCATCCCAGTCGCGTCCGCGCGATCCTCGGCCGGCCGTTGAACCTGGCGTTGCGCCACCCTGCGGCAAACCCGCCAAGCGTCCGGCTGATCGCTACGCAACGACTCGTGCATTCCAGCCTCGAAGCAAATGTTCGGCAACGATCGTCATCATCGAACCATCACGAACGTTCCGGCCAAGCCTCACGGCACCGCGGACAGCGGCGGTGCAACGTCCTCCAGCGACCGGCGCTCCGCATCGACACCGAGCGCGAACGCGATGCCGGCTGCCCCCACCATCAGCGCGCCGCCCAGCAGGTAGCCGGCAAAAATCGAATACCGCGACCCGGTGTCGATCAGCGCACCGAACAGCGCGGGCGCGGCCACCCCGCCCACGCCCGTGCCGAAGGCGTAGAACAGCGCGATGGCGATGGCGCGCACCTCCAGCGGAAAGCTCTCGCCGACCGTAAGATAGGCGCTGCTCGCCGCCGCCGACGCAAAGAAGAAAATCACCGTCCAGGCCATCGTCTGGTGCACCGCGCTCAGCGCGCCCGCGGCGAACAGCCAGCCGGTCAGCGCCATCAGCACGCCGGAGATCGCATAGGTCGCCGTGATCATCACCCGCCGGCCGAGCGTGTCGAACAGCCGCCCCAGCAGCAGCGGCCCCAGGAAATTGCCCACCGCGAACGGCAGCAGAAACAACCCGACATCCGCCGAGCCCACGCCGTAGAACCGGGTCAGCACCAGGGCGTAAGTAAAGAACACCGCGTTGTAGCAGAACGCCTGAGCCACCATCAGCGAGATCCCCAGCACCGCGCGCCCGCGATACAGGGTGAACACGGTGCGCGCGCCGACGGCGAACCAGGATCGCACGTCGCTACGCAGCCGCAGGCGCTGCGGCGGCACCGGCGGCAGGGGGCGGCCGGTCTCACGCTCCACCCGCGCCTCGATTTGCGCGACCACGCGGGCCGCTTCCTCCGGCTGGCCGTGCGTCATCAGCCAGCGCGGGCTTTCCGGCAGGAACCGGCGCAACAGCAGCACGATGAACCCGAGCAGCCCGCCAATCAGGAAGGCCGCGCGCCAGCCGATGTCCGGCGGCATGATGGCGGGATCGAGCACCACGTAAGACCCGAGCGCGCCAACCGCCGCACCGATCCAGAAGCTGCCGTTGACGACCAGGTCGGTGAAACCGCGGCGCCGCGCCGGGATCAGCTCCTGGATCGTCGCGTTCACCGCCGCGTACTCGCCGCCGATCCCCGCCCCGGTGATCAGCCGGAACAGCGCGAACGAGGCGAAATTCCAGGAGAATCCGCAGGCGATGGTCGCGACCAGGTAGACCAGCACCGTCACGGTGAACAGCTTCTTGCGTCCCAGCCGGTCGGTCAGCCAGCCGAAGAACAGCGCTCCGCCGACCGCGCCAATGAGATAGGCGCTGGCCGCCCAGCCGACTTGCTGGGCCGAAAGGCGCAGACTGGGGCTCTCGGTCAGCGCGCCGGCGAGCGAGCCGACGATCGTCACCTCCAGCCCGTCCAGAATCCAGGCGATGCCGAGCGCGGTGATGACCAGCCAGTGGAAGCGGCTCCACGGCAGCCGGTCGAGCCGGGCCGGAATGTCCGTCTCGAACACGGCCGATGGCGCCGGCGCGCCGGCGCTGCCTCCATTGGGCATGCCTTCAGGCGTTGCGCCGTAGGTTGCCTCGTCTGGGGCTGCCTCGTCTGGCGGTGCAACCCCGGACAACGTCTCCCCGGCGGGCTGTGCTTGCGGCATCGCCCTCGCCTCCCCGCTCTGTTGCCATACGCCCCGGTTGAACGGCGGCGACGGAAATTGGACGCCGTTTCCCGGCCGGAATCGAGGCAACGATCGCGCGATGACGCCCGACCTGGGCCGTCGCTTGTTTGTTTCGCCTGGTCACAAAGCGTTAATGGATTCGCGGTCCACTGCTGGCATCGACAATGTGCCGTCGGTGGAGGAACAGAATGAACACCGTATTCGTTGCAGACCCCCGGTCGGTCCGGGAAGCCGAGCGGTCTGCCGGCGACCGCCGCAGGCCAGGGCGGGTGCCTTACACGAACAACGATCTGATCGAGCTGTTGCGCGATCCCGCGACCATCGGCTCGGTTGCCGAGGCTCCGGCGGCGGCAGGCTTCGACGCGCCGGACGAAGACCCGCTGAGAGCCGCCAAGGGCATTGCAACCGGGGTTGCCCTCTCGCTCGGCTGCTGGACTGCCATTGGCGCGGCGATCTGGGTGTTGTGGCCCGGCTGACGCCGGGCGGTGCCGACGACCTTTACATGACCTGGCGGCCGGAGCCGGTTCGCGTCGCCCGGACATCGGCCGCGGTCAATGGCGATGTGGCGGGCATCACCTTTGCGGGGGGGGCGTCGCGGGCAACGGGGGCTCGGCTCGAAACGGGGCGTCGCAGCCAGCTATGAGCCCGGCTGGCGGGGCGCATGATCCCGCAAGACCGCCAGCCTTTCGTTCTCGGCGCGGACTTGCGCCATGCCTCTCAGGATCGCCTGGACATCACGCTCGATCCGCTGTTGCCGGCCGGCATAGGTGTCGGTGTCGGCAACGCGCTGGCTACCCGGTGCCGCGCTGCACGCGCCGAGACAGGCAAGCGTCAGCAGAGCCGTCGCCAGGTTCATCCGCGAATATCCCTTCATCCCTTTCCTCATATCTGGCTTGCGAATCATTCAATCACGAGTCGGTCTTCGCCTGCCAGAGCAACGCAAGGCCGCCGCGCTCTCGCAGAGCCTGACCCCGCCCGCCCAGCGCAACCACTGTCGGACAGCGCCATGAAGCTTCGTAGGACGGGACTGTCATAATCTCGCTCTTGCGACTTTCGTGCCGGCGCGGTAAGCGGCGCTCATGCATGCACTGCTGCTGCGGCTCGCCGACCAGTTGCCGCATCCCGCACGCCGTCTGGCGACCGAGGCCCGGGTCATGACCCTGGCACAATTCATCAAGTTCGGCACCGTCGGCACGGCTGGTTTCGTGGTGGACACCGCGATCGTCTACGCGCTGCGCGGCTCAATCGGGCTGTACGGCGCCGGGCTGGTGTCTTATCTCGTGGCGGCGACCTTCACCTGGGCGATGAACCGCACGTGGACGTTCCGCGGCCTGGGCAGCGGTCCTGCGCATCACCAATGGGCGCGATTCCTGGCGGTCAACCTGCTCGGTTTCACATTGAATCGTGGCACCTACGCGATCCTCGTCACCTTTGTTCCGCTGTGCGCCGACCAGCCGGTCTTTGCCACCGCGGCGGGCGCGATTGCCGGGATGTTTGTGAATTTCGGTTTGTCCCGCGCCCTCGTCTTTCGCTGACCTCAGCGGTCAGACGCTCGGCAACGTGTCGGTGACAGGCGGCCCGACCCGCCGAACGCATGATTGTGCCCCGGGCACCGACTCCCCCGTAGATCCCCGCCGGCCTTCCCCCGCTTGGCCTTCCCCCTTTGGCCTTCGCCCTTTGGCCTTTCGAATGAGTGCCCGCCCGTTAACCGCGCGGTGAGGCATCTGCGTCACAGACTGCAGCCACGACCGCAGACACGGCCCAGTCATGTTCGACGCCAGCACCAACACGATCGAAGCCGGTGCGGCCTGGCGCTCCGAGGCGAGCGTCGCCCCGGTCTCCTATGCGCCATGGCCGATACCGGCCGATACCGGCCACCCCGCGCGGCCGTTGCCGGTGCGGACGGTGTTGCTTTTGGACGGAGCGCTGTGCTTCAGCGTTCCGATCGGTCTGACCGCGCTGTTGGGCGCCGCGCCCGCGCCCGCGCCGTGCAACATCGCCTTACTGGCCGCCGCCCTGACCCTGGGCTTCACCGCCGCTGCCGGCGGCTACGCGCCCGGTGCCCTGTTCAGCCTCCGGCGTCAGGCCGGTGCGCTGCTGGTCGGCACGGTCTGCGCGATGCTCGTGGTCGCGATGGCCGCCTTTGCGTTCGGCGCCGTCCACCTGGTCACGGCCAACTGGTGCGTGGCGGCGGCGTTTGCCTTGCCGCCCTGCCTGATCGCCGGCCGAGCCCTCGCCACCCGATCGGTCGCCGCCGATCGCCGCTTTGCCTCCCGCGCACTGGTGGTCGGGAGCGCGAGAACCGGGGCGGGCATCGCAAGCTGGCTGCACAGCACTGGCCGGCGCGACATCCGCATCGTCGGCTGCGTCGCCGACGAGCCAGTACCTTCCGCTGGACCTCCCGCTGGACCCCCCGCTGCCGAGCCAACCGACGCGCCCGCTGTTGTCGGCCCGATCGCATGCGCCTTCGATCTGATCCGGCAAGGCGCGATCGAACAGATTATCGTGCCTTGGCACGGCGCCAATTACGACCGGCTGTTCGACCTCCTGAACCGGCTCGCCGAGCAGCCGGTGCGGGTCGCGCTGGCCGTGCCGCTGACGCCCACGCAAGGAAACGCCGAAGCCGCGACCGGTGCGCTGCGCCTGGTCCCGCTCATCGAAGCGCCGATCGCCGGCCTGTGGCGCACGGTGAAGCGCATCGAGGACATCGCGCTCGCGTTGCTGGTCCTGGCGCTGTTCGCGGTGCCCATGCTCCTCGCCGCGATCATGATTCGCCTGGACAGCAAGGGTCCCGCGGTGTTTCGCCAGCGTCGCGTCGGCTTCGCCGGCCGGGCCTTCTGGATGCTGAAATTCCGCACGATGCACGACCATCCGCCGGAGACGACGCTGCACCAGGCGGCGCCGGATGATCCTCGGGTCACCCGGGTCGGCGCGTGGCTCCGCCGCACCTCGATGGACGAGCTGCCGCAGGTGTTCAACGTGTTGCGGGGGGAGATGTCGATGGTTGGCCCGCGGCCGCACGCGCCGGGCACCTGCGCCGCCGGCCGGCCGTTCGAGCGCGTGGCCGCCCGCTATGCCGCCCGCCATCGCGTGCCCCCCGGCATCACCGGGCTCGCCCAGGTCCGCGGCCATCGTGGCGGGACCGAGACCGAGGACAAGCTGCTCCGGCGCATCGACAGCGATCTCGAATACATCGCGCACTGGTCGCCCTGGCTCGATTTCCTGGTGATCCTGCGCACCGCGGTCTGCGTGATCGGCATGCGCAATGCGTACTGACGCCGCCGGTCGCGGGGCGGCGAGACGGCCCATCGCCGTTCGAAACACCCCATGACCGGCCACGTGGTTGCCGGCGCCTCCGCCGCGCCCGATGGTTCGTACGACGCCGACGTCGTGATCCTGTCGTACGAGCGCGCTTCCGACACGCTGGCCGCGATCGGCTCGGCGCTGGCGCAGCGCGGCGTGTCGCGGCATCTGTTCGTGGTCGACCAGGGATCATGCCGCGATACGCTGGCGCAGCTTGCCGCCGCGCTCGACGGACGGGGGAATGCCACGCTGGTCGCACTGCAGACCAATCACGGCGTCGCCGGCGGCCGCAACATCGGCAGCGCGCTGGGACACGGCCGGGTCATCGCCGGCCTGGACAACGATGCGACCTTCGCCGACGACACCACCCTGGCCCGCGCCGTCGGCGCGCTGGACGCCGATCCGGCGCTCGGCGCCATCGGCTTTCGCATCGTCGAGGACTCGACCGGCGCCGACGACCTGTCATCCTGGGGCTACGCGCAGGCGCTGCTGCCGCAGGCGGGCGGGGCGTTCGACGCAGTGACCTTCGTCGGCGCCGGCCATGCCATCCGCCGCACGACCTGGCAGGAAGCGGGCGGCTACGACCCGGCGCTGTTTTTCTGCTGGGAGGAGTATGACTTCTGCCTGCGTGCGATCGCCCGCGGCTGGCGCATCCGCCACCGCGGCGACATCGTCGTCCGGCACAAGGTCAGCGCCGAGCGGCGCGTCGCGTGGTCAGGCGCGCGCTGGTTTTATTTCGTACGCAACCGCCTGTATATCGGCCGCAAGACCGGTGCCGGCTGGGTCGCCCTGGCGCCTCGCATTGCCGGCTACCTGCTGAAGGGGCTGCGCAACGGATTGGCGCCTCAGACCCTGCGCGCAATTCCGGCGGCAGCGCGGCTGGCCCGCACGGCTCCGTCCCCACGCCTGACACTGCCGGAAGCAGCCCGCGACTATTTGCGCCGCAACGACACCGCGCATCGCGGCGGCTGGTCCGCACGCTTGCGCCGGGAAGTGCTGGCAGTGCTGCCGGGCCAGCCCTTCACTTGAAGTCGTCCTGGTGGCTCCAAGTCTCCAGCCAGAGCGGTACCGCGCCGCAGGCCATCGGGCGGGCGATCAGGAAGCCCTGGGCGCAGTCCACGCCGAGCCCGCGGAGCCAGTGCCAGCTCGCCGGATTCTCGACCCCTTCGGCAACGATCCAGAGCCCGCGTAAAAGGGCGGCCTCGACCGTGCGCTCCAGGAATCCGCGCAACGCCGGCGACGAGCCCTGCCCCATGACCAGGCCCTTGTCCAACTTGATCCCATTGACCGGCAGCGAGAGCAGCCCCTCGATGCCGGGTACATCGAGGCCGACATCGTCGATGGCAACCAGATAGCCGTCTCCGCGCAGGCGCTCGACCGCGCGGCACAACGCGGGCGGGTCATCGACCGGCCGGCCCTCGGTCAGTTCGATCATCACCTGGTCGGCACGAATGCCGGCTTCGTGGCACTGGTCGTCCAAACGGTCCAGCGCCTCGGCGAAGGTAAGAACGTGCGGAGGAAAGTTCAGCGTGACCTGCAATCGCAACGCCGCAAGTGCCGGCGAGGCCAGGTCCTGGAAGGCGATGGCGGCTACGACCTCCGAAAGGCGCGCTGCCAGGCCCGCCTGCTCAATAAGCGGAACGAAGTGCTCCGGCAAAAGCGTGCCGCGCGTCGGATGGTTGAGCCGGGCCAGCGCCTCAAGTGCCAGGGGCCGTCGGTCGGACAGCCGCACGATGGGTTGGTAACACGTCGCTATCATCAAACCGGAGAGCGCTTGGATCAGGTCCTCAGTTAGCATCCCGGGGGTTCACCGCGCCCGAAGCCGGGTCGGCTGGCTGGCGCAGGCAGCGGGCAGCGCCTGGCGTCGCGGCTCCGGCCGCAAAGCCATCCCGCCGCGCGCGCCGATCCACGGTACCGATCCAGCCCAAACCATTCCTCTCACGCTATCCGTGCCCCCAGCCGTTTCACCGCACGCCGTTCCATTCCAGGCCATCTCAGTCATCGGCTGTCCCGTTCTGCAGCATCGCGCCAGATGTCGTTCCATCGATGTGACAGAACCTACAAAACGCCGCACACTACACGCATCGCCGTTATAGCGGCAAAAAATTCGCGTCGAGATATCACAGAGGCAACCCGCACCCGTGTCTCCGCCGCAGCCACTCACCTCGGCCGGCAGCGCGCCGCGTGGTCAAAATGCCGCTGGGCGCGGCGGCCCCCTCCCCCCCCTTTACGCCCTTGATCATCAGGTGCCCATCGCCAGCGATCCCAGGCGGCGCAGCAGCCCCAAAGCCGCCTGCGCCAGCAAAGATCCCAACACCAGCCCGACCAGCGCGTAGATCCCCGCGGCCTCGGTCAGGACCAGTTCCAGTACGGCGCCGTCCAGCACCGTGCGCAGCACGAGCCGCCGATCGCCTGCGGAATCCCGTGCCACGTCCAGCGCCGCCCGCACCGGTTGCAGCAGCGGCGGCGTGGCGGCGATCCGGTCGTAGGCCTCCTGCAGGCGCTGCGCATGCGCGAGCGACTGCTCCAGTCCCTCCGCGTTGGCGGGCTCGATCGGCCGCAGGGCCGCGATCAGCGCCTCGTCACCGGCCCCGTCACTGGCTTGCGTCACCCGGTAGTAGGCGCGCACCGCCGCCTCGCGCGCATCGATGTCGCGCCGTGCGTCCTGCGCCACCTGCCGCAACGCGGCGGCATACTCGCGGGTCAGCGCCGGCGCCTGCATCGCCAGCACCGCGCCGGTCAGGCACAGGCCAAGGCTCAACACCTCGGCGAACCAGCGGCTGAGAAAGCGCATCGAACGGTCACTCCTGCTTCACGGCGCCTGACAGCCGGCTGACGATCGCCTCTTGGTCGGTTTCAGGGCCCCGGCACCTGCCTTTCGACACCGGCAAAGGGAACTCGCCAAGGGGATGACCCCTGGGCACGCAAGAGGCGGACCGGCAGGTTGGCCGAGGCGGCAGCCCGGCGGGTGCGATTGCGCATGGGTCCTTCATACAGCCGGCTCCGCTCCTGTCCCGGCTGGCTTCCCGCCGATCCGCCGCAAGACTACAACGCCTCCCGGTCGTTCGCCGCGGCCATCCGTCGCGGGGCGCCGGCCATCCCGGCGCCATCGACCATTCGCTTCGCCCCGGCTACCAGCATTGCCCCAAGGAGACCCAAGATGGCAGACATTGCATATGAAACGATCGAGGTCGAGACGCATGGTCGGGTCGGGCTGATCCGCCTCAACCGGCCGCAGGCGCTGAACGCGCTGTGCGACCAGCTCATGGAGGAACTCGGCACCCAGTTACGCGCGTTCGACGCCGACCGTGGCATCGGCGCGATCGTGCTGACCGGCAGCGACAAGGCGTTCGCCGCCGGCGCCGACATCAAGGAGATGAAGGACCGCACCCACCCTGAAGCGTTCCAGGAGGACTTCATCGCCGCCCGCTGGGAGGCGGTGTTGGACATCAGGAAGCCGGTGATCGCGGCGGTCGCCGGCTTTGCGCTCGGCGGCGGCTGCGAACTGGCCATGATGTGCGACATCATCCTGGCCGCCGACACCGCCAAGTTCGGCCAGCCGGAGATCAACCTGGGGGTAATTCCAGGCGCCGGCGGCACGCAGCGGCTGACCCGCGCGGTCGGCAAGTACAAGGCCCTGGACCTTATCCTGACAGCCCGCTTCATCGACGCGGCCGAGGCCGAGCGCAGCAACCTGGTGGCGCGTGTGTTCCCGGCCGACCAACTGCTGCCCGAGACGCTCAAGATCGCGGCCCGGATCGCCAGCCTTTCGCCGGTCGCGGTGCAGATGGCCAAGCAGGCGGTCAACCGTGCCTTCGAAACCACACTGGCGGAGGGGGTCCGCCACGAGCGGGCGCTGTTCCTGTCGCTGTTCGGCACGCACGACCAGCGCGAGGGCATGGCGGCCTTCGCCGAGAAGCGCAAGCCGGCGTTCCGCCACGGCGCCTGAATCGGAACCTGGAATTTCGTAAACAGCGGACTCGATCAGGCCGCTGGAACTCGACACGAATTGACCTGGCACGCATCAGCAACACGGCGTGCCAGGCCAGGCGGGTTCGATCGGATCGATGCAGCGGTTCGGCGGTCTGGCTGACCCGTCGGGCGAGCCAGGATGCCCCGCACCAGCAGGCTGCCGGCGGCGCAATACAATGATGCGGCGGTTCGGCGGTCTGGCTGACCCGTTGGGCGAGCCAGGATGCCCCGCGCCAGCAGGCTGCCGGCGGCGCAATACTGTCGTCACCCGGTCGGCGACCTCCGTATTGCACCGAGACACTACAAGGTTGTAGTGTGTCGATGTGGCGGCGAGGGCCTGCGATGGGTGTCCCGATCTCGATCCGGCTGGACGACGATGTGCGCGAAGAACTCGAAGCCCAGGCACGGGCTCATGGCGTCGGGCTTTCGACACTGGTGCGTGACATGGTGACCCGTGCGGCACGCGATGCCCGGCGGGCCCGTATCCGCGAGGCCAGTGGGCGGGTCGGCGACCATGTTGCTGGTTCGGCCGCAGGCAAGGCGTTCTACGAGGGGTGGGGCACGCCGCGCGCCGATGCCGGCTGATCCCGCGTCCCCAACCTTCCAAGCTGGGACCTTCCACGCTGGCCAGATCGTGCTGGCCGACTGGCGCGGCGATGCCTTGCCGAAGGAACCCAACAAGCGTCGTCCAGCCGTCGTGGTCGAGGATGATGGACTGTTCGCGCCCGGCTACCCGAACACGATCCTGGTCCCGCTGACCGATGACCCGGCCCTGGTCATTCCCGACCTGGCTGTGCCGATCGCGCCAGGCCCGGAGAATGGCTGCAGCAAACCCTGCTGGGCGGTGTCGCATCTTGTCGCGACGACATCCAAGGCTCGGCTCAAGGCAACCGGATCACGCATCACGCAGGGCCAGCTCGCCGCCATTCGCCGCCAGATCGCCCTTGCCGTCGGAGTTGAGGCGTAGAAACGGCCCAAGCGAAGCCCAGGCCCCCGCCCGCGCCGCTTTAAGCGCTGGGGTCGCGGCTGCCGCCCGGAATCGGCTATGCTGCGAGGATTTGCCTGGGCCGCCGTGTCCTGATGGTCCCAGGACAACGCCCTCCGACCCCATATTCGGCACAGGCCGGCCCCCCGGCCAACGCCCGGCAACACGCCGGAGGGAGCCAGTCATGCCAACCCAACCGCAGGCGCGCTGCTTCGTCATCATGCCGTTCGGGCACAAGCAGGCCGCGGACGGGACCGACATCGACTTCGACCGTGTCTACGAGCTTCTGCTGCGGCCCGCCGTCGAGGCCGCCGGCCTGCAGGCGCACCGGGCGGACATGGACCGGCGTGGCGGGTCCATCCACGCCGACATGTTCCAGGACCTGTTGCTTGCCGAGTTCGTCGTCGCCGACCTCACGCTCGACAACGCCAACGTGTGGTACGAGATCGGCGTCCGCCACGCGCTCCGCGCCAGCGGCAGCGTCCTGACATACGCGTTGCGCGACCGGCTGCCGTTCGACCTCGCGGGCCAACGCATGATGCGCCACACGCTGACCGCCGGCGTCCCGGACCCCGCCAAAGTCGATGCGGAGCGGGCCGCGCTGACGGAGGCAATCACCGCCACGCTCGGCGCCTGGCGCGGCCGGAAGGCCAGCCCGGTCTACGCGCAATTGCCGAACCTGCAAGAGCCCGACTGGAAAACCCTGAAGGTCGGCGACACCAACGAATTCTGGCAGGCGCTGGAAGCGTGGCAAAGCCGCATCCGGGTGGCGCAGGACCGCCAGCGCCCCGGCGACATCCTGGTGCTCGCGGAGGAGACGCCCAACCATCTCCTGGCGTTCGAGGCGCTGCGCATGGCGGCCGAGGCGCTGTCCGCTCTCAAGCGCCCGCGCTACGCGCTGTCGGTGCTCGAATGCGCCCTCGCCATCGCCCCGGACGACGTCACTTGCCGGCGGCTGCAGGCCATCGCCCTCGGCCGCCTGGGCCGCTTCGACGAGGCACGAGAGGCGCTCCGCCGGCTGGCCGGCCAGCATCGGGACGACCAGCATCGGGACGGCGAAACCGCGGCGCTGCTCGCCCGCACCTGGAAGGACCAGTGGCGGCGGCTTTGGCAGGCCCATCCCAGCCGCGCGACGGACCCGATCGGAGCCGCGCGCGACACCGCGGCGACCCTGGTCAAGGCGGCAGAGGCCTATCACGAGGCGTTCTGCGCCGATCCGGCCGGCTACTATCCGGGTATCAATGCCCTGACGCTCGGCCGTGTCTGCCAGGGTCTCGTCGGCCGCTGCGGCTCGCTCGACCTGCCGCTGATCGCCGCCGGCGTGCGCTGGGCAGCCGAATGCGCGCTCCGCCGCGAGCGGACCTACTGGCCGCTCGCCACCCGTGCGGAGCTGGCGCTGATGGAGGGCCAGACCGATGCGGCGCTGGCCGACTATGGCGAAGCGGCCGCACTCGCGATCGCCGCCGGTGATGGGTTCGCGCTGGATTCATCGTGCCAGACGCTGGATATGTTGCAGGCGTTGAACGTCCAGCCGGAGGGTGCAGCAGCAGCCAGGCGCGTGCTCGACAGCGCCGAGCAACAGCTTGCGGCGCTGAGCGGCGGCCGGCTATGGGGACCCGCCGAGCCCGCCCGGGTCGTGCTGTTCAGCGGCCACATGGTCGATCGCCCCGACCGCGCGACCCCCCGCTTCCCGGAGGCGCTGGTGCCGGCGGCCGGCGAACGGATCGTGCGGGCATTGACGGAGATCGGCGCCGGGCCGGGCGACCTCGGCATCGCACAGGCCGCCTCGGGGGGCGATCTGCTGTTCGCGCAGGCGTGCCTCGCCCGCGGGATGCGGCTGGAGATTTACCTGTCGCGGGACGAGCCCGCGTTCCTGGCTGACTCGGTGCAGTTCGCCGCCACACATTGGCAAGAAGACTTCGACGGTTTGAAGAACCGGCCGGACGTGCTGTTCCGGATTATGCCCGACGACCTCGGCCCCGCGCCGGAGGGAGTAGACGTGTACGACCGCTGCAGCCGCTGGACGCTGCATACAGCCCTGTCGTGCGGCCTGACGAGAGTCTCGTTCATCGCACTGTGGGACGGCAAGCCGGGCGACGGTCCGGGCGGGACGGAGAGCATGGTCTCGCTGGTTCGGAAGCTGACGGGGCGGCAGCCTTTGATCATTGATCCGGGCAGCCTGTGACCGGCTGCCTGCAGCAAGTGACAGTGTGAACCGTGAGCCATCTCATCAGGGATGATGCTGGAAAAATTGGCCAACCTCGAACGCGGCGACTGAGACTGCCGCAATGATTGAAAAAAGTGCTGCCAGCACGTTCCATAACTGCTTTGGTTTGAGCTGTGTGATCAATCGACCCACGCCAAGTTCGCCGGGGTCCACATCATTGAGCTTACCGGAGTCTCGGCGTTGCTCTACCAGAGCAAGCCATTCACCGAACATCTGCTGAACTTTGTCTGCTCTCAGTAGAACCGGCGACAGGTCTCCTTCAATCGCTGTCCATTCGAATCGATCACTGAGCATGCCTTGTCGTCGTAACCCGGATTGCACGAATGTTAGAATCGGCACTTGTTGGCCATATGCCAAGGCCGCCTCCATCTGGTTCCAGATGGTCGGATCCGATTCGTTATTGATTTCCTTTTGATCACCGGAGTCCGGCTTATCGAAGGCCTTGACGATTCTAATGCGCTCGAAGGCGATTACAACGGCGCCGTCACATTTGGCGATCAGGTCCCTCGCAGCTTGAACGGGTTGCCGTATGGAGAACGCGCTCCGGCCAACCGTCATTGGCTCGCAACAATGAGACCTTAGATGAGCCTCAACAGCGCAGAGGAAGTCTTCTTGCGCCGCCGTGTACGGAGTGCCACAGCTTACGAACACTGAATAGGCCTTACTACCCATCGGCCGTAACTATCCTCAAGTGGTCACCGTAGTTCACCGGTAGCCGCGGCGTCGTTGTCCGGCCCGCCGAAGCAATTCTCCGTTAGAAGGAGGTTGTCAAGCGCGAACAATCAGCTCGGCCCCCAGCCATCACCGTCGAACCTGCTACTGCCAAAAAAGTCGTCCACGCAGCATTCGTTGCAGCGATCAGCCGCAGCGTATCGTTTGGCATTGACCCCCCAATGATCACTGCCGCGACCTTGGCGGCAGCGCAGGGCCGACAGCGCCCCTGCCGCCCCGGCAGACTACGCTGGAAGGCGGGTGTTCTGTAAGGCTACCGGTGTCGCGTGTTGCGTCCACGCCGGGTGAGACCATCCCGGATTGCGCCGCCACGCTTACGTCCGGTTCATCCCTCGCACCGCCTCGCATGCCGCCCGCGTTCCGACCAGCGATCCCGCCAGCGCCGCGGCCAGATCCGACAGGAGGTCGGGCGTGCAGGTTGGTCGCCAACACCCTGTCGATGGTCCGCGGCTTGCGAACCATGCGCGTGGTCATGGCGTCCAGGCCCGGCGCCCATCCGGAGGCAAACAAGCCGGGATCAGCAAGTTTTGTGCTGCATGCGCGAAGAAGATCGCGTTAGACTGGCCCGGGGTCCCTACAAGGGCTCTCACGTATAGTTGAAAGTCGGCCACCCATGCACATTTCGCTCCCCCGCAAGCTCCGCGAAGCGCTTGGGCTATCGCCTGCCCGCGACGAAGGGCTGCTCGCCGGACCACCCGAAGAGGCGGTGCAGGCGGTCGGCGCGCCCGTGCCTGTTCTGTCGCTGTTCGGAGACGATCTTTCGGCGCTTTGCCCCGGCCTGGTGCACGAGGCACAATGGGGCCTGTCGCACCGCGACTAGCGGTACGCCAGCCTTAGCGCAGGTCCGTCCGGCGACGCCCTCAGCCGTCCCGATCACCGCGGGCTCGATTTCCGGTGACGCGTGCTCGTGCCCGGCGTCGAACAGGACAAGATCAGTGGCGATCACGCCGGGCGGGGCGGCTGCATTGGCGGCGGCTCAGCCGGCCGTTGCCGCGCCTTGAAGCGATTCGGCGGCGCCTCGGTTCAATCGCGGCGCGGCTGGTCAGACAAAACCACGAGCATCTGACCGCCGATCGGCGCCGAACCGAACGATCCGGTGAAACCCGGGCGCCAAAGGATTGTTCTTGCATGAACATGACTGAGGCGTTCATGCCCATGCTTCTGCAGAACCCGCAGCCAACCCCCGGTCCGCCCCAGCCGGTGCCAGGTCCCTTGCAGCCGGGACCGCTGCCCGAGGTCGTGCCGCCGGCTCCCACTCCCGCGCCGACGCCGCCCCAGCCGACGGCCCTGGAGTGGTGGAAAGCCTGCATTCCGTCTTGACGAGCGTTTTGCCCAGCCCCCGCGTCCTTCGCACAGCGAACGAAACGGTCATCGCAACCGGCTGCCGGTATTAGCCGTCCCCGCCCGCGTCCGGCGCCGCGGGGGAACCGGCCTCCCTGGCCCGCCGCCCCAGTTTCTCCAGCACCGCCAGTTCGAGTTCGACTGTTGAGAACGGCTTGCGCAGCACGGTCTCGTGCTGCAGCGACTCCGTATCCCAGGAATGTCCCGTCAGGAACAGAACTGGCACGCCAGGCCGGTCCGCTCTCAGCCAGGAGGCCAGTGTCGGACCATCGGCACCGGGCATCACGACGTCCGATACCACGAGATCGATCTTGCTTAAGGTTGCCGCAAGCGCCCGGGCCATCTCGGCGCTGCTCGCTTCGATCACCGTGTAGTCCAGATCACGAAGGAATCGTGCGGTCACCGGTCGCACCTCGTCGTCATCTTCCACCAGCAGTATCACGGCGTCGCCGTGGCAGGAGGGATCGACCTGCAGCGGGGCAACGCCGCCGGTTGCGCGGTCGGCCCCGGCGCGCGGCAGAAGGATTTCGACCGTCGTGCCCTCGTTGGGCTGGCTCTCGATGGTCAGCGCTCCGCCAAGCTGCCTGACCAGGCCATGCACCATGGGAAGGCCCATTCCGCTTCCCGATCCGGGGCCTTTGGTGGTGAAAAAGGGATCGGTGGCGTGCATCAGCATGTCTGGCGTCATGCCGCTGCCGGTGTCGCGCACCGAGATCGCCACGTAGTCCCCCGGCCGCAATTGAGGGTGGTGCCGCGATCCGCTCGGGAGATTTGCGGTGGTGATCCGCAGTGTGCCGCCGTTGGGCATCGCATCCCGCGCATTGACGGCAAGATTGATAAGGGCAACCTCAAGGGCCTGGGTGTCGGCAACGACCGGCCACGTGTCGTCCGGGGCGTCCACGATGACGTCGATGCGCGGGCCGACCGAGTGCGGCAGCACGACGGCCAGATCCGCCAGCAGGCTCGGAATCCAGACCGTCACCCGCTTGAGGTCTTCACGCCGCGCGAACGCCACCAGCCGGCGGACCAGGGACGTCGCACGTTCCGTGGCCTTCAAGCCATGGTCGATGAAGGTCAGCAGCCGGTCGTCCGTGGTGCGCCGGCGGATCAGCTCGTAGCTGCCGCCGATCGCGGCCAGCACGTTGTTCATGTCGTGCGCGACGCCGCCGGTGAGTTGCCCAAGCGCCTCCAGTTTCTGGGTCTGCAGCAGGACGGCCTGCGCCTGCTCGCGCCGTCGCATCTCGGCGGCAAGCTCCAATGCCGCCTCGTTCAGGGCGCGCGTGCGTTCGGCCACCCGCGCTTCGAGCTCGGCGTTGCTGCCCGCGAGTTGGGCGTTCACCCGCTCCAGCTCCTGGCGGAGCAGCACCTCGATCACCCGGTCGCGGAGCTCCGTCGCGGCCCCGACCTCGTGATGCGCCCAGGGCACGGCGCGACCGCGGACCTCCTCCGTCCACGCCGCGAACGACTCGCGCGGCTGCAAGCGGTCGCCGTTCGGGCCGAGCTGGGCGGGTTTTCGCGGGTCGCCGCCCCATGTCACGGTCTGCGCCACCTCGGGCCGGAACCAGAGCATCCCTCGGCCAGACGGGGTGCCGTCGATCGGGACAGCCAGCAAGCCGCTGGCCACCCCCGAAAAGGCGGCGGCCTCGGGATACAACGACGAGAGACGGTCGGTCTGAAACAGATCGGAGCCGCCAGCCTTCTCCAGCCATTCGAGCAGCCGCGGGACCGCCTCCCGAGGCGGGGTTTTCCCGAGCAGCGTCACGCCGTCCTGGCCATAAAGACACAGGCCGGTGGCATCCATCAGGCCGAGCAGCGCCTCGCTGTTGCGCGTCAGCCCGGCACGGTAATCACCCGACTGGCCGATCTCGCCCACAAGGCGGCGCTGAATCGCCTGTCCCTTCAGGCTGTGCCGGGTGACCGCCGCCTCCTCCATGACGCCGATCTGCCAGGCGAGGACCTGTCCGATGAACTCGCATGCCTGGCGGATGTCATGTCCGGCATGGCGAGGCGTCCGGTTGTGGCAGGCAATCAAGCCCCAGAGCTGCGATCCGCGCAGGATGGAAATGCATAGCGTCGCCGCCACATCCATGTTGTTCATGTATTCCACATGCACCGGCGAGACGCTGCGCAGCAGGGCATGGCTCAGGTCGATCGGCCGGCCGGTGGCCGGGTTTCGATCCGGAATAAGCGGTACGGGCCGGTAATGAATGTCCGGGATGGCGCGGATCGGGTTCAGCACGTACAGCGCCCGCGCCTGCGACGGGATGTCCGAGGCCGGGAAGTGCAATCCGAGGAATGAGTCGACGTCCTCGCAGCGGTCCTCCGCGATGACTTCGCCGCTGAAGTCGGCGCCGAACCGATAGACTTTGACCCGGTCGAAGCCGGTGATCTCGCGCACCTCGCTTGCAGCCGCGAAGCAGGCGTCGGGCAATGTGGCAGCCGCCTGAAGCCGCTTGATGGCGTTGCTGGTGCGCCGGGCCATCGTGTGCGAGGCACCGGCCTGCGCCGGTTGCGGCTCAAGTTCCAGGAACACCAGGCCATCGTGCCGATGCAGAAAAGCGTCGAAGGCCGTTTCGCCGCGGCGGGCAAACCGCATAGTGATCGGCGTTGCCGACGTGATCTCAGCCTGGCGCACAAGCTCGACCAGCCGCGCCTGGCTTGGCTCGTCGAACAAAGGTCCCAGCGGTGCGCCAAGCAGAGAATCGGCCGCCATCCCGCCAATAGAGTCGACGTTCGCGCTGGCGCTGACCGTTTGAAGGTCGCTACCGGTGAAGGCGAACAACAGGCCGTGAGGCTGAATCGCGCCCGGGATGTGAATCGGCTCGCGATCGCAATTTGAAAGATCAACAGCCGCTACGCAGCCTGGCTGGGTGCTGCCGGACGGTTGGTTCATTCTGATCCCATCAGCCTGACCGCGCAGCAGAGGCGCGGCGGCAAGCTCGAATCCACTATCGCATCACAGTCTTTAAGCGGGAAGTTCACTCTTTTTTGATGATCGGCACGGGATGCGTAGCAGCAATTTGGTTGCGCCAGCCCGGCGGCAAGGCATTCGCCGCGAAAAGGCGTCCGATCCCCGCCGGAGAGCACACTGGTTGTTCTGCAGCGCCGTTATCGGCGACGCTGCAGCGTTTTGGTCGTGGCCCGCCTCCCCGCGGCCTCCGCGAGCCGTCCTCCGATGTGATCAACCCGACACCGGGCGCGCCACCCAGCCGCCTGCATTCAAGCCGCTTCCTCGTCCTCCTCGCTGTAGCCCACCAGCCGCAGCGCCCGGCCGCGAATGCCGCGCTTGCCGGCGGCGTGGATCAGCGCCTCCTCGCGGCCATGCGTCACCCAGACCTCGGGGGCTGCCACCTCATCCAGCGTGGCGTTCAGCTCGTCCCAGTCCGCATGGTCGGAGATCACCAGCGGCAGTTCCACCCCGCGCGATTTGGCGCGCTGCCGCACCCGCATCCAGCCGGAGGCCAGCGCCACAACCGGATCGGCCAGCCGCCGCGCCCAGCGGTCCGCCACCGCCGAGGGCGGCGCGAGCACGATCGCGCCAGCCAGGTCCGCCTTCGCCGCCCCGGTCGCCAGGCGCAGGTCGCCCAGCTTGATGCCGCGTGCTTCGTAGAGTTGGCACAGCGGCATCAGCGCCCCGTGCAGCCAGATCGGCCGGTCCCAGCCCGCTTCGCGCAACAGCGCAATCAGCCGCTGGCATTTGCCCAGCGCGTAGCAGCCGACCACGTGGGTCCGGTCGGGGAACAGTGCGACGCTGTCCAGCAGGCGCTGGATCTCCTCCCCGGGCGGCGGGTGGCGGAACACCGGCAGGGCGAACGTGGCCTCGGTGACGAACACGTCGCATGGGATCGGCACGAAGCCGGCGCAGGTCGGGTCGGGCACGCGTTTGTAATCGCCGCTGACCACGGCGCGGGCGCCGGCGAACTCCATGGCGACCTGCGCACTGCCCAGCACGTGCCCGGCGGGCTGCAGCCAGACGCGGACGTCGCCCAGCGTGATAGGGTCCCCCCAGGCCAGTGCCTTTTGCGTGGAGCCGGCCCGGTCCTCGCCCAGCCGGGCTCGCATCAGGGCCAGCGTGTCGGCGCTCGCCAGCACAGCCGAGTGGTCGGGTCGGGCATGGTCGGAATGGGCGTGTGTGATGATGGCCCGGTCCACCGCCCGCAGCGGGTCGATGAAAAAGCCGCCGGGCTCGCAGAACAGGCCCTGCGGCAGGACCTTCAGCCAGGTATCTGGATGGGGCGGCATAGCTGCCGACGGCAGCAGCCTATCGCTTGAAGGTCGGCAGCGCGTTCGCGCCCTTATCGACAATGTAGATCATCGGACCGGACGGCTTCGGCCCCAACGTCTGCCCCGCCGGCGACCGCGCGCCGGACGGCGGCGGCGGCTTCCCGGCCGGCTGCCGAGGCTGCAAACTGGCGACGCTGGTCTTCATCCCGTCCCCCGGGCCGACAGTCGGAACTTGGCTGCTACCAGAACAACGATGGTGGCAATCAGCGCCAAAAGCAAGCTCCGGGTCAGCCAGGTGACCGCCCGCGCCCGCAGCCCATACCGCCCCCCGCGCCGGTGTTCGGCATCATCGAAATCGAACTCGTCCATCAATCGATACGCTCGGGCGGTGGCCCGTCCACGAGTGGCGCCGCACCAACCGGCATGCCGTATAGCGGTTGACGCGGGGATCACCGACCGGCACCAAGGTCGTCCGTTCCGCTGAAGAAGGGATTCGGCCCATGCTCCGCCTCGCCAGCCTGCTGCTGTTCTGCTGCATCATCACCGGCGCCCAGGCGGCCGGGCCGTCCGCGCAAACCTTCGTCGTCTACTTTTCGGAATGGTCCGCCGCCATGGACGATTCCGCCCAGGAGATCGTCACCCACGCAGCCGATTACGCGAAAGAGCACCCGCACGCCGCTGTCGCCGTCAATGGCTTCGCCAGCACCATCGGCAGCCGAAAAGCGAACGACCTGCTCGCGGACCTGCGGGCGCAGGTGGTGGTGGACCAGCTCGTCACCGACGGCACTCAGGAAAAGCGCATCCGCCAGCGCGGACACGGCCCGAAGCAATACGCGCTCTCCCCGCAGGAGAGCCGGCGCGTCGAGGTCAGCATCTCGGACCGCTAAGAAAAGCCGCCCCATGCTGGACGCCGTGCTCCAGCAGGAGCCGGAAGACGTCCTGCGGCGCGTCTTCGGCTTCCCGGGCTATCGCGGCCGGCAGCGCGACGTGGTGAACCACGTCATTGCCGGCGGCGATGCACTGGTGCTGATGCCGACCGGCGGCGGCAAGAGCCTGTGCTACCAGGTTCCCGCCCTGTGCCGCTCCGGCACTGCCGTGGTGGTCTCGCCGCTGATCGCGCTGATGGACGACCAAGTGGCGGCGCTGCGCCAGTTGGGCGTTGCGGCCGGCGCGCTGCACTCCGACCTCGACCCGGCCGAGGCGCGCGCCGTCAGCCGCGACCTGATCGAGCAGCAGCTCGACCTGCTCTACGTCTCGCCCGAGCGGCTGTTGTCCAGCGGCACGCTTGACCGTCTGTCGCGGCTTAAACTGTCGCTGTTCGCCATCGACGAGGCGCATTGCGTGTCGCAATGGGGGCACGAATTCCGCCCCGAGTTTCGCGAGCTGGCCCGAATCCCGGACCTGTTTCCCGGTGTGCCCCGGGTCGCGCTGACCGCGACCGCCGACCCGCGCACGCGCGCCGATATCCTGCAGGCGTTGCGCATGCCGGACGCGGCGGTGTTCGCGGCAAGCTTCCACCGCTCCAACCTGCACCTCGCCGCCGAGCCGAAAACGTCGGAGACCGGGCAACTCCTGGACCTGCTCGCGCGGCACAAAGGCGATTGCGGCATCGTCTATTGCGGCAGCCGCGCCAAGACCGAGCGGGTCTCGGCCCGGCTGCAGGAGAAGGGCATCGCGGGAATAACGTTCCACGCCGGGCTCGATCCCATCGCCAAGCGCGAAGCGCTCGCCCGGTTCCGCTCCGGCGAGCCGGTCGTGATGGTGGCGACGATCGCTTTCGGCATGGGCATCGACCGGCCGGACGTGCGGTTCGTCGTGCATCTGGATATGCCCGGCAGCCCGGAAGCCTATTACCAGCAAATCGGCCGCGCAGGGCGGGACGGCGAGCCCGCCGACACGCTGCTGCTGTTCGGCGGCCAGGACGTCGCCCAGGCGCGCCACTGGCTCGCCCAGTCCACCGCGCCCGAAGCGCAGCAACGGGTTATGCGCACCAAGCTGGAGGAGATGATCGCGCTCACTGAAGCGGTCGGCTGCCGCACGCGCAGCCTGCTCGCGTGCTTCGGCGAGGACCTGGCCGAGCCCTGCGGCCACTGCGACAATTGCGACGCGCCGCCGGTCACCGCGGACGCCACGATCGACGCGCAGAAAGTGCTCTCGGCCGTCTATCGCACCAGCCAGATTTTCGGCGCGCTGCACGTCATCGCCGTGTTGCGTGGCGAAGCGACCGAGGCCGTGCTGCGCCACGGCCACGACAAGCTGCCCACTTTCGGCGTCGGTGCGGCCCACAAGGCGCCCTATTGGCGCGGGCTGATCCGCCAGCTTATCGCCACCGGCGCGCTCGACGTCGATACCCGGGGCCATGGCGGGCTGTTTCTGGTCGAGGCCAAGGCGCGGCCCATTCTGCGGGGCGAAACAAAGGTGACGCTCCGTCAGGAAGCGCCCCCGCGTGAGCGCATTCACGCGCGAAGCCTTCAGTCCAAGCCCGCGTCGGCGGGACCTGAAATCCAGAGCCTGTTCGAGCAGTTGCGCGCCTGGCGCGCCAGCGAGGCCAAGGCGCAGGCCATCCCGCCCTACGTCATCTTCCACGATACCGTGCTGCGCGACATCGCCGCCGTGCGTCCTGCCACGTTAGAAGAACTCGGCCAAATCAAAGGCGTCGGCGCCTCCAAGCTGCAGCGTTATGGTGCCTCGGTGCTGGCCCTTCTTGCGTGAGGGAAGGCTGGGGCTCTGCCCCAGACCCCGGCAGGAGGGCTCCGCCCCCTGCACCTCCGCCAGGAGCCAGCGGCCCCTGGACCCGCATCAGTTTGGCGGCGTTTGGAGAGCAGCGACGAAGCCGTCCAAACGGCTTCGTCATAGCCCCATCTCCACACACCGCCAAGTCGGGGGTTCCAAGGGCCGTCGGCCCTTGGCGGGGTGCAGGGGCAGCGCCCCTGCCGGGGGTCTGGGGGCGGAGCCCCCAGCGCTCCTTCACCGCATCGGCGGCAACAACGCAGCAGCATACGCAGCCGGGTCGTCGATCAGGGTTCGCGCGGTATCAAAGTCCAGGTCGCGCCCCTCCGAAGCCGGACAAGGACTGCGCAAGGCGACGATCTCGGCCGGCGAAAGCGGCATGCGGGCGGTACGGTGTGCAGCGATCGCGGCGGCCATCGGCTGCGTGCCCTCGGCCAGCGCGCCAAGTTGGCGCTGCAGCGCGTCCTGACCGCGGCTCGTGCATACCTGCGGCAGCACGCCCAGGCCCTGGATCGGCCAGCCACGCGGCGCCAGCACGCGGCTCCAGGTGAGAAACAACTCGCCCCCGTCCGGCAGCGGGTCGATCACCTGGACCAGACCCTTGCCCAGCGTGCTGCTGCCCACGACCACCCCGCGCCCGCGGTCGGCCAGCGCGGCGGCCAGAATTTCGGCGGCGCTGGCGGAACGGCCGTCCACCAGCACCACGACCGGGACGTCCGGCGCCAGGGGATCATTGCCGGAGCGCCAGATTCGCGACGCCTCCTTGTCGCGCCCGACGGTGAAGGCGACGATGCCGGCGGGCAGCAAGGCGTCCGAAGCCGCCACGGCCTGACGCAGCAAGCCGCCGCGATTGCCGCGCAGGTCGATGACGATGCCATCGGGCGGGCGGGTCGCTGCCACGCCTTGCCCGATGGCGCGGCCGATATGAATATCAGTTGTCTGGTTGAAGCTTACGACATCGAGGACGAGAATACCGCCGACCCGTGCGGGGTACACGGTTTCCGGCGGCACTACCTCGCGCTGCAGCCTTGCGGTGCGGGTTCGACCGCCGCGGCCTCGCCAGACGATCACCACGTCGGTGTCGGCGGGACCGGCGATCCAGCCGGCGACGACGTCCTCGGTGTGGCGGCGGACCGGCCGGCCATCCACGGCTATGATGACGTCGCCGTGGCGAATGCCAGCCACCGCCGCCGGGCCGTCCTGGATCGCTTCCTGCACGACGATGGCCGTTCCCCGGCGGGCAAGCGTGAGCCCTGCGCCCGCCTCGCCATGGCGCCGCTCAATGTCCTCGCCGGCATCATCTGGCGGGACATAGCGCGAATAGGCATCGAGATGGTTGAACAGCTCGTCGAAGAAGCTCTGCACCACGCCCCGCGTGCCGGCGTTTCGTACCGGTGCCGAGCCGAGCGCCGCAGCGTCGGACAGGCCGGCGGCAATCGCGGCCCAGGTGGTTGGATCTTCGTTGTCCGGAATGGCCAGGTCGGCGAGAACGCGGTCCGGCTGGGTCAGCAGCAGCCGTCCGTTTCGTTGCTCCGTGTTCAGCATCGGATCGAGTGCGGTCAGGCCGCGCAGGCCCCACAGCGTCATCTGCGACACCGGCACCGGCTCCAGCGTGCGCGGGACCATGAACGCGAGCGCGGCGGCGTAGACCTTGGCGGTCATGCCGGGATCGAAACCGGGCGAGGGTTCGGCACGCGCGGCGCCGGCAAGCAAAAGCAACAACAAGGCGCCGAGACGCATCACCGGCCGCGGGACCGTTTCCCCGATTTGCCGGACGCAGGGCCTTGCAGGATGTGGAACACCAGCCCGCCGGTGACCGGACTTGCCTCGGCAAGCCGCACCTCGACGGCCTGCGCCAGGCGGAAGCTGATGCGCGTCCGACGGCCGTTCAACGACTGCTCCCCTTCGTCGTGCTGCCAATAATCGTCCGGCAGGGAGGACACCGGCACGAGCCCGCTCGCGCCATTTTCCGCAAGTGTCACGAACAGGCCGAACCGCGTAACCCCCGAAATTCGCGCTGCGAAATTAGCACCGACTTTGTCCGCCATGTAGGCAGCAAGGTAACGGTCGATTGCGTCGCGCTCGGCAAGCTGGGCGCGGCGTTCGGTGGCGGTGATCTGCTCGGCGGTGTCGGGGAACTGCGCCGCGGCGTCTTCGGTGAGGCCATCCGTGCCGAGCCGCAACCCGCGGATCAGCGCACGGTGCACCAACAGGTCCGCGTAGCGCCGGATCGGGCTGGTGAAATGCGCGTAACGCGTCAGCGCGAGGCCGAAATGACCGATGTTGTCGGGGTTGTAGGCGGCCTGCGACTGGCTGCGCAGCACCACCTCGTTGACCAGCAGCGCGGCGTCGGTGCCGGCGACCGTGCGCAGCACGCGGTCGAGATCGCGCGGATGGATCGCGTTGCCCGGCGGCAGCGACACGCCAAGCGTCGTGAGAAAAGCCCGCAGCGCCAGAAGCTTTTCGTCCGAGGGCGGCGCATGGACACGATACATGCAGGGCTGCGCACGGCGTTCCAGTTCCTCGGCGGCGGCGACGTTGGCCAGCACCATGAACTCCTCGATCAGCCGGTGACTGTCGAGGCGGGGGCGCGGCGCGACCTCCACGACGCGGCCCTGGCCGTCGAGCACGACCTTGCGTTCGGGCAGGTCGAGGTCGAGCGTGCCGCGCTCCGTGCGGGCGGCCAGCAGCGCGCGGAAGGCGGCGTAGAGGTGGGATATCGGCAGCCCGAGACCGTCGCCTTCATCCCGGGCGCGCTGCACCTGCTCGTAGGTGAGCCGGGCGGCGCTGCGCATCAGCCCGCGGCCGAAACTGTGCGCGGTCTTCCGTCCGTCGGCGCTGACGCGCATCTCCACGAACAGGCAGCCGCGATCCTCGTTCGGACGCAGGCTGCACCAGCCGTTGGACAGCGTCTCGGGCAGCATCGGCACGACGCGGTCGGGGAAATAAACCGAGTTGCCGCGGATGCACGCCGCATGGTCGAGCGCCCCGCCGGAGCGGACATAGTGGGCGACGTCGGCGATGGCGACGACCAGGCGGAACCCGTCGCCGTCGGGCTCGGCGAACACCGCGTCGTCGAAGTCGCGCGCGTCCTCGCCGTCGATCGTGACCAGTGGCAGCGATCGCAGGTCGGTGCGCTTGCCGAGCGCCACGCCCCGCCCGCCGGCGGCTTCGGCGAGCGCGGCCTCGGGGAATGCCTGCGGGATATCGTGCGTGTGGATGGCGATCAGGCTGACCGAACGTGCGTCGCCCAAGTTGCCGAGCCGCTCGATGACGCGGGCGGGCTTCAGGCCGAGGCGGTGGTGGTGAGGCAGGGGCTCGGCGAGCACGATTTCGCCCGCCTCGGCGCCGCAATCGTCGCCTGGCGCAACGGTCCATTCAGCCTTGGACCGCCGGTCGGTGGGCTCGATGCGCGCGGCAGCCCGCTGGGCCGGGCGCCCGGTGGCGCCGCCGGGACGGAACACGCCCAGGATGCGCCCGGGGGCCTCGGTCAGCCGCTTGAGGGTGCGGCCTTCATAGCGGCCGGGGCCGATCGGCCTGAGACGGGCGAGCACGCGTTCGCCGGGCGCCAGCGCCGGGCGGCCGGCCTGCTCGGCTGCCATCAGGATCAGCGGCGGCGGGCCGTTCGCGCTCTCCCAGCCGACCGGCCGGGCGACGGCGTCGCCGTCGCGGTCGGTGCCGGTAACCTGCACGACCGCGGTCTCCGGCAGGCGGGACCCGTCGCGCGGCTGCGGCCTCGGGCTTCCGGAATCAGGTCCCGAATCAGGTGAGGTGTCCCGGCGCCTGAAGGTCCGCCGCCCGCGTTCGATTCGCTTTGCCACTACGTGGCGGCGATGCGGTCTGCAGCGTAATCACAGCGAAGGGCGACGGCCTGACCTGTCATGCTAGCGGTCCGTCAGCCTGAGTTCGATGCGCCGGTTCTTGGCATAAGCCTCTGGCGTATCGCCGGTTGCGATCGGCTGGTACTCGCCGAACCCGGCCGCCGCCAGGTGCGAGGACGGCACGCCCTCCCGCATCAACAGCTTCACCACGCTGATCGCGCGGGCGGTCGAGAGCTCCCAGTTCGAGGCGAAGTGCGACCCTTTCTCCTTGCCCTTTCCACGCTCGCCGCGGCCGTCCACGATCCTTTGCCGGTCGGTGTGGCCATCCACACGCAGCACCCAGTGGACGTCCGGCGGAATCTGCGGCGCGATCGACTTGATGGTCTTTGCCAGCGCGGTCATCTCCGTGATGCCCTCCGGCGTCAACTCCGCCTTGCCGGTCGGGAACAGCACCTCGCTCTGGAACACGAACCGGTCGCCGACCACCTGGATGCCCGGGCGGTTCGCCAGCACCGCGTGCAGCCGGCCGAAGAACTCGCTGCGGTACTGCTGCAGTTCCTCCACCTTCGACGCCAGCGCGATGTTCAGCCGCTCACCGAGATTGGCGACCTGCGCGTCCTTCGCGTGTGATTCCTGTTTCGACAGTTCGAGCGCCTTGGATGCCGCGGCAACCTGCGCCCTCATCTCGTTGACCTGCTGGCTTAGCTGGGCGAGCTGCGACTCGGCGGCGGCGCGCTTCTGCTGCTCGGTGCTGGCGCGGGATTCCGCGTCTTGCGACCGCTTTTCCAGATCCTCCCGCTGCCAGCCCAGGTCCCGCGCCTGCTCGGCAAGCTGGGCGCGCAGAGCGGCGGCAAGTCGCGCCGCCTCCTGCTTCTGCTGGGTGGAGTCGGCAAGATCCTGTTCGTCCGCCGCCAGATCCTGTTTGAGTTTCGCCAAGGTCTGCTGCAAGTCGGTGGCGTGGCCGCGCTCGCTCGACAGCGCATCGGTCAGGCCGGCGGCCTTGCGGGTCGCCTCGGTGAGCTGCCTTGTGCGCCCGGACAGGGCCACCGACAGGAATGCCTGCGCCAGAAAGAAGACCAGCATCACGAAGATGATGACCATCAGCAGCGTGGACAGCGCGTCCACGTAGCCCGGCCACGCATCGAGACCGTTGCTGGCCTGCCGGCGCGACCGTACCGCCATTTAGCGGCGCCCGTCGTGGGTCGCGGCGACGGTCCGCGTCAGCACGCGAATGTCGTTGCGCAGCTCGGCGGTGGTCTGGGCGCGGCCCTGCTCGGCCTCGGCGAGCAGGCGCTGAAGGTAGATTTCGATATTGCGCAGGTAGGCCCGCACGATCTCGTCGGAGTTGGTGGCGCCGCCGCTCTTGCCCTCGGCCAGGCGGTGGATCACCGGGGTCAGATGCGCCTGGGTCTCGGCGATGCGCAGCATGATCTGCTGGGTGCCGCGCATGGTGTCGGAGAAGTCGTTGATCCGCTCCGACAGCGAGATCATCGCGTGGCTGGCCTGGGTTCGGGTGTCCTCGCTGCGCGAGAGAACTCCCTGCAGGCTCTCCATGTTTTCCGCGGTCTGTTCCAGCAGCGCCTGCACGTAGACCGGCACCGACCCGCCCTCGCCTCCCTCGGCCAGCACGCCGGACGACAGCCGCGTCTGGCCGGCGAGCCATTCCTCCAGGTCGTTATAGAACCGGTTCTGCGCCTGGCCGGCAGTCAGGTCCAGGAAGCCAAGCACCAGCGCGCCGGCAAGGCCGAACATCGAGGCGGAGAAGGCGGTGCCCATGCCGGCCAGCGGCCGGGCAAGGCCGGCCTTGAGCTGGTCGAACATCACGGTGATGTCGCCGGTGCCCAGCGTCATGCCGGAAATAACGTCGGAGATCGAGCCGACCGTCTTGAGCAGGCCCCAGAACGTTCCGAGCAGGCCGAGAAAGATCAGCAGCCCCGTCATGTAGCGCGACAGCTCGCGGCTTTCGTCCAGCCGCGAGGCGATGCCGTCCAGCAGGCTGCGCATCGCGGTGGTGGACAGCGTGAACCGCCCCGAATTGCGTGCATTGTTATCACGCGCGCCAAGCATGGACGCCATCGGCGCGAGCAGCTTCGGCGTCGGCAGGCCGGTGACCCTGGCGCGCGAGGCCTGGAAGGTCTCCAGCCATGTCACCTCGGGCCGCAGCCGCAGCACCTGGCGCAGGTTCCACGCGATCCCGAGCAGCATGACCGCCAGGATGAAGCTGTTCAGCAGCGGGTTGTTCGTGAAGGCGGTGGTCAGCACCGGCAGCAGGAAGCCCGTAACGACGACGACAGCCGCCAGAAAGACAACCATGCGAAGGAGGTAGTGGGTCGGCCGCGTCATCATTGTGCCTGCGTTGTGGCGCCGGCGTTGCCGCCGAGCACCGTGAGGTCCACGCGGTCCGCCGGACCTTCGCCCGATTGGGAGCCGAGCGCACGGACATAGATGCGTGCCGATGGCACGCCGTCGGCGATCAGGGCGCTGCGCACGGCAAGCGCCCGGGACAAGGAGAGGCGCCGCGCGGTGGACGGGTCCGCCTGGGTGCCGGTGGCGTAGGCGGCAACCTCGAAACTGGTGGTTTCCGCAGACCCGGTGCCTCCTTGGGGGACGCTCTGCGAGAGGGCCTTGATCTGGTCTGCGCTGGCCGGGCTGAGGTCGGTCACGTCCTTGCCGAAGGTGACCCGCAAGCCGTTGGCGGTGGCGCTGGCGGCAGCATCGGCACCGGCGACGATGGGCGGCGGCGGGGGCGGCGCGGGCGCTGCCTCCGGCGCGGGCGGCGCGACAGGGACGATCGCCGCGGTGGGCGGCGGCTCGGTTGGCACTGTGGCGGCGGGCGGCGGCAGACCACCGCGCGGTGTCTGCGGGGTAGTCGTGGCCGGGCTGGTTGGGGCGGCCTGCCTTGCCGCCGTCCCAGCGGGCGTTGTCCCAGCGGGCGTTGTCCCAAGGGGCGTTGTCCCGGCGGCCGTCCCAGAGCGTATTCCTTTACTGGGGGCCATCCCAGCTTCCGTCCCCGGCGGGGTGTTTTTAGCGGCCGGGCCTTGGGCCGGCGGTGTCGTCGCGGCCTTGGCGTCGGTGTGCGGCTTGTGGTGCGCCCGGTGGGCGGGATGCTGCGGCGGCGCGTCCGCCTGCGCCGACGGACCGCCCGGCAGCGCATCGAGGGCGCGCAAATCCACGGTTACCTCGGCCCGCGCAGAGGCGGCGAAGGCCAAAAGCGAGGCGATCAAGAGGACGGGAGGGCGCATGGGTGGCCGGAACCTAGCGGAGCACGTGGCGCGGCTCAATCGACGCAATGCAGGACAAAAGCAATATCGCACCCCCGAAACACTGTGAGGCCATAGGCAACCTCGCTCGTGCAGCACCGTGCCCGGCCCGATCAGAGATCGATCCAGGACAGATGTCCGCCCTTGCCGGCCCCGGTGTCGAGGAACACCGCGCAGCCGCCGGCGGCGTTGTGCCGCACATAGGGGCGCCCGTTGCTCGATCGCTGGTCGTGGCCGCAGTAGACCGTCAGCCCCGCCGGGATGCGCTCGACCCAGCGCAGGCTGCGCTCCGGATAGCCGTCGGGCTGCAGCCGGCCGGTCGGCTCGCCGTACAGCGCGCGCGCCAGCGGCCCCTGCGGCCGGTCGAGCCCATGCGGACCGGACGGTCCCTCCATCATGGCGGTGTGAAACCCGGCGTGAACGAACAGCGTGTCGAATCGGCGCAGCCAGCCCGGGGCGCGGATCACCTCCTGCTGCAAGCGGGCGCGCAGCGAGTCGTCTAACTGCGCCACCGTGGCCTCGATCACCGGCTCGCGCCGCACCGGCAGCCCGGCCAGCAGACGCGCGAGCCGCAGGTCGTGGTTGCCGAGCAGAAACAGCCCGCGGCCGGAATCGATCAGCCTGAACATGATGCGCAGCGTGCCGGCGTTGTCCGGACCGTAATCGGTCAGGTCGCCGAGCTGGACGACGAACCGGTCGGTCGCAGCGGCGTAGGCGAAGGCGGCGGCATCACCGTGCACATCGCCGACGACCCGGATGTCGGCGCCCTCGGGGATAGCGAGGGATGGCCCGGCGTCACTCATTCTGACCGTGCAACTAGCAGGCTGTGCCGCTTGCTGCAAAAACAAATGGTTGCGACCATCACGCGGACCGCGGCAGCGACTGAAACGCTGCCAGCGCGCGGCTGCGGCCCGCGGCGAGGTCGATCAGCGGAAGCGGGTATGTTTCGCCGAGGGCGATGCGGGCCGCCGACAGGACGGAATGCGGCGCTTCCCACGGTGCGTGGATGTGGGCGGCGTCGAGCGGGGCAAGTTCAGGGACCCAGCGACGGACGTAGTCGCCGTGGGGATCGAACTTCTTGCCCTGCAGCACCGGGTTGAAAATGCGGAAATACGGCGCGGCGTCGGCACCGCTGCCGGCGACCCACTGCCAGTTCTGGCTGTTGCTGGCGAGGTCGGCATCGACCAGCGTGTCCCAGAACCAGGCGGCGCCGTCCTGCCAGGGGAGCAGCAGGTGCTTGGTCAGGAACGAGGCGACGATCATGCGGACTCGGTTGTGCATCCATCCGGTGTGCCAGAGTTGGCGCATGCCGGCATCCACGATCGGGAACCCGGTGCGGCCTCGCTGCCACGCGGCGAGTGCTCGGTCGTCCTGGCGCCAGGGCATCGCGGCGAATTCGTTGCGTAGGGGGCGGTCCGGCATGGCGGGCCGGTGCCAGAGCAGGTGGTAGGAGAACTCGCGCCACAGCAGTTCGCGGATGAAGGACTCGGCGCCGGGGCCGTCTTGCGCGGCGGCTGCGTGCCACGCCTGGGCGGCGGAGAGTTCGCCCCAGCGCAGGTGCGGCGACAGCATGGAGGTGCCGTCGGTGTCCGGCCGGTCTCTTGTCTCGGCGTAGCGCTTTGCGGTGGTTGCGATGAAGGCTTGCAGGCGCTGTTGGGCGGCGGATTCGCCGGGGGTCCAGGTGTCGCGGAGGCCGCCGGCCCAGTCGGGGCTGGTAGGGAGCAGGTGCCAGTCTTGCAGGCGGTCGGAGCAAGGCGGGTCGATCGACGGGATGCGTTCGGGGGCGGAAAGCAGTGGCGGAGGCCCCAGGGCGAGGCCGGCTCGGGAGAACGGGGTGAAGACCGAGAACGGACCGCCGGAGCCGGTGCGCACGGCATCGGGCGGGAAGATTGTCGTCGTGCGGTAGCGGCGGAACTGAACGCCTTGGGGTCGCAGCGTCTGGACCAGCGCCTCGTCGCGCCGCCGTGCCCAGAGTTCGTGGCTGCAGCCGGCGAAGACGGCGGTCGCGCCGGTCTCGGCGGCAAGGCGGGGGATTTCGTCACACGCCGCCCCGCGCCGGAGGACGAGGGGCGCGCCAAGGGCCGCCAGGTCTTTCGTCAGGCTGGCCAGGCTGTGGTGCAGCCACCAGCGCGCGGCGCCGCCAACGGCCCATGGGCCGGGCGCCTCATCATCGAGACAGAAGATCGGCAGGACAGGCTGCCCGGTCGCCACCGCCGCGTTGAGCGCAGCGTGGTCGGCAAGCCGCAGATCGTTGCGGTAGTACAGCAGGACGGGCGTTTGCGCAGACTTGAGCATTCACTGAATTTAGGGCCGAGCGGCGGATTCGCCACGCGCTCCTGAAGCGATCCGACCTGCGCGCGATCGTGAGCGTCACGTCAATTGCTCAAAGCGTCCGCTCGCGGCGCGATGCTGTGGGTACCCTCGCGCCTCAAAGTAACGGGTCAAGCCGAATTGAGTGAAGGGCCGACCTGTACCGACGATATAGCCTAATGGGGAAGGCCACCCGGGGCGCGATTTACCATCGGTGGGTCGCGGATAGCGGCCTAATGACCCCAGACGGTGGAAGTGCTTTTGTCGTTATCCGTAATCGCGACCGGCGGAATCGCGACGTAGGCGCGCCATGCGTCATAGTGGCAGGACATCTCTACGTCGAGGGCCGTATTAATCCAACCGGCGCCCGTTTTCTTGAGATAACTTGCCTGTTTGCGCCCGATCGGCAGGCAATCCACGAGCATCCGGGCCGCGCCGCGCGGCGATACCGAATAACAACAAATGCCCGCCGCCGAAACCAGCGGCGCCAGGAACGGTGTTTCGGTCCCTGGGCGGAACAAGTTGAGGCTGGTCTCATTGACCGCCTCGTGGTCGTATTGAACAACGACGACCCCAACCCCCCGCACCGGACGGATCTGGAGTGGCCAGTCGAAATTATGAGTCCAGAGAACGATATCCCAGTCGTTTAGCGTATCGAGCAATGCGCTCGCCATCGATGGAAAATCATCACGCAGGACGGCGTCGTCCTCCATAATATGAAACGGCTCCGATCCAGACGAACACTCGCGCCATAGGGCGATATGAGACAGCGCATTTCCCAGGGCGCCCGGGATGTATTCGTTGTCCGGGCTAATGACGCCGCTCTCGATGCATGCATCCCGATCGAGCCGGGCGCCATCGACGGCTGGAAACCGCTCGACCGGAAGACCCGGGTGCCGCGCGATAAACCGCGTCAGACGCTCCAGTGAGCGTTCGAGATTGATGACTCTTATACGATTTATCATCGGGAACCACCGGCGTTAAATAACGTTGCGGAAAAAGTGTGGTCCTCCCATGTATAACAGCTTGGTGCGCCTGATGGAAGCGTCTGGCGCTAGCGGCCCGGCAGCACTCCCGTCGTGAAGCTGAACAGCCGATCCTTCCCCAACAGAAAAACCCGTCCCCCGCGAGGGAACAAACGAGCTATCGACGGGTCGCGCACGTCCAACCCTCCGGTATAGGCGCCGAATGCGGGCAGAATTAGCCGGCGAGCGTCGGCGATGAAGCACGGCCGGCACACATCGCCCCCGCGGGACGGCACCGCGGCCTTGGGGTGGTAGTGGCCGCTGATCTCGTTCGTCCCCCCCGCCACCGCCTGGTGGCGAAACACGAGGGGGCCGGCGGCAAACTCGTCCACGCACTCGCCGCCGACGCCGGCGGGCGGGCACGGGTCGTGATTGCCCTGCACCCAGACGAAGCGGTGCGCCTGCGTCATCGCGTTCAGCCGGGCAGCCTCGCCCGGCTGCATCCGCGCCGACCCCGACGGATCGTGGAATGAGTCCCCCAGCGCCACTACGATCCGCGGCTGCCAGCGGCGCAGCAGCAGCACCAGCCGGTCCAGCGTCGCGACAGTGTCCCAGGGCGGCAGCAGCATCCCGCGCCGGGCGAACGACGACCCTTTCTCCAGATGCAAATCCGCAACGGCCAGCAGCCCGGCACCGGGCCACACCAGCGCGCCGGCGGGATCGAGCATCAGGCGCTCGCCCGCAAAGTGCAAAGGCGCCGCCGTCACGCGCGGTGGCCGAACAGGCTGGGCTGCGCTTCGGCGGGCCGGCGGCGCGAGACGTTAGCGCGATGGATGGTCTTCACCGGCGACGGCTCGGCATCGCCGGTGGCTTCGGCGATGATCGCCTCGGCCTCGGCCAGCAGCGTTTCCTCGTCGGCTTCGCTGCGCACGCTCTCGCGCCCGATCTCCAGCAGCACCGGCACGGCGAGCGGCGATACCCGGGACAGTGCCATATGCACGATGCGGCCTTTCACGCGCGCCAGCATGCCGGCAACGCGTCCCACGTCGATCAGCCCGGACGCGGCGTCGGCGCGGGTGGCCCGCAGCAGGATGTGGTCCGGCTGGTGCCGGCGCAGCACGTCGTAGATCAGGTCGCTGTTCACCGTCACCTGCTTGCGGGTCTTTTCCGCGCCCGGATGGTTGCGCTCGATCAGGCCGGCGATCACCGCCACGGTGCGGAACGTCCGCCGCAGCATGGAGCTTTCCGCCATCCACGACTCCAGGTCGTCGCCCAGCATGTCCTGGTCGAACAGCGAGGCCACGTCCAGCGGCTGGTTGGCCGACCAAACGCCGAGCACGTAGTCGGTGGCGACGAAGCCCAGCGGCGCGAAGCCGGCGCGCTCCATGCGCTTGGTGACCAGCATGCCGAGCGTCTGGTGCGCGTTGCGGCCCTCGAAGCAGTAGGCCACCAGATACCAGCGGCCGCCACGAGGAAACGTTTCCACCAACAGATCGTTGCGGCCCGGCAGGCGGGAGCGCGCCTTCTGCAGCCGCAGCCAGTCCGCCACCTGCTCGGGGAACAGGTCCCAGCTTGCCGGCGACTGCAACAGGCCGCGCACGCGGTCGGCCAGGTTGGTGGTCAGCGGCAGGCGGCCGCCTTCATAGGCGGGCACCATCGGCTCGCCCTGGCCGCCTTCCATGCACTCCACCGACATCTCGTGCAGCCGGATGAAGCGCAGCAGGCGGCCGGCGAACATGAAGGTGTCACCGGGGCGGAGCAGGTTGACGAAGTATTCCTCGATCTCGCCCAGCACCGGCCCGCGCCCGCGCCGACTGGCGAGCCGCACCTTCAGCAGCGGCGCCTCGACGATGGTGCCGATGTTCATGCGATGCTGGCGCGCAACGCGGGCGTTGCGCACGTGCACCCGCCCCTCGCTGTCGCGAAACAGTTTCCGCCAGCGCTCGTAAGCGGCGAGCGCGTAGCCGCCATGTTCCACGAATGCCAGCACGTCGTCGAAATCCTGCCGCGACAGCGCCGCGTAGGGCGCGGCCTGGCGGATCTCGGCATACACATCGTCCGGACGGAACGGCGCGCTGCACGCCAGACCCAGCACGTGCTGCGCCAGCACGTCCAGCCCGCCGGGGCGCGGCGGATCGCCGTCCAGTTCGCGGGCGGCCACGCCGAGCATGGCGGCCTCGCATTCCAGCACCTCGAAACGGTTGGCGGGGACCAGGATGGCGGTGCTGGCCTCGTCCATGCGGTGATTGGCACGGCCGACGCGCTGCAACAGGCGGGACACGCCCTTCGGTGCGCCAACCTGCAACACCTGGTCCACGCCGCCCCAGTCGATGCCGAGGTCGAGCGACGAGGTCGCCACCACCGCGCGCAACCTTCCCTCGGCCATGGCGGCTTCGACCTTGCGGCGCTGCGAGACCTCCAAAGAGCCGTGGTGCAGCGCGATCGGCAGGGTGGGATCGTTCAGTTTCCACAGCGCCTGGAACATCAGCTCGGCCTGGGCGCGGGTGTTGACGAACACGATGGTCATGCCAGCCGCGCGGATGCGGGCCATGACCTGCGGCGCGGCCTCCAGCCCCATGTGGCCGGACCATGACAGGCGGCCCGCCGGCAGCATCATCGACAGTGCCGGGGGTGCGCCGTCGGGGGAATCGATGATGCGGCTGGCGCCCACATAGGCGCGGATCGCCTCCGGGTGCGCGACGGTGGCGGACAGGCCGACGCGGCGGGCTTGCGGGGCCAGCACGGCGAGGCGGGCGGCACACAGCGCAAGCTGGTCGCCGCGCTTGGTGCCGGCGAGCGCGTGGACCTCGTCCATCACCAGCGTCGCCAGGCCGCCGAACAGCGTGGGGGCGTCGGGCAGGGAGAGCAGGACCGCCAGGCTTTCGGGTGTGGTGAGCAGGATGTTGGGCGGGGCTTCCCGCTGGCGGGCGCGGCGGTTGGCGGGTGTGTCGCCGGTACGGGTTTCGATGGTGAGCGGGAGGGCCATCTGCTCGACCGGGCGGGTCAGGTTGCGCGCGATGTCGGTGGCCAGCGCCTTCAGCGGCGAGACATACAGCGTGTGGATGCCGGGGCGGGGGTTTGCGGCCAGATCGACCAGCGAGGGCAGGAAGCCGGCCAGCGTCTTGCCGCCGCCGGTGGGGGCGATCAGCAGCACGCTTTCGCCGGCCCGTGCGGCGTCCAGCATGGCGAGCTGGTGCGGCCGCGGCGTCCAGCCCTGGACGGCGAACCAGGCGGCAAAGCGTTCCGGCAATGTTCCTGCCATGGCGGCAGAGAAGCACATTGCCCCGGCCTTGCGCCACTGGTGCGCGATCCGTGGAATGGTCAGCGGCGGAGGACTGCGCAGAAGAAGAACCGCCTACGCCGCAATGCGACTGGGTTCCCCACGGCGGCCCAGATGCCGGGCTGGGCGACTGCTCGGTTCCGGTCGTCGCGATTCCGCCCTGGCGCGTGGACGAATGCGGTTGGCCAGCGTTGGGACCGCTACGCCGTTGCGCTTCTCACCGCGAAACGCATCGGACGATGCGCCGCCCAGATCCGGCCCGGACCAAAGCGGTCTTCGAACCGGCCGGACGCACTACGCCGCCGCGGACACCGCGATGCCGCCGGACAAGCGCCAGATGCGGTCGAGCCGCTCCACCCCGGTCAGCCGGTGCGCGATCAGGATCATGCTGCGCCCGTCGGCAACCTCGTTCAGCGTGGCGAGAAAGGCGCGCTCGGTCTCGGCGTCCAGGCCGGCGGTCGGCTCATCCAGAATCAGGATCGGCGCCGGGGACAACAGCGCGCGGGCGAGTGCGAGCCGCCTGCCCTGCCCGCCGGAGAACCGGGCACCGCCCTCCCCAACCCAGGTGTCCAGCCCGTCCGGCAGGGCGCGCACCGCGTCGCCGACCTGGGCATGGTCCAGCGCCGCCCAAAGAGCCGCGTCGTCCGCCTGCGGGCTTGCCAGGCGCAGGTTGGCACGGATCGTGTCATCGAACAGGTGCGTCGCCTGGCTCAGCCAGGCGATCCGCGAGCGCACCTCCGCCGCGGACATATCGGCAAGGTCGGTGCCGCCGAGCACCACCCGTCCCTGCTGCGGCGCCACAACCTTCAGCGCCAGCGCGGCAATGGTGGACTTGCCGGCGCCTGAGGGGCCGAGCAGGCCGACGCGCGTGCCCTGCGGCACCTCGATCGTCAGGCCGCGGAACACCGGCGGCCGGTCCTGCTGCCAGCGGAAGTGCACGCCCTCGAACTTCAGCGTGAAGTCGTCCGGCACGGCGGCGGGCGCGGCCGGGTCGGGCACGGGAACGGGGGCCTCCGCCGCCTCCAGCACGCGATGCGCGGCCGCGGCCGCGTGGCCGGCGAGCGCGCCGGCACGCGGCAGCAGGCCGGTCGCCTCGAACGCCGCCACCACCAGAAAGGCCACCGCCACTGCGGCGGCCGGATCGGTACCGGCGGCGATCAGGACCGCCAGCACAGCGGCCTGCCCGCACAGGAAGGCGCCGGCGCCGGCCAGCGCGGTCTTGCGGGCCAGGTCGCGCTGCGCGGCGAGCACCGCCGCTTCGCGCGCCTGCACGGTCGCGACCATCCGGCCCTCGGCGCTGAACGCGCGCACCTCACGCAATCCGGTCAGCGCGTCCAAGGCAGCGATGCGCAAGCTACCGACGGTCGCTGCGAGCCGGACCCCGGCGGCGGAGCTGGCCCGCGCGGCGAGCCAGGGAAGCAGGAAAGCGGCGGCGGCGAACAACACCCCGATGACGGCCGCCAGCACCGGCTCGCGCCGGCCGATCAGCACCACCAGGATGGGCAGCAGCAGCGCGGTGCCGATCAGCGGCAGCAGGATACGGATGTACAGACCGTCGAGCGCCTCGACGTCGGTCACCAGTCTGCCAAGCACGTCGCCCGCCTGACGAAACCCCAGGCCCCCGGCAGCGCTGCGGGCGATGCCGCGGAAGAACCAGACGCGCAGATCCGCCAGCGCCCGGAACGTAGCGTCGTGAGTGACCATGCGCTCGGCGTAGCGCAGCAGCACGCGGGCGGTGCCAAGGCCGCGCAGCG
>Ga0302279_10000251_pt1 | contig 77895 bp, 69 predicted proteins | sample III_Bog_N3_3_FD_194541 | JGI IMG/M metagenome (GOLD analysis project Ga0302279, IMG submission 194541) | Peat permafrost microbial communities from Stordalen Mire near Abisko, Sweden - III_Bog_N3_3 | ecosystem: Environmental > Terrestrial > Soil > Wetlands > Peat | place: Sweden: Abisko...
CGGCGGTGGTCTTCTTGGCCGCCGTCTTCTTGGCGGCGGTGGCCTTCTTTGCCGTCGTCTTCTTGGCGGCGGTGGCCTTCTTTGCCGTCGTCTTCTTGGCGGCGGTGGCCTTCTTTGCCGTCGTCTTCTTGGCGGCGGTGGCCTTCTTTGCCGTCGTCTTCTTGGCGGCGGTGGCCTTGCGCTTGGTAACGGTGGCCCGCTTCTTTATCGACTTCTTGATGGCCTTGGCCTTTTTCACTGCTGCCTTCTTGAGTGGGCGCGCCTGCTTTTCTATGCGATCCGCAGTCTTCGACGACCCAATCGTCGTCGCCGCATCGCTCAGACCTTGACGGACCTTTGACCCAGCAACCGCAGCGGCCGCCTCAACGGTACCGACTGCATCTCCAACGACTTCGGCTGCTTTATCTATCTTGCCTGGCATGCTCGCTAAGGCTAACGCGTGCATTGCGCATGTCAACGGGCAACTTCGCGGGCGTCGCGTCGGCACCGACCATGTCGAGATAGGCCCGCGATGGCAGGATCACTGCGATCGGCGCTTGCGGGCCGGATCCGTCGGCTGAAGTGAATTCCGCAAGAACTCTCGGATCACTCTGCCGGGAGATGGTCCCGCAACTTCGACAGGATCTCGGTCGTACGCTCCGCCCCGGACGCAATGTACGGAGCGATGGCATCGACCCTCGGATGGAGACTGCGGGTCAGCGGCTCGTGCTGACGCGTTGCGTCCGCCACGAATGACGCGGCCTGCTGGACCGCGTGAGTCGCCGTCTCAGCCGATCCCCTGACTGCATCGACCACCATGTCGTGGGCGTGACTGAGCACTTCGGGATCGGGGGTCGCCCTCTCCGCAAGCTCGATTCCCACCGCACCCAGGCGCTGTCCGGCGTGCCGGCTGACGGCGCGGCCTCGCCGGATCGTCACTTTGCCGGACTTCGAGGCATGGGCCAGCGCCGGCGCCAGACTCTCTCGAGAACGACGCGCCTTCCGGCGGCCGGTCGCTCGGCCGGCGACCACGGCGGATTCGACCTGTCGGGCCTGCCGCTTCGCTCGCCAGGCAATCGAAGGTTCACCCTCGGTGTCGAAGGCAGCCAGAATGAGCCCGCCCAAAAGACCGACGTTCTTCAGGAACTGCATCTTCTGCTGACTTCTGGTCGTCGGATCCAGTTCCTCCCAAAACCGGTGGCCTGCGTAAGTCGTGGGGACGATCGAGCCGATCAGAGCCAGAGCGGCGAGTCGCCGGAACTTTCCCGCCGCCAAGAGCACCCCGGCGCCGATCTGCACCGCTCCGTTGATGCGCACCAGCATCTCCGTATCGAGGCTCTCCAAGCCGCTTTTCTCGGCCAGAGGCTCGGTGACAGCGGCAGCCTTCTTGACCTTCCCTTCAGGATTCCAAAAGGCGTCCCACCCCCCTACGACAAAGATTGAGGCGAGCAGTGGACGGGCTAGTCGACGCGAGAGTGCCATGGCCATTCCTCTACCCGGATTTCTGTCGACTACCCGCAACGCCCGTAGGACAATCAACGCGTTCGCTCCCGGACGACTGCCCCCAGGCGGCGGTGCGCTCAATTTCGCCGAGGACTCCCGATCGGGCATACTGCTCATTGCTCCCAGCGGTTGGTTTGACCAGAACGACCCTGGTCGTCCGACAGCTCCCGCAGCGATTTGGCGAGATCAGCTTCGGTATGGGCAACATGACCTGGAAGTTGGTCCAGTGAACTTCCGATTGCCGTACGCGACCTTCGAAGGACCTCTATGCAGGAAAGTGCACCCGCCGAGACCCCGCGGGTACCGGCACAAGAGAACCCTGACGACGGCGGTGCCAGAACCATTGGGACTCCGACGTTCTCTGTCCATGCGGTTCGTCGCGGCAATGAGTCCTTCGTCGAACTGACCGGCGAACTGGACCTGTTGTCTGCTCCGCAGCTACGGGAGATCCTCGTGGAGATATTCGACGAAGACCGTCCCCGTCGCCTCGTGCTCGATCTCTCGGACTTGATCTACTTGGACTCGACAGGCCTTTCAGTGTTCGTGACGGCACACAAACGAGCAAGCGCTTCGGGGACCGAATTCTGCCTGACCCACCCGAATGCGTCGGTCCGACGTCTACTCCAGATCACCGCCCTCGACCAGATTTTCGTCGTCGTCGACGAGCCTGGTCCTTGACGCCGAGGGATTGCGCTCCCCTTTCCGCCGTTCCCAGAGAGTTCGATCATCGTTAGGCTCTCCCAGGTGCTCGATCCGGTTTTGCAAACTGTTCCTCTCGGCAGGCAATGGGGCACCACCGACCCCTTCCTCTTCTGCGTCCACCACCTGGATCGCTACCCGGCCGCCAACGAGCACATGGGACCAGCCGCGCCGCTCGAGGCGCGCGATCTCGGGATGGATTTCTCCGGTGCTGACGGGTGGAGCATGTACCACGGGAGCATCGTGCCGGGCTTTCCCCAGCACCCCCATCGGGGATTCGAAACGGTGACATACGTCCGCCAGGGTTTCATCGACCATTCCGACTCGCTCGGCGCCACGGCCCGCTTCGGTCGCGGCGACGTCCAATGGCTGACCGCCGGAGCAGGCATCGTCCACTGCGAGATGTTCCCCCTCCTCGACCGCACCGGGCCGAACACCACCGAACTCTTCCAGATCTGGCTCAACCTGCCATCTGGGGACAAGATGGTCGATCCCTACTTCACCATGCAGTGGAGCGAGGAGATCCCCCGCTTGGCGCTCAGCGACGATGAAGGCCGGCGGGGTGAGCTCACGGTGATCGCCGGAGCGATCGATGGAGCGAAGCCTTTGGCCGCACCGCCCGACTCCTATGCCTCACGGCCCGATTCCGATCTGGCCATTTGGCATCTCGCCCTCGAGCCACTGGCTCAGTGGATCGTCCCGCCTGCGGTTTCGCCCGACACGACCCGAACGCTCTACGTCTTCGAAGGTTCCGTGTCGGTGGCGCAACGGCCTGTGGCCCAGTCGACCGGAGTGGTCGTCCGTCCTGATGAACCGGTCGCGGTGACCGCCGGGTCGGCTGGCGCCGAGGTGCTCATCCTCCAAGGCCGACCCATCGGTGAGCCGGTCGCCCAGTACGGACCCTTCGTCATGAACGATCGCGCCGGCATTGAGCAGGCGCTACTCGACTACCAGACCACGGGCTTCGGCGGATGGCCCTGGCCGACGGACGATCCGGTACAGCCACGCGACGTCGGACGTTTCGCCCGCCACGCCGACGGGACACTCGAACGGCGTGGCGAGCTGGAACTGGACCACAGACAGCAGGTGTGACCGCCGGGTCCCTCCTCCCGCGCTCAGAGTCCGAAGCGTTGCGCCTTCACACTCTGACGGCGTCGATTGCTTCCGCGAGCAAGGTAATGGAGCGCAGACGACCTTCGGCGGTCGGGACTTGGTGGACCGTGATCAACTCGTCGGCACTGGTCAGACGGAGGAAGTCGTCGAGGTAGTCGCTCACTTCTGTAGGAGTGCCGGCAGCCGTGTAGGTGAGCATGTGATCCACCTGTGCTCCGAGGCCGGCCGCCAGCAATTGGTCAGCCTGTTCGTCGGTCACATCCTGGTCGTGGACGCCGAGCCGACGCCCGTGAAGGCTCACAGCCCGGATGCGCCGGATGTCCCGCAGTTGCTCGCGAGCAATAGCCGTCGTGTCTGCGGCGAGCACGTTCACTCCTGCCATGACGTAGGGCTTGTCCAGCTGCTCGGAAGGCTGGAACTCGTCCCTGTAGACGGTGATCGCCTCCAACAGTGCGGACGGCGCGAAGTGGGAGGCAAATGCGTACGGCATTCCGAGGGCCGCTGCCAACTTTGCTCCGAAGAGGGAGGATCCGAGGATATAGAGCGGGACGTGGGAACCCTTGCCGGGAACGGCGTCCACGCCCGGTACCCGCGTTTCTTCGCCGAGGTAACCCTGGAGCTCGAGCACATCCCGGGGGAAGTTGTCCGCCGAGCGCGGGTCGCGCCGGAGCGCGTACATCGTATTCTGATCTGAACCCGGGGCCCTCCCCAGGCCCAGATCGATCCGACCCGGATACATCGCGGCCAGTGTGCCGAACTGCTCAGCGATCATCAGTGGTGCGTGATTCGGCAACATGACGCCGCCTGCCCCGAGTCGAATCGTCCGTGTGTGCGCACCGACATGGGCGATCAGGACGCTCGTCGCCGACGAAGCGATACCCGCGATGTTGTGGTGCTCTGCGTACCAGACGCGTTCGAAGCCGAGATTCTCGGCTTGCTGCGCCAGCGCCACGCTGGCCGCGAAACTATCAGTCGCAGTCTCGCCGCGCCTGATCGGCGCCAGGTCCAGAATGGAAACAGGAACCCGGGTCATCGACTCAACTTAGAGATACTGCGCAAGATCCGCCTCGACCTCGGAGGGCGAGACGGGCGGCTCGTAGCGCTTGATCACCGTGCCGTCACGACCGATGAGGAATTTGGTGAAGTTCCATTTGACCTCGTCGGTGCCGTCGGCATCGGGTCGGATGTTCGATATGGCCTTGTAGAAGTCCCCGTACTGCGGACCGAAGTCTCCGGGTGCCTGCGCCCGTAGGTACGCGTACAACGGGTGGGCCGTCGGCCCGTTGACATCGATCTTGGCAAACACGGGAAAGGTCACGTCGTACGTCGTGCGACAGAATGCTTGTATCTCATCATCGCTGCCCGGCTCTTGCTCTTTGAACTGATTGCAAGGAAAGGCAAGAATCTCGAGGCCGCGATCCTTGTCGTCTCGGTACAGGGATTCCAGGCCCTCGTATTGTGGCGTCAGCCCGCACTTGCTGGCGACATTCACGACAAGCAACAGCCTTCCTTCGTAGTCGGACAATGGAACCTGACTCCCGTCAGCTGCGGTCGCAACGAAGTCGTACGTGCTCGCCATGATTTCCCTCTCCTGTCAGCACATCGGCGGCGCCTGTCCGCCCCTTGTTAGAACCTGCGGTCAAGCCAATCCATTCCTTGTGGGATCAGACCGTCACCGGTCCGGACCCTGCGCTCGCTCGGCCCCTCTGTCTGGCTGCGTCGGCCAGCAACCCAAGGCCTATGCCCAGCATCCACACGTCCTTGCTCACCGGGATACCTCCCGGAGAGGGCCAGATGCTGCCCGGCTTCCGCAGGGCGGGCGTGCGGGCGTACATGGCAAGCAACGATCCCGAAAAACCGGTCAGGGCGGCGCCGGCGACAGCCTTCGGGACGAACGGGGCGAGGAGGAGCGCACCGGTGACGACCTCGCCGGCAGCCAGGAACTTGAGGAACCGCTCAGGTGGGATGGACTTCAGGAACGGGAAGGCGCCGGCCGCCATGCCGTGAACAGCTTCCGCCTGTTCGGCCGGCCCGTTCCACTTCTCCCATCCCGAGTGAAGAATGAACGCTCCCGTGGCGATCCTCTCGGGAAGTCTTGACGGCAGAAATCGAAATGGCATCGGGAGAACCCTTCTGGACGGTGATGGCACGTGGGGAACCTGCGCTTCATGTTAGGAGGTGGCCCGACGCCTTCGACTCGTCGGATGGGACGGATCGAGTTCAAAAATGATCTAGCCGACCACAGACCTTTCCGAGCGCGACCAGTGCGCAGTGACGGCCGTCGCAACTCTCCCGGTCCGGTTCACGCTTCGTGGTAGTAGTGGCTGGCGTCACCCTGCAAAGCCCTGCTCGTCACCCCATTCAGGCCCAAGACCGGCAGTCCGGCCGTGGTCACCCGTTGCATCTTCCGCCGTTCGTTCCCGTAGTCAGCGATGGCGTAGTGCTGCGTCGCCCGGTTGTCCCATATGGCAACGTCGCCTTCTTGCCAGTGCCAGCGCACAATGTTCTCGGGCCTCGTCACGTAGGCCTGAAGCATGCGTATGAGATCGACGGATTCACCCAGGCTGTGCCCGACCAGCCGTTGGGCGAAGCCGCCCAGAAGGAGCGCCGGTTCGCCGGTCTCTGGGTGCACACGGACCACCGGATGCTCGGTCTCGTAGACCTCCGACACGAAGGCCTGCAGATGCGCCAGCTGCTCCGGCCGCAACGAGCCTTGAAGGCGGGCGACGTCGATCCGGCCATAGTCATGACCGTTGGAGTGGACCGCCACCAGGCTGTCCGCCAACTGGCGCAGGTCGTCGGGCAGGTCTGCGTAGGCCGCCACCGTGTTGGCCCACAGTGTGTCCCCTCCGACCTCAGGGATGATGATTGCTCGCAGCACCGAGAAGATCGGTGGGCGTTCCACGAAGGTGACATCTGTGTGCCAGTGGTTCGCACTGGCACCCGCGATGGAATCCAGGTCGAAGATTTCGCGATCGTCGGTCAGTTGGGGCAATGTGGGATGACCGAGTGTCAGTGGGCCGAGTCGGGTTGCCAGGGCGAGGTGCTCGGGCGACCCGACCCTCTGGCCACGAAAGAAGACGACCTTGTGCGCCAGCAATGCCTGGCGGATGCCTTCCACCTCACGATCGTCGAGGTTCGCCAGATCCACTCCGGAGATCTCAGCCCCGATGCGCCCCGTGAGCCGTCGGGAACGGAGCTGGACCGGCTTGTCGATGGTCATTGCTGTCCTCCTCGGATTTCTGTGCAATCAAGAATCTGTGGGCGATCAACTGACAGGCAACCCAGCTTTCGTCGCCTCCGGAACTTCGACGAGCCGACCGGTCGTGACGTCGTAGATGTAGCCATAAATCACGATCCGTCCCGGGACGAGCGGATGCGTCCGGATGCGAGTCACGTCTTCGGCCACGCTGGTCGCGTTGTCGCCGATAGTGAGCCAATCGATGTACTTCGCCTCGGCCGAGCCGGGGCCAGCGCCGACGTCGTGGAACCCGTCGGCACCCAACTCGGCGGTTTCAAGGCTGCTGGCCAGCAGCCCACGCATGACCTCGTCGGTGAAGAACTCCATCCCGCAATTTGTGTGGTGGATGACGAACCATTCCTGTGTCCCCAACAACTTGTAGGAGATCACGAGGGATCGGATGGCATCGTCGCTGGCTCGACCACCCGCGTTTCGGATCACATGCGCATCACCTTCGCTGAGGCCGGCATATTTCGCCGGATCGAGCCGCGCATCCATGCACGTCAGGATGGCGAAACGGCGAGCGGGCGGCAATGCCAGCTCCGACCTCTCACCGAACGAAGCGGCGTACGCCTCATTGGCGTCCAGGACCTCATCGCGGACTGACATGGTGCCTCCTTCGGGTAACTCCTTATTTCCGATCATGTTAGTCGGCTTTATGCGGAACACAAACCTCCGTGACTCGTGCACCGTGGGCTGGAGGAGCAGTCCCAGGAGCCATCCCCGATTGGGAGCTGATTCTGCGCCTGCCGCTACCATCACGACGGTGCTGTCGACGCTCGTCGCATGTAACGACACGCACCTGATTTGGACCCCGGAAGACACTCCTCTACCCGAACGGCGAGACGGGGCGCTGTCCAGCGTCCGTTGCGAATCCGTGGTCCTCATGGGCCAATGACGAGTCAACCGTCCATCCTGTGGTTCCGTCGCGACCTGCGTTTCGAAGATCACCCGGCGTTGGCCAAGGCGGCAAGGCGGGGACCGGTTCTCGCCCTCTTTGTGCTCGACCCTGCGTTGATGCGCCCGGCAGGCCTACCCCGGCAGGCCTTCCTTCTCAGGACGTTGCGTCATATGGATCAGCGTTTGCGCGCGCTGGGCGCAAGCCTCGCGGTGGTCAGCGGTCGTCCTGAGGAAGTCGTACCTGAGATCGCGTCGCGGGTCGGGGCAGCCGAGGTGCACGTAAGCGCCGACTTTGCGCCGTACGGGTCTGCCCGTGACCAGCGGGTGGCAGAGGCTCTGAGCCCGGTCCCGCTGGTGGCGACCGGATCCCCATACGCGGTAAGCCCACCTCGGCTGCTGACAACGGCGGGCCAGCCGTACAAGGTGTTCACGCCATTCTTTCGAGCCTGGCGGCAACACGGCTGGCCCGACCCGGCGGCCAGTGATCCTGGTCTCGTCGAATGGGTGACAACACCCAGTGAATCCATTCCTGACGAGCCAATGCTGCCGTCGGGCATGGTGCTCCCGCGCGCCGGGGAGGCCCCCGCGCTGCATGCGTGGGAGACCTTCAGAGATGAGCATCTGGCGGAATACGCCGCCCGACGAGATCGACCAGATCTGCATGCAACTTCCCGCCTTTCGGCGTACTTTCACTTCGGCGTCCTGCACCCCCGCACCCTCCTGTCCGCTCTTGGTCCCGAAGACGAGCGCTACATGACAGAGTTGGCTTGGCGTGAGTTCTACGCCTCAGTGTTGTGGTCCTGGCCACAGAGTGCCCATGCCAATTTCGACGCCCGCATGAGCGGGCTACGGGTCGAAGAGGGTCCCGAAGCAGAGATGGCGTTCGAGGCCTGGTGCCAGGGACGCACGGGATACCCCATCATTGATGCCGGCATGCGCCAACTTCAGGCCGAGGCCTGGATGCACAACCGTGTGCGCATGCTCGTGGCATCGTTCCTCGTGAAGGACCTCCACCTCGACTGGCGCTGGGGCGCCCGGCACTTCATGCGCCATCTCGTTGATGGAGACCTCGCCAGCAACCAGCACGGCTGGCAGTGGGCCGCGGGTACCGGCACCGATGCCTCCCCGTATTTCCGTATTTTCAACCCGGTCACCCAGTCCAAGCGCTTCGACCCCGAGGGCGACTACATCCGTCGTTGGGTCCCTGAGCTTCGCGGCGTTCCTACGCCGTACATACACGAACCCTGGCGGTCACCCGACCCCCACGGTTACCTCGACCCGATCGTCGATCACGACGTCGAGAGAAAACGCAGTCTCGCGGCCTACGAAGACCTGCGGCGGCGCAGCCGCTCCACACCGGCTGACTCCTAGCCAGGCAGACCGCTCTACCGAGGACGGTGGAGAGAGCGAGCGGCATACGTCCTTTTGCTTGGCTGAGGGTGGCCGGCTCGACCAATAGCATGCTGGCGTGGCCGACAAGGAGATTGAGATCCGCCGCCTCCGGCCCTACAACGCCGCCGCCGGGTGCCTGCACCTTGTCCAGGCGGTTCTCATCATCATTCTGGCCAGCAGCTTTTCGCTCCCCGTCCGTGCCACTTACATGACCGGACCGCCCGGCCCCGGCGTGGGGCAACAGCCGGTCGTCCTGTTCAACCTCGGCTTCGCCGGTGCGATCGCCGCCTTCTTCCTGCTCTCGGCCGTGGCCCACTTCTACGTCGTTGGCCCGGGCTGGGCGAACTACAGGGCCGAACTGCTGATGGAACGCAATCCTTACCGCTGGATCGAGTACTCAATGAGCTCATCGATCATGATCGTTCTCATCGCCATGCTTGTCGGCATCAGCGACATCGCAGCCTTGATCGCGCTCATCGGCGTCAACGCGTCCATGATCGGCTTCGGCTGGATGCAGGAGCGATACGAGCGACCGGGCACCGGGCTCGGACCTTTCTGGATCGGCTGCCTGGCCGGCATCGTCCCGTGGATCGCCATCGGGGTCTACCTGATCGGCCCGGGTGCCAATCAACATCCGCCCGGGTTCGTCTACGCGATCTTCTTCTCGCTGTTCGTCTTCTTCAACTGTTTCGCCATTAACCAGTGGCTGCAATACAAGAAGGTCGGTCGATGGGCCGACTACCTCTTCGGCGAGCGGGTTTACGTGACCTTGTCGCTGGTGGCCAAGAGCCTGCTGGCTTGGCAGATCTTCGCTTCCACGCTGGCGTCTACCGCCGCCCATTGATTGTGCGGCTCTCGCTCGTTTCCTTCAGCACCGCGGGTCCGGGGCGCAGCGAACTTCGCTGAAGGCCGTCCCCAACGCCTAGGCATACTCCTCCTGCCAGCAAGGGCACCGAATGGCCGCTACGCTCCAGAAGTGGCGCCCGACCGCCAATTTCCCGAAGACGCTCCCGTATCCGGCGATTCACCCGATCTGGTCACACCTTCTGACGATCCAGATATCCACACGCAAGTCCGCGCCCCGGCGCGGAGACGGAGACATAGACGAAGGTCGAGATTAAGTCGCCGGGGCAAACTCGTGGGCGCACTGATCGTGGTACCACTCGTTGTCGTGCTGGTATGGGGGACTGTTTCTTATTCGGTCTGGATGCTGCGACCTACGAGCCTCTCATGGAGCGTGAACAGCGTTGAGTGGGTGAGGTACAACGTGCCCTTCGGCATTGGCAACTGGGTCGCCGACCACGTCGAGCAGGTGTACTACAGCAACCAAGCACCCAAGAAGGGCGGCCCGCAGCTGAAGAGCCTGCCGAGGCTCGGGGTAAAGCGCACCACAGCCCCAGCAGCGGCAGCCTGGCCGCCGGCGATCACTCCGGTCTTCTCCAACCCGCTTCCCGGCGAAGGGGTCTGGCAGCCGACCGGGCCACCGATCAAAGGTGGTGCACCGGTTTTGGTGACGACGTATCGCCCTGATCCCGACTACCCAGAGATAGTGGCCTACGTCGCCTGGTTCGACCACACACGTACCGAGCTCGGCTACTACCCGGGCCGGTATGAGCCGCCGAATGCAGCCGTGCGCGGGCCGACGATGGTTCCATTGAGCCAGCGTTCTCGTCTCCTTGCGACCTTCAACGGCGGCTTCACTTATGTCGACGGCGACAACGGGTCAGCCGATAACGGCCAAACCAACGAACCGCTGAAGGACGGCAACGCGACGCTCATTGGATATACGGATGGTCGCATCGACATCGTGGATTGGAGCGGGGGACCGAACCCGGGCCCGGGAGTGGCGTGGGCCCGACAAAGCCTGGCTCCGATCGTCTGGAACAGTCAGCTGAATCCCACATTGGACACGAATCCCGACAGCCCACAGTGGGGATACACGCTCGGCGGCGTTACCCAAGTTTGGCGCACTGGCGTCGGCATCGATGCTCGCGGCAACCTGATTTACGTTGCCGCCAACTATCAGACCGTGGTCAGCATTGCGCAGATCCTTCAACACGCCGGAGCGGTGCGGGCAATGGAGTTCGACATCAACCCTGAATGGCACACGCTCAACACGTACAACCCCCCGGGTCTCAACCCCACGATGGTTGGACCCAACCCGAATCAGTCGTCCGACCGCTACCTCGTCCCCGATGACCGTGACTTCTTTGCGGTCTACAGTCCTGTCCCCGGCCCAGTGACTGTCCCCTTTGGGTAAGGATTGCTCGCGCATCCAGCCACATGGCGTTCGCCTAGACACCCCCCATCTGCTGGTGAGTGCGCCCCGTCAGTACGATTGATGCATGGTCCAGGTGTTGGATCCGACATCTGCAGAGCTTCTGCCCAGTTCAAGCCCTAAGGCGAGATGGGCAGCCCTGGTCGCCGCAGTCGCGACGGGCGTCGGACTAGGAGCTACAGGAAACGTGCTGGTTTCGCCCGGCCGATCGCTGGCAGTCCCCACAGCCATCGTGGCGGGCATCGGCGCAGCAATTGTGTTGGGGTCGTGGGTCGTCGCATCGGTCAGAGCTGGTCGTGAGGCCGGCTGGATCTTCGCCGTCGGGGTGGGGGTGGTCACCGTGTTGGCCTCCGTCTGGACGTTCGAGTTTGCGCTCCCGGCCGCCGTCGAGTGGTCGGATGCGACAGCGCAGGCGCAGAGCGCGCTCAGCCAGGTGCAGCACTCACCGCAGAATCGTCACGGCACTGTTCCGCCACATCCCTGCGTGCTGCACGCGAACGGATCGATCGGTCCGCTGGCCGCCCCTTATCGGGAATGCACGATCTGGACTCCGATCGGTCACATGGTGAGCTTCGTCGCCAGCGGACCGGGCGCCGATGGGGGCCTCCTGTACACCGATCGGCCCTCGGCGTCCTTTGCTGATGAATGCGCACGACATCTCGTCGGCGACTGGTGGATGTTCGCCTCCTCAACGGACTCCAATGGCGATCCCGGATCTTGCTATCTCGGCTACACATTCCGGGGTGGCGGTTGAGGCTGTCGAGGAATAGCTCCCGTCACTGGGTCGGGGGAGGCTGTGGCACTTCGGGGCATGGGCATGAACTTCCCGAGTCGTCATCCCGTTCTCGGGGCTGAAGCCGCGCCAAGGCACTACGTTCAATGCCTGCGCATCGGCCTCAACGGGCAACCGGGGGTTACAAGGAAGTGATGAACTCGTGTACCCGAGCCTTTCGAATGGGCTCCTTGCTCCTGGTACTTGCTCTGATCGCCCTGGCAACCTCGTCAGCCCTCTCCGCGACGACATCGGCCAGCGTTGTCGCGCAAGAGTTCAAGCCCATGACCACCTTCAACAGCGTCGCCTGTGCTTCCGCCAGCCGGTGCATCGGCGTTGGAAACGTGGCGTCGAGTGCGACCTTGGGAGGAGTGGCGTCTCTCAATCCGGCGTCGGGAGATTTCTCGACCGGGCAATCGCTCCAACTCATTGGATCGAGTGGGTTCCTCAACGGCGTGAGCTGCCCGTCCGGTTCGGCCTGTTTGGCCGTGGGTGACAATCGCAATGACACGAGGGGCATCGCCGTTCCGCTCAACCCGGATACCGCAATGGTGCGCAGTGGTGAAGAACTGCATGCCGTCTCAGGCATCTTCATGTCCGGCGTGGCCTGTGCATCAAGGAACCGCTGCCTGGCCGTGGGACACGACGCCAGCGGGTCAGGTGTCGTCGTAGCTCTGAGTCCGGCCACTGGAGCCATTTTGAGGGGCCAGAGGGTACAGACCATTCCGGGGACGGGGGGCGTCGGGCTCGAAGGAGTGGCCTGTCCCTCGGCGAACCTCTGCGTTGCTGTCGGGGAGAACGCCGGAAGGTCCGGCGGGGTCGCCGTACCGCTGAATCCGGGCACCGGATCGATACGCCAAGGGCAGCGCGTCCAGAGTGTCACCCACAAGGGCATCCTGCTCGCCTTGGCCTGCCCGAGGGCCACCGTGTGTCTGGCGGTCGGTTGGGGCGCCAGCCAGCCGTCGGTGGCAGTATCGATCGACCCCAGAACGGGCGCTGTGTCAAAGGGCCAGAGCGATCGATCCATATCGGCTGGGGCGGCAATGTTGACGGCCGTGAGTTGTCCGTCCATCTCCTTGTGCCTGGCCGTGGGCAACGACGCCGGGGACCCTTCGGTTGGACAAGCAGTGCCGATTGATCCGACGACAGCCACCATTGTCGCCGACCAAAGCATTCAGACGGTGGCGGGATCTGGTGCTCTGGACGCAGTGGTGTGCCACTCGACGGCCCGATGTGTGGCCGCAGGGTCACGCTATGAATCCGCTGGGGCGGTGACAGAAGTCATTGACCCCGCAACCGGTCGAGGCCCATGAGACCATCACATTCCACGCCACGCTCTGGTCGAACGCTGAGATTCATCCCAGCGACGTCTTGAACCATGTGGCCACCGCACTCCGGGCAGTCATGGCTCGGCCAATACGTGTCACCGCATTCGCCACCGAACGATGCCTATTGGGTGGTGCACCATCGAGGAGCTCGTTCCAAAAAACAGCCCAGCCGCCAGAAAGTGCGTCAACACGCCCTGCGGTGGTGAGAAGCCGAGCGACCGCTGCAGTTGCCCGTGGGCGTCCAACGAGTCCGGCGTGCACCGCGGCGGTGATCTGATGATACGGCAGGTGTTCAGCGGCAAGACTGGACCGATACTCCTCGGCGGCATGGCTCGGCCTGCTGAGGATTGCGTCCGCTGCCGCACGCCCGCTGGTCATGGCCTGGGCGACCCCCTCCCCCTGCATCGGGTTGACCAGACCGGCTGCATCACCGACCAGAAGGACCGTACCCTTTGCCGGCGTCGTCCCGACGATCCCCATTTTGAGCCAACCGCCCAGGCGGCGCGGCGGCACCGATGGAGCGACGTCGGCGAGGAGACCAAGGGCGCGCAGGTGCTCGAGGAACTCCGGCAGTGCCCGGACTGCGCCGGCGCCGGCCTTTCGGTCTGACCGCGTCCCGATACCGAGCCCGATGTTGGCGACGCCCTGATCTCCCGGGAATATCCAGCCGTAGCCGGGGAACGCGCGCCAAGGCGTCGGCTCCCACAAGACGATGGCTGGCAGATCGACCACCTGTGGCAGGTAGGTGCGCACGGCAAAGCCCCACAGAACGGAGTCGGGATCGACGAGACCCGCAGCTGCCGCTACCTCACTCGTGGCCCCATCGGCGCCGATCACGAAGTCGGCGTACAGCGACTCTCCGGTGCTCAGCTTGTAGCCGACCGTACGTCCCTCCTCTTCTAGGGGTTCCTGGGCCCGGCCGACGAATGGCAAGGCCCCGGCATCGCACGCGGCGGCGTGGAGCATGGCGTCGAACACCGTCCGGGCGACAACAGTGCCGTGTCCGGGATACGTCAGGCCATCGGCACTCGGCAGCAGCACCCGGCGACCGGTGGGGCCCACGACGAGCATGTCGCCGACGTCACGGCCGGTCGGCGGAGCCAGCTCGAGGTCGCTCAGCAGCTGAAGCGCTCGGGGCCCAACCACGTCGCCGCATGCCTTGTCCCGCGGAAAGGTGGATTTATCGACCAAGGCGACCTTCGCCCCACCCCGGGCGAGCACAAGGGAGGCGATGCTGCCCGCCGGTCCGCCCCCTACGACGAGCACGTCAAAGCGGGACATGCTCACGCTGCTCCCTTCGAGTGCGGGATCTACAGTGACATCTTCCCACCATGGAGGAATGCATGCTGACGGAACCCGCCGGTGACCGGAACCGCTTCGCGCAGCAATTGTTCTCCCCCCTCCCGAAGCGTTACGACAAATTGGCAGAGGTCCTCTCTATGGGCCAAAACCGGCGATGGCGACGGGCCATGGTCGACCGTATCGTTCCCGCCTCGCCCACCCTGATACTGGACGTGGCATCGGGGACGGCTGGGGTGGCCTTGCAACTCGCGACGCGCACCTCATCTGACGTCGTCGGCGTTGATCTGACCCAGAACATGCTGGCTCGAGGAAAGGAGAACGTGGCCGAAGCCGGAATGAGCGAACGGATCAGCCTTGTTGCAGGCCGAGCCGAGCAACTGCCATTTCCCGATGGAACCTTCGACGCGCTCACGTTCACGTACCTGCTTCGCTACGTCGACGACCCCCAGACCACGCTGAGTGAGCTGGCCCGGGTCGTGAAACCCGGTGGAGCGATTTCCAGCCTGGAGTTTCTCCTACCGCCGAGTCCGTTCTGGAGATTCTGGTGGTGGCTCTACACCCGCATCGCCCTCCCCCTGGGCGGCCTGATCACCGGTGGCCACGAATGGTTCCGAGTAGGACGGTTCCTCGGCCCCAACATCTCCCAGCACTACCGGAAGTATCCCCTGTCGTGGACGGAGGAGGCGTGGCGGAAGGCAGGGTTCGAAAACGTCGGCGTGCGCGTGATGAGTCTCGGCGGCGGTCTGGTCATGTGGGGCACGCGCAGACGTGACTAAGGAAGGACGACCGGCCTTCTACGCGGCACGGGGCGGCGGATGGCGCGATTGGTGGACCCTGCTTCATCCCCCTTACACGGCATGGCATCTGGCTTACGTTGTCATCGGCGCCTGCCTTGCGCCGACCGTCAACGTGACGCGGTTGGTGGCCACGCTTCTGGCGTTCTTCTTCGCAGTGGGGCTGGCGGCACACTCGCTCGACGAACTGAACGGCCGTCCGCTTGGAACCCACATCCCGGCCTGGGCACTCGTCGCCGTCACCGTGGTGGGACTGGCCGGATCGGTTGCTATCGGTATCGCCGGCGTGTCCCGTGTCGGTTGGTCTCTGATTCCATTCTTGGTACTGGGGCCACTGCTGGTCGTCGGCTACAACTTTGAACTGTTTGGCGGAGTGATCCACAACGACGCGGGTTTCGCCTTGGCGTGGGGGTCCTTCCCCGTGCTTGTCGCCTACGTGGCCCAGACCGATCGTCTGGCGATCAGTCCCGTGATCGCGGCAGTTGCGGCGTTTGCGCTTTCGGTCGCGCAGCGTCAACTGAGTACGCGGGCGAGGCTCATCCGCCGGCGCAGCACGGCGGTGCGAGGTCAGATCACGCTGACAAGCGGCGAGGTGATGCCGATTGACGAGCGGATGCTGTTGGCGCCGCTAGAGCGAGCACTGCTGGCCATGTCGTGGGCTGTGGTCCTTTTCGCCGCGGCCCTCGCGATCGCCCGCCTCGCCTAGTTGGACGCTCACCCATACAGGTCGGCGCCCACGTTCTTACACCACTCTGACCTGGACTCTTCAGCCGATCAGAGAATGTTCCAGTCGCCGGCCAGTCAGAATCACACCGCCTACTAGACCTTGACCTGTGGTCCGACGGCAGCCACACACCGCTGGAGTCCTGCCAAAATTGGCAGCCAGACATCTTCGAGTCGAGCTGGACGGCCCGATGCCTTTGGTGCGGGTCCGTCGTCAGCTCCTCCGCCATCACGGCAAGGGGGTCCTGCTGTCGGAACTCAAGACTGCGGGTAGTCGGCGCACGCTGCACCTGTCCGAGCCCGTCGTCCAGGTTCTGAGGGCGCACCAGTCCCGACAAGACGATGAACGCACATCGGCACGGGTGTGGCGCAATCCCGCCGGCCTGGTCTTCACCTCGACAATCGGAACCCCGCTCGATCCCGAGGTGTTCGGGAAGTCGGTGCCGCGGATCTGCAAGGAGGCGGGTCTCGGACACTGGAGCATTCATGAGCTCCGGCACTCGTGCGCCTCACTACTGCTCGCCATGGGCGTACCGCTCGAGGTCGTTTCCGACACCCTCGGACATGCCTCCATCCGCGTGACGATGGACGTCTACGGGCACCTCTTGGCGCCGCCGAAGATGCAAGCGGCCGAGGCGATGCGGCGAGCCCTGTGGCTCGAGGATCTGCCCGATTTCGATCCTTTGGCTGCAGTCGATCCGGTCGGGACCACCGACAACGCCGTGACCTCGGATGGAGTGGGCCGCCCGGGTCTCGATCCCGGCACCTTGGGATTAAAAGTCCCCTGCTCTTCCGGATGAGCTAGCGGCCCGCGCCTGCAAGATAACTGACGAACCGGGTACCCATCGTCAACCGGCGCCTCAGCCGATGGCGGCGAGCTTCGAAACCACCGGTCCCCAGGTCTGCTCGAGCCATTGCGCGGGCTCCGAGCCAGCGGCGCGGATCACGATGGCGTTGACGCCGGCGCCATGCAGAGCCTCGGCCTCACGCACAATGGTGTCCGGCCCGGCGTCGTCGGCCACCCCGATCAGGGCCGTCACCTCGATCTGGGTGAAATCACGGCCGACCTCGTCGCAGTGGCGTCGGAGCACGCCGACCTTGTGCGTCACCGTCTCGACGTCCCCGATGATGTTGCAGGCGTCGGCGTACACGGCGACCAGCCGTAACGTCTTGCGCTCCCCACCGCCGCCGATGAGCACCCTGGGGCGGGGGGTGCTTACGGGTTGGGGCGAACACAACGTCTCGGCCAGCTGATAGTGGGTGCCTTCGTACGGCCCGTTGTCGTCGCTCCACATCTGGAAGCAGATCTGCAGGGTCTCCTCGAGCCGCTCGTAGCGCTCGCTCAGGGGCGGGAACGGCACTCCGAGGCCCAGGTGTTCCCGCTCGTACCAGGCCGCTCCCAATCCGAGCTCCGCCCGACCCCCGGACAGGACGTCGAGGGTCGTGATGGTCTTGGCCAGCAGGCCGGGATGGCGGTAGGTCACGCCGCCCACCAGGAGCCGGAAACGCAATCGCTCTGTCTTCGCCGCAGCGAAGGAGAGTGCGGTGTATCCCTCGAGCATCGGCTCTTCGGCGGGCCACAGCATTTCCATCTGGAACCAGTGGTCCATCACGGACAGGGTCCGCACCCCGATGGCCTCTGCCGTCCGAGCCAACTCCGCAAACGTCGGCCCAATGGCCACCGCGCCGCCCGGCCAGGTGAAGCGAGGTACATGCACATCCAGTTCCATCTCATCCTCCGTCGTGGCTGTCGAGACTCTCCGCCCGGTCTACCCGGGCAACGGGCTCACCGCTGCAGATCCTGGGACAGCATCGCAGGGGGCCATCTACGCTGCGCTGCATGGGCCTCTCGGTCACCGATATCGCCGCCATGGAGGATCCCGTCCTCCGTAATCTCCGCATCACCCAGCGCTACCACGAGCTCGCCGTTGCGCTACGGGACGTGGGGTACGGCGACGACGCGACCTGGTGCGCGTTCGCCGTCTGGGCGTCGAAGACCGCCGGCGCCACCATCCGGGGTGAGGTGCTCCCGGACAGGGCCGAGGCGCTTCTGCTCCACGACGACGACAGCCAGGCGGCATTGCACCGCTTCAATCACGGATTAGCCGCGCGGGCCTTGCAAGAACTGACCCATGACCACCTCGGCCGGCTCATCAAAGGCGTCACCGACGATGTATCGATGCAGATCGCCGCCGGCAATGTTCTCGTCTTTGGCGAACTCGGGCCCGTCTTCACCGAGCTGGTACAAGCCCTCCACTCGAAACCAGCGACCCAGGCGGCACTGGCCACGACCATGGCGCCGGCGGTCACCACTCTTGGGACCGACGCCGATGCGAACTCTGCGGCGACGGCCTTCGATTGCTACGGACTCGCCTTGTTCTCGGCGGGCCAACGTAGCAGCCTCGTCTTGCAAGCCAACGTTCTGGCGGTCGCGCACGAACAGCGCCGGCTGCAGCCGGCCATCTCGGGTGCGCTGAACGCAGCGATCAGCGACACCCTCAAGAAGCTGATCGAAATGGACATAGTCGGCCACCTACCCACCGAGGGAGCCCGCCGAGCCTGCGACGAGCTCACCGATGACCTGTGCGCGGTGCTCGATGCCGCCTGGGACAGGGCGCTCACGGAGTCGATCATGCGGCTGGTCACCGCCAGTGAAACCTTCGACCTGCGCCAGGACATTCCTCCGCTGCCTGGTGGGATGTTCCCTTCTGGCCTCCGCACGCTCTCCGGCACCCCCGCCGAGACTGCGTTCGCCCAGTGGGACAAGACGGCGGGAACCGGGGCACCGTCGGGTGCGCACGACTGGGCCATCCTGGACGAGCGCATGAACTTCATCGTCAATCTGTTCCGGTCCCGCCAGAACGATGCGACGCTCTTCGACCCACCGTTCTCACCGCCACAGCTGGCCGTCCTCGACCGGGGTCAGGTACCCCCCGGGCCGTTGTAGGCCGGGATGTTCCAACGGGCCGCCAAGGACGTCGGCACCTGGAACCCCGGCCGGTCACCGTACCGTTCCGCCCGGACCGCCAGTGACAGCATGCCGAAGCCGATCTTCTCCGAGAGTTTCTGCAGGAGCCGGCGGTGCATTTCGTCGAGCGAAACTCGTCGGCTCAGGTCGGCGAGCGGACCGAACAGGTACCTCGTCCAATCGGCCTTGGGGACCTGCAGGAGGTCAGCTGTGGCGTCGCCGACGTAGAACCGCACGGTTGCTGCCGGCAGGCCGCGCAACCCGGGCGGCGCCAGGCGATCCCCCTGTTCGAGCAGCGCCGCCATGAGCATTGTGCCCGAATCGCTCGCACCGAACTGGCGGCGCCGGACGATCGGCATCAGCACGGACGTCTGGGCGCGGGTCAGCGGAAGCAAGTCGTCACGAATACCGAGCGTGTGGCCGATGAGTGACCAGGTGTGCAGATACGCGTTGGCGTCGTCTTCCGTGTAGACGATGCCGGTGCGGTCGAACACCTCGAAAACGATCTCGGTGAAGGTGAGGAGGGTCTCGAGGAGGTCCTCCTGATTGATCGGCCTGCCCCAGGCGGAATCCCACCGCACGCGCGGGTCGTTCTGAATCAGCCACCGCACAGCGGCATGCATGAGGCGGACATGCCGCACGTCGGCATACCCGCGCCCACCGGGGTCAAGGCCGCCGCGATCCATCACGTCGAGATGGAACTGGGCCGTCTCGTTGAGCCGGCGTTTGGTGTCCGTCTCGAGCCGAGCGGTCAGTCCGAGGACCTGCACACCCCGCCAGCAGGCGTAAGCCGAAGGCAGTGCCGCCGCATAGAGCGCGGTGAAGACGTGGGAGCCCCAACGCGCAAAGCACTCCTGCCCGGCGGCGACCAACGCAGGGTCGACCCACGCCGGCGGATCAGGCTCTTGGTCGAGGAAAGCCCTGAGGGCGGGGTCAGCTCCCTCGTGCTGTTGGACGACGAGCGCCCGGAACGCAGCAGACGCGTCCTGCGTGCCAGAGAAGAGCCCGGCAATCACGGCATCCGCCGGAGGATCGGCCTGCGTCCGTAGGTCGTCGAGAAAGGCGTCGTTCCACGTCGTCGCCGTCATGTGGTCTCCAATGCTCTCTGGGCTCGAGTCAGACTCCGGCTCGGTCCCCCCTCGGCTGTCAGGGCCACGCACACCTCGAGATCGGCGCGTACATGACCCGCCGTCTCCGGCAGGCCGAACCAGTCCGTCAGTGCCCGGAGCTCCAGCATGCGAGCTCCCTGGGCCCGCGCCACCTGCACGGCCTCGTCGTAGTCGTTGGCAGCCTGCTCGACCAGCCGGCTACGCCGCAGGACCCCAGCCCGCAGGCGGAGGATCTCGGGCACGCAGAACTGCTCGCCCGTCGCCCGGGCCGTCGCGAGAGCGTCGTCGAGGAGCACCCGCGTCCGCTCGGCGCCGGCCAGGAAGTCGTCGGCCAAGAGCATTTCAAAATAGGGACGGAGCAACGGCCCGGGCAGTTCCGGCTCCTCTGACCCTTCACCGGCCCACCACTGGAATGAGCGGGCCCACTGGCGCCACTGCCGCGTGGTGACCTCATCGGCCGCCCGCACCGCCTGCCCGGCCAGCCTGATCACAGCATCTCGGTCCCCGTCGAGTTGCGCCATGATGGCCGCCGTCACGGCCGCCACCGCCTGCGCCTGCGGCACTTCTCTCTCGGTGGTGCAGCGGAGCACGTCATCAGCGATACGCCACGCTTCCGTCGTGTTGCCGGTGAGCCAGCAGGCCAATGCCGTGGCGACTCGCGGCGCAGCCAAGGCCATGAGTTCGACCGAAGCCATGGCGGGGAGCTCTCGCAGACTGGCCTCGAGAGGGAGCCCACTCTGCGCATAGGACTCCCGCAGCTGGGCCAGCCCGGCAGTGAGCATGCCTTGCCACACTCGGGTCGTTCCCTCGTAGGTGTCGATCAACCCACGCGTCCACTCATCGCCGAGAAATTCGGCCTCGGCTCTCGCTTCCTGCAGGATCCCGTTGATCGTCGAGTACGCAGCGCTGGCCTGCCACCACGGCACCAAAACCATGTAATTGCGCAGAAGGATCTCCCGGTTGCCGAGGCGTCGTGCCAGCTCCTCTACTCGTCGGGATTCCTCGAGTGCCTCCGGTGCGCTCTGGTCGGCTGCGGTCAGGCACATCACAAGGCGGCTGCGCGACTTCAGCTCGGTCTCATCACGCTCGTCATCAGGCAGCTTGCTCACCAGTGCGAGCAGCTCCCGCTCGTGGCCCGCCGCCTCACGGAACCGGGCGTTCCGGCGTGCCGTCGACGAGGCCTGCTTCCACAGCGGAACGGCCTGGGACGCCCTTCCTGCGGCACCCAGGTGGTACGCCGCGATCTCCGGTTGGGCCGCGGCACGACCTGAGGCAACCAGTGTCTCGCCCACTGCTCCGTGAATCCGCACCCGGTCGGCGCGGAGCACGGAGCGGTACGACGTCTCATGAATGAGGGCGTGGCGGAATTGCAACTCGTCCGACCGCGGCACAGGCTCAATGAGTGCGTGCTCCAGCAAGCGGCTGACATCGGCGTCGAGCTCCGGACCTTGCAATCCCGTCGCTGCCTCGAGGACCTGGCGATCGAAGGAACGCCCGATCACCGACGCCGCCTGCGCCACGCGCTTGGCGTCACCGACGCGGTCGAGGCGAACTGTGATGACCTCCGAGAGCGTGGTCGGCATGGTCTGGGCAGTCACCTCCGCACCGTCGCCCAACCCGCGCACCAACTCCTCGAGGAACAGGGGGACGCCGTCGGCCCTGCGCACCAACGCCTCGCGTATGTCCGAGCCCAGCCCGACCGCGCCCGGCAGTTGCTCGAGCATCGCGTGGGCCTCGGGAGCGCTCAACCGGTCGAGCTGCAACGTGGCGTCGGGTTGGACCTGTGATCCATCTGCGATCTCCGGCCGGGCACTCATGACCACGAGGACGGGCGCAGCAGCGCGGGCGATCATCGCCACGGCTTCCAGGGTGCTCGGGTCAGCCCAGTGCGCATCCTCCACGACGAGAACCAGCGGATCGGAGCCGGCCTGGGCCTGGACCCATGCCACTGCCTCTTGCGGGGTGGCGGGGACCTGCCCCATGACGCCGCCGAAGGGGTGCAGCGGGCTCAAGGATGTCCGTCGACTGCACTCCAGCGTGACCACCGCTTGCGCACGGGCCTCCAGGCCTGCGCTGAATTCGAACAGCAAGCGGGACTTCCCGATGCCCGGTTCTCCCGAGACGACGACGAGTCGACCACTGCCGTTCTCCAGAGAGGACCACTGCTCACCGAGCCAATCCGAGGCGGCGGCCCTGGGGACAAACGCCGTCAGGGGTCGGGCCTCGAGGCGGTTCCGCGCTCCACTCCGCCCGACGACGCGGAAGGCGGACACCGGTGAGCCGATGCCCTTCAATGTCAGCAACCCCAGCGACTCCAGTTCGAAGAAACCGCTCACCAACGACGCCGTCGCGGCACTGATCACGACGTGGCCCGGTTCGCCGACGGCTTGCAGGCGGGCCGCCATGTTGGGGACCTGACCCCAGACATCGGGGAGCCGCTCCTGGCCACCCGCGGTGACGGCCGCCACCAACACCTCGCCCGTATGGATGCCTGCCCGGGCCTGCAGGTCGTCGATGCCGAGCGACGACGGCAGCTCGGCTCCCAGCCGGACGACGTCGTCGACGACCTCCATGCCGGCGACCAGGGCATCGCGGCTGGCCGACTCCAGGGCCACGGGGTAACCGAAGTAGGCCACCGCCCCGTCGCCTTGGAACTGGGCGATCACGCCGCCGTGGGCGTCGACGATGGCGGCCACCCGGTGCTGGTAGGCGTTCAGTACCTGGTGCCAGTCCTCCGGATCGAGCGCGAAGGCCAGATCGGTCGACCCGGCCAGGTCGGTGAACATGACCGTCAGCTGGCGACGCTCGGGCCCTTCCCCCGAAGTCCTCACCATGCCGGCCCTGCGCCAAGACGCCCAGGGCAACTGCCCGGACCCCACGGGAGTCGTCGCACCGGTTCAATCTATGTCCGCCCCGACCGGGGCGACAGCGCCGAGCGGCAGCGCCCGCGCGCCTCGGTCCCCCGTGCCTGGGCGCGGTGCACGCCTGCCGGGAACGGCCATGGTCCACGATGGATGCGGCCACCTGGCCGTAGGCTGCCCGCATGCATTCGAAGGGTTTTCGCCGCTCGGCCGCGCTGGCCTTCGCTCTCAGCGCCACGCCGATCATGCTCGGTGTCCTGTCGGGAAGCGCTGCCGCCCAGGACACGACCACGACGACGGTTCCCGTCACGACGACCACGGCCGCGCCGACGACCACCACGACGGTGCCACCGACCACGGCGCCGACAACGACGACGACGGCCCCCACCACCACCACGACACGGGAACGTCCGACGACGACCACCTCGAGCTCCACCACCACGACGACGACCGCCGCCAAGGCAACGTCCAGCTCCAAGACATGGGGCTGGGTGCTCCTGGCCGTCGTCATCGCCCTGGCCGTGATTCTCGTCGGCCTCCTCATCGCCCGCACCCGCCGACAAGGACGTGAAGTGGACTGGGAGCGCTCGGTGGCGCCGGCCATCACGGCGGCCGAACTGGCGCGCGAACTCGTCCTCTCACAGACGAACGATGACGACGCCCAACACCGGGCCACGGTCGGCGTCCAGGTCGACGACGCGGTGAACGGGCTCGAACGTGCCGCGTCGTCCGCGCCCGACGAAGCACACCGGGCCCTGGCCATGCGCTGTGCGGACAGCCTCCGCGGGCTCGCCTTCGCCGTCGAGGCGGACCACCTGATGCGCTCCGGCGGTCAGACCCCGACCGGGGAGCAGTTGGCCTCGGCCGATTCGGCCCGACGGAACCGCTCCGCTGAGCTGGACGCCGCCCTGGCGGACCTGAAGGTGGCGATCGCACCCAAGAAGTAGGCGAACGACCTCCCGGCGCCGTTCAGTCGGCGAATCGGTCGATCAGCAGCTCGCCCACCTGACGCACTGTGTCCGGTGAACCGGTCGGCATATTGAAGATGAAGTACTGCACGCCGGCGGCCGCCAGTTCCTCGACGCGGGCCACGAGCTCGTCGGGCGTGCCGATGTCCGAGGTCGTGGGCTCCTCCCCGGTGACCTGACGCAGGAAGTCCCGGGTCGACGCCGTCTCCTCCGCACTGCCGGTCAGCACAAGGGTGCTCAGTCGGCTCACCGTGACCTCGGACGGGTCACGTCCCAGCGCCTCGCAGTGGCGGTGCAGGACGTCGACCTTGTGGGCCACGGTGGCCGCGTCACCGAAGATGTTCGTCATATCGGCATAGCGGGCCACCAGCCGCAGGGTCCGCTTCTCGCCGCCGCCCCCGATGAGGATGGGAGGGCCGCCCACCTGCACGGGGCGCGGGATGTTGCGCGCCTCGTGGATCCGGTAGTAGCGGCCGTCGAACGAGGGCGACTCCTCGGTGAACATGGCGCGGCAGATCTGCAGCGCCTCCTCAAGCCGGTCCAGCCGCTCCCCGGCCGGCGGGAAATCGAAGCCCAGACCCTCGTGCTCCACGTCGTACCAGGCCGCGCCGATGCCGAGGATGGCCCGCCCCGCGCTGATGACATCGAGCGTCGTAACGATCTTGGCCAGGTGGGCCGGGTTGCGATAGGTGACGCCCGTGACCATGGTCCCGAGCCGCACACGCGATGTCTGGGTCGCCAGCGCGCCGAGCAAGGTGTAGGCCTCGAGCATCGGCTGGCTCGGCCCACCCATCGGGGGCAATTGATAGAAATGGTCCATTACCCAGACCGAGTCGTAGCCGGTCTCCTCTGCCGCCGTCGCCATGGCGACCACCCCCTCGAAGAGGGCACCCGGTGTCTCGTCGGTCGTGAAGTTGGGGATCTGCAGGCCAAAGCGCATACAGCGGAACCTACTGGGGTGGCGGTGCAGGCGCGCCGGGCCTCACCAGCCGGTGAGGCGCCTGAGCCAAGCCACGGCGACGCCACCCTGCGCCCCCTGGAACGTGCGCAGCGTCGGAAGGCCCGGTGGGGGCGGTTGGAGTGAGTGGCGGACGAGGAAGCCGCTGAAGGCGGCGACCAGGACCGCCAGCGCGTCGCGGTCGAGAACGGACCCGGACTCCGACAGAGCCAGCAGATCCTCGGGGGCGGGCCCACCCTCGAGGACAACAGAGGGCGCCCAGGCGACCAGGTCGAACACGGGCGTGCCCACACACGCATGCGGCCAGTCCACGAACACGACGCCCTTCTTCGTCACGAGCAGGTTGTCGGCGCGCACGTCACAGTGCAACAGCGTCGATCCGTGCACCGCCTCGCGCCATGCTGCTTCGAGCTCGGCCAACCGCTCCAAGTTCCGACCACTCCATTCGTCGAGCGCCGCCGGGGGCGCCGGCATGGCAGCCAGCTCGGCCCATCCGCTGAAGAGCCGCTGCAGCCTGTCGGCCGCCGTTGGGGCACTGGCGACAGGGTTGGGTGTCAAGGAGGCGTGCAGGGCATCGAGCGCGCGCACCGCCGCCCGCAGCTCGCGCCCATCCCACGGGTGCTGTGGCGGTCGCCCGTCGATGGCGTCGAAGGCCAACGCCACCCAGTCGCCGTCGTCGTAGACGTCGAGCAAACGCGGGAACTCCGGCCGCAGCGGCAGCGACGCCGACACCACTGCCTCCCGCCGGTGGAACTCCGGCGATTCTGCATTGAGCTCCGCCCCGACCGCTTTCACGAACACGGCGCGGCCGGGCCACTCCAAGACTGAGGTGGCGCCGGGAGAGAATCCGCCCGAGAGGTCGCGCACGCTCTCGGGTGGCCCTCCGCCCAAATCGGCCGCCCATGTCCGCACCGCTCCGGGCACCCCCGCCCAGGGCAGATGGACGCCGGCCGCCGGTCCCGTGGGGCCAGTCACAAGGCGGCGGCCCCGGCAGCGGCGAGCGCCTCGTTGATGCTCTCGACCAACCGCCGCGCCGATGCCGCGCTGAGCTCCACGGCGACGCGCGCTCCGGGCCCGCGCCCGGGGTCGGCGAAGTCGATGTTGAGAGTGTGGTCGAAGGGCGCGTGGAACGGATGGTCGAAGTACACGCTGGCCGAGGTGACCGGCATCCAGCCCTGTGGTCCTTTGGCGCTGCCGGCGATCTCGGTGGCAACGGTGAGGTAGGAGCACATGGTCAGCCCCCCGCCAGGTAGCGGCCGAACCACTCGAAAATCCGCTGCCAGCCATCGACCGCTGCCTCGGGCCGGTAGGCCGGACGGTCCACTGAGAAGAAGGCATGACCGGCACCGTCGTAACGGTGGAACTCGTAGGTCTTGCCGGCGGCCTGCAGGGCCTCCTCCAGTTCGTCGACCTGTTCGGGATTGGGGAACTGGTCGTCGTTGCCGAAGAGTCCGAGCAGCGGGCACTGCAGCTGCGGTGTGCGGTCGACCAGCGGCGTGACCTTGAGGGGGAAACCCTCGGGCACCGTGCCGGTGACAAACGCCCCGTAGCAGTCGACGGCCGCATTGACGGGCACGCTCACCGCGGTCAGGAAGGAATGCCGCCCGCCCGAGCAGTAGCCGATGACGCCCACCTTGCCGTTGGAAGTGGGCAGGGCCCGCAGGGCGTTGACGGCGGCCTCGGCGTCACCCACGAACTGGTCGTCGGGGATGCCGCCGGCCTCCCGTGTGGCCGCGGCGGCATCGTCGGGATCGACCTGGAGCCCCTGGCGGGCATAGAGGTTGGGGCACAGTGCGTTGTAGCCCGCGGCGGCGAAGCGCCGCGTGATCTCCTTGGTCCCTGAGTCCCAGCCCGGCAGGTGGTGGATGACCAGGACCCCGGGAAAGGGTCCGTCACCGGCGGGAAGGGCCTGGTAGGCGTTGACGTCGGCGCCTTCGTAGCCGGTGAAGATGACGTTCCCGGCGCTGAGAGCCTCTTCGGGTGCGGACATACGGCTTCCTCTTCTTTCTTCTCTCTCGGTCAGTGATGTTGCGACGCGCGCAACTCCAGTCAGTCGGTACGCCGCCCACTATGGCGCGTGACCGGGGCGCGCCGCGGCCGCAACCGGCATGATGTGCACCGTGCGCCGATCGACCGTGGCCCTCGCCGGGCTTCTCTTGTTGGCCGCCGTGCCGGCGGGCGCCGTCTTCGTGGGCACGCCGGCCGGCAGTGCGCCGGCTCGAGTGGAGCCGGTGCGCACCGTGCTCGGTCCCGGCACGGTCGACAGTCCTGGTGGTCTGGCGCTCGACGCGGCCGGGAACCTCTTCGTGGCCGATACCGGGAACTGCCGCGTGCTCGTCGTGCCGGCCCGGACCGGGGTCCTCGACGGCCTGCACGTGCGGACCGGACGGGCCAGCACGCTCGCCGGCGGCAGCTGCACGGGACCGGGGGCAATCGGCTATCCGAGCGCCGTGGCCGTGGACGGACGCGGCGATGTCTTCATCGCGGAGCCCACGGCGCAGCGCGTGCAGGAGGTGCGTGCGGGGTCGCGCCATGCCGTCACCGTGGTGGGCACCGGCGCAGGTGGCTCCGCCGAGAACCCGCCTCCCGGCGCGGCCGGCGAGCTCCAACAGCCGACCGGCGTCGCCGTGGACGGGGCCGGCGACCTCTTCATCGCTGACACGGCCAGCTGCCGGGTGCTGGTGCTACCGGCCGCGAGCGGCACGCTCTTCGGACAGGCCATCGTCGCCGGTCGACTGTCCGCGGTGGCCGGCACGGGTGTCTGCGGCGACGCGGGGCAGGGTGGCCCTTTGGGGTCGGCGCAACTGTGGAACCCGGTGGCCATCACCCTCGACCCCGCCGGCGATCTCTTCGTGGCCGACCGCGGCGACCAGTCCGTGCTGGCGGCACCGGCGGCCGGGCCCACGTCGTTCTACGGCACGGTGGTGGGCGCGGGCGACATCGGCGCGGTCGTGGGTGGCACGGGGAGCTACGGGCCGTATCTTGCCGACGGGTTGCCCGCCAACGGGCCGACGGCCGAGCTGAACGACCCCCGCGGCCTGGCCGTCGGGCCGGCGGGCGCGTTGATCGTGACCGACGGCTTCATGCATGTCATCCGGGTCGCCCCCGCTGCGAACGGGACAATGCTCGGCACCGCCATGAGGGTGGGTGCCTACTACACGGTCGCCGGTGCTCTGCCCGTCGCCACCGCGGCGGGCACCAACGACGGCACCCGGTGGGTGCGGACGCAGATGGGGACGCCAGTCGGGGTCGTCGCCGCCCGATCGGGTGCGCTCTACTACTCCGACGCCGCCCAGAACACCGTGCGCGTCATGGCCTTGGGGGCGGGGACCGCGTGAGCCGTTTCGGCCGCCGGACCTTCCTGGCTTCCTCGGCCGGCGTGGCTGCCGGCGTCGCCGCGACCGGTGGGTCGCTGCCACTCGGTCCGGCCGGCCAGGCCGGAGCCGGCGAGCGCGTGGAGCGGGCGTTCGACGCGACCGCACAGCCCGGCCTGTTGCGCGCCAGCGGGCTCACGGTCAACGGCCTGACGAACCCAGTGGGGATCGACCCCGACGGCTGCTGGTTCGCCTGGACACTGCAGGCCGGCGGGCGTGCCGTAGCCCAAACGGCGTACCGCGTCGTGGTGCGGGGCACGGACCCGACCCAGACAACGGTGATCTGGGACAGCGGCCCAGTGACATCGGCCCGGCAGGCCTTCGTGGCGTACGGCGGGCCGGCGCTCGCTGCGGACGCCGCCTACCAGTGGACGGTCCAGGCGCAGGGTCCTTCCGGGTGGGGGCCGGTCGCCGCACCGGCCCGCTTCTCAACGGGGTTACGCGCCGGTGACTGGGGGGCCGCCACCTGGCTGACGCCGGCCGCCGGTCCACAGGGGCCCGATCGCGTCACCTACCTGCGCAGCGAGTTCACTCCGCCCCCGGGCCACCTGGTGCGGGCCACGGCATACGTCTCCGCCGCGCATACCTATCGGCTCTACGTGGACGGGACGCCGGTCGACGCCTGGCCCAGCTTCTCGTATCCCGACGAGCAGTACGTGCGCGCGGTGGACTTGACCTCAGCGCTGCGCCCGATACGCCCGAGCGCGCTGGGCGTCCTCCACCGTTGGTACGGCGCCGGCCAGGGCCGGCCGGAGTCGTCGCCCGGTCTGCTTTTCTTGCTCTCGCTCCACTACGCGGACGGATCACGCGTGGTCCATGTCTCGGACGGATCCTGGCGCGAGCACCCGGCCGAGTGGCTGCCCTCGCCCCAACGCAACTCCGACGTCGGCGACTTCGTCGAGTGGGTGGACGGCCAGGCCCACCCCACCGGCTGGGCCGACGTCGGCTTCGCTGACGGCTCGTGGTCGGCCCCCGCCATCGCCGGGTTCGCCGGGACGCCGCCGTTCAGCGCGACCTACGCCCAGCGGACCACCATCGACGAGACGCCGGTCGCGCCGGTCCGGGTGCACACGCTGCCAGGCGGCGCGGTCGTGGCGGACTTCGGGGCGGTCTACGCGGCGCGGCCGCGCGTCACCTTCGCGTCGGGGGATGCGGGGCGGACCGTGACCATGCGGGTGGGCTACCTGCTCGATCCGGACGGGCAGGTCTCCACGCTGCACGGGACCCAGGAGACGAACCTCTCCATGTCCTACATCATGCGGTCGGGCGCACAGGCCTTCGAGCAATTCACCTATGTCGGTTTCCGCTACCTGCAGGTCGACAACCCTCCGGCGCCGCTCCGTGCCGACGACCTGGTGGCGATCGCCCGCCATGCCGCCATGCCCGACGTGGCGACGGCGACGTTCACGACGGACAACCGGTTGCTGAACGCGGTGTGGAGGCTGTGCGCCCGCTCGTGCCTCTACTGCTGCAACGAGCAATTCGTCGACACGCCGACCCGAGAGAAGGGGCCCTTCCTGTGGGACGCGGCCAACGAGTCAGAAGGCGTCATGCGGGCCTACGGCGACCAGAACATGACCTGGCAGGCCTTGCGCGACGTCGCCCGTGGCCAAAAGCGCTACTGGCCCGACGGACAGGTCAACGCCGTCTACCCCAACGGGGACGGGGCGCGGACCTTCGGAACGAGTACGGCGCGGTACCCAGAATGGCTGTGGCGCTACTACACCTCGACGGGCGATTACCCGACCGCGCTGGCCTTGTACCCGTCGGTGACCCAGGCCGTCACCTGGTTGTGGAGCACACGCCAGGCCGGGACCGGGCTGCTCTACGGGCTCGCCGACACCGACGACGGCGACCCCGTGTACGGCTACGACCTCGCGGTGGCGGCCGACACGGTCAGCAACGTCCTGGCGGTGAATGCCATGCGCCGGGTGGCCCAGCTCGCCACCGCGACCGGCGACGCGGCGGGTGCGCAGACCTGGCAGGCCCGGGCGACGCAGCTGGCCGCCGCGGTCAACGCAGTGCTGCGCCGCCCCGACGGTACCTACGTCGATGGCGTGGATGCCGACGGGACGCAGAGCACGCACGCCTCGCAGGAGGCCAACGCACTGCCGCTTGCTTACGGCGTGGTGCCGGCCGCCGACCTGCACGGGGTCGGCGCCTACGTGGCCGGCCTCGGCATTGACGTGGGCCCCAACCACGGCCTGGAGCTCCTGCGCGGACTGGCAGCGGCGGGCATGCCCGAGGCCATGGTCCACCTGCTCACCGACACCGCCATTCCGGGCTGGGCGCACATTGTGGCGGCCGGCGGGACGTTCACCTGGGAGGTCTGGAAGCCGAGCGATCTCATCGGGGACTCCATGTCGCACGGGTGGGGCTCGTCGGCGCTGGTGGCCATGCAGGAGACCATTCTCGGGGTGACCCTCGGTGAACCCGACGCCGACGGAAGGGTCCGCGCCGTCGTGGTGCCACCGGCGACCGGCCTCGATCGTGCGCAAGGCTCCGTGCCGACGGTCGCCGGGCCCGTGCAGGTGGCGTGGCAGCGCCGGGGCAAGGGGATGACCATGGCCCTGACCGTGCCGGCCAACGCGACGGCGACGGTGCGGCTGCCGGCCGCGACATCAGCCGGCGTCCAGGAGGGTGGCCGCGCCGCAGCGCGGGCCCCCGGCGTGACGGTGGTCTCAGCGACCGAGGGGGTGGTCGTCCTGTCGGTCGGGAGCGGGACCTACCACTTCACCAGCACCTGACATCGGGCGTCGGGCGTCGGGCGTCGGGCGTCGGTGGCCCCGGCTACGAAGTGCAGACCGTTCCCGGAGGCGGCGTTTGCCCGCTCACCAGGTAGGTCTGGACGTCGGCCCGGACGCACGCACTGTAGAAGTAGGCCACATGGTCGTCGCCGTCGTGGGTGAGCAGCACGGCGCGGTCGAGCTCTGTGGCCACGTGCACAGCCCAGGCGTACGGCGTGGCGGGGTCGTTCGTCGTCCCCACCACGAGGATGGGCGGCGCGCCGCGTGCCGCCACTGGCCCGACCTTGCGGGTCGGGGGCACGGGCCACACGGCACACCCCGCCTCGCCCCATGCGAGCAGCGGGCCGAAGACCGGCGCCGACACCGAGATCGAAGCGGCCAGGGCGCCGTACGATCCCACCTGGCGTGACACCGGGTGATCCAGGCAGTCGATGGCGGTGGCGGCATCGTCCGCGTTGGTTGAACCGCCGGTGTTGTAACGGTTCGACAGCGCGACCACGGGCGCCCCGTTGTCGGCCGCGTCGGCGGCCAGCGCGGCCCCGAGCTGCGGCCAGTCCGTCTGGGAGTAGAGCGAGCCGAGCACCGCGTCGTAGAGCTGTCCCACGCCGGCCACGCTGCCGTCGCCGGCCGGAGCCGGTGACGTCGCCGCGGTGTTGAGCAGGGCGACCAAGGCGGCGGTGGGTTCGGAGCCGGGGTGCCAGGCGCAGGCGTTGGTGCCCGTGCACCAGGTGAAGAACGCATTGAGCATCGCTTCGAAGCCATCGGCCTGGCCCTGCGTGATCTGGTTGAACGAGAGGGCTGGGTCGATCACGCTGTCGAGGACCATGGCCCGGATGTGGGTGGGAAAGAGCGAGGCGTAGGTGAGCCCGAGCAGCGTCCCGTAGGACTGCCCCATGTAGGTCAGGCCGGTGTCCCCGAGCGCCTGGCGCAGCCGGTCCATGTCGCGTGCGGTGTCGACCGACCCGACGTAGGGCAGTACGGTGGGGCTGTTCTTCTCGCAGGCGGCCGCGAACTGTTCGAGCCCCTTGATGGTCGCCAGCTGTTCGCTCGCCGTCGAGGGCGCAGGGTCCGATGGCGCGCTGCCCGTCGCGGTCCCACAGGTGACGGGGTCGCTGCGCTGTACCCCGCGCGGGTCGAAGACGACGATGTCGAAGTCGTCGAGGAGCTGGGGCGTGAGCGCGTCCAGCTCGTCGGTCATGTCGTCGATGCCCGACACCCCCGGGCCGCCGGGGTCGATGACGAGCGACCCGATGCGGGCGGCGGGGTCCTCCGCCGGATGGCGTGCCACCGCGATGCCGATGGTCGCACCGTCGGGGTGGGCGTAGTCCAGCGGGACGACGAGGGTGCCGCACTGCAGGTCGGCGTTGCACGGCGACCACACCATCGGCACGACCGGTGGCTGGGTGGTGGACGTCGTGGTACTGCTCGTGGTCGTTGTGGCGCGGTGGCGGTGGCGATGGCTCTGGCTCTGGGCCGCCGGCGGGCCACTCTGCGCGCAGCCGGCCGTCACCACGGCAGCGGCCAGGACGAGGATGAGGAGCGGTGTTCGCCTCGTCGACACCGGGCCAAGCGTTGCACGTGCCTTTCCCGCCATGACGTCACCGTTCTCCCTCCACCGGACCCCGAGGAGCGTGACGATGGCGCAGGCAGAGGAAGAGGCAGGCGGGCGGGGGCGGGCCGGCGCCTCAGCGCGCGCCGAATACGAGCGGCGCCAGGCCAGGGACGAGGCCCGGCGGCGAGCGGTCTTCGGCCCCCTGGCGCCCGTGGTGCGGTTCATCGCCGGCCCGAAGCCGTCCACCGAGGCCTGGGGCCGCGGGGCCGCCGGTGAGGAGCGTGTCGGGCACTGGCTCGACGAGGCCGTCCGCGGGCGCGGCCTGGTGCTGCACGACCGGGCCCTCCCCCATGGGCGCGCCAACATCGATCATCTCGCCGTGGTGCCTTCGGGCGTCTGGGTCATCGACACGAAGCACATGCGGGGCAGGCTGGAGCGGCGAGACGTCGGCGGCCGGTTCGTGGCCCACCCCCGGCTCTTCGTCGCGGGCCGTGACCAGAGCCCGCTCGTGACCTCGGCGCGCCGCCAGCAGGCGCAGGTCGCCGAGGCACTGGTGGTCGAGGAACCGGCGGGCGGTCCGCCCGTCCGGGTCGCCTTGTGTTTCACCGGTGCGCAGGTAGGGCTCTTCGCCCGGCCCTTCACTCTCGAGGGGGTCCTCGTCACCTGGCCCCGGGCGTTCGCCGCCACGCTGGCGGCGCGGGGATCGGTCGGCCCGGCCGAGCGTCGAGCGTTGGCGGCGCGCCTCGCCCGCACGTTCCCCGCCTATCCGGCGTAGGCCTTTCTTTCCGGCTGAAGGCAGACCACTGCCGCCCGCCCCACCCTTATGACCCCTCGGGCACCTCCCACAGGCCGACCGGGGCGTCGCCGGGTCGGTAGTGGCCGGGCAGGCGCTCGCCCGACATGGCGCGCTCTATGCGCTGCTGCATGCCCGGGAGGAGGGTGCCGTCGCTGATCATCGCCATGAACACGGCGCCGGCGTTGCCGACGTCGAAGAAGTCGCGCTGCCAGGACCACTGGAAGTTGCCGGCGTAGCGGAACCAGCTGCCGCCGAGGCCGGCGATCTCGTAGTTGGTGCCGTCCGCCTTGGTGGCGTCGGCCACCTGCTTCCACAAGCCGAGGATCTCCCCCTGCTGCTCGTCGATCAGCACCTTCTGGTACGGGTAGGTCCACCCCTCGAGCCCGGCCATCTCCAGCCCCAGCGCGATCTCGCGGATCTCCTCGCGGCCGACGGCCATGAACTCGTCGCCCGGGCCTGCGTTCCAGCCGTAGGTGGCATCCTCGGTGTAGAGGTCGGCCATGTGCTTCCAGTCCTTCTTGGCCTCCCCTGCTCGGTTGGCTTCGAGCCAACGCTCGACCATCTCTTCCAGTTCGGCGCGCGGATAAGCGGGCATGGCAGTCAGTCCTCCTCTATGGACAAGGCGTGGGTAGGGCAGTACTTGACGGCCAGTTCGACGGCGGCGCGCTGGCTCTGGGGTGGCTCGGGCTGCAGGATGGTGAGCTCCCCTTTCTTCGAAACGGAGAAGACCTCGGGGGCCTCGCCCTCGCACGCGGCGTGGCCCTGGCAGAGGTCACGGTCGACCACCACCCTCATGACGCGGAGTCAGACGTCGACCCGGCGCGGCGCCGGTAGCGCACCCGGCACGGCTGCTGCAGCTGCACGACCATTTTCGAATGATCGTTGCGGTAGGAGTCCAGCGGCTGGGCCGCCTCGAACTCCCAGCCCTGGAGCAACACCGAGAAGATGGCTTTCAGCTGCATCATGGCGAAGGCGGCGCCCACGCAGCGGTGCCGCCCCGCGCCGAAGGGGATCCAGGTCCACGGGTTGGCCCGGTCCTCCTCGCGTGGCTCGAGATAGCGGGAGGGCACGAAGGCGTCGGGGTCGGGGAAGTCCTCGGGGATCCGGTTGCAGATGGCGGGGCTGGCCGCCACGAACTTGCCGGCGGCAATCCGGTAGTCGCCGTAGGACAGCTCTTCCATGGCGACACGCAGCAGCAAAATCAGCGGCGGGTGCAGCCGCAGAGCCTCCTTGAGCGCGGATTCCAGCCGCGGGATCTCCCGCAGGGCCTGGAAGCTGACTTCCGAGCCGTCGGCGTAGAGCTCGTCGAGCTCTGCGTTCACGGCCTGCAACTCCTCGGGATGGCGCAGCAGCTCAATGAGCGTCCACGCCGCGGTGCCCGAGGTCGTGTGATGGCCGGCGAACATCATGGAGATGAACATCCCGGTCACCGTGTCGGCACTGAAACGGGGGGAGCCGTCCTCCTCGCGGATCGACATCAGGACGTCGAGCAGGTCCGCCTCGCCGTCCGGGGCCGGCGGGCCCGCCGCCCGTCGTTCCATGATGTCGCCGACCAGCTCGACCAGCTCGACACGGGCCGCATCGCGGCGGCGGAAGCTCTCAATGTCGGCGTAGGGGTCGACGTAGGCGATCGGGTCCGTGCCCTGCTCGAGGTCGTGGTACAGCCGGGCAAAGCGGCCGTCGAGCTCGCTGCGGAAGCGCGGGCCGATGAGGCAGGCCGACGACGTGTAGATCGTCAGCTCGGCGAACCACTCCAGCAGGTCGATCTCACCCTCGTCGTCCCAAGCGGCCACCATCTGTTCCACCTCGTGGGCGATGGTGGCGGCGTGACCGCGCATGAACTTGTCGCGCAGCGCCTGGTTGTGCAGCATTTCGCGCCGGCGCTCCGGTGGCGCGTCGAACACGACGCCCTTCCCGAAGATCGGCGTCATGAACGGATAGGCCTCGGCCTGGTCCAGCTGCTCCTCGGGCGCCCGGAAGTAGAACTCGTTGGCGTCGGCACCCGTGAGCAGCACGACGTCACGCTTGGCAATGGTGAACTCGCCCACGTCACCGCATTCGGCTCGCACCCGGGCCATGAGTCCGATGGGGTCGCGACTCAGCTCGTCGAGGTGGCCGTTCTCACCCTCCCCGCCCGAGGCGCGTGGCGGTTCTCTCAATGTCGTCTCCGTGGTCACGGTGCTCCTTCTGTGCTGTCTGATGCCTCTGACGCGCTGTCGATCGGTGCCTCCGGTTGGACCTCGATCACGCTGAGGTGGGTGCCCCGCGGCGTGGCCACGGCATGGGCGATGGCCGAAGCCACGCCCTCGGGCCGCAGGAAGGCCGAGTGCCGGGCCAGGCCCCAGCGCGTCCACTCGGCCAGGACCTCGCCGGTGACGTCAGGGTCCCAGTCCATGCCCATGCCCGTCAGGGTGGGGCCGGGCCGCACAATGACGGCCCGCACGCCCGTGCCCTCGAGCTCCATCTGCAGCGCGGTGACGAAGCCCTCGAGCCCCCACTTGGAGGCCACGTAGGCCGCCATGCGCGGGCGCGGATGGGCCACCACGTCGGACGTCACGAAGACGAGGTCGCCCCGGCGGCGCGCCACCATGGCGGCGCCGAAGGCACGCACCAGGCGGTGCGCCCCGCCGATGTTGACGCGCAGGACCTCCTCGAAATCCTCCGGGCTGGTCTCGAGAGCGGTTCCCGGCTGAATTTTGGCCGCGTTGGACACCAGGATCTCGACCGGGCCGAAGGCCGCCTCCGCCTCCTTGGCGAAGCGGTCCACCGAGGCCGGGTCGGCCAGGTCGAGGTGGCAGGCCACCGCCTGGCCCCCTTCGGCCCGGATGGACGTGGCGACCTGGTCACAGACCTCCAGCCGGCGCGCTCCGAGCACGACGGGATGGCCCTCCCGGGCCAGCGCCCGCGCCGTCTCGGCGCCGATGCCCGAGGAGGCCCCCGTCACCGCTGTCGGTCGTTGCTCGGGGTGGGGCTCGAAGCGCGGCATCAGCGCACCGTCACGGTCGTGGGGAGCGCGGCGAAGCCGCGCACGTTGATGGAGTGCACCCGCTGAATCCCCGCCGGTTCTATGTCGTAGGACTGCACCAGTCCCGCCAGCTCGGTCAGCGCGACCCGCGCTTCCATGCGGGCCAAGGCCGCGCCCATGCAGAAGTGACGCCCGCTACCGAAGCTGACCAGGTCCTGGGTGCGGCGCTCGAGGTCGTAGGTCTCGGGGTCAGCGAAGACTTCCTCGTCACGGTTGGCCGAGCCGAGCAGCAGGAGGACCCGCCGCCCGGCCTCAATATCGACACCCTGCACGCGCACCGGCTGGCTCGTGACCCGGACGAGCATCTGCGTCGAGGTGTCGTAGCGCAGCGTCTCCTCCACCCAGTCCGGCACCCGGGACGGGTCGGCCAGAGGCTTTGCCACCTGGTCGGGGTTGCGCCAGCCCCAGTACCAGGCGTTGCCCAGCAGCTTGGTCGTCGTCTCGTTCCCCGCCACCACCAGCAAGAAGAGGAACCCGATCACTTCGTCGTCGGTGAGGCGGTCGCCGTCGATCTCGGCCTGCAAGAGCGACCAGGTCAGATCGTCGCGCTCGTGCCGCCGGCGGTCGGCCACCATGTCGGCGTAGTAGCCGGCCAGAGTGAGTGCCGCCTCCAGACCCTCCTGGGGGATGTCGGTCATGCCGTCCTCGCGGTGGACCAGGAGATCGGCCAGCCGCCGGATCTCGGCCCGGTCCGACGCCGGCACGCCGACGAGCTCGGAGATCACGTCCATCGGCAACAGGCCGGCGAAATCAGCGATGAAATCGAAGGAGCCCGCCTGGAGCGCCGGTCCCACGTGGGCCCGGGTCAGCGCCCGGATACCGTCCTCCATGGCCGCCACCCGGCGCGGCGTGAAGCTCTTCCCCACAATGGAGCGCATGCGCGTGTGCCGGGGCGGGTCCATGGCGAGGAACGACATGGCCCGGTGGGCATCGGGTCCGAAAGCGGCGGGGTCGAGGCTCACGCCGTAGGCGTTCGAATAGTGGTCGACGTCACGGAACGCGGCGAGCACGTCGGCGTGGCGCGCGTAGGCGAAGAAGTCGAGCTCCTCGTTGTAGAAGACGGGCGCCTCGGCCCGGAGGCGGGCGTACGTCGGGTACGGATCTTCATGGATGCGGTAGTCGTAGGGGCTGTAGGCCAGCGGCGTCACCGTGCTCACGACGCGCCGGCCCCCGTGCGGGTCATCAGCGCGGTCGCCTCGGCCATCAACGTCGGCACGGCGTCGAAGGCAAGATGCCCCATGCCGGCGCTCAGCAACGCACCGGTGTACGTGACCTGCAAGACGTTGAGCACCGTCGGATCCTCCCCGCCGCCTAGTGCGGCTGCCAAGCGACGAGTGATCTCGGCACCCAGTCGCGAGCGCACGCGCTTCACGTCCGGACCGTCACCGAGCAGCGCCGTCGTGCACACGGCCACCGCCGCCGGCCCCATGGCACCGAAGCCCATGGTGCGGACGGTGTCGGCCACCCGGTCGGACAGGGGCAGGGTCAGGTCCACCAGATTCGGGGAAGCCTGCATGCGCCGCCACAGCACTTCGGCCAGCAGATGGTCCTTGCCCGAGAAGTACGTGTACGCCGTCGCCGGCGCCACTCCCGCCCGCTTGGCGATGGTGCGCACCGATATGTCGCCGTACTGCCGTTCCTCGGCCTCGTCGGCCGCCGCCGCCACCAGTCGTTCCATGACCTCGGCCTGGCGCTCAGAGAGGTGGCGGCGCCCCGGCTGCTCGGCGGGGCCGTCAGCACCCTGGTCCGCCTCGAGGGCGCCGAACATGGTCACGCGCCAGTATTTTGCTCGGTCATCAGTTCAAACTATAGTCCAGACACTTGTCCAGATCTAGAGTCTCCAACGAAGCGGGGACGCCGGACGTGTCGATCGGGAGGTTGTCCAGGTGCCGGAGAATGGAAACGAAGCAACACCGACCGCGCTGCGGGTCGGGATCATCGGGCTGGGCGACATGGGCGGTGGTCTGGCCACCTCGCTGATCCGTGCCGGCCTGCCCGTGACCGTGTCCGATGTCCGTCCGGAGGCAACCGCGCCGTTCAGAGATGGGGCCCACGTGGCGGCGACACCGTCGGAGCTGGCGGCCCGCAGCGACGTGGTGCTCGTCGTGGTCTTCAACGACGCCCAGGTGCGGGCGGTCCTGCAGGGCCCCGAAGGCGTCTTCGCCGGTGCGGCCCCCGGAACCACCGCCGTCATTGTGAGCACCATCCCCACCGACACGGTGCTGGAGATGCGCGCCGAGGGGGCGACCCACGACATCACGGTGGTCGACTGCGGTGTGAGCGGCGGCCCCGATGCCTCCGCTGCGGGCGAGCTGGTCTGCATGATCGGTGGCTCCGAGGAGGAAGTCGACCGGTTGCGCCCCGTCCTCGACGCCGTCAGCTGCCTGGTACTCCACATGGGCCCGCCCGGCGCCGGGCTCGCTGCCAAGCTGGCCCGCAATCTGATCACCTACGGCTCGTGGTTGGCCGCCTTCGAGGCCCAGGAGTTGGCCGAGGCGGCGGGCATCGACCTGCTCAAGCTCGGCGAGGCGGCGCGGGAGAGCGACAAACGCATCGGCGGGGCCACCCGGCTCATGTTCCGCACCACGGCGGCGCCGTGGCCGGCTGACTCCGACGAGGGGCTGCTCGAGCTGATGCGGTCCGGCGCGGAGGTCACCCACAAGGACCTGACCACCATTCTGGAGCTCGGCGCCGATCTCGGCGTCGACCTCCCACTGGCCGCGCTGGCCGAGCGACGCTGTGGGCGGATCTACGGCTTCGAAGGCGACATCTGATGACCCGGGGCGGCGACTGCAACCCCGTCGCCCGCCACCTGACCTGGGTAGGGTCGGCTCCCCCGGGTGCGACCCGACGACCTCGAACGAAAAAGGAGCGCGAGTGAGCGAACAAGAGGACAGGCGCGCCGCCGGCATGGCGAAAATGCAGGAGGTCTACGGGTTCACCGTCGACCCCGCCGATCTCCCGGGCCGCTACACCGACGTGACCGTCGATCACCTCTTCGGGACGATTTGGACCGACGACACCCTTGAGCTGCGAGACCGGCGCATCCTGACCATCGGCGTCCTGGCGGCCCAGGACAAGCCGGAACTGCTGGAGATCCAATTCGACAACGCGCTGCGGCGGGGCGAGCTGACCGTCGAACAGATCCGCGAGCTCGTCGTCCACCTGACCCACTACATCGGCTGGCCCCTCTCCACCGGCGTCAGCGGGGCGGCGGAGACCGTCATCCGTCGCCGTGCCGCAGCTGGCGAGACCGGGGCCTGAACCACGCCATGCCCTACAGCCGCATACTGATCGACGAGGCCGCACTTGGCGTCCGCGTGATCACCCTGAACCGGCCCGAGGTGCGCAACGCCTTCGACACCGCCATGTACGAGGAGGTCACCGCCGCCCTGCGCGACGCGGACAGCGATGCGACCGTCGGTGCGGTCGTGCTCACCGGGCAGGGCAGCGCCTTCACCTCCGGCCAGGACCTGGCCGAAATGGCCGCCATCGCCAGCGGCACGGCCGTCGAGGGAGCCGGACAGGGCTTCATGGGGCTGCTCGACTGCCTCATCGACCTCTCGGTCCCGCTCCTGGCCGCCGTCAACGGTGTGGCGGTCGGGCTCGGCTTCACTCTTCTCCCTCACTGCAATCTCGTCCTGGTCGACGCCGACGCCCGGCTGCGCGTGCCGTTCACCGAGCTCGGCGTGCCCCCCGAGGCGGCCAGCAGTGTCCTCTTCCCCGCGTTGATGGGCTGGCAACAGGCGGCCCGGGTGCTGCTGACGTCGGACTGGGTCAGCGCGCCCGAACTGGTCGAGCTCGGCCTGGCTCTCAAAGTGTGCGACGCCGGCACCGTGCTCGACGAGACGGTCTCGTTGGCGGCGCGCATCGCGGCCCACCCCCGGGCGGCCACCCGCGCCAGCACTTCTTTGGTGCGGGCGGCCCGCCGCGACGCCGTCCTCGAGGCCAATCGACGGGAGCAGGCGGCTTTCGGCGCGCTGCTCGGTGCTGCGGTCGGGAGCGGCACCCTGGCCGAGTTCGCCGCTCGGCCCGCCGCCGGGACCTGAGCGTGCGGCTCGGCATCACCGCCGCGCTGACCGACGAGGACCTGGCGCCAGCCGTCCTGGCCGAAGCGATCGAAGAACTGGGTTTCGACTCCCTCTACCTACCCGAGCACACCCACCTCCCGGTGCAGGAGGACACGCCCCCTGCTCTCGTCGGCGGCGTTCGTCTCGACGACTACAAGCGCTGCCTCGACCCGCTGGTCGCCCTGTCCACCGCCGCCGCGGTGACCTCGCGCATCGGCCTGGGCACAGGAATTCTGCTGGCCGCCCAGCACGAGCCGATCCTCCTGGCCAAACAGGTGGCCACCCTCGACCATCTCTCTGGCGGCCGCGTCACGCTCGGCGTGGGGTTCGGTTGGAATCGCACCGAAGCCGAGGACCACGGCGTCGTGTGGGGGCGCCGTCACGACGTGGTGCGCGAGCACCTGGCGGCCATGGGGGCCATCTGGTCAACCGACCAGGCGGAGTACCACGGAGAGTTCGTCGACTTCGGGCCGACGTGGTCGTGGCCGAAGCCGGTGCAACAGCCGCGGGTGCGCACCCTCGTCGGCGGTGGTGCCAACGACGCCGTGCTCACCGCCGTCGTCGAGAGCGCCGACGGCTGGATCCCCATCGGCGGCAGCGGCCTGGCCGCCGCCATCCCGCGCCTCCACGCCCTGGCCGAAGAGGCCGGGCGGGACCCGGCCACGCTGTCCGTCGTCCCCTTCGGGACCATCGCCGACCAGGGCAAGCTGGAGCACTACGCCGGCCTCGGGATCACCGAGGTGGTGTTGCGGGTACGGGCCGGCCCTGAGCGGTCCGTGCGCACCGAGCTGGAGTCGTTGGCCCCACTCGTTCCGTTCGCGGCCACACTGGAGCAACCATGACCGATCTCCTCGACGACACCACCCCACGGCGCGGGAGTTCGACGCCGCTCCCCAAGATCATCAGCGTCGACGACCACATCGTCGAGCCGCCGCACCTGTGGGACACCTGGCTCCCGGCGCGCTTTCGCGACCGGGGCCCGAAGGCCGAGCGCCGCGGCATCGGCGACATGGAGCACATCGGCGGGGGGACCTACCGCCAGACCTTCGACCCCAACGGCCCCCAGGCCGATTGCTGGGTCTACGAGGACCTCGTCTACATCAACAAGCGTCACGTGGCGGCCGTCGGGTTCGACCGCGACGACATGACCATGTCCCCCATCACCTACGACGAAATGCGGCCCGGCTGTTACGACCCCAAGGCCCGCATCGCCGACAACGAGGCGAACTGGGTCGAAGCCAGCCTGTGCTTTCCCACCTTCCCCCGCTTCTGCGGCCAGACCTTCCTCGAAGCCAAGGACAAGGAACTGGCCGAGGCCTGTGTCCTCGCCTACAACGACTTCATGGTCGAGGAGTGGTGCGGCGACAGCGCGGGCCGCTTGCTCCCGCTCTGCCTCATCCCTTTGTGGGATGCCCACAAAGCCGCTGCCGAGGTGCGGCGCAACGCGGCACGCGGCGTGCGCGCCGTGTGCTTCAGTGAGATCCCGCCCCACCTCGGGCTGCCGAGCATCCACAGCGGCGCATGGGATCCCTTCTTCGCCGCCTGCGAGGAAACCGGCACGGTCGTGTCCATGCACATCGGCTCGTCGTCGAAAATGCCGGCGACTTCAGCCGACGCACCCGTGGCCGTGGCGGCATCGCTGAGCTTCGGCAATGCGATGGCATCGCTGTGCGACTTCCTCTTCTCCGGCGTGCTCATCCGCTTCCCCCGCCTCGTCCTGGCCTACTCGGAAGGGCAGATCGGCTGGCTGCCGTACATCCTCGAGCGGGTGGACGATGTGTGGCGCGAGCACCGCGCCTGGGGCGGCGTGAAGGACATCGTCCCCGAACCGCCCTCGACCTACTTCCATCGCCAGGTCTACGGCTGCTTCTTCCGCGACCAGCACGGCCTCGACTCCCTCAATGTGATCGGCGCCGACCGCGTCACCTTCGAGACCGATTACCCCCACACGGACTCCACCTGGCCCGACACGAGGGCCGTGGCCGAGGAGCTGGTCAAGGACCTCTCCGACGAGGAGGTGTACCGGATCATGCGGGGCAACGCCATTGCGATGCTCGGCCTGGAAGGCCCGTGAGGCTGGGCGAGGTCGTCCATCCGGAGGCGGCGCACTGGGGCAAGCCGCTCGCCGGGGTGCGCATTCTCGCCCTCGAGCAGATGCAGGCACTCCCCTACGCCACCCAGCTGCTGGGGCGCCTCGGCGCCGAGGTGGTGAAGATCGAGTCACCCGGCACGGGCGACCTCGGCCGCAGCGCCTCGCCCGCCATGACCGATCCCGACGGGCGCTCGGTCGGCGCCACCTTCTTGCGCAACAACCTGTCCAAACGCTCCGTCGTCGTCGACCTCAAGCAGCCGGCCGGGCGCGACCTCGTGCTGCGGATGGCGCCGCGCTTCGACGTCGTGGCCGAGAATTTCCGCGCCGGCGCCGTCGAGCGCCTGGGCCTGGGGTACGAGGACGTCGCCGCCGCGCATCCGGCGGTGATCTACCTCTCCATCTCGGGCTTCGGGCATGCCGTGCCGGCGGGAACGCCGGAGTCCCCCTACGCCGGGTGGCCCGCCCTGGCCTCCATCGTCGAGGCCATGAGCGGCGCCTACGAGTTCAAGCGTCCCGAGGGCCAACCACCGATCGGCTCGCCCATGGGCGGGCTCGGGGACATCGTCACCGGCCTCTTCGCCGTCATCGGCACCCAGGCCGCCCTGCGTCAGCGCGAGCGCACGGGCCGTGGTCAGCGAGTCGACGTTGCCATGCTCGATGCCCTGGTGGCGGTGCTCGACGTCGTGCCGAATTTCTGGTCGATGGGCATGCCCATGGGGACCCCGTGGCCCGGGATCCTCCACGGCTTCCGGGCGGCCGACGGCTGGTTCATGCTGCAGGTGCTGCGGGCGCACCAGTGGCCCGATCTGGCCCGCGCCATCGGCCGGCCCGAGTGGGCCGATGACGCGCGGTTCGCCACGCCACAGGGTTGGCTCGACCATCTCGAGTCCGACATCCGGCCCGCGCTGGAGTCCTGGGCCCGCACCCTGACCAAGCGCGAGGCCTGCGCCGCCCTCAATGCAGCCGGCCTGGTTGCCGGACCGGTGGCCAATGACGAAGAGGTAGTGGCCGACGAGCATCTGGCCGGACGCCACATGCTCGTCGAGCACCCCCGCACCGACGGCGTCGCCCAACCGGTTCTGATCCCTGGCCTCCCGGTGAAGTTCGCCCAGGTGGCCGAGGGGCCCGAGACGCGCGTGCCGTGGTTAGGCGAGCACACCGACGCGGTGCTCGCTGACGAGCTCGGCCTCGGTCCGGCCGAACTGGCGGACCTGCGGGAGGCCGGCGTCATCGCCTGAAGGTCGGGGCGGCCCGGCCCGGTCGTCTTGTGCCGCCGACGGCAGCTCTGTGCCCGGCCCGCGGTGATGACGAAACAGCACCCGGTCCAAGAGGACGAACTGCACCACCCACAGCGCGCCATAGGCGGTGACGTTGGCCGCCTCGACCGCCAACGTGTGCCACCCTCGACTGAGATGGACGGTACGGGCGGACACGACGCGCACCGTCAGCGTCGAGAGCACCAGACCGGCGAAGGACAGCGTGCAGAACGGCGTGACCTGACGCAGGACGGATCGTTGTGACTGGTCGAACCAGACCCAGCGACGGTTGAGCTCGAAGGACGGCACCGTCCCCACCGCCGTGGCCGCCACGTTGGCCACCACGGCGTCCACGCCGAAGAGCCCGACCAGGACGCCGAGAATGGTCAGGCTGGTGACGGTGGAAATACCGGACACGGCGGAATAGCGCAGGAGCTGCGCAATCCGGCCGGGCTGCCGCAGCACGTTCCGAGCTCGTGAAATCATGCCTGCACTGTGCGCGACGCACCTTCGTGCGCGCTGAGTGCGAGGTGGCGGCGTCCTACGAATGGCGCGTGCATGCATGCAGCGCGTGCACCACACACTCCAACGCGGCGCACAGGCGACGTGCACCGGACGTGAAGGCTCGACCTTCAGCATCGCCGCCATGACCATCGTCATCGACCCCGCCCCCGCCGTCTCGGATCCGCCCCAGGACGCCCCCGGCGATCCGGGAACCGGCACCTCCCCCCCGGCAATGGATGCCCGCAACGAGTCGGCCCCCCACCCTTGGTGGCGACGCCCGGGACGCCCGGGCTGGTCCGTCCCGGCCCGCGCCGCCATTTTCGGCATGACCGCGCTCCTCTACACATGGAACCTGGGGCGCGTCGGCATGGGGAATACGTTCTATGCCGCTGCGGTCAAGAGCGGGACCGAGAGCTGGAAGGCCTTCTTCTTCGGATCGCTCGATCCGGGCTCCTTCATCACGGTCGACAAACCACCGGCCTCTCTGTGGGTGATGGAGCTCTCGGGACGGATCTTCGGCTTCTCCAGCTGGTCCATGCTGCTCCCAGAGGCCCTGGCGGGCCTGGCCACCGTGATGGTGCTCTACCACCTGGTGCGACGGTGGATGGGCGAGCCGGCCGCCGCTTTGGCGTCGTTGGCACTGGCGCTCACGCCCGTCGCCGTCGTCATCTTCCGCTACAACGATCCCGATGCGTTCCTGACGCTGCTCCTCGTGTTGGCGGCCTGGGCCTGCTGGCGCGCCATCGAGACGGGCAAGACGCTCGGCCTCGTGCTGTCGGGCGCGCTCGTCGGCCTGGCCTTCCTCACCAAGACACTCGACGCCTTCATCGTCGTGCCGGCTCTCGGACTGGCCTACCTGTGGTGTGGCCCACCCCGCCTGGCCCGGCGCATCGGCCAACTCGGTTGGGCCGCGTTGGCCCTGCTCGTCTCGAGCGGATGGTGGGTGGCCATCGTCGAACTGTGGCCGAAGAGTGCGCGTCCCTACATCGGGGGCAGCACGGACAACTCCGAACTCAATCTGATTTTCGGCTACAACGGCTTCGCCCGGATATTCGGCTCGGGCGGCGCTGGTGCGGGCGGCGGCACGACGTCGGGTGGCTCCTCGGCCTTCGGTGGTGGCGAGGGGCTCTTGCGCATGTTCGACAGCGAGCTGGGCGGCCAGATCTCGTGGCTCCTCCCACTGGCCGTCGTCGGCGTGGTGGCCGGACTGTGGTTGACACGCCGCAACCGGCGGACCGACGGCCGACGGGCCGGATTCGTCCTGTGGGGCGCCACTCTCTTGATGTTCCTGGTTGTCTACGACTACGCCAAGGGCATCTTCCATCCGTATTACACGGTCGTGATGGCGCCGGCCATCGCCGCACTCGCCGGTGCCGGCGCCGTGGCGCTCTGGCGTCTCGGGCGCCAGTCCCTCCGGTGGGCCTGGGTGCTCCCGGCCACCATTGTGGGCACGGTGCTTTGGGCGGATGCCTTGCTGGCCCGCACCAGCGGGTACGACTCCTGGGTCGGACCCACCGTCGTGGTGACCGGTGTCGTCTCCGCGCTCACCCTTTTCGTCTGCATGGTGCGGCCGAAGGGCACGCGCTGGTTCGCGTTGCTGGCCGGCACCATGGCCGCGGCCTCGATCCTGGCCGGGCCCGCGGCGTACTCCCTCACGACGGTCGGCACGACGACGAGTGCCATCGCCACCGCCGGGCCCACGTCGGGCGCCAGCGGTCTGGGCGGCGCCGGTCTGGGCGGCGGAGCGGGACCGGGTGGCGGAGCTGGACCGGGTGGCGGTGGCGGACCGGGTGGGACGGGAACGAGCGGTGCGCCCACCGGGACACGGATCGCTGGGGCCGCGTCCGGCGGACCCTCCGCTGCCGGCGCGGGCGGCGGATCCGGTGGAGGAGGTGCTGGTGGTGGTGCATCCACGGTCAGCGCGTCGTTGGTGCGGTACCTCGAGAAGCACCAGGGCTCGGCCGCCTACCTCGTCGCGGTGAATGGTTCGCAATCGGCTGCACCGTTCATTCTGGAAAGCGGGAAAGCGGTCATCGCCATGGGTGGCTTCGGGGGCAGTGACCCCGCGCCGACACTGAGTCAGTTCAAGCACCTGGTGGCCACCGGCGCAGTGCACTACGTCTACGTGTCCGGAGGCACCGGCTCAATAGGTGGTGGAGGTGGGTCCGGCTTCGGCGCCGCTGGTCCCCCGAGCAGTGCCGGTGCCCGCGGCGGCCAGACAACCAGTGCGGCCAGCGCCGTCGACGCCTGGGTCGAGAAGTACGGCACGAAGGTGTCGTCCAGTTCCTACGGCGGCAGCTCCGGTGGCGGCACGCTGTACTACGTCAGCAGCTCGGCGGCCACCAAATGATGTGCTCAGTAACGCGGCAGTGCAATGAAGGCGACGAGATACGCGAAGAGTCCTGCGCCCACGAGCGTGCAGGCGTGGAACACCTCGTGGAACCCGAAGACACGCGGCCAGGGGTCCGGACGCTTGAGGGCGTAGACCACGGCGCCCACCGTGTAGGCCAACCCGGCGACGAGCATCAGGCCGAAGCCGGCCCAGCCGAGGCTGCGCACCAACTGCGGCGCCACAATGATGGGGCACCAACCCACGACGACGTAGGGGATCGCCACCACCCACTGCGGCGCATCGAGGAACGCCTGGCGCAGCGCGATCCCGGCGCAGGCGCCGGTCCACAGCATGGTGAAGATCAGGACCTCGGCCCAGCCGGTCAACGAAAGGCCGACCACCGCCGTGCCTGTCCCCGCGATGCCCACGAAGATCGCGCTGTGGTCAGCCCGCCGCATACGACGCCAGGCCGATGCCGACCAGCGCAACCGGTGGAAGGCCGCGCTGGTGCCGAACATGGCCAGCATGCCGGCGACGTAAATGGCCAGCTCTGCGGTGGTCGCCGCGTCGGGACCGGCGGCAATCAAGAAGGGGCCACCGATCAGCCAGCCGAAGAAGGCCCCGACGTGCAGCCATCCCCGCAGCAGTGGGCGCTCACCGCGGTTGTCAGCCGAGCGTCCCTGCTCGCCCTGGGCCAGATCCGTCACCTGGACCCCTCCTCTTCGAGGCGATCCGCCAGCTCGACCTCGCGTCGCGAAATGCCGAGCAGGAAGAGGATGGCGTCGAGGTAGGGCACGCTCAACGCGGCGTCGGCCGCCTGCCGTACGACGGGCTTGGCGTTGAACGCGATGCCCAGTCCTGCCGCCGCCAGCATGTCGATGTCGTTGGCGCCGTCGCCCACCGCGATGGTGCGGGCCAGCGGGACGCCGGCGGCCGCTGCGAACGTCGCCAGTGCCGTGGCCTTCCCCGCCCGATCCACAATGGGTCCGTCCAATTCGCCTGTGACGATGCCGTCCTCGACCACCAGCACGTTGGCGGCCACGTGGTCGATCCCCAGGTCGTCCGCCAGAGGGCCGATGAGTTGCGTGAAACCTCCACTGACCACGGCCAACTCGTAGCCGAGTCTCTTCAGCGTCCGCATGAGGGTCCGGGCACCCGGCGTCAGCACAATGCCATTGCGCACGGCTTCAAGGTCGGCCTCGCGCAGACCGGCCAACAGGCGTACCCGCTGGCGCAGCGCTTCGGCGAAGTCGACCTCCCCGGCCATGGCGGCCGCCGTGACCGCGGCCACCTGTGGGCCACAGCCGCCGCGCGCGGCCAGCAGATCGATCATCTCGCCCTGCAGCAGAGTCGAGTCGGCGTCGAGCACGATCAGGTGCTTGGCCCGCCGGTGCAGACCGGCCGCCTGCACGGCGAGATCGACCTGACACCGGGCGGCCGTCTCGGCGAGGGCGCGGCGCAAACTGTCGATGTCGGCACCCGCCACCGAGAGCTCGTAGCTGTGCACCGGGTACGCCGACAGGCGCACGATCCGCGCGATGTTGCCGCCACAGCGCGCCACAGCTCCGGTCACTATTTCGAGCGTTGCGGCGTCGATCTCCGGCGCCAGCAGGGTGACCAGATGCAGCTGCCCCTCGGCCACATCGTCGGTCGGCTCTTCCACGAGGGGCTCGACGGTGACGTCCACGCCGGCGCCGCGGAAGCCCGCGCGCAGCAGAGTCCCCAGCGGCTCGACCTGCGCCTGCACCATGTCAGCTTCCACGCAGAGCAGCAGCCGACCGTGGACCCGGACCTGCTCCACGTCGTCCACCACGACGCCGCACTCGGCCAGCACGCCGAAGAGCCGCTCCGAAATGCCGGGGGCGTCCTGCCCGCTCACCGTCACCAGGAACGGTGAGGTCGCCCCGGTCACGGTTGCAGGGCGTTCTTCTCGGTGACCCAGCCCGCGCCCTCGACCCAACGCTTCACGATGCGAGCCGGCACCCCGGCGACGACGCAACGGTCCGGGACCTCGCCCCGCACCACCGCGCCGGCGGCCACCACGACGTGCTCGCCGATCTGGGCCCCCGGGAGGATGATGGCATTGGCACCCAGCCAGCTGCCGGATCCGATACGCACCGGGGCCTCGGTCGGCCACTGCCGGCCGATGGGCTCGACCGGATCCTCGTAGGAGTGGTTCTGGTCCGTGATGTACACGTAGGGCCCGGTCTGAATGTCGTCTCCGATGACGATCTCCCAGTGACCGACGATGTGCGAGCCGCGGCCGATGAGGCAGCGGCTCCCGATGGAGACGACCGGATCTGTCGGCATCACCTGTCCCGGCGCCATCCCCGCCGAAATGGAGGCACCCGGACCGACGATCGTCTCGGCCCCCACGTGAATGAGGTGCTCGTTGTAGAGGGCGCCCTGGGGGAACAGGAGGCAGGCACCGGCACCCATGCGGCCGAAGCGCCGTCCCCGCGGGTCGTCGGGACCGATCGCACCGAGGTCGGCGGCGCCTTCCCAAGCCGCGTGCACCAACCGGGACAGGGGGCGCCGCAGCGGTGCCGGGAGGGAACGGGCCCAACTCACGCACGAATGGTAGGTGGTGCCGGCGACCCCCTCGTCACCGGTCCCCGCTGGGGAGCGACGTGGGGGCTCGGATACACTGCTTGACGTGCAGCCCCTCCCATCGGACGGTGGCTCCGACGACGCGTCACTCCCGTCCCAGCGCCCCATCGACCGCCGTCAGTTCCTGCAACTGTCCGCGCTCGGTGCCGCCGGTTTCGTCGGCGCCACCCACCTGCACACCACGCACCAGAAGCAGCGTGTGCCGGCGAAGGCCAAGCGCGGCGTCAAAGGGCAAGCCGCCGTCGTGAACAAGCAGCTGCCCAGTGGCGTGTTCGTGCCCACCGCCCCCTGGCTGATCGCCGAGAACGCCAAGCCGGGCACGCTGAACTGGATCTGCAACCACAACCAGCCCGAACACGCCCTGGAGGGCTTCGCCAGCCAGGTCAGTGCGGTACCCGGCGACGACGTGGCCGTGTTCGTCAGCACGACGGCCCGCGCCGTCCAGGTGCAGGCCTATCGGATGGGCTACTACCAGGGCCTCGGTGGGCGTCTCATCGTCCAGACCGACTTCGTCCCGGCCAAGGTCCAGGCCGCGCCCGTGGTCACGCCCGGCATCGGCACCGTGACCTGTCCTTGGTCGCCCACCCTCACCCTCAACATCACCAAGGACTGGCTGCCCGGCTCCTACCTCTTGAAGCTGGTCGGCGACGGCGGCGAGGAGCAGTTCGTTCCACTCACCATCCGCAACGACGCCTCCATGGCCGCGTACGTGTTCCAGAACAGCGTGACCACCTGGCAGGCCTACAACCTGTGGGGCAGCTACAGCCTCTACTACGGGCCCGACAGCAAGGGACGGGCCAGCTTCGCCGGTCGCGCCCGGGCCGTGTCGTTCGACCGCCCGTACCCGCAGACCTGGGCGTCTGGTGCAGCCGACTTCGTCGGCAACGAACTGCCGCTGCTCTTCCACCTCGAAAGCCTCGGTCTGGACATGACCTACTGGACCGACGTCGACCTCCACACCCGCCCGCAGCTCCTCATGAACCACCGCTGCCTCTTCAGCTTGGGCCACGACGAGTACTGGTCCACCGCCATGCGCGAAGGCGCCGCCGCAGCCAATGCCGGCGGCGTCAACCTGGCCTTCCTGGGCGCCAACGCCTGCTATCGGCAGATCCGCCTGCAGTCGACCTCGGTCGGTCCCAACCGCCTACAGGTCTGCTACAAGGACGCCACCGAGGATCCGATCGCCCAGCAGCAGCCGGCACTCACGACGGTCAACTGGAACGAGGCGCCTGTCAACAATCCCGAGTCAGCCCTCATCGGTTCCATGTACCAGTCGGTCGGGGCCAAGGCCGACATGGTGGTCACCGACGCGTCGTCATGGTTCTACGACGGCTGCAACCTCACCGACGGTCACACCTTCAGCAACGTCATCCTGGGCGAGTACGACCGCTATGTCCCGTCCCTCCCCGGCCCGCACAACGCCGACGTGCTGGCCCACTCCCCCGTGCCCGGGCAGGCCAACTGGTCCGACATCACCTTTTACACGGCACCGGGCAACGGCGGGGGCGTGCTGGCCAGCGGATCGGCCAGCTTCGTATCGCTGCTCGGCAATACGGGGGCAATCCCGCCGAACGTCATCGTCCCCGCCATTCCCGGTACGACCGACGTCATCCGCCGCGCCATGGAGAACGTCTACGGCCGCTTCGGCCTGGGCCCGGCCACGTCCTACGGCAGCTCCACCGGCAACTGGGCGGACGTCTACTCGGGCGCCAATGCCCGCGTCGGGTCCGCTGCCGGCACTGCCTCCGCCTGACTCTTTCCGCCGCGCCGCACCGAGCGGCTGCCCCGCACAGGCGGGATGACACCACTTCGGGGCCCGGCCCCCGTACGATCGACGCCCAGCGATGGCCAAAACTGACACCGAACGCTCCAGGGTGCGACACCCGCGCGCCTGGGGCGTGCTGGCGACCGCAGGCCTTACCGGGCTGCTCTTGAGCGCCTGCTCGTCCTCACCCGCGCACCACGACGCCGCGGCCAAAGTGAAGCCGACGACGACCACGACGGCGCCGCCTCCCGCCTGCCCCCTCACCGGGGTACCGGCTCCGGCTGGCGCGGTGCCACAGCGGCCCGCCATGGCGGTGAAGATCGACAACTACCCGGCCGGCCGGCCCCAGTCGGGCCTCGACAAGGCCGACATCATCTTCGAGGAGCCCGTCGAAGGCGGCATCACCCGCTTCGCCGCCGTGTTCCAGTGCCAGGACGCCGCGTTGATCGGCCCGGTGCGCTCCGCCCGCAACATCGACATCGGCATCCTCGGGCAGCTTGGTACCCCGCTGCTGGCCCATGTCGGTGGCATCAACCCGGTGCTCGCCAACATCAATGCCTCCCCCATAGTGAACGTCGACATCGGTGACAGCCAGTCACTCATGATCCACCCCGCCGGCCACGTGCCGCCGGACTCGGACTACACCTCGAGCGCCATCGTCTACGGCACCCACCCCACCATGACCACCCCGCCGCAGCCGCTGTTCACCTACTCCGACACCACGCCGGCCGGTGGGACGGCCGTCTCCAGCGTGAACATCGACTTCTCGGGGACGTCCAACGTGACGTGGAAGTGGAACAAGGCCACCGATACCTTCCTGCGCTTCTACAACGGGACCACGCCTGACATGTTGGCCGACAACGTGCAGAACCAGGCCGCCAACGTCGTCGTGCAGTACGTGCAGATCAGCTACGGGCCCTGGCTCGAGAACGACGAGGGTGGCATGGAGGTCCAGGCCGACCTCTACCCCAACGCCAGCGGCGCAGCCGTCATCTACCGCAACGGCTATGCCATACCCGGCACATGGCACCGCACCACCCTCGGCTCGCCCACCCAGTTCGTCAACGCCTTCGGGGTGACGATCCCGATGCAGCCCGGTCAGACCTGGGTCGAGCTGGTGCCCAACACCATCATGGCGACGACGACGCCGTAGGGCGTCTCGTCACGCCAGCGGCTTGCGCGCCACCACCGCCAGGAGCAGGCAGTCCTCGGCGGCGGCGAAGACACCAGGGAACGCACTGGCTTCGGCCTCGTCGAACACGCCGGCCGCCGTGCCGCGTCGCATCAGGTTGAGCCCCTTGCACTCGGTCACCTCGAAGCCGGCCCGTTCCAACTTGGTGACGAGCTCGCCCGCGGCGTACTCGATCTGGTGGTCGTGGTTCATGAGCGCGTCAGATCGCAACCGCCAGGCCGGCCCATTCGGCGTGTCGAGGCAGAACCAACCACCCGGCGCCAGCACCCGGAACGCCTCGCGCGCCACGGCATCCCCCTCCGCCTCACTGACGTGCTCAATCGACTGGCCGCTGTAGACCAGGTCGAACGAATTGTCGTCATAGCGCGAGAGGTCGACCATGGAGTGAAAGGCGAACTCCACCGGCCCGAGCTCGGACTGCACCGCTTCGCCGGTGGAGCCTCCTTGGTAGATGGCATCACGCTCGTCGATCGGGAGATCGACCACCACTAAGCGCTCGAACGGATACGGATAACCGAGGTGCACCAATGCCCCGTCAGGCAGGCCCTGATGGGTCCCACCGAGATCCAAGATGCGCGCCGCCCGCGGCAGCCCCGCCACGAACTCGCTCCGGCTGACGTGCATGGAGAGCAGCACGTTGCCGATGGGCACCCGGCGACGGAACTCCTCGGAGTGGGCCAACGCCTCGGCGACGCCGTGACGGGAGAGCTCACCGTCCGTCAGCTTCTGGACGTAATCGGCCTCACCGCCGGGGTCGGGCTCTCGGTCGAGGACGACATTGAAGGCCAGCCGGACCGATTGCTTGGGCGGCAGGTAGCGGAAAGGGACCGTGGGGACGAAGCGGTCAAGGATCCGATAGGTCCGTTGCTTCCATTCGCGGGCCGGCATCGCACCATTGTGGTCCGGACGCGAAGCACTCCGGGCGCTGCCCCTAGGGAGGCGAAGGCGGGCCCGGAGTGTTCGACGCCGTGAGGGGCGGGGTACAGCTAGGAATCGATGGAGATCGGGACGTCGTCGGGGTCGAGGGCGCCCTCCAGCAGGTCCTCTTCCTTGGGAGCCAGACACTCGCGCACGCGATCGTCGATCTCGGCCATCAGCTGGGGATTCTCGATGAGGAACGTCTTCACGTTCTCCCGGCCCTGGCCGAGCTGCTCACCCTCGTAGGTGAACCAGGCGCCCGACTTCTTCACGAACCCGAGGTCGACCGCGACGTCGAGGAGCGACCCCTCACGGCTGATGCCCTTGCCGTACATGATGTCGAACTCGGCCTGCTTGAAGGGAGCCGAGCACTTGTTCTTGACGACCTTGACCCTCGTCCGGTTGCCGACCACGTCGGCTCCGTCCTTGATCGCCTCAATGCGACGGATGTCCAGTCGGACCGAGGAGTAGAACTTCAGGGCGCGACCACCCGGGGTGACCTCGGGGCTCCCGTACATCACGCCGATCTTCTCCCGCAACTGGTTGATGAAGATGGCGATGGTGCTGGACTTCGACAGCGTGCCGGTCAGCTTGCGCAGCGCCTGGGACATGAGCCGCGCCTGGAGACCCACGTGGGTGTCCCCCATTTCGCCCTCGATCTCGGCCCGCGGCGTCAGTGCCGCCACCGAGTCGATGACGAGGACGTCGAGCGCACCGGAGCGGATCAGCATGTCGGCGATCTCGAGCGCCTGCTCACCGGTGTCCGGCTGCGAAATCAGCAGATCGTCGACGTTGACCCCGATGGCCCGGGCGTAGACCGGGTCCATGGCGTGCTCGGCGTCGATGTAGGCGCAGATGCCGCCGTTGCGCTGCGCCTCGGCCACCGCGTGCATGGCCAGCGTCGACTTGCCCGACGACTCGGGACCGTAGATCTCCACGATGCGCCCCCGGGGCAGCCCACCGATGCCCAGCGCCAGGTCCAAGGAGAGCGCACCGGTGGGGATGGACTCGATGTTCATCCCGACGTTGTCGCCCATGCGCATGACCGAGCCCTTGCCGAATTGCTTCTCGATCTGCCCCAGTGCGGCGTCCAGTGCCTTTTCCCGTTCTGCTTCGGCCATCCCTCTCTCCTCTGTGAGTGTGCTGCGACTATGTGTTCATTCGGACTGCGGTGGGACCTGTGTGTGCGACCTGCACCGACGCTGCTCAGTACCGTTGCGGCGACCCTACGGTGGGGTTGTGACGACCCCGCCGACGTTGCCTGATGGGGAGCATAACGAACATGTGTTCGTAGGGAGTGGATCCTTCCCCCGGCTGCTCCCGTCCATCGGAGAACGGTCGTGGCCCCACCGGATGCGCGCCCTTCGACCGGGCCATCGGCGACCCGAAGTTGGCCCGCGTCCATGCCAAGCTGACACCTCCCCGGGCGGGAGAGGACGAGGAGGAGGGCTGGTCGTGGACACAAGAAGGCTCTTGGCCGGCGTGCTGTTGGCCGGGGCCTCGACCGTGGGCTTGGGCGTGGCGGTCCAGTCGGCGGCCGCCGGCGCCACGACCGCAGGCGGGGCCAGCGCCACGACCCTCTACAAGGATGCCATCGCCACGACGCGTGCGTGGTCGGTCCACTACGAATCCTCCTCGACCGAGTCCAGCGAGACACTGGTCGAGAGTGGCGATGCCGGTCCGGCCTCGGCCACCCAGACCGTCACCATGGGGCCGGGTTCCATCTCCATCCTCGTGTTCGGCGGAATCTCCTACTTGAAGGGCAACGCCAACGGCCTCGAAAGCCTGGCCGGGCTCAGCTCGTCCCAAGCGGCAGAAGCCGCCGGCCAGTGGATCAAGTTCTCGACTGACAACACGGCGTTCGCACCAGTGGTGGAAGGGGTCCGGTCGACGGATATCGCCAAAGAGCTGGCCCTCAAAGCTCCACTTTCCCTGGGAAAGGAGCGCACACTCGCGGGCCAGGCGGTCTATGCCATCGTCGGGACCCAGACCTTCGGCAAGAAGTCCGAGCACGTCGTGCTCTACGTGCGCGCCAGAGGAACCCACGAACCCGTGGAGGAGGACTCGGTGAACGCCAAGGGACAGCGCACGGCCGCCGAACACATCGTCTATTCGAAGTGGGGGGAGCAGGTGCGGCCCAAGGCGCCCACGGCCACCATTTCCGTCGGCTCGATAAGCGCCGTCTAAGAAAGGGGTCCGACGACCTCGGCCCCCGCCAGGGACGTGAGAAGATGTGACCTGTTCGCCACCCCTGGCCAAGTAGGCGCTCGCCGCGCCACCCGTGCCGGGCCTCCAGGAGAGTGAAGGTCATGCACCCCTTGCGCCACAACACGGTCCGCACCGCCGCGGTCGCCACTGGGCTCGCCGCCGCGGCCGCACTCGCCCTGGCCGCACCGGCCGGCGCCGCCAGCACGACCACCACGACCGCGGCCGGCAGTGCCGCTGCGACGGCGCAGTACGACGCCGCCTTGAAGGCCGTCGGCTCCAAGGGCGTGCACTTCGTCTCGGTGGCCAAGCAGAACGGGGCCGAGCTCGACGTCTCCGGTGATGCCGGCACCACCTCGGGTACCCAGACCCTGGTTGTGAAGAACAAGGGCACCACCGAACACATGTCTGCCCTGGTGGTCGGCTCGACTGGCTACGTGAAGGGCAACGAAGCCGCGCTCCAGAATGTCATCGGCCTCACCAAGGCGGAGTCGACGAAGTATGCCGGGAAATGGCTGTCGTTCCCGACCTCGAACCAGGGACTCGGTGAGCTGGTCGGCGGGTTGCTGTCCTCCCAGGTGGCCAAGGAGCTCGAGATCGGTGGGCCTTACACGTTCGCGAAGAGCACCACGGTCGCCGGCCAGAAGGCAACCGCCATAAAGGGCTCGGTCGCCAGCGAGAGTGGCGGCAAGGTCCCGGTCGTGCTGTACATCCCAGCCAGTGGGGCGCCGCTGCCGATTCAAGAGGTGACCAACGCTGGCAATGCCGGCGGCGCCTCGGCCATCCACGGCGTCGTGACGTTCTCGAGTTGGGGCGAGAACAAGCAGCAGACGGCACCCACCAAGACAGTGTCGCTGCTCTCGCTGGCCCCCGCCTCATCTTCGTCGAGCACCGCCGGGTAACCAGGATCCCCTCGGACAGGTCGCTGATCCGATTTGTCGCCTTCGACGGCGCGAGGCGGGCGCGCTGCCGAGAGCTGCTCGGCTGAACGTGCCGGCCTCGCCTCTCAGGACGAGGCCCCGGTTGTCAGGTTGTAGACCGTGACGCCGCCGATCGTCTGGGCGGTGAAGTGCGACTCCACCCACGACGTGATCTGCGACGCGTCGCCGGAGCCTCCCGCTCCGCCACCGCCGAATCCACCACCACCGAATCCGCCGCTACCGGCGATGTAGTAGTGGATCTTGCCCTCGGCCACGTACTTCTGGAACTGCGCGAGTGACGGCGCGGGGTCGGTGCCGTTGAAGCCCCCGATGGCCATGACGGGCTCGCCGCTGCCCAGCTGATAGCCGGCGGCGTTGTTCGAGTTCACCGTGGCGGCCGCCCACGTGTACTTGCCGGCGTTGGCCTGCAGCGCCTTGTTCAATGCCGCGTTGGACGTGCTGGCGTTCAAGAAACCGGCCCCGCCGGCTCCGCCGCCTCGACCGAACCTGCCGCCGGCACCTCCAAACGTCGGTGCGCCACCGGGGAACCCACCGGCACCCGGGCCGGTGCCCGCCGGGAAGCCGCCACCAGCGCCGGGGAACCCGCCGGCACCAGCGCCACCAGCGCCGGGGAACCCGCCCTGGGTACCGCCGCCGAAGGCTCGGCGAGCGCCAGCCCCGGGGAATCCACCGGCTCCACCGGGGCCGCCACCGGGGCCGCCGAAACCACCGGCTGCGCTCGGCGTCACCGAAGGGATGGCCCCGCTGTGGGGCGTCGCTGCCGTGGCAATGGTCGAGAAGAGCGGCGCGGCCAGTGCGGCGCCGAAGCCCAGGGTGGCCACGGCGATGATGGCGAGCTTGGGCACCTTGCGAAGGAGCGGCAGCGCCAGAATGGCGACGACGCCGAGCGTGCCCGCCACGGCCACGAAGGGGCGCAGCGCGGGGAACCAGTCGGACGTGCGCCCGAGGAGGATGTAACTCCACACAACGGTCGCGGCCAAACCTGCCGCCAGCCCGATGCGACCGACCCACGTGGCCCGGCGCTGCCACAGGCCCATGGTGCCGATGCCGACCAGGGCGCCCAGCGGCGGTGCGAGCGCCACGGTGTAGTACGGGTGGATGATGCCCTGACCAAGGCTGATGACAAGGCCGATGCTCACCAACGAGCCACCCCAGAGCAGGAGGCCGGCGCGCTCGCGATCAGTGCGACGGGCCCGGATGGTGATGATGAGCAGGACCGCACCCATGACGAGGGCGCCGGGAAGCAGCCACGACATCATGTTGCCGAACTCGGCATTGAACAGGCGCGTGATGCCGGTCGGGCCCCACATGCTCCCTGCGGCCCGGCCTCCACCGCCGCCTCCCACGCTGCCCGACTCGCTGCCGTCGAGCCGGCCGAAGCCGTTGTAACCGAAAATCAGGTTGAGGATGCTGTTGTTCTGTGAGCCGCCGACGTAGGGGCGGTCTGCCGCGGGGGTGAGCGCGACGATCGCCACCCACCAGCCGGCGGCCACCAGTACGGAGACGCCCATCAGGAAGGTTTGCCAGACGCGGCGCCACCAGCCTGTCGGGGCCGCCAGCAGGTAGACGACAGCCATGACGGGGAGGATCAAGAAGGCCTGCATCATTTTGGTGATGAAGCCGAAGCCGATCAGCGCGCCGGCGAGGACCATCCACTTGGTCTGGGCCTTCTCCAGGCCACGCATGGTGGCGTAGGTCGCTGCGGTGAGTAGCAGCGCCAGCAGGGCGTCTGGGTTGTTGTACCGGAACATCATGGCGGCCACCGGCGTGAGCGCCACGACAGCTCCACCGAGCAGCGCAGCCTGGGCACTGAACCAGCGCCGCACAGAGAGGTAGACCAGGCCGACCGTGGCCACACCTTCGAGGGCCTGCGGAATCAGCATGCTCCACGAGTTGAGACCGAAGATCCGTGCCGAGATCTCCATCGGCCACAAGAAGGCCGGGGGCTTGTCGACGGTAATGAAGTTGGACGAGTCGGACGAGCCGAAGAACATCGCCTTCCAACTCTTCGTACCCGCCTGCACCGCGGCCGAGTAGAAGGAGTTGGCCCAGCCACTGGCGCCGAGGCCCCAGATGTACAGGACAGAGGTCGCCACCAGGAGGGCGAGCAGGGCGGGACGCACCCAGGGCGCGTCACTCTCCTTGCCCCGCACGAATCGGGCGAGCCAGTTGCGGCGCGGCGCCGGCGACCACGGCGCTGGCGGCGCGGCGGCGTCGGGTGAGATGTCGGGCGACTGCGGCGGATCGAGCACCCCCACCGATGCGTCGGGGGTGGACGTCAGATCCGTCATTGCGCAACCTCCATGGTGCCGGCGCCGGTGCTGGTGCCGGCTCGGGCACTCGGACGGAAGATCCACGCCCGCAACACGGCGAACCGGAAGACCGCAGCGATCAGGTTGGCGATGGTGAGAGCGACCAATTGGGCCACCAGGGCGGACGGGGCAAGCAATTGGGCCACCACCAGACCCAGCGTGGTCAGGCCGAGGCTCACCAGATAGAGACCTCCGGCGACGGCGAAGAGCCGGCCGCGCCGGGCTTGTCCGTCGGTGCTGCGGGAGAGCTCACGGTGCACCGCGGTGTTGAAGAGGGTTGCGATGGCCATGGCCACCGCGTTGGCCGCGAAGGCACCGAGAAGGGGCCGCCAAGCCACGAACAGGAAGAGATACCCGAGCGTCGAAACGACGCCCACCCCGGCGAAGCGCAGGAGTTGGTCGGCCGCCACCTCGTTGGAGCGGACCCGACGCAGGTCCTTCGGGCGCCGGACCAACATCCGCCACACGCCGCGCAGATCGTCCTTGGCCGTCGACACAATCTGCACCCGCGAGTCCGGGTCGTCGACCCAGTCCACCGGGACCTCCCCGATGCGAAGACCCAAGCGCTCTGCCGTCACCAGCAGCTCGGTGTCGAAGAACCATTCGTTGTCCTCGACGAGTGGCAGGAGTTTCGCCGCCGCGTCGCGGCGGAGCGCCTTGAAGCCGCACTGGGCATCACTGAAGCGGCCCTGCAGCGTGAGCTTGAGCAGCAGGTTGTACGACCGGGAAATGAGCTCGCGCTTGGGGCCGCGCACCACGTGTGCGCCGGGCGCCAGCCGCGAGCCGATGGTGACGTCGCGATGGCCGGACAGCAAGGGTGCCACCAGCGGGAGCAGCGCGGGGAGTGATGTCGAGAGGTCGACATCCATGTAGGCCACGACCGGAGCGTCGCTGGTCGACCACGCCGCTCGGAGGGCGTAGCCGCGCCCCTTGCGGGGCAGGTGCATGGCCGCCACGCCGCGCATGGTGGCGGCGAGGTGGTGCGCCACCTTGTCGGTGTCGTCTGTGCTGGCGTTGTCCACCACCGTCACGAGAGCGCGGAAGGGGAACGATTCGTCGAGGAAGGTACGCAGGGCGGTGATGCGCTCGGCCAGTTGTGCCGCCTCGTTGTAGACCGGGACGACGATCTCGACATCCATGGGGACGCGGCGAGGGTCGACATCGGCCTCGAATGGAGCCAGGGCTGTCATGTCAGGCATGGTGCCGCCACCGGCTCCGGATCCCATGAAGCTCGGCTGTGGCTCAGATGTGAATCTGCGGCGGCGTGGCACCGAGCACCCCGGTCAGGCCGGGAGCTGGGGTGGGGGGGCGACTTCGGCCATCGGGGCGACCGGATCGACCCGATTGAGACCTGGGTGCAGGCTGCTGGCCGGGAGGAGGACGGTGACCACCAACCCCTCCCCCGGTGCCGAGGTGGCTGTGACGGTCCCGCCGTGGGCGGTCACGATGGCGGAGACGATGGACAGCCCCAACCCGCTGCCCCCTCGGGTGCGCGTCCGGGCGGGGTCGGCACGGAAAAACCGCTCGAAGACTCGGTGGGCGTCCTCTTCGGGCATGCCCGGGCCGGTGTCGCGCACCTCGATCTGCGCGTGATCGCCGATCTGGTCGACATGCACCGTGGCGGTCGTCCCCGGCGGCGTGTGGGCCCGGACGTTGGCCAACAAGTTGTCGAGCACCTGACGTAGGCGGTCCTTGTCGCCGGTCACCTCGACCGGGCGGGCCGCCGAGAACCGCACGGGCCACTCGGGGCCAACGGCGCTGGCGGTCCGGACGGACTCAGATGCCAAGCCGACCAGTTCGACGGGCGCCATCTGCATGGGCACGCCTTCGTCCAACCGGGCCAAGGTGAGGAGGTCGCTCACCAAGCGGTCCATCCGGGCCGTCTCGGTGCGGATACCCGACACAATGCGCGGGAGGTCCTCGGAGTGCTGGGACCCACCCCGTTCGAAGAGCTCGGCGTAGGCCGACACGGCGGCGATGGGAGTGCGCAGCTCATGCGACGCGTCCGCCACGAACTGGCGCAGGTGCTGCTCGTTCTCACGCAAGCGCGACTCCGAGGCGACGCGCGCGGCGAACGCGGCCTGAATCCGTTCCAGCATGACGTTGAGCGCGCGGGCCAACCGTCCGACCTCGGTCGGCTGGTCGGCACCGGGCACGCGCTGGTCCAGGTCGCCGGCGGCGATGGAATCCGCCGTGCGCTCGACGTCCTCCAGCGGCCGCAGTCCGAGCCGGACCAACCACCACCCGCCGGCGAGGGCGAGGACGAGCGCGCCCGCGGTCACGGCAAGCTCGGTCAGGAAGAGGGTGTGCAAGGTGCTGTTCTGATCGACCAGAGGCTGGGCCTGCACCTGCACCAGGTTCCCGGTGAGCTTCTCGGCGCGGACCCGGAAGGTCGGACCGCCGGGCGCGATGGAACCGGTGGTGAAATACGCGACCTGTGATCCATCGGGCTGGGTGCTGAACCCGGTCATGGGCACCGGGAGCTGGGGGCGGTAGGGGTGGTCGTCGACGTACGCAGGGCACTCCACGCCGTCGACGACCGTGCTCTTTGTGGCGGTCACCACCCCGTAGTAACTGATGGAGAAGATGTTGGGGAATTGGTCGCTGCCGCCCGTGGCGGGGGTGACGGCTCCGCCGTTCCCGGTATTCCCGCTGCCGTTCCCGGTATTCCCGCTGTTCCCACTGCCGGCGCCCGTGCCCCCGTCGCCGGGGTCATGGGGCACACAGCCATTGAAGACCAGGCCGGTCGGCGTCTGCACGAGGTGGGCGCGCTGCTGCGCCAGTTGCTGGTCCACCTGGTTGTACAGAGAGGTGCGCAGCGCCGAATAGGTGGCGAAGTCAGCCACCACCAGCGCGACGATGGCGATCGCCCCGACCGCGAGCAGGAGTCGGAGCCGCAGCGACACTCAAGCTGCCCCGCTGGCGGACTCCGGCTCCCGGAGGGTGTAGCCGACGAGGCGGATGGTGTGGATGAGCGGTGGCCCGAACTTCTCGAGCTTCTTGCGCAGGTAGCTGACGTAGGTCTCCACCACGTTGCCGTCCCCGCCGAAGTCGTAGTGCCACACGTGGTCGAGGATCTGCGACTTCGAGAGCACATGGCGCGGGTTGAGCATGAAGTAGCGCAGGAGGTTGAACTCGGTCGCCGTGAGGTTGATGGCATTCCCGTTCCGGCGGACCTCGTGCGCGCTCTCGTCGAGTTCCAGGTCCGAGAAGCGCAGGATGCCGTCGTCGTCGGGCTCGTAGCCGGTGCGGCGCAGGATGGCATGCACCCGGGCGATGACCTCGGCCAGCGCGAAGGGCTTGGTCACGTAGTCGTCGCCACCGACGGTGAGCCCGGCCAGCTTGTCCTGCAGGGTGTCGCGCGCGGTGAGGAAGAGTACGGGCACGCGCAGGCCGTCGGAACGCAACCGCCGGGTGACCTCGAGGCCGTCGAGGTCGGGCAGCATCACGTCGAGGATCACCAGGTCCGGCGGGTCCTCCTGTGCCTGCGCCAGCGCCTTGCGGCCTGTCATCGCCTCGTCGACCGTGAACCCCTCGTAGCGCAGCGATGTCGCCACCGCATCGACGATGGAGGGCTCGTCGTCGACCACCAACACCCGCGGTCCGTTTTCCATCTTCACTTGGCCATACCTCCCTGCCGCACAGGCTCGCATTCCGTCTTGCCTGTCCAGTGTGACCCCCCTGTGGGCCTCCTGTGAACGCGGGCGGTCAGGTGGTTCGGGCGTCGAGGGCGCGTCGCAGCAGGTCAAGGGCAGAAATAGCCCCGTACTGGCGCACGCGCTGCCGGTCTCCGGGGACCCGCAACTCACGGGTCTGGCCCGGCTGGCCCGGGAGGTGGAGGCCGACGAACACCGTGCCCGGGGCCACGCCCTCCTGCTCATCAGGGCCGGCGACCCCGGTGATGCCCAGACCCACATCGGCCCCGGTGACCCGGGCGGCACCCTCGGCCATGGCCGCCGCGGCCGCTTCGGTGACCACCGGCCCGACGGGCACGCCCAAGACGTCGAACTTGACCTGCGAGTCGTAGGCCACGACGCCGCCACGGAACCAGGCCGAGGCGCCCGCCACGTTGACGAGACGGGAGGCGATAAGGCCACCGGTCAGCGACTCGGCGACCCCGAACGTCAATCCGCCGGCCACCAGGCGGGCGGCCACCGCGACCTCCATCGACTCGTCGTCGACGCCGAAGACAATGTCGCCGAGACGCTCCTCAATGGCGCGACGGACCTCGGCGTCCTCTTTGTCGAGCAGGGCGGTGACGTCCTCGGCCGTGTGAGCCCGAGCGGTGATGCGGACCTTGATGCCCTCGATCCCCGACGCCAGGAAGGCGAGGGTGACGTCCCCGGTGGCGTCGAGCGCGTCGATGCGGCCCTGCAGGGACTCGGCCAGCCCGGACTCGCTGGCACCCCACGTGCGCAGGACGCGACTGGCAATGACGCCGCTCTCCTCGCCCGACTCGGCCATGCGGGCACGCAGGTCGGGCAAAATGCCGCGCTCGAACATTTCGGCCATTTCGTAGGGGACGCCCGGGACGGCGTAGACGACCTTGTTCCCGACCGGGCAGATGAGGCCGGGGGCGGTGCCGGCCACCTGGGGGATGATGGCGGCCCCCTGGGGCACGTCGGCCTGGCGCGCGTTGTTGTCTGTCATGGTGCGGCCCCGGGCCTCGAAGAAGCCGGCGATGACGTCGACGATGGCCTGGTCGCGCACGAGCGGCACGTTCATGACTTCGGCGATGGCCTCCCGGGTGATGTCGTCCTGGGTCGGGCCGAGCCCACCGCACATGATGACGCCGTCGCTCCGGGCCAGGGCCGTGCGCAGGGCCAAGGTGATGCGGTCGTGGTTGTCACCCACGGCCTGATGGAAATGGGAGGCCACGCCGTTGGCGGCCAGGTGCTCGCCCAGCCAGGCGGAATTGGTGTCGGCGATCTGGCCCAGCAACAACTCGGTGCCCACCGCCACGATCTCGATCCTCACGGAGGCGACCTTAGGTGTTCGACGAACTGTGCAGCACCTTGCGGCCGTCGAGGACGTACTCGGCACCGGTGTAGAGCGTCAGCGCGCAGGCGAACCAGATCATGCCGACCTGCAGCGAGTGCTGGTGGGCCAACGGGGGGATGATCACCGAGCCGATGGCCAGGTCCTGCACCAGCGTCTTGATCTTGGCCGACTTGCGGGCCGGGATGGACACGCCGCGACGGCCGACCCAGGACCGGTAGACCTGCATGCCGACCTCGCGGATCGTGATGAGGATCACGGGCAGCCAGGGCAGGTGGCCCTGCACGCACAGCGTGATCATGGCGGCCAGCACACACGCCTTGTCGGCCAGTGGGTCGAGGAAGGCACCCGAGCGGGTCGTGCCGTGGCGGCGGGCCATGTAGCCGTCCAGCCCGTCGCTGGCTGCCAGGAGAAACCCCACCACCACGTTGATCCACGAGGCACCCCAGGCGACGAGCATCAGCACGTAGACCGGCGCGGCCAACAACCGGGCCACGGTGACGGCGTTGGCCGGCGTGGCCAGCGCGCTGGGCCCGAAGGTGAACCCCGCTCGGGAGGGCTCGTGCGCGGCGTCGCTCACGATGCGCGCGCCCCTTCCGTTGCACCGGCCGAAACCGGGCTCCGGACGGCGGTGCGGGCGTACAGGTCGGGTCCCTCCGCTCCGGTGATGGTGACATCGACGAGGCTGCCGACCGCAAGGTCGTCCGGCACGTGCACAATGCCGTCGATCTCGGGCGCCTCGTGCACGGTGCGCCCCTGGCCGGGCGCATCGACGAGGATCTGGCGGGTGAGACCGATCAGTGCATCGCGCCTGGCGGCCGTGATGGCATCCTGCAGCTCGGTGCACTCGCGCAGTCGCTCGAGGGCGAGTTCGGACGGTACCTGGCTGTCGAGACCGGCGGCGTGGGTCCCGTCCTCGCGCGAATAGGGGAAGAAGCCCGCCCAGTCCAGCTGGGCCGCGTCGAGGAATTCGAGCAGGAGGTCGTGGTCGCGCTCGGTCTCGCCCGGGTAGCCGAGGATGAAGGAGGAGCGGAACGTGGCCTCGGGCTCGGCGGACCTGATGTCGCCGATGCGCCGGAGAAAGCGCTCGCCGTCACCCCAGCGTCGCATGCCGGCGAGCAGCGGACGCGACACGTGCTGCAACGAAAGGTCGAAATACGGGACTCCGGTGGCGAGCACTGTCTCAATCAGCTCATCGGTCAAGCCGGAGGGGTAGAGGTAGAGCAGGCGGGTGCGCTCGACACGGGCCGACACGGCGCGGGTGAGTGCAGCAATGGGTGACGGACCGTTGGCGATGCGGGTGCTCCGGCCCGGACCGGAGCGATCTCTGCCGTACGAAGCCAGGTCCTGCGCGACGAGGACGATTTCGCGCAGAGCCGGCGCGCCGTCGGCGGTGGCGCGCAACGCGTCGACCTCGGCCAGCACCTGTTGGGGTGAACGGGAGCGTTGCTTGCCCCGGAACGACGGGATGGCACAGAAGCCGCAGATGCGATCGCAGCCCTCGGCGACCTTGATGTAGGCCCAGGGGGCGCTGGCGGCGGGGCGGGGCAGCTCCAGGAGGTCGAACCCGTTGCTGGTCGGTGCCGACGCGGGGGTGCGGCGGCCGGCTGTGAGCGTGACGGGGACGGCCGCCGTGGGGGACGATGCCGCCAGCGGTGATGCGAGGTCGGCTCCGAACCCGGCCACGAGATCCACCTCGGGAAGGGCCTGGCGCAGCTCGTCGCCGTAGCGCTCCGCCATGCACCCGGTGACGACCAGGCGGGCGCCGGGGCTACGGCGGTCGGCCAGGGTCAGAACGGTGTCGATGGATTCCTGACGGGCGGCGTCAATAAAGGCACAGGTGTTGACGACGACGAGGTCGGCTGTTTCGGCATCCGGGGCGCGGCCGTACCCCTGCGCAGCGAGGTAGCCCTCCAACTTGTCGGAGTCGACCTGGTTCTTCGGGCACCCCAAGGTCTGCAGCCAGTAGAGGCCCACGCCGTCACACACTCCTTGCACCAGACCGGATCCCGTCGGACGACGAGACCCGGCAGGCCCGCCGGAACGGGCCAACCATCCGGATCGTCCGGCACCACGTGCCCGACATCCGAGCGGAGAGGGAGGGATTTGAACCCTCGGACCCGGTTACCCAGGTCAACTCATTAGCAGTGAGTCCGATTCGGCCGCTCTCGCACCTCTCCAGCAGGAGTTTTGTCTTGTGACGTCGGCCTGTGTCCATACTCAGCCCATAGTCGCCGACTGGCTCCGGACAGGCAGCCTACGTGAGTCGTCGCACGGTGGTCGGCAAACCAGTCAGCTGACTGTCCCGCGACCAATCGGCCTGCATATGTCAGGAGCTGGTGAGCATTGTGGCCGCTTCGACGATCTGGATGTCGGGCGGTTGAATCGCCAACGGTCCTCCCGCCACCGGCACCTGCCAGACCATCGACAGATAGGGCGTCGGCTTTGGCACCGTGCCTTCGGCGCAGGGCTTCACTCCGGTGATCTCGAGGGCTGCGTCGGTCGAGACGGGAGACCGGCCGCACGTATTCGTGCGTTGATGCCACTGCACCAGGGGTCCGTAGGGCATGGGCGGATTGGTCACCGTGCTGGGCAGGACGTACATGGCTGCGGCAAGCACATCGTTGCCCTCCGGCGTTTGGGCGTACACGAGCCCGTCGATCGAATTGGGATCGAGGGACTTCTTGGCGGCAGCGTTCGCGGCCATGATGGCCGGATTGACGTAGTACACGACGGGATAGTCCGTCGGTGACACCGCCACGTAACCCGCCGCCGTCGCCTCGGCGGGGTTGGCATAACGGGCGGCGGCCTGGGTGGTGCTCTGGACGTACTGGGTGGCGTCGATCTGTTGGGAGAACGTGGGCTCGGAGGCGCACCCTTCTGTCGCCATGTGGATGTCGGCGGACGCGTTGGCTCCTTGAGTCAGCAGCTCCTGTGCCTCCGCTGCCGGCAATGCCGGACCGGTGTAGTGCCAGTTCGACTTGGTGGTGTTCAGTCCAGCCGCGGCACTGGCGTCGGCACCGTTCATGTTCATGCTGGTGCCCGGCCCTGCCATGACCATGTTCGGTGTGTTCTGGACGTCCAGCCCAGTCCTCGGCGCCCCGTTGTTGCCCTTTGTACAGGTGGCAGTGGTCGCAGTGCCCCCGCCCGATCCCGGAGTCGTCCCGGCCATGCCGGCCATGCCGGCCATGGCCGTGCTCGACGACTCCTGGGCGGCCACCGGGTAGACGGCGCTGAGGAAGAGCCCGGCTGTCAGCGCGACCAGGCTCCCCAGGACGAGAACGGGATACCGAAAGAGCGCGGTCGAGAACGGGGAAACCCAAGACGCCGGATCCGGGAGTGCAGCCGGCACCATGGCCAACGCCAGGAGCACTATGAGCGGGCCCGAATTCGGATCGGTTCCCGAGCCGGTGAAGATGCCGCCAAGGCCCTGGCCGCTCACCCAGAAGAACGCCGCCAGCAGGCCACCGGCGGCCAAGAACAGAGTCGGTCGACGGAACACGAGCGGCCCGAATCCGACGACAAGGGATCCGATAGCCAGGAGCCACGTCGTCCACAGGCCTCCACTGCCGAAATGGTTGCCGAAAGTGTTGAGAAAGTGGGAGTAGGCGCTCGGCTCACCCGGTGACATCCCCGTGATCGCACTCGCGACTGACGTCGGGGTCCGGTTGTCGGGCAGGAGAAACAGGACCGCGGCCAGCGACCAGTACCCGCACCACACGAGCAACGGCGTCACCGCCCCGCCGATGCCCTGTCCGGCGGCTGACGAGGCAAAGCCGACACTCGGATTTTTGTCAGCTCCTTCGTCGGTGGCAGTTCCGCGCGGCCAGGCCATGAGGCCGATCAGTCCATAAAGCGCCACCGATCCCGGGGCCCCGGTCAAGGCGGAAGCAGATCCGGTGAAGATCAGGCCGAGACCTTCCCCGAAGAACCAGACACCGAAAGCCCAGAAGAACGACACGCCAAGCGCCGGCCGCACAGTCCGGCGGAACAGCAACCCCAGCCCGATGGCCACCTGGATCAGCGCAAAGAAGGTGTTCCAGACCGCGACATGGGGCCCCACGAAGTTGCCGACATTGGTGATGATCCACCGGATCACGTCGGGCTGGTTCTGCGCGTTGTTCAACAGGTAGGTCGTCGTGAAGCCGCTGCCGAACATGTACGGCTGGAACTGGAGGCCCGCGTCGAGCAGCCAGAACAGCCCCAGGATGACTTGGAGGACGCGCTGTGTCCGCACGAGGCGGAAGTTCCTGCGTCGGCTCGCGCCTGGAGCTTCGGCGACGTCAACCATATTTCGCGTTTCCTTCTCCCGACGCAGGTCGGACTTCTCCCACCCGGGTGTGCGGGGCGGCTCCGTCCCCGGATGCCCGGTGCGGGCGGACTTGCGCTATCACGTGCTTGCTCCGCTCGGGATGTTCCGGCCCACCAACCAGCTGATGGAACTCAGTGCGTCAGAGAGTGTCCAGTTGGGATTGCCCTGGTGGTCGAGGTTCTGCAGCCCACCGCCGTTGAGCAGACTGGTCAGCTTCTCGGAAAGTTGCCCGTGCAGATTCGGCGGGTTCGAATCACTGAACCGCTCGCGGCCGGCGGGGTCGATCAGGAAATAGCCGTCGGTGTGATCGACGTCGTAGGTGAGCGGCTTGCCCGTGAACCAGTCGATCTTCGCGGGCTGCTCTTCGGGGACGATCTGCACCGAGACGCCGAGGGATCGCCAAAGCCTGGCCAAGCTGGCCGGCGTCCCTGTCAGAAGTGGCCAATCGGCACCGAACTCCTTCGAGTAGGCGGCGAGCCGAGCCGGAGTGTCGCGCCCAGGGTCAACGGTGATCTCCATGAAGATCACATTCTTGCCGAGTCCAGCTGCCTTTACGTCGCGCTGCAGAGCGATGAACGCACCTGTGACCAAAGGGCACTCGTCCTGGCACAGGGTCAGGAACGGCGCCATCACGACGAACTTCCCACGGTACGCGGCGAGCGATGTCGCAGCACCCGTAGACGAGATGAGCGGGACGTCCGGGATGGGACGGTCCTGCACAATGCCTTGGCTGGCGGGAGGTGGTGCCGGGTCACCCGAGTTCCCGCAGGCCGCCAACAGCGTCGAGGCGCAGAGCACTGCGATCAAGAAAATCGGTGACCCCGGGATGCCGCGACTGTCCCCGGATGCTCTCGGCCACAGTCCGCCCTTCACAACGATGCCTCACCGTCCCCGACGAGTTGGAGCGTGGCCGAGGCGTCGAGCTCACGGTCGATCCGCACGGCCTTGCGCTCGTCCATGTGCATCCAGCGCAGCGCGACCGGGATCATGGGCCACAGCATCAGGGTGTCACCGACCACCCACATGATGTCGCCGCCGACATGAAGATCTGTCACGTAGGACGGGCCCCAGGTCCGGTGGGTGGCGAAGTAGGCAGGGAACAGTTCGTGCGAGGCGCCGGCCAGCGACAGCCCTGTGAAGGTGTCTATCGGAATGGCCATGAACAGATAGAAGAACTGCAAGGCCGGATGCAGGCGGTAGCAATTGGGGTCCGATCCGAATATCTGGCGCCAGAACAGGTAGCCGACGACGAGGAACGCCAGGTGTTCTGCGTTGTGCACACTCTCGTGCGTCAGCGTGTAGTTGTACCAACTGGTCAGATGCGTGATCGGTATCAACACGGCGTAGAGGATGAAGGCGACGACTGGGTGGCCGAGCGCTTTGGCCACCCGTGAGCGCAGCAGCTCGGTCACAGCGATGTGTGCGGTGCCGGTGGTCGAGCGCCAGGCCAGGTCCAGTGGGGACGAGATGGCGAACAACGGTGCCGCCACCATGATGAGGAGGAGGTGCTGGACCATGTGGTCCCAGAAGAGCTCCCCGTCGTAGACACCCACGAAACTGAAGATCGCCAAACCGGTCGTGCACAGCGCGCCGAGGAAAGCCACTGTCTTTCCTCCCGACCACGGGTGGCGCGGGTGCATGGCATTGTTGCGCCGGACTCCCCAGATGTAGAGACCCAGGGCGACCAGGATCATCGCCACCGGGACGAAGTCGAATTGGGTGGAGCTGAGCTCGGAACCCCGCAAAGGCGGGAGCGGGGCGTCGTACAGGGCTGCGATCACGGGATCGACGGTACTACTACACTGTGTAGTAGTACAATGCCACGGTGGCTGTGGTTTCGCGAGACTCTCGTCATGAGGCGAAGGCGATGAACCGGCTGGGTGAACTCGAGCGCAAGGTGATGGACGTTCTCTGGGGCTCGGCCAAGACCCCCCTCGCCGGCCGAGAGGTCGCCGACCAACTCCCCGATCGCGCCTATACGACCGTCTTGACGATCCTTGACCGGCTCCGGCGGAAGGGCTTGGTCACCCGAACGACCGTCGGGCGATCGCATCGCTTCGCGGCGTCGGACACACGTGAGAGCTACATGGCCGAACTCATGATCGAGGCGATGGGTGACTCCGGCGATAGGGGTGCGGTGTTGGTCCGCTTCGCCGAATCGGTCTCGTCCGACGAGGCCCAGGTGCTCCGGCGTGCGCTCGACGACGTCACGAACGATGGCGAGCACCACCGATGAGCCTCTTTGTCACCGCCGCGGTGCTCATGATGATGGCCTTCGCACTGCTCGGCCCCGTCAGCGCGCGGCTCGCCCAGTCTTCGTGGGTGACGCGAGCGCCCCGATCGGCCGTCGTGCTCTGGCAATCCATCGGCCTGAGCGCAATCGCATCCGGCATCGGGGCGGGGCTCGCCGTGGCGGTCTCTCGGTATCACGCAGGATTCGCACCGGGCATGCGCGAGCTGGTCATTGGGCTCGTCGGCGGGCATCCCCTCCTGGGCCTCGGCCTCCCGGACGCTCTCGGTCTCACGCTCGCCGCAGATCTACTGATCGTGCTCTTCGTGGTTTTCGGCTCGCTGATGGCGCGTACCATCAGGTCGCGGGCGCGGCACCGCCGGCTCCTGAACCTTCTCGCTCGGGAGTCACCCCAATACCCGGGCACTGAACTCATTGAGGACATTCGACCAGTGGCGTACTGCCTGCCGGGTCGTCGCCCCAGAATCGTGATGAGCGACGGCGCCCTTCAGCTGCTGAGCTCTCATGAAGCTCGAGCGGTGATCGGACATGAACAAGGCCATGCCCAAGAACACCATGGGCTGGTCATGCTCCCGATGCTGGGACTGCAAAAGCTTTTCGCCTGGGTCCCCTACGCGCGGCTTGCACCGGTCGAGATTGCCTCACTCCTCGAAATGTCAGCGGACGACTATTCGTCGAGACGCAACGATCCGCACCACCTGGCGGCAGCGCTCGTCCTCATGGCAACGTCAGGACACGTGCCGAGCTGCTCGCTCGGTGCGACCGGCGCGGCCATTCCGATTCGGGTCGAACGCCTTCTCCATGCATCACGCAACTCGAAGAGGACGGCATTGGCAACAGGGTTCATCGCCGGCGCCGTCATCTCGGCGCCCCTCGCGCTCATGTTCCTTACCTGATCGGTCAGCCCGATCATCACTTCGTTGAAGGCCACCGCCAGGGCTCCGAGTCGCGCCAGTCGTTGCCGATTTTTCACTGGAATTCGAGAGGCGCCACCCGGTATTCCTCCGTACTCTCCCTTGTTCCTACGTGGCCTCCCGGTTGGATACCTGGTCGAGAACCTTGACCGTGCCGCCCGCCAGTCCCGGACCTGTCGTGTGCAGGTGACAGCGCACCGTCGTGCCCATCGGAGTGCGGTACGGCTCCGGCTCGACCTGCCCGCATATGTCCATGGCGAAGGGACAGCGCGAGCGGAACCGGCAGCCCTGCCCGTCGACCTTGGCCTCCACCACCTCGCCCCGCAGAAGAATCCGCGTCCGCTCTCGCTGCCGCGTGGGGTCAGGAATAGGAATGGAAGAAAGCAGAGCGGCGGTATAGGGGTGCGTCGGTCGTTCGTACACCTCGTCGGCATCGCCTTCTTCGACGATCTGACCGAGGTACATGACGGCGATGCGGTCACTGATGTGACGCACGACCGACAGGTCATGGGCGATGAACAGGTAGGCCACACCCAATTCGTCCTGCAGATCGGTGAGCAGATTGATCACCTGGGACTGAGTGGAGACGTCGAGCGCACTGACGGGCTCGTCACAGACCAGCAGCCGAGGCTCCAAGGCCAGAGCGCGGGCAATGGCGATGCGCTGCCGTTGCCCACCGGAGAACTCGTGCGGTTGGCGTGACAGGACCTGCGAACCCAGACCGACCTGGGCGAGGAGCTCCATCACCCGCTGATCCCGCTGCGCCCGACTCATGGAGGTATGGATGGCCAAGGGCTCGCCGACGATGTCGGCGATGCTCTGCTTTGGATCGAGCGATGAGTACGGGTCCTGAAAGACCAACTGCATCGATTCACGATGCCGGCGGAGCGCGGGACCTCGCAGCGAAGTGATGTCCTTTCCGTTGACGACGATCGAGCCGGAAGTGGGATCGATGAGACGGAGGACCACCCGCGCCAGGGTGGACTTGCCCGAGCCGCTTTCGCCGACCAGACCCAGAGTCGTTCCCGGTTGGTTAATCAGACTCACATCGTCTACCGCGCGCACCGACCCATTGATGCGTCGGAGGATGCCGCTGCGGAGAGGAAAGTCCTTGACGAGGTTGGTCGCCCGGAGCACCGGCTCTCCATCGGCTGCCGGCGTGGCCTCGCTCGCCACCTCCGGCACCGCGTCATTCTCGAGCACAGTCGGCGGTCCGGAGAGGACCAACTCGTCTTGACGAACACAGCGGGCCAGCGAGTCAGCGGAAGGATCGGCATTCCCGGAGGAGGCAGCGGAACCACCCGCTCCAGGCACCCGAAGGAGCACCGGTGCCGTTGTGCATTGCTCCTGCGCGTAAGAGCAGCGGGGGGCAAAGCGACAACCGGTCGGGAATTGGTCGGGGCGCGGCACCATGCCGGGGATCGCGTGCAGCGGCTCACCCCTCGGCGTCAGCTGCGGGATGGAGTGGAGCAACGCTTCGGTGTAGGGGTGGCGCGGATGTGCGAAGAGGTCGGTGGCAGCCCGATGCTCCACGATCTGGCCGGCGTACATGACCGCCACGTCATCGGCGACATCGGCGATGACGCCGAGGTCGTGCGTGACAAAAATCATGGCCATGTGTTCCTCGCGCTGCAGCCCGTGCAGCAACTCGACGATCTGCGCCTGCGTCGTGACGTCGAGCGCCGTCGTGGGCTCGTCGGCGATAAGGAGCTTGGGCGAGCACGAGAGTGCCATGGCGATCATGACGCGCTGCCGCATGCCACCGGAGAACGCGTGCGGATAGTCCTGAGCCCGCGTGGCCGCCTGGGGAATCTCCACGCGATCGAGCATTTCGACCGCCACCTTCCAGGCGTCGGCCCGACTCAGCCCACGATGCGTACGCACCTGCTCGGCGATCTGGTTCCCCACCGTATAAGCGGGATTCAGACTGGTCATGGGCTCCTGGAAGATCATGGCGATGTCGTTCCCACGCAGTTTGCGCATGCCGGCCGGGCTCATGGTCGTGAGCTCGTGCTGCTCGAACTGAATCGAACCCGCCACACGGGACACGGCCGCCGGCAGGAGTCCCATGATCGCCAGAGCGGTGACGGTCTTGCCCGAACCGCTCTCGCCGACCAGGCCCAACGTCTTCCCCCGCTGCACCGAGAAGCGAGCATCCGCCATGACCGGAAGCCAGTTCTGCCCGGTCAGGAACTCGATCCGGAGGTCCTCCACCTGCAGCAGCGCAGACGCGGGCACCGGCGTGACCGGGGTGTCCGCCTTGGCGGACCGGCCCAGCCGGGCCCCATGACTCCGATCGCGGTTGCGGCCCCCGCCCACGAGGCCGCTGCCAGCCGGTCGCTCCCGCCCCAGCGAGTCCCGCAGGCCGTCGGCGACCAGGTTGAACGCCAGCACAGTCAGCATGATGGCGATTCCAGGGAAGATGACAGCCCAGGGAGAGGAGTTGATGAACTGGAAGCCCTCCTGCAGCATGCCGCCCCAGCTGGGAGTGGGCGGCTGCTCACCGATACCGAGGAAGCTCAGACCGGCCTCGGTCAGCAGGGCGAAGCCGAGCGACAACGCCAGCTGAATGATGATGGGCGAGGCGACGTTGGGCAGGACGTGCCGAGCCACCAGCCTTTTCGACGTGGCACCCAGACTCCGGGCCGACTCGATGTACGCCTCCTCGCGGACAGCAATGACCTCGCCGCGGAGCAGCCGGACGAAACCGGGAACGAACACGATGGCGATGGCGATGGCGGCATCGTTGACGTCCGCACCAAGCAACGCGGCCACGGTCAGGGCCAGGATCAGCGGGGGGAAGGAGAACAGCGCGTCCATCGTCCGCATGATCACGGAGTCGGCGGCACCGCGGAAGAAGCCCGCAATGAGACCGAGCGGTATGGCGACCACCGCGGCCAGGCCGACGATTTCGAAGGCCGCCCGCAACGAAATGCGGGCACCCCAGATGAGCCGGCTCAGTATGTCGCGCCCGAGATCGTCCGTGCCGAGCCAATGCGACCAGGAGGGCGCGGCATTGATGGCGTTGATGTCCTGCGCGTTGGGCGGGTGCGGCGCCACCAGGGGGGCGAAAATGGCCGCGAAAATGACGAGGATCAGAAAGATCACTCCGGCGATGGCCCAGTGCTGATGGAGGAATCGGACCCAGAAACCCGGACGTCGCTGGGGCAGCTCGTCGGGACTGTCGCCGGTCTCCGGAATGTCGGTGAGGCCGACGAAGGGGTCGTTCGCCGCTGGCGGGCTCCACGTGCTCATTCGGGTGACCTCACGACAACCGTATCTTGGGATTGAGGTAGGCGTAAATGATGTCGACGACGAGATTGATGAGGACGAACGCAGTGGCGATCACCAGCACGACGCCCTGAATCTCGGGAATGTCCTTGTCGTTGATCGCTTGGATGATGTACGTCCCCAACCCCGGCAGCGAGAAGATCTGCTCAATGATGAGGGTGCCGCCCAACAAGTAGCCGAACTGAATACCGATGACGGTGACAGCGGGGCTCAGGGCGTTCTTCAACGCGTGCTTCCCCACCACCATGCGTGGGCTCAGGCCCTTGGCCACGGCGGTGCGCATGTAGTCCTGGTCCAGGGTGTCGATCAGGGCACCCCGCACCTGGCGCGCAATGACCGCTGACCCACCGATGCCGAGTGCGAGCCAAGGCAACAAGAGATCCTGGAACCATTCGGCGGGCGACTGCGTGAACGGCGTGTACCCGAGCGCGGGAAGCCATTCCAGCTTCACCGCGAAGAGGATGATCAGGAGCATGGCCAGCCAGAAGTCGGGAATGGCCACGGCGAGACTGGAGCCGACCGTGACCCCGCGGTCACGGAGCGTTCCCTGGTGCAGCCCGGAGATAATGCCGGCGGGCAGGCCGATGAGGATCGCGATGATCATGCCTCCGGCCGCCACGCTGAATGTCACGGGGAATCTCGCCGAGATCCCCGAGGCCACCGTCTCGTGGTTGAACAGCGAGTTACCGAGATTCCCGCCGAGGGCTGCCTTGAGCCAGTTCCAGTACTGCGCAAGGAAACCCTCGTTCAGGTGCAGTTGTGCCGTGATTTTGGCGATCTCCGCCGGTGTGGCGTGGGTGCCCCCGGCCAGGGCCACGGCCGGGTCGCCCGGAATGATCAGGACGAGCGAATAGACGCCGAGGGAGATGAGGAACAGGAGCAACACGGTGATGAGCAGCCGACGTGCGACAAACGTCGGGAGGGAACCACCACTGGACGCCATTCCGCGGACGAGGTCAGTCAGATCCGGTGCGGCGACGCACCGTCGGTTCTCCTGCGTTCCCGTGACCCATGCCGGCGGCTACTTCTTGATGTAGATGCCGGCCAGGTCCGAGCGGCACTGTCCGATCGGAGCGACCACTTTCCCCCCGACCCTGTTCTTGTTGTAGGCCACAATCGATGGCATGAAGACCAGCGGGACCAGCAGACCCTGCTGAATGACCGTCTTGTCGATCTGCTGCATCAGCGGGCCCTGCAAGCTCGGGCTCAGGGACCCGTTGGCCTGCACGATCTGCGGTGTCAGCTGCGGGTTGACGGAACCGAGGGCGTTGGCCACGAAGCCTGAGGACTCGAACAGGGCCTCGAAACTGTTGGTGAGATCCGGGCCGTTGCTGAGCTGCTCGGTGAGAACGGCGTCACCCTGCTTCTTGATGTAGACGTCGGTGAGGAAGTCGGACCCGGGAATCTGCTGCAGGTTGGCGGTGAACCCCGCGCTGGCCAACTGTGCCTGGAGCAAGGCGGCCGCTCGAGCGTATGTCGAGTCGCCCGCCGGGATGATCAACGTGAACTTCACGCCCTTGGGGTACCCGGCGGCCTTGAGCATCGACTTGGCCTTGGCGGGGTTGTAAGCGTCGGAGGACCCGAGCGACTTGGAGTAACCCGGCGACCATGACGGCACATTCTGGTACGCCGGCTCGCCCAAGCCGTCGAACACGACCTTGTTCAGCGCGGGGCGATCGACGGCGTACTCGAGCGCAGACCTGACCTTCTCGTTGGCGAACACACCTGTGTTCTGCCGCAGCTCGATCTCCATGTCGTCGTAGGACTTCGTGGTGGAGATGCCGATGTTGGGATCGGCTTTCAGCTGCGGGTAGTTCTGCGGCTCGACTTCGATCATGTCGACGGCACCGGACGTCAAGGCGGTCGCCGCCTCGGGCCCCTGCGTCACCTGGGTGAAGTCCACCCCGCCGAGCGGGTAGGCCTTCGAGTCCCAGTACTTCGGATTCTTGGCCAACACGATGTTGGAGCCCTGCTGGTAGCTCTTCAGGACGAAAGGACCCGAGCCGACAGGCTGGGTCGACTGGGTCGAGATGTCGCTCGCCGGGTAGATCTGCCCGTCAATGTAGCCCGATGCCCACAGGAGATCGCCGGCTTGCGGTGCCTTGAGGTTGACGACCACAGTCGAGGCATCGGGCGTCTCAATGCTCGTGATAGCGAAAAGGGACGACCGTAGAGGGCTCGTCTTGGTCTTGTTCAAGCTGGCCGCCACGTCGGCCGAGGTCACGGGCTGACCATTGGAGAACTCGAGACCCGGTCGCAGGTGATACGTGATGGTGCTGCCGCCGTTCGAGATGGTCCAGCTCTGGGCGACCCCGCCCGTCACGGCAGAGTTTCCCGGGACAGCCAGCGACTGGTAGATGTTCGACGTCACCGTGAACGAGCAATCGTTCTCCTCGGTGGCGGGGGCGAAATCGTTGTCGAACTCGTTGTTGAGGTCGAACCCGTACTTCAGCACGCCGTTGGGGTCGGCATTGGAGGGGGCGGCCGCGGCCGGCCCACTCGTCAACAGCACTCCGGCGAGCGGCGTCGCAAAAACCCCCGCCGCGGCCACCAGGAGGACGGGCAGCCCTATCCGAGCTCCTCGCGGCGCCGGCCGCTTTGCCCGCGCTCCTGCTCGGTTCGATCCACTCGACCCCTGCCCGACGATCTTCATACGTCATCTCCCGATCTGTCCGGCCCACGTGTCGTGGTGCCGGCGCGCCCAACCCCAATGGCGGGAATATAGCCAGACCCTGACGACCGTGTCAGTCAGCGGTTGCACTTTCCGGCCGCCAAGTGATGCTCGGCGACCGCAGGACGGCGACCCTCAGCCCCAACGCGCGCTCTGACAATGGCCATCCGCTGGGGCAGGTCTTTGACTTCTGACGCCATGTCAGGTCCCCAACGATCGATTGGCCGCGCGCCGATTTCGACGCTTCGATGCCCGGGAGACCGCCGAGGAGACGAACGGCGCGTGGAGGAGTGAGGACCAGGCAAGGTCAGTTTCGGGGGGAGTGGGCCGGCTCGCTTCAGGGCTCTTGGCGTGGGACGACCACGACCGGGATGCTGGAGTGCTCCACCAGCTCCAGGCTGGTGCTGCCCAGCAAGGAGCCGGAGTGCGCTCCGGCGCCGCGAGTGCCGACAACGATCAAGTCGACCGAATGTGGCGCAGAGATCATGCGAAGAAGAGCAGAGCAGGGATTGCCATCGACTTCGAGCCATTCCACCCCGGAAGGGTCCATTCCGGCGCCGGCAGCCAACGCGCGCACGTCTCCATACGGATTCTCCTGTCCCGAAGGTCGGGCATGCTCCAAGAGACCCACGGCGTGCACCACTTTCAGTGTTGCGCCGGTGGGTGCCGCCAGTCTGGCGGCCCAGAGGAGGGCTGCTCGGGAGTCGTGCGAGCCATCGAAACCCACCGCGACCTTGTCGATTGCCTTCACCGTTGGCACCTCGCCTCTTCCAGGCCAGCGACGGCCAACCGTCGCGCGCTCTCGGTGGACGCCACCGCCTGTTGCCCGGGGCCTCCACTTGTGGGGGGCTCCAGACCGACATCTACACCCAGGAGGGT
>Ga0302279_10000252_pt1 | contig 77861 bp, 59 predicted proteins | sample III_Bog_N3_3_FD_194541 | JGI IMG/M metagenome (GOLD analysis project Ga0302279, IMG submission 194541) | Peat permafrost microbial communities from Stordalen Mire near Abisko, Sweden - III_Bog_N3_3 | ecosystem: Environmental > Terrestrial > Soil > Wetlands > Peat | place: Sweden: Abisko...
GTGCGCGCGGTCCATGCCGCGGCTTATACGCTCGTTCGGAAGAGGTCACACCAAGTGCCTCTCCGGCTGCCCGACGCTGGCGTCGGCACGAGCCCGCGCGCTAGGGTTGCGCTATATGACCGCGGTGCTCTCTCCCGAAGAAGTGCGCGAGCGCATCGAAGCGGCGCTCCCAGGGAGCCACGTCGAAATCACGGACCTCACGGGGACCAACGATCACTACGAGGCGCTCGTCGTGGCCCCACAGTTCGCGGGCGTCCCACGCATCGCGCAACATCAGCTCGTTTATCGCGCGCTCGGCGAGGTGGTCGGCCGCGAGATTCACGCCCTGGCGCTCAAGACCATGACGCCTGACGCCTGGGGCAACGGTACGAAGAACGGAGGAACCAAATGAGTGACGCACAGACACGCATCAAGGAGCTCATCGAAAAGAACAAGGTCGTCCTCTTCATGAAGGGGACCAAGTCCTTCCCGCAATGCGGCTTCTCGAACGCCGTCGTCGAGGTGCTGAAGCGTGAGGGCGTACCGTTCGAGACCGTGAACGTGCTCGCCGACGCGGACATCCGACAGGGCATCAAGGACTTCTCGAGCTGGCCGACCATCCCGCAGCTCTACATTGCCGGTAAATTCCTGGGCGGCTGCGACATCGTGACCGAGATGCACCAGAACGGCGAGCTCGCCAAGGAGCTCGCCGCGGCTGGCGCGAAGTAGTCGCGACTACATCGACAGGCCGCCGTCGACGTCGATCGTGCGGCCGTTGAAGTAGTCGCACTCGAGCACGAACTTCACGGCGAGCCAGAGGTCTTCGGGAAGCCCGATGCGTCCGACGGGGATCATCCCGACGAGCGCCTCGCGAGCCTTCGCGTTCATCCCTTGCGTCATCGGTGTCTCGACCATCCCGGGCGCGACGGCCCCGACGCGAACGCCGAACGGGGCGAACTCGAGCGACCATGTCTTGGTGTTCGCCGCCAAGGCGGCCTTCGCGGCCGAATAGTTGGACTGCCCGCGGTTGCCGTGCCGGGCGATACTGGACATGTTCACGACGACGCCCTGACATACGCCGGCCGCTCCGGCTGGCGCTTTCTCCGCCATCACGCGGACGCAGTCACGCGCGAGCAGCGTCGCGCCCGTCAGGTTGACCGCAATGACCGCGTCCCACTGCTCCTTGGAGAGCGTCTTGATGGCGCCGGTCTCCCGGTCCTTCTTGACGAGAAGGCCGTCGCGGAGGATGCCCGCGTTGTTGATGAGGCCATTGAGGCCGCCCATCGCCTCGTTGGCCCACGCCACGAACGACGCCACGTCGGCCTCGTCGGCCACGTTGAGCTTTCGCGCGTGAACCTTCCCGGGACCTTTCGCCAAGGAGGCGGTCTCCTTCAGACCATCCTCGTTCACGTCGCCGATCGCGACCTGTGCACCCGCTTCCGCGAGTCGAAGTGCGAAGTGACGTCCCATGCCCCCGGCCGCGCCGGAGACGACGATCTTGAATGTTTCGAGCTTCATGGGCTCCTCTCTACTCCAAGGGCCCGTGCGCCGTCACCAGCGGATCCACCCCAATCGAGTGGCCGCAAAAAGAAGCGCGAACGCGACGGCGAGCTCGAAAACGACGTACCAGGTACGCCTGGCGACTCGCCAGGCAAGCACGACGCCCAGCGCCGCCACCACCGCGCCAGGTAGGCCCGTGTGCTCCGACACCCAGTGGAGCGTGTTGCCGGTCCAGGTCGCCGTGGCGTGAGCGAACGGCCGGACGAAGTGCTCGACGGGCGCCGCCCAAGACGGGAGGAGCGTGGAGACTTCAGGCGGGGGCGCGGGCGGAGATACCGTGGTCACGATGCGATTCGACCACTACCTGCAGCGCCGTGGCCAACTTTACCCATGCGCTCGCACACGCCGCTGACCTGGCGCCAGCGCTCGATGAGACGCGACGACTGCTTTTGCGCGCGAAGCGTGGCAGCGCTAGTCTGTGAGTGGAAATGCTCGACGTCTCGTCCGCCGAGCTCGCACAAGCGTCGGAGGTGCTGGTTCGCAGCGCGCTACGCCTGCGCGGAGGTCAGCGTTTCGTCGTCGTATGCGACGCAGAGTCCGCAAAGATCGGCGATGCGCTGGCAAGCGAAGCGACGTCGCTCGGCGCGCTCGTGACTTTGGCGCGACTGGATCAGCTGAAGAGCGTTTCGACCGGACACAGCGGCGATCGTCCGCACAAGGTACTGCCCGACGCCGTTCGGCGAGCGATGCTCGCGGCCCAGACGAGCGCGTTCGTTGCGACGGCGCCCCACGCCGAGCTCTCGATGCGGGAGCAGCTCCTTCACATCGTCGGCGCGTGCGGCGTCCGTCACGCGCACATGCCTGGAATCACGCAGCGGGCATTCGCGACCGGAATGCGCGTGGACTACGAGCGGATCGCCGCTTCGGGGCGCGCGCTCGTGCGGCGGGTCGAGTTCGCCGGGCATCTTCACGCGACCAGCGATACCGGCACGGATCTTCACCTCACGATGGGGCCCGATCCCCGCTGGGTACCGAGGCTCGGGGCGCTGGCACCAGGCAAGTGGGTGAACTTCCCGGCCGGGGCGCTCTATGCATCGCCGCAGAGCGCCGACGGGACCTTCGTCGCCAACGCGTCACTCGGCGAGTACTTCGGAGCGCGCGAAGGGCTGCTGCTGCAGAAGCCCGTCTCCTTCAAGCTCGACGCGGGGCGCGTCGTCAGCGTGGAAGCGCCCGACGCGCCGGCTCTCGAAGCGGAGATCCGGCAGATGTTGGCGTTCGGCGCCAACTCCGAGCGCGTGGGGCTCGTCGCGATCGGCGTGAACGAGGGGATAGATGCAGCGACCGGCGAAGCTGCCGTCGATCAGAATCTGCCGGGCCTTCACCTATTTCTCGGCGACCCGGCGGGGCGCGCGACCGGCGTGCGTTGGAGCGCGCGCACCTCGTTCGCCGCATGTCAGGCTGGGAGCAGCCTGACCGTGGACGGCATGCTCACGATCGATCACGGTCGTCTCGCATTCTCCTGAATCGCCTCAGCGCTTGAGCACCGCGACGATGCGGGATTTCACTTCCGGTGACGTCCACACCGGCACGGACTCGTTGAACCATGCCTCCTCAGCGGAGTCCGACGCGAGATCCGCATCGATCGATCCGCGCAGCGTGCGCTTCGTCGCGGCGTACGCGTCGCGCGGATGCGCCGCGAACGCATCGAGCCGCGCGCGAGCCGCGCTTCTTGCGTCATCGGCAAGCTCGTCGACCAGCCCGAGAGCGTGTGCCTGCGTCGGAGCGAAGAGGTCGGCACCGAGGAGGACCCGCTCGTGAGACGTGCGCGGCAACCGCTCTCGAACGATCCGGAGTACGCGCGGAGGGAAACGGACGCCGAGAGCAACCTCGTTCAATCCGATTCTGACCCGATCATCGCGCGTCGCTACGCGATGATCGCAGGCCGAGGCGAGCACGCTCCCGCCAGCGATCGCGTGCCCTTCGATGCAGGCGACGATTGGACCGGGATACAGATAGAAGGCGGCCATGCATCGCTCGAGCAGCCGTAGGTAGGATGCCATTCCGCGCGCATCGAGCTGCGCGAGCTCCTTCAGATTCAGCCCCGCGGAGAACGCTTCTCGTGTTCCCGCGAGGAGAACGGCATCTCCTGCCGCGGCCTCCAGTCGCTCGACCAGCCACGCCAGCATCTCGCTGCCGAGAGCGTTCTTGTGCGGGGCGCGCATGGTGATCTCGACCATGCGCGAACTGTAGCGCGAAGGAGGCTCGCCGGCGCCATGGGAGCGTCGGCGTGGAGCGCACCGCCTAGCGACCGAACAGGGCGCCGAACCGCGCCAGCAGGATCGCGTTCACCTTGCGCTCGACGATGTGCTCGATCTCGGACACGAGGTCGCCGCTGGAGCGCGCCGCACCTGTGCCTGCGGTCGCAAGCGTCTTGGCGGGACGGCCCGGACCTCGTGTCGCTCCACTCCCCTTGCGCGCCTTCGACTTGCTCCGAATCGAATAGACGTACATTTCGGTGAGCGTGATCCCCGCGGCCTTCGCCTTTGCAACGACGTCCTTCGCAGGCATCGTCTGCGGCAGATTCTTGACGAACGCGGTCTTGTTCACGGGCTTGGTGTTCTTCTTCGCCTTCATGCGCGACAGAATACTCAAGTCGCGCTGTCCGTCGCGCGAAACATGGACATCAGGTTGTCCTTCTCCAGTGACACCCCAACCTCCGTGCGGCGACCTGGCATCCGCGAAATTACGGGAGTGGCTGCCCAGCTCCGCGCGGTTCAGCTGCCTATCTGCGGATGAAGCAGCGCCTTCTCAACCTTGACCTTCGCCGGGCGCAGGTGACCGAAGAGGTAGACACCGCTCATGACCGTGGCCCAGGGTCGGAAGTGCTGGAACGTGGTGAACCACTGCATCGCCTTCGGGCGCGTCACGGCCGGCCTGAGTCCGCACGCCGCCGCGTGCTCCTGCGCATGAACGAACGCCTCGGCGATCTTCTGCTCGATCGCACGAGGCGAGCATCGCTCGCGAGACCGCTTCGCTGCCGCCTGTCCCAGACGCGAGCGGAGCGTCGGGTCGCGGAGAAGCTCGATGACCTTCCTGCCGAACGCGGCGTCCGCCTGCATGAACGACTCGACGTCGTTCGCTCGCGCCCCCGGTGAGAGGAGGACGCCGTTCGAACCGTCGGTGATCTGCGAGCTCACTCCCATGCCGTCGGCGAAGGCCACGGTCGGGGTCCCGCACCACAGGGCCTCGCCCATCACGTTCCCGTACGTCTCGCTGAGCGACGCGTGCACGAAGACATCGGCGTACGCGTAGAAGTCGGGCATGGCCGTGAACGGCACTTCGCCTGGGAAGAAGACCCGGTCTCCGACGCCGGATTCGACGGCGACGCGCCGGTAGTACTCGGTGTCGGGCCCATCACCGAGGACGGTGAGCGTGGAGTCGGGTATCGAGGGGAGAATGTGGTCGGCGAAGATGCGGATCACGCGATCTTGAGACTTCTCCCTCGTGTGGCGACCGGCGCAAAGGAGCCTTGGGCCAGACGTCATCGGGCCGAGGTGCGTGTACGGATCGGCGCCGAGCGGCCTGTCGAAGATCTGCGGCTGAACGGCGCGAGGAATGACGTGGATGGGGACCGTCACGCCGCGCTCTCGCCAGTAGTCCTTGAGCCCCTCGCTCAAGACGACGAGTCCGTCGCTCTCGTTGTAGATGCCCGCGAACAACTTCTCGAAAGGGCGCTTCAGCGTCAGCTCGAGCCCGGTGTGGACCGCGTCGATCTTCGAGAGCTTCTCCGGGAGAAGGACGTCATACGCGGCCGCGAGGTGCGTCGTGTTCACGCACAAGAGCGGGATGCCCTTCATCTTGCGCATCCACACCCCGAATTCGAGGAGGAGCGAGGTCGTCTGCGCGAAGCAGACGTCGAAGTCCCAGCGCGACGGGTCGAAGACCCACTTGGCCAGCGGCATCGGGATGTTCACCCCCGGGTACGTCTTCAGTGGCAAGCTGGGGAGCGCGACGGTCCCCTCGGGGATCTCCTCGGGCTTCGCGTCGGGGTCGTTCGGGCCGAAAAGTGTGACTTGGTGACCACACCGACGCAATTCTTGATACAGGAAGCGAGTCTGGAACGCTGCACCGTTCGCGTAAGGGATGCGGATGAAATCGCTAAGGATGGCGACCTTCAGAGGCCTCCCGTACCGGGTCTCGAGCGCGGCAAAGGGGGGGATACCGGCCAGCGTGGAAGACGCCCCTGCGGGGGTAATTCGTGCGAGCTTCCCCGTTCCTGAGGGCGAATCGTGAAGGTTCTCGACGTTACGGAGTTTTACTCCGATCGGGGAGGCGGTGTTCGAAGCCATCTCTCGCAGAAGTCCCAAGTCTCGTGCCAACTCGGAGTGGACCACGTCGTCGTAGCACCGGGCGCCCGCAATGAGGACATTGCTGTCGCGGTTGCGCCACCAAGTGTGAACGATTTCACGCATACCGGACACGCGCGGCTCGTGCGCCTCGCGGGGCCATCACTTCCGTACGACCCGACCTATCACCTGCTCTGGCGAGTGGACAAGGTTCGCGCGCTCGTGGCTCGCGAGCACCCGGACGTGCTCGGAATCCACTCCCCCTACCTGGCCGCGGTCGCCGCGATGAGCGTTCCGCGCAGCCACTTCGGCGTGCGGATCTTCACCTGGCACTCGGACTTCATCGACACCTACCTTCGCGTGATGCTCGAACGTCACGCGAGCCCGCGATTGACCTCGGGCGCCCTCGAGCCTCTCTGGGCGTTGGTTCGCGGGATCGGGCGCGGCTGCGACGCGACCTTCGTCGCTTCGCGGTGGCAAGCGGAGAAGCTCGCGTCACACGGCGTCGCGCGCGTGACCCAGGTCCCCTTCGGGATCGAACGCCGCACGTTCTCCGCTTCGCGACGCAGCGAGGAGCGAAGGCACGCTCTGCTCGGACGCGGACGTCATGACTGGGCGCTGCTCGTGGGCATGGGGCGCTTTGCGGTCGAGAAGCGCTGGGACGTGGTGCTCCACGCCTTCACGAAGCTGCGGGAGACGACGAACTCAGTGCTCGTGCTCTTCGGCGACGGGCCCGAGCGCGCGAAGATGGAGGAGCTCGTGCAGGGGCGCGACGACGTTCACTTCGCAGGCTTCGAGACCGACCGCACGCGGCTGGCGGAGGCGCTGGCCAGCGCCGATGCGCTGGTCCATGGGTGTCCGTACGAGACGTTCGGTCTGTCGATCGCCGAAGCCATGAGCTGCGGGCTTCCCGCCGTCGTGCCCGACGAAGGGGGCGCAGCCGAGATGGTCGATGAAGCGAACGGCGAGACGTATGCGAGCCTCGACGCGGACGAGTGTGCCCGGTCGATTGCAAGGCTCCTCGCCCGCGACGCGCGCTCTCTCCGCCGGGGCGCGCTCGAAGCGGCCGCGCGAATCCCCGACGTTCGCGAGCAGTTTGCCGCGACCTTCGACGCCTACCGCGAGGTGCTCGCCGTGCGCCAGCGCGAGCATCCGCAACGTGCTACGTGAGGGCCGCTTTGGCCGTGCACCTGTCGCTTCACGACGTGTCGCCCGCATGGGCCGCCGAGATGGACCTCGCTCTGGCGTACTGCGCCGAGGTCGACGCCAAGCCCGCGCTGCTCGTCGTGCCGAATTTTCACGGCGAGTGGCCACTCGAGGAGCACCCCGCGTTCGCTGCCCGCCTGCGCGAGCTACAGGCCGCCGGCCACGAGATCTTCCTCCACGGGTTCTTTCACCGATCGCGCGAGACCGCGGGGAGCGCGCAAGACGGCAGGCCCAGCGGCCTCTCGTGGCAGATCGCGCAACGCGTGATGTCGGCCGGTGAAGCGGAGTTCCGCGACGTATCGAAGGCCGAGGCCGTCGAACGACTCGATCGCGGCGAGCGCGCTCTGGGAGACGCGGGGCTCTCGATCGACGGGTTCGTCGCGCCGGCCTGGGCGATGCCTCCGTGGCTCCTCCCCATGCTCGGCGATCGCGGATACCAGTTCGCCGAAGATCACTTGCACGTCTACGACCCCGCCAACCACCGGACGCGCGCGAGCGTCGTGCTCAACTATGCGAGCCGCACCCGTCTCCGCATGCTCTCCACCGTCGCCTGGTGCCGCACGGCCAAGTACGCGCGCGCCCTGATGCCCGCGCGCATCGCCATTCACCCCGCGGACATGCGCGTTCCGCTCCTTCGCCGCGAGCTCAGGCACCTGCTCGCGTGGGGCGCGGGAGACTACGTGGCGCGCGCGCAAGCCCTCTTCGCGTGATGCGCCGGTTCGCGGGGCGCCGCACGCTCGCCGTGACCGCGCTGCTCGCGGTCGCGTACGTGGTCTTTGCGCTCGTGCACTCGGTCGCCGTGAACACCGACGCCGGCCGGCACGACCAGGGGACGTACCTCTGGTGTGCGCGCGTCCTCCACGAGACGCACTTCGACGCCCCCACGAATCGAAGCCAGATGCCTGCGTACCTGTACGTGCAGGCGCTCCTCTACCCATCGAACGTCAGCGATGCGGATCTCTTCGCGCACGCCAAGAACGTGAGCATCGCGCTCAGCTTTCTTCTGATCGCATCGCTGTGCATCTTCTTCACGCGCACCTTGCCGAAGCTCGAGGCGCGCGTCGCGATGCTCGTGACCGCGTTCACGCTCTTCGTCTTTCGCGCGTCGTACGTGCAAGCCGAGCTTCTCTTCTACACCGTGTCGTTCTTCGGCTTCGTCGCGCTGTGCCGGCTGTGGACGCGTCCCTCGCTCGGCATCGCTCTCGTCGCTGGATTGCTCGAGGCCCTCGCGTTCCTGTGCAAAGGCTCGGTACAGCCGGGACTCGCGCTCTTCGCGGTCCTCTTCCTGGTCCGAGCCGTCTACGACGCGGCGCGTGTTGGCGCGCCCCCTGTCGCGATGCGCGGCCTCGCGGCGCGCGTAGCCGAGATCTCCGTGCTCTGCGTGAGCTTCCTCGCCCCCCTCGCGCCGTACCTCGCCAAGAGCCGGGAGATGTACGGTTCGTACTTCTTCAACGTGAACACGCGCTACGTCATGTGGTGCGACTCGTGGGACGACTTCCTCGCGAACGAGGCGCGGTTGGGCAAGTGGTGGACCTGGGGTCCGCTCCCCGTGGACCAGCTTCCGTCGATGGCGAAGTACCTGCGCGCGCACTCGCTCGGCACGATCGTCGCGCGCGAAGTCCTCGGTGTCCTCGAGGTCTTGGGAAACCTCGTGCTCGGCACGGGCTACCTCGAATTTCTGGAGCTGTACCTGGTCTTTGCCGTGCTTGCGTTCGGGTTCGCGCGCGCGCCTTTGCGTTCACTTCGAGCGCTCGACCCGCGCTCCGCCGTCGCGTTCACCATCCCCTACGCGCTCCTCTACCTCGCCGTCTTCGGCTTCTACGCGCCCATCGCAGCCGGTCCCCGGTTCGTTCTCATGCTCTTCCTGCCGGTGCTCTACACCTTGCTCAGAGCGGGCTCCGAGCGGGCGCCGAGCGTCACCGTCGGATCGCGAACGCTCTCCTGGCACCAGTTCAACGTGGCCGTGCTGGTCCTCGCCGTGCTCCACGTCGTCTTCGTCCTGCCGATGACGATCGGGCGAATCTACGCCGGAGGCTGAGGCTCTTCATCCCGGTCGTGGACGGGCGGGCGCGTCGAGCGCGGGGCGAGATCGGCTTCGGCCCTCCGGTTCCGCTCCGAGCTCCGTGGGGCTTCCTCGCCGGGGCGTCGCATCACGTGGAGGAGCGCGGGCAAGACCAGTAGCGCTCCGGCTAGACACGCGATCTCTCCGCTCATCGCGAGCTTGCCGAACGACTGCAGCGCCTGGTTGTCGGCGAAGAGGAGCGAGCCGTATCCGATGGTCGTCGTGTAGCTGCACAGGGCGACGGCGCCGCCGGTTCTCTTCACGGCCGCGCTCACGTCTCCGTGCAAAATGCGCGATCGGTCGAAGACGTTGAACGGGTACTCGCTCCCGATGCCGAAGGTGATGGGGAGCGCGATGAAGTTGAGGAAGTTGAGCTTCATCGGGCCCCACGCAGCGCCGCCGATGGTCCACAGAACGCCCATCACGAGCACGGAGATGACGGCGATGAACCCTCGGAGGCTCCCCGTGGCGATGGCTACGACGACGACGACACCGGCAAACGACGCGAAGGTCGCCAGCGGGCCATCGCGCTCCATCGAGCGGATCATCTCGGCGAAGATCGTGGAGCGGCTCGCCGTCTGCACGATGGTGCCGTCGGGGAGCTTCACGTTGTCGGTCGACTTGGCGATCCGGAGCAGGTTGCGACCGTCCGACAGCGAGATGTCGTTGCGGTACTTCACGTAGAAGACCGTGCCGACGGTCCCGTTGTTCTCCTCGAACCGACGGCGCAGGAGCGCGGGCACGTCCTTGCCTGCGAGGAGATGCAGCTCCTCCGGTGGGCGCATCTCTTCGACGCGCGCACGCTCACCCGGCTCGAGCGAGGCCATGACCGCGGGGGTCATGCGATCGCGGATGCGAGCCAGCACCTCGAGCTTCTGCTTCTGCTCGTCACCCGTGCCGGGGAGGAGATCGTCGATCGTGGCCACGTCGGCGATGAGCGTCCCCTGCGGATCGGCCGCGTCGTTGGCGATGATCTGCTTCTTGAGAAGGGGGACCTGCTCCGGTGTATCGCCAAGCATTTGCGCGCCGGCGACGTTCATCTTCCCGCCGAAGACGCGGTCCGCCTTGTTCGACCACGCGGCCGCGCCGCGCGTCTGGGAGCCTCGCGACCCCAGGTTGTGGAAGTCGTACTCCCACGGGTCGTGCAGATAGGCGGGGAGCTTCCAGGTCGCAGCGATGGTCACCGCCGTGGCGGCAACGAGGAAGACCCAGGGCGCGCGCGCGGTCGCGATGGCGATCATGCGCGTGATGGGGCCGTGGCTTCCGTCCTTCGCGACCTTCGGCGGCGGGTCCCGCAGCCACGACGGGAGCGCCTCCTGGATTCGCTCGAAGACGACGATGAGCGCCGGGACGCACGGAATCATCGAGACCCAGACGAGGAGCATCCCGACGAAGCCGATCATCCCGAACTGGTTGAAGCCGCGGAAGCGCGTGATGACGAGCGACCCGTAGGCGATGCTCCCTACGAACGCCCCCACGAGCTCCGCGCGGAACGCGTTCCAGACCGCGCCACGACGCGCCTGATCGGGCGCCTGGCCGCGCGCGCGGAACTCGCGGTAACGCGCGAGGAGCACGATCGGATAGTTGATGCCGTTGCCGAGGATGATGGCGCCGAGGAATGCGCCGCTCGTGTTCACGTACCCGTACGTCACCATCGCGAACGAGTACGCGCAGCCGACGCCGATGAACGCGGGGATGGCGATGACCGGCAGCGACCAGGGGGACCGAAAGAAGAAGACGATGCCGCCGAGGATGAGGACGAACGCGAAGCCCGTCGCCCACGCCGCGTCGCTGACGAGCGAGTCCTTCTCTTCGATGGCGTTCGGGATGTCGCCGGCGTAGCCGACCTTCATGTCGGCGTGGATCGAGCTGGGGTCGACCTTCGCGACCATCTGCTTCACGCGCTCGAGCAGGACGTCGCCCCCGCGGTCGCCGGTACCCGTGCCCGGCGACACGATGCGGAGCCCCATCATCGTCCCCTCGGGGGTCGCGAAGTACCCCGTGGGAAAGTCGTCGTGCTTACCGGCGCGTGCTTTCCAGCGCGCGTAGTAGTCGTCCAGGCCCAGCGCCGGCCGCCTCTGCTCGGGCGCCCGGACGGGGCGCGCGACCGGCGGAGGCGGCACGAGGACGCTCGGGCCCCCGGGGGTCGGCGGCGCCGCGTTGGGAGAGGGGACCACCTCGTCGAGATCGGAGACGAGACCGCTCCGGATCGCGATCTGGTGATCGAGCGTCTCGTCGGCGTGCTGGAGGTCGTCGAGATCGGCGTAGAGCCACTTGTTCGTCTCGAAGAACTGGCGCACCTCCTTGGTGCCGGTCTCGACGTACGAGATGAGATCGGGGCCACACTTCTGGTGGCAGGCGGCGTCTCCCGCGGCGCACGCCGTCTTGCACTGTCGATGCTCGGCGATCATCGCCTGGAGCGGCGTCGTCAACGCATCGATGAAGCGTTCGTTCGCTTGCCGGTCGGGCGACTCGACGACCACGATGAGCGAAGCGTTCCCACCCGTACGGCCGAGCTGGTGCTCGAAGGCCTTGAAGCCGGGGCTGTCACGCGGGAGGAGCTCGAGGAAATCGGAGCGGAGCTCGAGGCCCGACGCGTACGTCCACGTCCCCACGATCGTGAGGATGGCCACGGCAACCACGACGAACGCTCTACGCGCGCTGAAGTCGACGATCGCTTCTACGAGCTTCCTCATGGACTCCGGACGGACGTCGGATCGGCTCCACGCGGCGCCGTCTCCTGAAACAGCCAGAACCCCCCACGTCGGTCGACGAGCGTCAGTGACGGGGGGACGGGCAAAGGTAGTTGGTCGGTGCTGGGGCGCGTGCGGACGAGCACGTAGTCCCAATCTTCGAGTCGATAGTCCGACCAAGCCGTGAAGTGAAGATCGCTCGACGAGTATTCGGGAGGAAGCCGGAGCGCCGGGTTCTCGGGGCGCGGGTAGAGCGCGGTCCCCTGGTGGAACCACACGTCGCTCACCACGGCCGGGTGCAGGGTGAGCAGCAGCTTGTCGTAGTGGACGAACGGGTGCCCCGTGAAGAAATCGCTGTTGGGGTCGATGGGGAGATTGAGCACGCGCGACCGCGGGGGAATCTGGGCAAGCACCTCGCGCCAGCCGCGGGCCTCGTCCTGGAAACGGTGGGACGCCACATAGTTCACCAGCAACACGGCGACCGCGAACGTGGGCGCGACGTATGCGTAGGCGAACCGCAGCGAGGGGCCCAGCGAACGAATCCGCACCGCCATCAGCCCGAGCAGCAGGACGAGCGGGACGAGCCTCCCATCGACGAAGCCGAACCAGCCGACGGCGTGCGGGAGCGCCAGGAAGAGCACGATGACGGCCGCCATGCAGGCGAGGAGGGCGCGAACGTGGCGCGGCCCCGCGTCGCTCTTCGTCTCGTTCTTCGTCTCGGTGCCGAGATTCCGCGCGGTCGCGACGAGACCCGCGATCAGCAGGATCCAGGTGGCGACGCCAACGGCGGCGTCGATCCCGCTCCGGGTCATCAATGTCGGAGTGAGAAGGAGCGAGAGCTTGTCGAGCACGCTCTCGAAGAGCGGAGCCATCTTCCCTTCCGATACGGCGACCGCCCCGCTCGGCGCAAGCGACGCGCGCTCGTCCCAGGCGACCCATGCGGCGAGCGCGATCGCCGGCACGAGGGCGCGCAGCCGGACGAGCCGACGCGCGCGCTCACCGGCGGCGAGACAGGCGACCCCTGCAAGCACCAGGAAGAGAACGAACGCGTGGCCGTGCGCCACGAAGAGCAGCGGCGTGGCGAGCGCAGCGGCGATCTCGAGCGCGCGCGCGCGCGGGGAGCCGTCGTCGACGGCGACGAGCAGCTCGAGCCAAAGGGTCAGCGTGACGAGCAAGCAGGCCTCGCCAAGCAGGTAGCTGGCGAAGCCGAAGACGGTCATGAGGCCGAACGAAAGGATGAGCCCGACGTACCCGAAGCCAGCGCTCGCCTCGCCGTGCAGGCGGCGACGCGCGAGGAGCAGGGCGAGCGGCGTCGCGATCACCGGGAGCGTCGCCAGCGCGCGCACGGCGCCCACCGGGCCCATCACGCGGTCGAACATCTCTCCCAGCCAGCGGAACAGCGAGTACGGGCCCAGGTGCGGCGCGTAGACGAAATAGTGCTGCTCGAAGGGCGAGGTGTCGAAGCGGTGGCGCATCGCGATGAGGCCCGCGTGGGCGGGCAGATCCATGAACGGGAGCGCGTCGAAGACCCAGAAGAGGAGAGCCCCCGCGGTCATCGCCGCGGCGAGACCGAACCACTGCACTGCGCCGCCAATCGAGCTCACGCCCGGTGAAGACGTCAGCCGCGACGCGTCGAGCGCGCGGGCGGCACTGTGTGCGGGTGAAGCTTCGGTCGTCATCGCGGAGGATCCGCCGGGGACAGGCGGGTCCAAAAGCGGTCCCACGCGCGCCGAGCGGACCATATATCAGCGCGTCGTGCGCTTTCAAGGAACGGCCCGCGTGTCTTTTTCGCGAAAGATCCGCGGCCGCGAGCGCATAGATTCCTCTCGATGAGCGCGCGCGTCCTCCACGTCGTCGTCGCCGGGGACATCGGCGGCGCCGAGCGGCTCCTGGTGGACCTCGCGTCGCGCCCTTCGCAGAGCGGCGTCGAGCACTCGGTCGCGCTGATGACGCCGAACCCGAAGCTGCGCGAATACCTCACGAAGAGCGGGCTCCGCGTCATCGACCGCGGCCCCGTGCGCGAGAACCCCATCGCGTACCTGTGGCGTTCGCTCGGCCCGCGCGACACGGCCTGGCTCGCCGAGGTCATCGCGCGCGAAGGGGCACGCATCGCGCACCTGCACACGTTCCAGTCGCACGTCGTCGGCACGCGCGCAGCGCGTCACGCGGGCGCCAAGATTCTCCGCACCGAGCACCACATCCAGTATTTCGTCGACCCATCGACGTCCGCGTTCACCCGCTGGTCGCTCGCCCGCGCTGACGCCGTCGTCGCCATCAGCGACTACGTCGCCGCGTTCGTCGCGCGGACGGCGCCCGGCGTCCGCCCGAAGCTGCGGACCGTGCGAAACGGGGTCGACGCCGACTACTTCACGCCGCGCCCCTGGCCCGCAGACGCGCCGTTCACGTTCGTCGTGGTCTGCCGGCTCGAGCCGTGGAAGCACGTCGAGCTCGCCATCGAGGCGATGAAGGCGCTACCGGACGCGCGGCTGCTCATCGCGGGCGACGGCTCGGCCCGCGAAGGTCTGGAGGCGCGAGCGCGCCCGCTCGGGTCGCGCGTCCATTTCCTCGGCTACTGCGCCGATCCGCGCGACGCTCTCGCGCGCGGACACGCGGCCGTGAGCAGCTCGCGGGACGAGCCGCTCGGGCTCTCGGTGCTCGAGGCGCAGGCCATGGGGCGTCCCGTGATCGCGTTCGCCGGCGGGGGGATTCCGGAGGTCGTGCGCGACGGCGAGACCGGCTGGCTGGTCCACGAGCAGCGCGTCGAGGCGCTGGCTTCGCGCATGCGCGAAGCGGCTTCCGATGTCGGCCGCGCGAAGATCATGGGGGCGGCGGCCCGTCGCTTCGTCGATGCCGAGCACCGCATCGAACGGATGTGCGAAGGGTACGGAGCCGCGTATTCGTCGCTTCTTTGACCCGGCCCCCTCCGCCATCCGGGTTCGGCTTTTCGCGTTTCTTTTCCCTTCTCTTCGGTCCCGGCCGTCGCTAAGGCCTGTGCCAACTTCGAATGACCCGAGCTTCCGCGCCTGCCTCGTCCACGTCATCGGAAGGTGACGCACGCGACGAGCGACCGCTGCGCGTGCTCTTCCTCAACGACACGTCGCGCAACGGCGGACCAGGGCGGACGCTCTTCACGCTCCTGAAGTTCCTCGATCCGGCGCAGGTGCATCGGACGGTCCTCTTGCCGCGCGAGGGGGTCGTGGCCGACCTGCTGCGCGAGGGGAACGCCGTCGAGGAGCTCCTCTTCGAGCCGAATTTCGTAGAGAACGCAGTCGAGCCGTGGGACCGACCCATCGTGCGCGAGGACTTCGACGCGTCGCTCCGGACCAGGGGAATCCGCGCGGCCGGCAACGTCGCGCGCGGCGCCGCGGCGGTCGCGCGGATGGCGCTCACGGTGAAGCGTGGGAGCTACGACCTCGTGTTCTGCAACGGCACCAGCGCCAACTTCGCCGGCGCGACGATCGCCGCGCTGACGGGCGTGCCCGTCATGTGGCACGTCTTCTACACCTCACTCGCAGCGCCGATCGCGCCGCTTCACGCGCGCCTGGCTGCCAGCAAGGGTGTCAAGTCGATCGTCTGCGTGAGCGAGCCCACGACGCGCCTCTTCCCGCACGTCAAAGGAAAGGTGCGGGTCGTCCACGACGCGATCGACATCGACGCCTTCGACGCCGGCAACCTGTCGCCCATGCTCCGGCGCGAGTTCGGGTTCCCGGAGGACGCGGTCGTCTTCGGGAGCCAGGGGCGGATTCTCCCGCGGAAGGGGTACATGGAGATGGTTCGGGCGGCGCGGATCGCCGTGGACGCCATGACCCCCGACGAGCGGAGGCGAGCCCGCTTCTTCGTCCTCGGCGACACGCCCGAGGACATGCGACCGAACCACCTCGAGGAGTGCCGGGCGCTCGTGGGCGAGCTCGGCCTGGCCGGGACGTTCTTCTTCCCCGGGTACAAGTCGGACGTGCGCCCGTACGTGGGAGACTTCGACGTGGCGGTCATCCCCAGCGTGTACGAGGACCCCCTCCCCCGCGCCGTCCTCGAGGCGATGGCGCTTCGCAAGCCGGTCGTCGCGTTCGACGTGGGGGGCATCGGCGAGATGGTGAAGGACGGCGTCACCGGGGCGCTGGTGCGAGGAAATCCGCCCGACATCGAGGGGCTCGCGGCCGCGATGCTCCGGTACCTGCGCAACCCGGCGCTACGCGCGAAGCACGGCGCAGAGGCGCGCTTGCACATCGAGCGCGACTTCGAGGCGAAGCGCCACGCTCGCGTCCTCTTGCGCGAGATGCAGCGGGTCGCGCGCCTCGGTCGTTGAGCCATGAGCCGCGCGGGACAGCGCTCGATCACGCGCACGGCGCTGCTGCTGCTGCCGGTGCAGATCGTGTTCCGCGCAGGAGAGGCCATGCTGCCGCTTCTCCTGGCGGCGTGGTTCGGCCGCACGCCGGAGACCGACGCCTACTACCTCGCGTGGGCCTTCTTCACGTTCGCCGGTGCGCTGGTCGCGTCCGCCTACCAGGACTCGGCGCTCATCCCGGTGCTCGCCGAGGTACACGCCCGTGACGAGCGCGAGTACGTGCTCTGCCTCCGCTCGCTCCTCGGGTACACGCTCGCCTACGCCGCCGCGCTCGGCACAGTCATGGGCGCCATCGCGCTCGTCGGCTTCCGCCTCCGCTACGACCACGACCTCTTCGCCACGGCGGCGGCGCTCGTCCCGCCCTTCGCGCTCTACCTCGTCGCGCTCGCGGTGCGGGCGCTCTTCGTCGGCGTCCTGAACCAGCGCGGGTATTACGTCGTCCATCCGGTCGCCAGCGGCGTGGGCATCGTCGTCGCCATCGCCACGATCGCCGCGTTTCGCGCCCGTCTCGGCGTGTGCATCCTGCCGATCGCGTGGCTGCTGCAAGAGATCGTCACCGGCGCCATCGCCGCGCGCGCTGCGGTCGCGCTGGTCGGAGCCCGCCTGACCCCCATCCTCGCGCGCCCCGAGCCGGTGCGGCGGTTCCTGCGCCTCGTGGCGTCCGAGGTCGTCGGCTCGGCGATCACGCGGATCAATCCGGTGGTCGATCAGCTGATGGCCGGCCTGTCGCGGCTGGTCGGCGGAGGGACCCTGCTCCGGTACGCCTTCGACGTCGCCTCCCTGCCGACCTCCGCGGCGCAGGCGACCGTCTTCCCCGTACTCCTTTCGCACCTGTCGCAGGACGCTGCGGACAAGCGCTGGGAGGCCTTCGAACGTACGGTCCGCCTGGCTCTCCTCGGCGTCTGCGGCCTGCTGGCCGTCATGAGCGCGCTCCTCTTCGTCTTCCGCGGACCGATTCTCCGCCTGGTTTTCCTGCACGGCGCGATGGACGCGACGGGCATCGACGCGATGGCTGAGCTGCTCCCCTACGCGCTCGCGGGGGTCGTCCCCTTCGGCGCGCTGCTCGTTCTGGCCCGGGCGCACGTGGCGCTCCAGAACAGCCGGATCATGATCTCGATGGGGATCCTGAACGCCGCGCTGAACGCCGTGTTCGACGTCGTGTTCTTCCAATTCCTGGGGCTTCGCGGGATCGCGCTCTCGACGAGCGTGATGCAGCTGGCGATCGCCCTGGTGTTCTGGGCACGACTGCGGACGAGACTGAGGGAATGCCGAGAGTCGGTGGCGTGAGTCGAGAACGCCAGGACCGGGACGGTGATCGCGCGGACAAGAGCGTTGCTCCAGCGATCGTGATGCTGGAAACGGAGGATTGTGGGCCCGCCGGACGAGGCTCTCCGTGGACGATGCGGTCTCCTCCCGGAAAGAGACGATCGCCTCCGAGGAAGAGACCCTCGCCTCCCAGGAAGAGACCCTCGCCTCCGAGGAAGAGCCCCTCGCCTCCGAGGAAGAGACGGTCTCGTCCCGATACGATAGGTCGAGAGCCTCTGATCCTCTCCGGGCCACGCCCGATGTCGCGCTATACCGCCGAGCGATGTCCCGCCCCTGCGGACGCCACCTCGCCGCGCTTGCCGACACCATCGTTGCCTGCCGCGCGTGCCCCCGCCTGGTCGCCTGGCGCGAGCGTGTTGCGAGCGAGAAAGTCCGCCGGTTTCGCGAGCACGACTACTGGGGTCGTCCCGTGCCGGGCTTCGGCGATCCGCACGCCAGGCTCATCATCCTGGGGCTCGCGCCGGGCGCACACGGCGCCAATCGCACCGGGCGCGTCTTCACCGGTGACCGCTCCGGCGACTTCCTCTACGCAGCCTTGCACCGAGCGGGGTTCGCCAACCAGGGCGCCAGCAGCGCGCGCGACGACGGCCTCGTCCTCCGCGACGCCTTCATCACACTGGCCGTCCGCTGCGCCCCCCCGGACAACGCTCCGCAGCCGGCAGAGATTCGCCGGTGCGCCCCGTTCCTCGACGCGGAGCTGGATGCGCTCCCCTCCTCGCGCGTGATCCTCGCGCTCGGCGCCATCGCCTGGAACGCCGCGATCGACCGAATGGTTCGTAGGGGAGCCGTCGCCCCCCGCCCGCGCCCTCGCTTCGCCCACGGCGCCGAGCTCGTGGTCCCTGGCGCCCCTCCCCTCCTCGGCAGCTACCACGTGAGCCAGCAGAACACCCAGACCGGCAGGCTCACCCCGGCGATGTTCGACGCCGTCCTACGACGCGCAAAGACCTTCGCATCTGCGTGACGACATCAGAGATTGCTAGGCAACCATTCGTAACAACTACGAATGATCGCATTTTTTCGCAAACCACAAAGTTCCACCAAAGCCCACCAAAGTGGCAGCCTCGTGTCGATTCCTGGTTCCCAAGACCATCCACCCCCCGGTACGAATGGGTACTCGCGTAGAAACGTTCGCAGTGGCTCCAAGGCACACGGAACGGGCTTGCGGGATCGCGGTCACCCTGGGGGGCCCGCGAAGGACGTACCTGGAGGTGAAGTGTTGGCCTTTTCCCCGTCGCAGCCAGGAGTCGCAAATACCGCCCACGAAACGTGGATTCGCCGTCATGCACGGGCGTTCCGCTGGATCGCTCCGGTAACTCTACTGGCCTGGGGAGCCGTGGGCCTCGGCGGGTGCGCCAAGGGGACGAGCGCGACGTCGGCCGACGTGAGCCCGTCCACGACCCTCGCGCGCTACCCTGTCGGGCAGGCGCACTCGACGCGTGAGCGAAGCGCCCGCGTGGCGCGCACCCTGTCGGATCTCAGCGATGGCCGCCGCCTGTTCGCCATGAACGACTCGCGCGGGCCGGCGCTGGCGCCGTTCGAGGACCTGCTGAGCGACAAGGACCGCCCCCTCGAGCCGAACGGGCTCTGCCCGCCGGACATGGCGTCCGTGGACGACCACTATTGCGTCGATAAGTACGAGGCCTCGCTCGTCGAGGTCCTGGAAAACGGCGATGAGCGCGGGTGGTCCCCGTACACCTCGGTCGAAGGGCACACCGTCCGCGCCGTGAGCGAGCCGGGCGTCGTTCCGCAGGGATACGTGAGCGAGGTCCAGGCGCAGGAAGCGTGCTCCCTCTCGGGCAAGCGCCTCTGCCGCCCGCAAGAGTGGCGGAAGGCCTGCATGGGTCCTCAGCACGCGACGTACGGCTACGGTCAGGCCAACGAGCCCGGCCGCTGCAACGATTCGGGTCGAAGCCCGGTCGTCGCGCTGTACGCCTCGTCGAGCGACCTCGGCGACCGCGCGCAGTGGAACTGGGATCACATGAATGATCCCGCGTTGAACCAGCTCGATGGTACCGTCGCGAAGACCGGGTCGCACGACCAGTGCACCAACGGCTACGGCGTCTACGACATGGTCGGGAACATGCACGAGTGGGTCGCCGATCCGAACGGGACGTTCCAGGGTGGCTACTACCAGGACACGCACCTGAACGGCGACGGTTGCAACTACAAGACGACCGCCCACGAAGCCGCCTACCACGACTACTCGACCGGCTTCCGTTGCTGCGCCGACGTCGCTCCGTGAGAGCGCGAGCGCCGAACTAGCGAGCGCGTCCCAGAGCCGCGGCAGACCGATCCCAGGAGGGGCGAGGATGCGTACGGCGTGTACGTTGACGAGCCCCGACGCTGGCAGCGCGATGGGATGGCGTGGCCATGGGATGCGCGCGGCGAAGTTGGCCGGCGAGTGTCCGCGTCCGCGACAATGGTCGTCCGATGATTTCACGCGTGCGTCGTGGTTCGTGGGCACTCGGTCTCCTGGGTTCCAGCGTCCTCGCGGCGTCGGTCGCGGAGGCGCACGGGGCCGTCCCCGTCGACGAGGCCGCCACGACGGACGCCGAGCACAGTTCGCGTGACGTCGCCGCCTGGCTGCGTGCGCATGCGCCCGAGGGGGTGGAGCTCGCCACGCGGGACGGCCAGGTGTCGGCCACCTACGAGACCCGCGCCAAGGACACGATCGCGTCGGTGGCCCACGAGCTCCTCCCGCTCAGCGAGACGTACCTCCAGAGCGACTTCACGGACGAGCTGATGAAGGCCAACCCCGCGCTGCACGCGGGAATCAAGGAGGGGATGCGCCTGGTGATCCCGAGCCTCCTACGAGAGGTGCCGCACCAGGGGCGCATCGGCTCCCCGAAGGACGGCGCCGTCCGCGGGCTGTACATGCGTGGGATGACGGCCACGGGGCACGGCTACCTGAAGATCCTCGACAAGATGGCGCTGCGCGGGATGAACGCCATCGTCCTCGATTCGAAGGACACCGACGGCCTGCTCACCTACAAATCGAAGGTGCCGCTCGCCGTCGAGAGCGGCGCGACCGACGAGGCGCCGATCGGTGACCTCGCACGAACCATCCGCTTCGCACACGCCCGAGGCATTCGCGTCGTGATGCGCGTGTCGTGCTTCCACGACGAGTGGATGCAGCACCACAAGGGCAAGGAGATGAGCATCCGCGGAAAGTGGGGCGGCGTGTACCCCATCGGGTGGCTCGATCCGGCGAACGAGATGGCGCATGGCTACCTCCGCGACCTCGCGAAGGAAGCGATCGACGCGGGCGCAGACGAAGTCGAGCTCGACTACGTGCGGTACCCGGTCATCGGTATCAAGAACGCCGACTTCCACCTCGACAAGCTCGGGAAGACCAAGCCCGAGGTCATCCGCGACTTCGTGCGCGAGATGCACGCCGTGACGAGAGCGCGGGGGATCCCGCTGTCGCTCGACATCTTCGGCGTGGTCGCGCAGGGGAAGCGCATCGACATCGACGGGCTCGGCCAGGACATCGCGCTCCTCGGCCCCGAGTGCGAGGCGCTCTCACCGATGCTGTACCCGTCGCACTACGCCAAAGGCTTCCTCGGCTTCGATATCCCTGGGAACCACCCGGAGCTGGTGGGCGTGGGGACCAAGGGGACGATCGCGCAGCTCCAGCTCGGCAAGGACGCGCACGTGACGCCCACGACGCTCGTGCGCCCATGGGTGCAGGCCGTGAACTACGAGTCCCCCGACTACGGGCCGCGCTACCTCGGGCAGGAACTGAAGAGCGCGGACGACAACGGCGGCACGGGGTGGCTCATGTGGAACCCCTCGCAGGACTACTCGAGCGCATGGGCCGCCGTGCCGCCGCGCCCGGCGAAGCACGAGGTCGCGACGCGCGCGAAGTGATGACCGAGCGAACGCGCGCCGGTCTCAGTCGAACGGGTTCTTGATGACGATCGTCTCGTCGCGACGGTAGCCGACGCTCACGAGGATGATCGGCACGCGGCTCTCGTCCTCGATGAACTTCACGTAGTCGCGCGCGGTCTGCGGGAGATCCCCGAGCGTGCGTGCCTTGGCGAGCTCCGCGTTCCACCCCTTGAACGCGCGGTAGACCGGCTTCGCTTCGGCGAGGTCGTCGAACGGGAACTCCGTCGTGCGGCCGTGCGGCGTGTCGTAGGCGACGCATACGTTCACTTCGTCGTGCCCGGTGAGCACGTCGAGCTTCGTGAGCGCGATGCCGTCGAGCCCGTTGACGCGCGCGGCATATTTCAGCGCAGGCAGGTCGAGCCAGCCGGTGCGACGCGGGCGTCCGGTCACCGAGCCGAACTCGTCGCCCGTCTTCCGGATTCGTTCCCCGACGGCGTCGTCGAGCTCCGTCGGGAACGGGCCGCCGCCGACGCGTGTGCAGTACGCCTTGCACAGCCCGATGACCGCGTCGATCCGCGTCGGTCCCACGCCGGTCCCCGTGCAGGCCCCACCCGACGTGGCCGAGGACGAGGTCACGAACGGGTACGTGCCGTGATCGACGTCGAGCAGCGTCCCCTGCGCCCCCTCGAAGAGAACCTTCTTCTTCGCGTCGACCGCGTTGGCGACGAGCAGCGACGCATCGACGAGCATCGGCGCGATGCGCGCGGCGAGTGGCCGGACGCGCTCCATCACCTCGTCGACGCTCGGCGCCTTTCCGCCGAGCGCCTCGATGGTCGGACGCCACCCTTCGATGGCCGTCGTGACGAGCCGCTCCATGCGCGCGAGGTCGCGGAACGCCCCCATGACGACGCCGCGCCGCGCGACCTTGTCCTCGTAGCAGGGGCCCACACCCCGCTTCGTCGTACCGATGGCCCCCTTCCCTTGCTCCCGAAGCCCGTCGACGAGCACGTGGTACGGCAGGATCGCGTGCGCGCGGTCGCTCACCTTGAGGAGGCGCACGTGCAGATGGCCGCGCCGCTCCACCTCGTCGAGCTCGTTCACGAGGCTGTGTGGGTCGATCACCATCCCCTGCCCGAGAACGCAGGTGACGTCGGGACGGAGGATCCCGCTCGGGATCAGGCGAACGACGAGCTTGTCGTTCCCCACCACGAGCGTGTGACCCGCGTTGGGGCCGCCGCCGTAACGCACGACCATGTCAGCGTGCTCGGTGAAGATATCGACGATCTTCCCCTTGCCCTCGTCACCCCACTGCGCTCCGACGATCACGACGGCAGTCATTCGGTCCTCTTTCCTTCCACGAAGCGCACAGCGTCCGCGCTCTCCACGCCGGTCTCCACGTCGAACAGCAACGCGCCGTCGATGACGTGAGAAAAGCCCCACGCGCGCGCCCACGCGAGCGCAGTCGCTCGGTCGCGAGCGCAGACGGCCGGGACGTTCCGTGCACGCAAGCGCTGGACGTGCGCCTCCGCTTCGGTCCCCACGACGACGACGCGGAGTTGGCCCTCCTCGGTCACGCCGGCCGATCGAAGCGCCCACGCGAGGCTGTCGAGATCGAACGCGAAACCCATGGCCGGCATCGGGGCGCCGAAGCGCGCCAGGAGCTCGTCGTAACGCCCCCCGGCACCGATCGCCTCGCCAGGACCGGGCGCGTAGAGGTGGAAGATGGTCCCGGTGTAGTAGGCGAAGCCACGGACATCGCCGAGATCGGCGCGGAGGTGATCGCCGAGGCCACGCTCGACGGCGGCGTCGAAAAGCTCGAGCAGTCGGGCCGCGGGGGCTGCCGCGGGCGTCGAGGCCAGCAACCGCCACCCTTCCACCGCCGCCTCACGGCCGCCGTGCAATCGAACCAGCTCGCAGAGCGTCGATGCGAACGGAACGCGCGCGTCCAGGGCGCGCTGGCGAAGCACCCCCTCGTCCTTCTGCGCGAGCGCCTCGCTCAAATCGCGCGCCACGCTCTCGTCGAGGCCCTCGAGCAGCGCCCGGACGATCCCCGCGTTCCCAAGATCGATGGCAAACGACCGAAGCCCGGTCGCCACGAGAGCATCGGCCGCAAGAGAGAGGAGCTCGATGTCCCCCTCGGTCCGGCCAATCCCCGCCAGCTCGACACCGACCTGCGGGATCTGGCGGTGCTTGCGCGCGCGACCGCTGCGACGCCGCAGGACGGTCCCTTCGTACGCGAGGCGAAACGGCGGGGGGCGATCCTGCAGTCGCGTGGCAATCATGCGCGCGATCTGGGGCGTCACGTCCGGACCGAGCGCGGCGACCTCTCCCGACTCGGGCTCGACGAAACGGAGCACCTCGGCCGGATCGAGCGTCCCCAGGCCGCGCTCGAGGACGTCGGCGAACTCGAATGCGGGAGGCGTCACCAGCGCGTAACCCGCCAAAGCGAATCGATCGAGCACGCATCGCGCGAGCGCGCGACGACCGCGCGCCTCTTCGGGAAGAAGATCGCGCATCCCGCCGGGGAGCGGGTGCTCGAGAGAGCGCGGGGGGACTTCGACGGGCACGGGGCACGCGAGTCTCACACGAACGGGCGTGCGGTCAAATCCGGGATGGGCGGCGGTCTGCTTCTTGCGGAACGTTGTCGTCGGGACGGGCATCTGTCGGTGTTCCAACAGGGACCGCCCCCTCGCGAACCGGCCGTTTTCTCCGTTGGCCGCAGCATCTGCGCGTGGGCACGGTGCTCGCAAGGGCGTGGAGTGCCCGAACGCAGTCGCGGATTCGCGACGCCGGGCCCACCAGGAGCTCGACCATGGCCTTCTCGATCGCTAGCGACTTTCTCGAGCGCGTCCAGTCCGGCGAGAGCGTCGCCTTGAACGCCTTCGTCACTGAGCTCCGCCCGCACATCGAGCGCCAGCTCCTCCGCTACCCCGTCACCGAGGAAGATCGGCGTGATCTCCTCCAGGCGACGCTCATGCAGATCGTCCGTCGCATCGGCTCCTTCCGGGGAGATTCGAGCTTCTCGACCTGGCTCTTCCGCGTGACGGCGAACGAAGCGCTCATGATGATGCGCTCGCAGCGCCGCCATCGCGCGCGCCTGGTCGAGGGGCTGGAGCTCGAGGATCTCTCCGCGCTGCCGGCGGCCAACGACTCGGCCACCGACCGCGGCGACGTGACCGTGATGAACCGCGAGCGCGACGCGCAGGTGCGAACCGCGCTCGAGGAGCTCCCCGAAGATTACCGGGACGTGGTCGTCGCGCACTACCACATGGACCTCGGGCTCCAGGAGATCGCCGACAAGTTCGATCTCACGGAGAGCGCCGTTCGTTCGCGCCTCCACCGGGCGCGCTCGCGCCTCCGCTCGCTGCTCGAGGCGACCCCCCTCGCGGCCGAGGCCCTCGAAGAGGCCCAGAACTCCGTCCCGCCGTCGGCGCGCGCGAATCGGCGCAGGTCGGCTGAGCAGCACGCCGCGTAGCGGTTGCGCTAACGTCAGAGGCGATGCCTGCGGGCGCTGTCTCCGACGAAATCGCCCGTACAATCACGTCCGGGCTCCGCAACGAGGAGCTGGAAGAGCGCCGGCGCGCGATGCGCGCCGTGTTCTCCGTGGGGGTCTTCGCCTGGCCGATGTTCGGCATCGCCGACCTGATGGCCGCGCACGCGCATGAGCCGTCGCGCGCGAGCCTGGCGTGGACGCTCGGCTGGCGTGCCGTAGGCGAGATCTTCGGGTTGCTCGCGCTGGCCGCGGTCGCCCGGCAACCGAAGCTGTCGGCGCGCGCGCTGATCGCGATCGACCTTCTGCTCTTCGCCTTCGCCAGTGCCATCATCGCGCTCATCGCCCTGCCGAGCGGCGCGCTCATCACGCGGTCGACGCAGGGTGTGATGCTCCTCGCGACGGTGCGCGCCACGTACGTCCCCTCACGCTGGACGCGCGCGCTCTTCACGTCCATCCCCACCATCGTCGCCTTCCCCGCCACGATGGCGCTGGCCGCAATCTGGGACCCGCTCGTACGCGCCCAGTGGACCGACCGCGCTGCGCTCGACGTATTCGTCTACGACTACATGTTCGTCGTCGCAGGCACCGTGATGGCCGCGGTCGGCAGCCACATCCTCTATACGGCGCGCAGGCAGGTGTGGGAGGCGCGCAAGCTCGGACACTACCGACTCAAGGCGCGCATCGGCGGCGGCGGCATGGGGGACGTCTGGCTCGCGCGACACGATCCCCTCGACCGCCCCGTCGCTCTCAAGGTCCTTCGCGAGCGCGCTGCGCGTGACGAGGGGGCCGTGCGTCGTTTCGTGCGCGAGGCACGCGCGGTGAGCCGGCTGCGCCACCCCAACACGATCCGCATCTTCGACTTCGGCGCGAGCGACGACGGCGTCTTCTACATCGCGATGGAGCTCCTCGACGGCCTCGATCTCGAGACGATCGTGACCACCGGCGGGCCACTCACGAACGCGCGCGCCATTCGGTTCGCACGCCAGGTCTGCGGCTCGCTCGCCGAAGCCCACGATCTCGGAATCGTCCATCGCGACGTGAAGCCGGCGAACCTCTTCGTCACGCAGATCGGCGACGAATTCGACTTCGTGAAGGTCCTCGATTTCGGCGTGGCCCACGTGGCGCGCGAGCAGACGATCGCGCCGACCGAACAGTCGGAGCCGGAAGCGGGGGGCGACGGCGCCGTCGTCGGGACGCCGGCGTACCTGTCGCCAGAGATGGTGACCGGCGATCCGGTAGACGCTCGCAGCGACCTCTATTCGCTCGGCGCGGTCCTCTACTTCATGGTGACGGGCTCGCCGCTCTTCCCCGACAAGTCGTTCCGCGACACCCTCCTCGCGCACGCCATGCACGACCCCCTTCCGCCGAGCGCGCGCACCGACGACGTCGCCCCCGATCTCGAGCGAATCATCCTGAAGTGTCTGGCAAAGCAGCCGGCGTATCGCTACCAGACCGCGCGGGAGCTGGAAGCCGAGCTCGCCGCGTGCGCCGACGCGTCCAAGTGGAACAACGACTCCGCTCGCTCGTACTGGACGAGCCTCCGCCCCAGCATCCGTCTGAGGAGCCGCGCCGACACCTGAGTCGGTGCTAGGGTCTCCCGATGACCGTCGAACGAGACGCAGAGCCGTCGCAACGACCATTCGTGTCGTTCGGGTTTTACAAGATCGACCCCTCCTGGCGCCGGCTGGCGCAGCACGAGCGGACGCAACAGAAGGCCGAGTTTGCCGAGGCCTACAACCGCCACGCGAAAGGCGACAAGGTCACCTGCCGCAGTTACTCGACCGTCGGCGTTCGCAGCGATTGCGACCTCCTGCTCTGGAGGACCTCGCACGTGCTCGACGCGATTCAGGACATGACCGGCGAGATCCTCCGCACGCAGATGGGCGGGTGGCTCACGCCGACGACGACCTTGCTGGGCATGCCGAAGACGAGCGCCTGCGACGACGCCGGACCGGCGCCCGCGGAACACGACGCACGGCTCAAGAACGTGCCCGGCCACGCCAGGTACGTCTTCGTCTATCCCTTCGTGAAGACGCGCGAGTGGGACCTCATGACGCATCACGCGCGCCAGGGGATCATGGAGGAGCAGGCGTCCATCGGGTCGAAGTACCCGCGCGTGAAGCTGAGCACGACATACTCGTTCGGAATCGACGACCCGAACTTCGTCGTGATCCTCGAATCGAACTACCCGCAGGACTTCGTCGACCTCGTCGCCGAGCTGCGCGAGGCGGAGTCGAACCGGTTCACCGTGCGCGATACGCCGACGTTCACTTGCATCGCACGCCCCATCAACGAAGCGCTCGATCTGCTCGGCTGAAATGGGGGCGCCCACGTTTGCGCCGAAGGCCGTGGCGTTCGATCTCGACGGGACACTCATCGCTTCGAAAGGGGACATCGCCGCCGCCTGCAACCATGCGCTCGTCGCGGTGGGGCGCGCGCGGCTGGACGAGGAGGTCATCGCACGATTCGTCGGCGACGGCGCTCGCGTGCTCCTGGCGCGCGCGCTCGATCGTGCGCCCGATGACGCGCTCGTCGACCTCGCGCTCGCCACCTTCCACCCGTTCTACGAAGCGCACGCCGCGGTTCACACGACGCTTCTCCCAGGCGCCATCGAGGTCATGGATGCCCTCGCTCCGCGTCCCATCCTGCTCGTGACGAACAAGCCGCGCGGCTCGACGATGGCGGTCCTGAAGGCGCTCGACATCACATCGCGCTTTGCCTTCATCCGCGCCGGTTCCGACGGCCCGCTCAAACCCGATCCTCGCGCCGTCACGGACGCGCTCGCCGCAGTCAGCGTCGTGCCTTCCGAGGCCTGGATGGTCGGCGACGCCGAGCAGGACGTGAGGGCGGGCCGCGCCGCCGGTTGCGCAACAGTCATCGTCCGCGGCGGTTTTCAGTCCGCCGAGCGCGTCGCCGCGAGCGAGCCGGACCTGATCGTGAGCACGCTGCACGACGTAGCCGCGCTGGTTCGGGAGCTGGACGGCGGCTGAGCGCGCGGTCGCCGCGCCCGCATCACTGTGTCGGCATGATCGGCTTCACGTCGATCTCCTTCAGCGAGCCGCGCTTCTCCTGAAAGAGGGTGACCATCTCACCGAGCTTCTCCTTGTCGCCTGACAGGTCTTCTTTCTCGCCGGGGTCGCGAGCGAGGTCGAAGAGCTGGAACGCCCCGCTGTCCAGGTGGATGAGCTTCAGGCCCGGAGTCTCCCCGTGAATGAGCGCATGGCGCATCTGCGTGAAAGGGCCAATCGGCATGTCGATGTACACGTCGCGCTCGGGATAGACGTGGGTCCCGCCGTCGTCGCTCGCCGCCATCACGTCGTCGATCATGCTCTCCCCGGAGAGCTCACCGTCCTGGGGCTGCGGCACGCTCATGAGATCCAGGATCGTCGGAACGAAATCGATGTGGCTCCGCTTCACCGGTACGCGGTGGGACGCGACGCCTGGCACGTAGACGACGAAGGGGACGTGAACGAGCGGCTCCCAGAGCTCGTAGCCGTGCTGCCGCATGTCGTGCTCACCGAACGTCTCGCCGTGATCGGCCGTGATGACGATCGCCGTCTTGGCGCTCCACGGCTGTGACTCGATGAAGTCGAGGACCCGCCCCACGTGCTTGTCGGTAAACCAGACCTCTCCGTCGTATGCCGCCTTGTCACCGAAGCCGAAGCTCGGAGCGTCGGGGTGAGGCTGGTACTGCTCGTGGGGGTCGAAGTAGTGGAGCCAGAGGAAGAACCGCCCGTCGGTGTTGTCGTGCTTCTTCAGGATCCGAATGGCGGCGTCGGAGAGCTCCTTGCTAGTGACGGACGTGTCGTTGTCCCCCTGCCCGTCCGGCGGCCGCGCGGACAGGTCGAAGGTGTCGATCCCCTGCGTGAGCCCTGACCATGGGAGCCAGTACCAGTGCGAAGCGGCGCCCAGCGTGCGGACTCCCGCCCCCTTGAGGCGCTCGGCGAGGAGCGTGTTCGAGGCCAGGTACGTATTGAAGTGCCCCCCGTCGCGCTTCGTCTCGCTCGGATACTTGCCGATGAAGAGCGGGCCGATACTCTTGCCCGTGTACGACGCCAGCGCGTACATGCGATCGAAGACCACGCTCCTGGCGGCAAATGCGTCGAGGTGCGGGGTCGTGGGCTTGCCGTAGCCCATGAAGCCGACGTCGGTGCGAAGCGTGTCGATCGTGATGACGATGACGTTCAGGTCGGGGGGCACCACGGGCTTGGCCGGAGTCGTGCGCTGCACGGAGGTGACTTCGACCGCGCGCGGTGCGAGGTGGAGGTCGGCTCCCGAGCAGTCTTGATCGATCCCGTCGTCCGGAATCTCGATGGCCAGCGGCGACCGCCTCGGGTCGCGATCGTCGCAATCGCCCCCTCCAAAAAACGGCGACGCTCCGTCTCCGTCGCGATCGGTCACGCGCCGTTCGACGTGCAGCGCGATGCGTCCGAGCGGCGCGCCGCGGTCGATGACGCGCGCCGGCCCCGGATCGACGTTCATCGCTTGGGCTTCGCGGACCGTGAGGCCCAGAGCCAGCGCGACGAGCACGGCGGCGAGCGAGGCGCGGATGATCGACGGACGCCCGGCGAACGCAACCTGGGAGAGGTAGGCACCCGTCGCGACCGAGGCGAGGTTCACGACGGGACGCAGGTCGAGCTCGCCGCGCTTGAGCACGCCGAAAATGCCCAGCGCGCCGCCCCCGCCACCGGTATCGCCGGAGTGGATTCCCCACGCCAGGAGCCCGGCAGCGACCAGGGCCGCCACAGCGCCGGTCATGATGGGGTCGAGGAGCGACGGGACCAGTGGCGCGCCTGCGGCCAGCACGCGGCGAAGGGGACGGACCAGGGCGAGGACGACGACGCCCGCGGTCAGCGCGAGAGCCATCGAGGCCGCCGCCAGGGCCGCACCGACGGCGATCGCCGCCCCGTGCGCGAACAGAACGCGCGCGAGGTGCGCGGTGCCCAGGCACCACGCGAAGCCTCCAGCGATCGCGAGCGGCGCGACGGCCGCGTTTCGCGAGCGAAGGAGGACGGGCTCCGCGCGAACGATGGCCACGTGCTCGGACAGGGTCTTGGCGCGCGCGGGCTCCAGAAACATGGAGACGATCGCGACGAGGGCGCCCACGACGGCCGCGAGCGGCGCGAGCACTGCGAGATCGGCGACGACGAGCTCGCCAATCGAAGCCTCGCGCCCTCCCCCGCTCGCACCGGCGGCGCCCGCTTCGACGAGCGCGACGAGCGCCGCGGCCACCTCGGCCCCGGCGAGCGCGAAGATCGTCCTCTGGATCGCCCGACTCACCAGGAGGGCTTCTTAGCGCCTCTTCCCTGCTCGCGCGAGCGGATGCGCGTTGTCGTACACCTTCATGAGGTGCTCGATCGACACGTGCGTGTATCGCTGCGTCGTCGAGAGCGAAGCGTGCCCGAGCATCTCTTGGATGGCACGAAGGTCCGCGCCCCCCCCGAGCATGTGCGTCGCGCACGTGTGACGTAGCGCGTGCGGGTGGAGATCTGCGCGCCCGGCGCCGAGGGCCCCCCATTTGTGAACGAGGCGCTGCACCGCCCGAACCGGGAGTCGCGCCCCGCGCGACGAGAGGAAGAGGGCGTGAGCGTCTTGTGTCTTCTTGCTCGGGTGCACGACCGTGCCGCGCACCGTGAGCCACGCGCGCAAAGCATCCGCGCACTTGCTTCCGATGGGCACGATGCGCTCCTTGCGCCCCTTGCCCAGGACGCGCGCCTCGCCGGCCGCCAGATCCACGTCACCGATGCTGAGCGCCGCCAGCTCCCCTACGCGGAGCCCCGATCCGTAGAGCAGCTCGAGAACCGCACGGTCGCGCACGCTCATCGCGTCGTCGCCCACGGGCGCTTCCACCACGTCCTTGGCCGCATCGACGCCCAAGAACGTCGGCAGCGGGCGACGCACCTTGGGTGTCCCGAGCTCGTCGGCGGGGCTCGCGTCGATCACTCCGATGCGAAGGAGCCACCCCATCCACGTACGCACGGCCGCGACTTTGCGCGCCACCGAGCTCGCGGCATGGGTCCGGGCCAGCCCGCCCAGCCAACCACGCAACGCATAAACATCGATGGTGCGAACATCGCTCGCTCCTCGCGCTCCGCGCTCGTCCAGGAACGCGCTCAGGCTCGCGAGATCGCGTCCGTAGGCGTCGCGGGTGTGCGGCGAGGCGTTTCGCTCGGCCTCGAGGTGGACGAGGAAGCGGTCGACCGCTTCGCGAGGCGTCATCCCATTCGGCTACCACGCGACCGCGGGCCCCACGAACTTTCCGGGGTACGCTCGCCGCTGCCCGTGCTCCAGAAGCTCTACCAACGCACGCTCGCCCTCTGGCGTGCAGCCCTGCGCGAGCACACGACACCTCGCGAGCTCGCCCTCTCGATCGCTCTCGGCGTGTTCGTGGGGTGCACGCCGTTCATCGGGTTCCACCTGTGGATCGCCCTGGCCTTGGCAACCCTCCTCCGCCTGAACCGGCTCTGGGCGATGATCGGGTCGCGCGTCGCGTTCTTTCTGATCTTGCCTTGGATCGTCCTCGCCGAGGTCCAGCTTGCGCATCGACTTCGTACCGGAGCGTGGGCCCCGCTCCTTGCCAGGGACGCGCTCGACCACGCGCACGAGTACCTCCTCGACTGGTCGATCGGCTTCGTGCCGGTCGGTTGCGCGTTCGGCCTCGCGGTCGGCTCGCTGGCCTACGTCGTCGCCCGGCGACGCGAGCGACTCAGGCCGCGCACGCCTTCTCCAGCTCCGCCACCGACTTCGGAATCCCATCCGTGAGGTTCATGGGGTCCCCCTCGGTGACGAGGATGTCGTCCTCGATGCGGACGCCGATGCCACGCCACTCGGCGGGCACCTTGTCGTAGTCGCGTCCGATGTAGATCCCGGGCTCGACGGTGAGCACCATTCCGGGAGCAAGAGCGCGCGGCTTGCCGTCCACCCAGTAGCGGCCGACGTCGTGTACATCCATCCCGAGCCAATGGCTCGTGCGATGCATATAAAACGGCTTATAAGCCTCCGTTTCAATGAGCTTATCGACCTCGCCCTGGAGAAGCCCGAGCCGCACCAGCCCGCGCGTGATGACGAGGACGCAGGCCTTGTGAATCTCCTCGATCGTCCCGCCGGCGCGCGTCAGTCGAATGCCCTCGAGCTGCGACTCGAGCACGAGCTCGTAGATCGCCTGCTGCTCGCGCGTGAACTTCCCGCTGACGGGGAACGTCCGCGTGACGTCGCTGGCGAAGTAGCCGTATTCGCACCCCGCATCGATGAGGAGGAGGTCGTGGTCCCCCATCGCGCGATTGTTCGCGCGGTAGTGCAGGATGGTCGCGTTGGGTCCGGAGCCGACGATGCTTCCGTAGGCGGGTCGCTCCGAGCCGTGCCTGCGAAACGTCTCAAGCAGGAGAGCCTCGACCTCGTACTCGTGCATTCCGGGGCGCGCGCGCGCCATGGCGCGCAGGTGCGCTTCTTTGGTTATCGTCGCAGCGCGCGTCATGGCCTGGAGGTCAGCGGCGTCCTTGAAGAGACGCATTTCGTGCAGAATCTCGGCGGGGTCGACGATCTCCGTCGGCCAGGAGACGCCCATCCGCGCACGCGCGCGCGTCCGATCGATGGCGCGCAGGACCTCGTCGTCGAACGCGCGATCGCGGCCCAGGCGGTAGTAGAGGCGTCGCTTGTTCTGAAGGAGCTTCGGTAAGTGCTCCTGCAGATCGGCGATTACGTAGCTCTCGTCGGCGCCGAACTTCGCCTTGGCCCCGTCCACACCAGCGCGCGGACCGTCCCAGATTTCTCGCTCGGGATCGCGAGGACGCACGAACAACGTCGCCTTCTTCTCGCTCGCGCCGAGAACCATCGCGCTCTGCGGCTCGTCGAACCCGGTCACGTAGAACAGATCGGAGTCCTGTCGGTACTCGTGCTCGACGTCGCCGTTGCGTGGAAAGACGGGCGCCGAGGGGAGGACGGCAATGGCTTCGCCGTCCCCGGCCCTGGCCATCGCCTCGCAAAACGCAGCGCGTCGCCGCGCGAAGAGCTCGCGATCGCAGTCGCACATGATGACCTACGTCTGGCGCCGACCCGCCTCCGTGGTCAAGCGCCGATTGCTTGGCCGTGCGTAGGGAGGAAGCACACAATCAGCGCATGAGTTCGAACCCGGAAGATCGCCGCAAGCAGCGCAGCCTCGACCCGCTCGTGGCGCTCCACTATCAGCTTGCGCAGACCAAGACGCATAGCGCGGTCGATGCGATCGTCCTGGCAGACGCTTCGGGCGTCGTGGTTGCAGGTGCCGGCTCCTGGGTCATCTGCGAAGAGCTCGCGGCGTACGCCCCTCTCTTCGAGCACGACGACGTCCCGGCGCGCGTGGCGACGCTCCGTGCCGAATGCGAGGTGCGCTCGGTGACTGCGAACGGGCAACCGATGCTCGTCTGCGCGATGGGCAAGAGCTCGGCGCGCGCCCAGGCGGCCGAGCAGGCCTCGCACGGAGTCGCCCGCATTCTCGAGACCGCACTCTAGCCGAACGAGATTCACGGTTTGACCCGCCGCGTTGCAGGCGATACGCCAAACACCATGAGCGATCAGGATCCGCCGGACAGCGGCGCCGGCAAAGGGCGTCGGCGACTCGAAGGGGTCATCCCCGAGCTGTTGAAGCGCGCGATCGAGATCGGCGTGGACCGGGCCCAGGACGCCCCCGAGTCCCTCAAGCACTTCGTCGGCGAGCTCAAGCTCCCGAAGGAGATCGTCAGCTACATCCTCCAGCAGGTCGACGAGACGAAGAACGGCCTCTTCCGCGTCGTGGCGGACGAGATCCGCGGGTTTCTCGAGACGTCGAACCTGTCGGGCGAGATGAAGAAGATGCTGACGACCGTGCAGTTCGAGATCAACACGACCGTCCGCTTCACGCCGAACGACGGGCCCGCTACGAGCACCGACGAAGTCCCGGGCGAGCCGAAAAAGCCGCTGTCGAAGCCGGAAGTGAAGACGCAGGTCCACGTCAAGCGCGAAGAACGACGCGAGCGACGACGCACACGCGAGTGATCTCTCTCGTTTTTTGCTAGAAGGAGCGAATGGCGAAGGCCCTCAAAGCCGGCGGTGAAGTCGATAGCTGGTGCACAAAGTGCAAGCTTTTCTTGAACCACCGGATCATTGCGATGATCGGCGCGAAGCCGGCGCGCGTGGAATGCTCAACGTGCGGATCGCACCACAACTACCGAGCGGCCTCGCCCGGTGAGAAGCCGGAGACCTCGACCCGCGCGAACGCGAAGGCCGTGAGCGGCCAGGTGAAGGCGCGAACACCGCGAGGGCCGACGAAGGCGGAGCAGGAGCGGATCACCCGCGAACAGTCGTGGGAGAAGGCAGTGTCCGGCAAGACGCCGCGCGACTTCAAGCCGTACCGGGTCTCGCTCGTCTTCAACTACGGCGACCTCGTGCGGCACTCGAAGTTCGGCGACGGCGTCGTGCTTCGCGTCATCGACGCCCACAAGGTGGAGATTCTCTTCAAGGACGAGTCGCGCACGCTCGCGCAGTCTCTCGCCGACTGAGAATCCGGGATGTTGACGCTTCGGACGATGGCGTTCGCGGCGGCGATCGCGGTCATCGGGACGGTTGCGCGCGCAAACGAGGTTGCCCTTGCGCCTTCGGAAGCGCGGCTCGTCCCGTCGCCCGACGGGCGCGTCGGAGCCTGGCTCGTCGCCGGACCGTTCCATTCGTCTACGTTCGCCGAGAAGAAGAAGCCCGGGACGCCGGAAGCGCTCGCGCACCCCCCGGAAGGGATCGACGAGACCAAGATCGTCGTCCGTCGAGGGGCGATGGTCGATGGGACAGCAGCCCCAGCCCCTCCCAGCAGCAGAGGATCGAAGCCCAAGACCGCTCCGCCCGTTCCCGTCTGGACCATCGCCTCCTCCAACGAGGGCGCCATCGATCTCTTGCCGATCCTGCACGCGACGGAGCTGGACGTCGTCGCCTACGCCGCCGGAACGCTGCACGTAGCCCGGACAGGTCGCTACTACCTCCTCGTCGGCGCCGACGACGGCCTCCGGGTGTCGGTCGATGGACACCCCGTCTTCATGCGCGACGAAGCGCGCCCCGAACGCGACGACGACGACATGATCCCGCTCGATCTCGCGGCCGGCGATCACGCTCTCCTCTTCAAGCTCCACCAACGGGACGGCGGATGGCGCTTCGCCGCACGAATCGTGGACGAGACGCTCCGCGCGCCCGCGAACGCCTGGGTCACCCTCCCTGGGACGGACGCCGGAGACGCGCGCGACCTGGCGGTGCACGCGTCGTGGGTATCGCTGGATCGCGGGATCGAACCGGACGGCTACCACCCGAAGCTCACCGTGAGGTTCCTCGAGGGGGCGCCGCGAGACGTACCGCTACGGGTCCGCGTGTCACTCGCGCGCGCGGGACGCGACGCGTCTCGGGTAATCGATATCGACGCGGGAGAGGTGCCGCTCGACGCGAACGGCGCCGGGGATCTCGTCGTTGCCCTCCCCCCGCTGGTGAACGAAGACGCCTCGAAGCTCGAGGACGGCGACTACGTGTACGCGGTCGATGTCGCTGGACGCTCGCTCCAGCTCCCCTTCTTTGCGCGCCGCGCCACCCGCGACGCCATTGGCCACGCCGACCGAGCCCTCGCGGCCGTCGCGCCCCGGTCGCCATCCGCGCCGGTCTCACCAGCGTGGCTCAAGGAGGGGTCACTCGACTCCGTCCGGCATCTTCGCGAGCGACTCGCGCGGCTCGTCGACCACGGCGACGCCGATTCCGACGCGCAGGCCGCGGAGGCCCGCGAGCTCGAGGACGCCGCCACGGCGCTCGATCACGCGACCGATCCCTACGACCGACGCACCGGGCCGATCCGCCGCGCGTACACCTCTCCCGCTGACGGCGAGCTCCACGAGTTCGGCCTGTACGTTCCTTCGGGGTACGCGCCGGGGACCAAGCGGCGCTGGCCGCTCGTGGTCGCGCTTCACGGGATGAACGGGCGCGCGATGGCCATGCTCCGCTGGTTCTTCGGCGGAGACGCGAAGGGGAAAGAGCAGGACTGGGAAGATCGGCACTGGACCTTGGACCCAGCGCACGGCGCCGCGCTGGTGGCCGGTGACGACGAGTCTCTGCCCTCCCTCGACGCCTTCGTGATCGCGCCCGACGGCCACGGCAACGCCATGTACCGCGATCTGGGCGAAGACGACGTGATGCGCGTGCTCGACTGGGCAACCCGCAACTACCCGATCGATCTCGATCGGATCACCATCACCGGCCCGTCGATGGGGGGCATCGGCACGGCAGCCATCGCCTTCCGCCATCCCGATCGGTTCGCAGCCGCCGCGCCGCTCTGCGGCTACCACAGCTACTTCGTGCGCCGCGACGTGATGGGTCGGCCCATGCGTCCGTGGGAGCGGGTGCTCGCGGAGGAGCGGTCGAACGTGGAGTGGGCCGAGAACGGGGAAAACCTGCCGCTCTGGATCGTGCATGGGACGAAAGACCTCCCAGAGGCCAACAGCGGGGTGCTCATCGATCGGTACGAACAGCTCGGCTACTCGGTCAAACACGACCATCCCGAGCTGGGGCACAACGTCTGGCAGACGACCTACGCCGGCCTCAAGGGGGCCAAGTGGCTCGTGCCGCACAGGCTCGTCGCTCACCCGAAGCACGTTCTCTTTCGCACGATTCGCCTGCGCGACGGAGACGACAGCTGGGTGCACGTCACCGAGCTCGCTTCGAGCTCCGGCTGGGGCGAGGTCGACGGCGAGGTGACGTCGCGAACGAGCTTCGTGCTGAAGACGAGCGGTATCGCGGCGCTGCACCTGGACCGCGATGGGTCGCTCGTCGATCCGCTGTCACGCACGACGGTCACGATCGACGGCACCCACCTCGCGTTCGAGGCCTCCGAGCCGATCGAGCTTCACCGCGAGTCCTCGGCGTGGGCCAAGGGGGCCGCGCGCCACGACGGCGCCTACAAGCAGGGCGAGGTCACGGGGCCCCTCCGCGATGCCTTCCACGCGTCGCTGCTGTTCGTCTACGGCGCCGACGACCCGGCGCAGACGCGAGCGAACGAGGAGGTGGCGCGCGCGTGGGCGCAGATCCGGTACGGGACGACGGTGAGCTACCCGGTCATCAGCGACGCGGAGTTCTACGCCCGGGGTGAGCCGCTGGCCAATGACCACGCGCTATTCCTCGTGGGAAACGCGCGTTCGAACCGGGTCGTGCGCGCGCTCGAGCCGGACCTGCCGATCGCGATCGACGGCGACGCGGTCACGATCGGCGGCAAGCGCATCACCGGCAACCAGGTGGGCGCGGCGTTCGTGCGCCCCAACCCGAAGCGAGCCGACCGCTACGTCGTCGTCGTCGAAGGCGTCGATGCGCTCGGGACCTGGCGCGCGCTCTCGCTCCCCGACCTGCTGCCCGACTTCGTGGTCTGGGACGAGCAGGTGGCCCCTTCACGCGGTCAGATCCTGCTCGGCGCAGGGATGCTCCGCGCCGCGGGGTTCTTCCGAAACGACTGGTCGCTCCCCGATTCGACCGACGACCCGCTGGCCTCGCGCCCGCGCCCGGGCGCGAAGTCCGAGTACGACGCGACCCCCTACCTTCCGTAGCGAAGCCGCTACCGTCGCCGATTCCGCATGCGGTAGTCGCCTGTGCTCGCGCCCGCTCCGCCGCCCGTACCCGTCGTACGGGAGTGTCCGCTGCGTCCGCCAAGCTCGCCGCGCGGCTGTTCATCGCTCCGCGGGCGGTTGTTGTCGCTGGGCCGCCGCGTCTCTCCGCTCGAGCCGCGCCTCGGCGACTCGTCCCGCGCCGGGCTGCTGTCCCGGTCGTTCCCGGTTCGCCCGCGCCCTGCCCCGCCGCCCCAGTCCTGGCGCACGTCGTATCCGCGCCGACCGGGCGACCCGCCGCCGTAGCGCGGCGACTTCGGGTCCGTGCCCGCCTGCGCGTCGCGCCCTCGCGGGGGGGCAGACGCGCTGCCACGGGCCCTTCGACCGCGCGCCACGGGCGGCTCGCCTCTCGGTGCCGCGTCACCTCCACGGCCGGCGCGCGAGCCGCGACCGGCTCCGGCACGCCCCCCCCGCGATTCACTACCGCCCCGCGTGTCCGCGCCGCGTGCGGCTCCCGCACGCCCTCCGCGCGATTCACCCCCGCCCCGCGTGTCCTCGCCGCGTCCGGCTCCCGCACGCCCCCCGCGCGACTCGCCACCGGCCCGCGTGTCCTCACCGCGTGCGGCTCTAGCGCGCCCTCCGCGCGAGTCCCCACCGCCGCCCTGCGTGTCCGCGCCGCGTGCATCGCCGGTGCGCGCCTCGCGGGAGCGCGCCGCTTTCGCGAGCGTCCCCCGGTGCGACCGACCATGCGGCACGTCGCGCGCGTCCCCCACAGTGATGCGCTTCGGAACCCCGTACTCCTGCTTCAAAGACAAGAGCTCGTCGCGCGTGAGATACCGCCACTCGCCCGGGCGCAGGTCGTCGCTCGTGATCCCGGCGAATGACACGCGGGACAGACGCATGACAGGGAAGCCGCTCGCGTCACCCATGCGCCGGATCTGCTGGTTCCGCCCTTCGCGAATCGTCAGCTCGAACCACGTCTTGTCGCCGTCGTGCCGGAGCATCTTGGCCTTGGCCGGGAGCGTCACGCCGTCCTCGAGCTTGATGCCTTCGCGCCAGCGATCGAGGTCCTTACCCTCCATCTTGTTGGCGACCTTCACCACGTACATCTTCGGGACCGCCTTCTTCGGGTGCATCAGCCCCTCGGCGAAGTCGCCGTCGTTCGTCGCGAGGAGCACGCCGCTGGTGGCGAAATCGAGCCGTCCCACGGGGAAGACGCGGGCACCGATGGGCGCCAGGATCTCGCGAACGCTCGGACGCCCCTCGGGGTCGTTCATCGTCGTCACGACGCCGCGCGGCTTGTGGAGCACGACGTAGACCAGGTGCTCGGCGACGACCCGCTCGCCGTTCACCTCCACCTTGTCTTTGAGCGGATCGGCCTTCGAACCGAGCTCGGTCACGACGCGCCCGTTCACGCGCACGCGACCCTCCGCGATGATTCGCTCCGCCGCGCGCCGCGACGCGAAGCCTCCGCGCGCCAGGATCTTCTGCAGTCTCTCGATGGCCATGTTGGGGGCGTGCTTATACCCCGTCGAGCGCGCGCCCGCCCGTTTCGTCCCCGAGCGCCCCTCTCCGAACGCCGGCCGAGCGACTACTTGCCGGCGTCAGCGCCGGGGAGCAGCGACGTGCTCGTCGACGTCGGCGGCCCGGGCGGCCCCGCATCGACGTTCTGCTGATCGTCGTTGTTACGGGCCGCTTCGTCGCGATCCCAGCGATCGACGTGACCGTCGAACGTATCGTCGATGCCCATGCGCTCGAGTCGACCGTTCGTATAGATCTCCCAAACGTCCGGTTTGCCGTCGAAATTCCGGTCGCGCTTGATGCGGGAGAGCTTGCCGTCCGTGTAGTATTTCCAGACGTCGGCCGCGCCGTCGAAGTTCGTGTCGGTGTCTTCCTCGCTGAGGCGACCGGCGACGAACGTGCCCCAGTTGTCGAGCTTGCCGTCGAAGTTCGCGTCGGCGTTTTCCTTCACCGCCTCGCCTTTGGCGTTGAACGTGCGAACGACATCCTTGATGCCGTCGAGGTTCGTATCAATCTCGCGGCACACGAGGACCTTGTGGCGGTTCTCCCCCTCGCCGATGTCGCGGAACACCCGGCGCACGTTCGGTCGAAGCGACCCGGGCCCCGTGGTCTCGCTCACCTCGAGCTCCGGCTTGTCCTTCCAATCGCACATGGACTTGTCGTCCGCGGGCCACTTGGAGGGATCCTTGGTGCCCCCGACGCTGACCGCCACCTTCGAGTCCTTCGCGGCTGGCATCGCCCCGCCGCCGCACGCGATGACTGCGACCGACGCGGCGAGCAGCGCAGCTACCGCCGCCGCTCCCGCAGAGAGGCTCCGTCGAAAGGCTTTCATTTCGTCTTTCCTCCGTGCTTCTTCGGCGCGCCGGCATCCGGGGAGATCGCCAGGTCCGTCGTCGTCGGCTGTGGGGGGGGCGGGGGCGGAGCTGCGTCAACCGCCGGGGCGGCATCGGGCGGCGCACCACCCGCGTCGACGGAGTCCTGATCCGACCCGCCAAGCGTGACGGTGTCGGTTGGATCGGGCTTTCCGTCGCCGTTGCGGTCCATGGCGATGGTGATCTTCTCGCCGTTCCAGGACCACCACTGGTCCACCTTGCCGTCGTTGGTGGAGTCGCGCTCGCGCTTCGTTCGCTTCCCCGTCGCCGCATCGAAGTAGTCCCACGTGTCGATCCGGTGCTGCCCGGTCGTATCGAGCTCGCGCTTGACCAGCTTCCCCTTGTCGAAGAACTCGATCGCGTTGACCACACCGGTGGTGTCGTAATCGGCCTCGCGCCGACGGAGGTCGCCGTTCGCGTCGTAGTACTCGAACATGTCGGGCTTGCCGTCGTGATCGAGGTCCGTGATTCTGCAGAGTTCTTTCCCGGTCGTCTTGTCGAAGACCTGTTTGACGTCGGGTTTGCCGTCCCCGTTCGCGTCCATTGACTCGACGCGGTGTCCCGCTTCGTCACACGCTTCGTGGTCGATCTTTTCGACGTGAACGCCCTCGGGGAGCGTCGAATCGGCCACCCCTGAGACCTTGGCGTTGCCCCCGCAGCCCATGGCGATGGCGGCGACGGTCGTCGCGGCTCCGGTCAAACCAAGCGCGAGCCAAGCCTTCTTTGCGCGAGCCATCATGGGCAGTGCGTTCCCCGAATCGCATGGTGGCGGGGCATTCCCCACCCGTTGCAACGAGCGACCCGACTGCTCTCGCCCGAAAAAAGTCGCTGGAAACAGTAACGACGCCCACGATAGCGGTCCTCGTCGTGCGAGAGCAAGCGGAGACCCCGCTGCGAGCTTGTTCCGCCCTGTTCCCGCCGGGGTTCAGCGCGGCGCGACGCTCGCGCGGACCGCACGGTAGTCTGCGCTCCCCTGAGCTTGCGACTCAACGTATGTTCACGTAGTGTACTTTCACTCTGGCGACCGTCGGGTTGGGGGCGCGTCGACATGAGCGCTAGCCGCAGGCGGTGCGGTCGGGTAAGGGCTCGCGGGCGCGATACGGCGGCGGAGTTAGGAAACGGCTGGCGATGTCCCGGAAGAAGATCTCGACGACGATCTACGTCACGCCAGAGCAGAGCGACCGTCTCAAGCTCCTGCACGAACGGACGAAAGTGCCCGTCGCGGTCTACATCCGCGAAGGGATCGACCTCGTTCTGAACCACTACGGACATCTCCTCCCGGGCCAACTCCAGCTGGCGGAGGGGCGGGCCCTCCTCACGCCGACTCGTGCCGACCGCGCTGAACCCTCGGACGCGGACGAACCGGAACGCTCCTCGAGCACGTCGGCCCCCGGCCAGGCGAGCCTCCCGGCGCACGCCGCTTCAGCTGCCGCCAAGAAATAGTCTTTCGGGCCTCCCCGGGTCCCCCCTCCCCTACTCGTACTCGTACTCGTGCTCTCGCGCCCTCGCGCCTTCCCCAAATATCCCGAATCCGATACGCGACCTCGACGCCGCCGCAATGCCGACCCCTCCCGAGCGCATCCGCAACTTCTCGATCATCGCCCACATCGATCACGGCAAGAGCACGCTCGCCGATCGGATCCTCGATCTCACCGGAGCGGTCACGGCGCGTGAGGCCAAAGAGCAGTTCCTCGACAAGATGGATATCGAGCGTGAGCGCGGGATCACGATCAAGGCGCAGAACGTCCGGCTCAAGTACACGGACGACAAGGGCGACCTCTACCAGCTGAACCTGATCGACACGCCCGGGCACGTGGACTTCAACTACGAGGTCTCGCGATCGCTCTCGGCGTGCGAGGGGGCCGTGCTGGTCGTCGACTCCACCCAAGGGGTCGAGGCGCAGACGCTGGCGAACGTATACCTGGCGCTCGATCAGGGGCTCGAGATCATCCCCTTCCTGAACAAGGTCGATCTCCCGTCGAGCGACGTGGACAAGACCAAGGAGCAGATCGAGCAGGTCGTCGGGATCGACTGCGCGGACGCGGCGTCCGGCAGCGGGAAGACGGGGGTCGGCGTCGCCGAGCTGCTCGCGCAGATCGTGAAGAAGGTGCCGCCGCCGAAGGGGAACCCCGACGCGCCGCTCCGCGCGCTCATCTTCGACAGCTGGTACGACCCGTACCGCGGAGCCATGATCATGGTCCGCGTCTTCGACGGTGCCCTGAAGAAGGGGGACCGCATTCGCTTCATGGCGACGAAGAACGACTTCGAGATCACCGAGCTCGGGAGCTTTCAGCCCTGGGCCATCCCGCTCGAGGAGATCGGACCCGGCGAGGTCGGCTTCATCGCGGCCAACATCAAGAGCGTGCACGACACGAAGGTCGGCGACACCGTCACGCACTCGCCCCCGGGGCCCAACACCCAGCGCGGCGGGCACAACAAGGGCACGGCGACCGAGGCTCTCCCCGGCTACAAAGAAGTGAAGCCGATGGTCTTCGCGGGGATCTTCCCCACGGACAGCGCGGACTATCCGAACACGCGCGACGCTCTCGAGAAGCTGCACATGAACGACGCGGCGTTCTCGTTCGAGCCCGACTCGTCAGAGGCGCTCGGGTTCGGGTTCCGCTGCGGCTTTCTCGGCCTGCTCCACATGGAGATCATCCAGGAGCGGCTCGAGCGCGAGTTCAACCTCGACCTCATCACCACGGCACCGAGCGTCGTCTACAACGTCTACAAGACCGACGGCGAGATGCTGCGCGTCGAGAACCCGGCGCGCCTGCCGCAGCCGCAGTGGATCGCGCGGATCGAAGAGCCCATCGTCAAGATGAGCATCCACGTGCCGGCCGAGTACGTCGGCGCCGTGCTCGCGCTCTGCCAGGAGAAGCGCGGCGTGCAGAAGGGGATGCAGTACGCGTCGAGCGATCGCGTGATCATCACCTACGAGCTCCCGTTCAACGAAGTGCTCTTCGACTTCCACGACAAGCTGAAGAGCGTCTCGCGCGGGTACGCTTCGATGGACTACGAGCTCATCGGCTACCACGAGGACAACCTCGTGAAGGTCGACATCCTGGTGAACGGCGACCCGCTCGACGCGCTCAGCATCATCGTTCACCGCGACAAGGCGCACGTCCGCGGCCGCAGCCTGGCCGAGAAGCTGAAGGAGTTCGTGCCGCAGCAGCAGTACGAGGTGGCCATCCAGGCGGCCATCGGCGGGAAGATCATCGCGCGCGAGACCGTGCGCGCGCTCCGCAAGGACGTGACCGCCAAGTGCTACGGCGGCGACATCAGCCGCAAGCGCAAGCTCCTCGAGAAGCAAAAAGAGGGGAAGAAGCGGATGAAGCAGGTCGGCAGCGTCGAGATTCCGCAGAAGGCGTTCTTGGCGATTCTCAAAGTCGACTGAGAGCGACTAGCGTCGCGCGCCGATGCTCACGTTCGACGACTGGTTCTCGCAGAAGCACGCCGCCATCCCCGTCAGCTCCGCCAAGGCGGTGCTCACGCTGTCCGAGGGGGGCGCGACGTTGCCGTTCATCGCGCGCTACCGGAAGGAGCAGACCGGCAACCTCGACGAGGTCGCGATCCAGAGCGTCCTCGACGCGAAGGAGAGCTGGGACGCGGTCCAGCATCGCAAGAAGCACATCTGCGAAGAGATCGAGAAGCAGGGGAAGCTCACACCCGAGCTGAAGGCGAAGATCGAGGGGACGTACGAGCTCGAGCGGCTCGAAGATCTCTACCTGCCGTACAAACTGAAGCGGAAGACGAAGGCCATGACGGCGCGCGAAGCGGGCCTCGAGCCGCTCGCGGACTGGATGTGGAAGAGCGCGCACGAGGACGCCGGCGACGCGCTCACGCTCGACGCCAAGGCGGCCGAGTTCCTCTCGCCCGAGAAGAAGATCGAGACCAAGGAGCAGGCCATCGAGGGGGCGCGCGACATCGTGGTCGAGCGACTCAGCGAGGATCTGGGGCTCCGCGAGCACGTGCGCAAGACGCTCTTCGAGCAAGGGTTCGTGCGGTCGAAGAAGGGGGAGAAGGCGAAGCCGAACAGCAAGTTCGAGCGGTACTTCGCGCACCACGAGCGGGTGAGCGCGCTCTTGCGTCCGGAGGCTTCGCACCGGTACCTGGCGATGCGCCGCGGCCTGATGGAGGAAGAGCTCGTCGTGTCGATGGGAGGGGCGCCCGAGGACGAAGCGTTCGACGCAGCGCTCCTCACGACGTTCGAGCGGGCGGCGTGCTCGCGCCCGGCCTCGCCGGCTGCCGACGTGATGAAGCGAGCGGCGCGCCTGGCGCTGCGCGCGTACGTGCAGCCGAGCATCGAGAACGAAGTGAACAAGGCGCTGCGTGAGCTCGCGGACGCCGCCGCCATTCACGTGTTCGCCGAGAACCTGCGGAAGCTGCTCCTGGCGTCGCCCTACGGAGCGAAGTCGGTGCTCGGCGTCGACCCGGGAATCCGCACCGGGTGCAAGCTGGCGGTCGTGAGCGAGTCGGGGGCGTACCTCGGGAGCCACGTGATCTACCCGGATCGCGAGCGGGCGACGGCCAAGGAGCTCGTGCGCGCGGCGGTGGTGAACGCGAACGTATCGGCCATCGCCGTCGGCAACGGGACCGCGGGGCGCGAGACCGAAGCGTTCCTCCGGAGCACGCTCGAGGAGCTGGGACTGTCGCGCATCCCGGTCGTCATGGTGAGCGAGGCCGGCGCGAGCGTGTACAGCGCCAGCGAAGTCGCCCGCGAGGAGTTCCCCGAGCTCGATCTCACGATCCGCGGCGCCATCTCGATCGCGCGGCGCCTGCAGGATCCGCTGGCCGAGCTGGTGAAGGTCGACCCGAAGAGCATCGGCGTCGGGCAGTACCAGCACGACGTGGCGCCCGGGCAGCTGAAGAAGAGCCTGGAGACCGTCGTGCAGAGCTGCGTGAACTCGGTCGGCGTGAACGTGAACACCGCCTCCCCTTACCTGCTGGCCGAAGTGGCCGGCATCGGGGCGTCGCTCGCGCGGAGCATCGCCGAGCACCGCCAGAAGAAGGGGGTCTTCAAGGAGAAGCGCGATCTGCTGAGCGTGTCGCGGTTCTCGGACAAGGTGTTCGAGCAGGCCGCGGGCTTTCTGCGCATCCCGGGGGCGGCGCACCCGCTCGACAACACCGGGATTCACCCCGAGCGCTACGCGGTGCTGGAGAAGCTGGCGGCGCGGCTGGGGAAGAACGTGGGGGACCTCGTCGGACCGGGCGCGGCGCTCGTGAAGAAGGACGCGCAGTTTCGCGCGGAGGTGGGGCAGTTCACGTTCGACGACATCGTCAAGGAGCTGGAGCGACCGGGGCGCGATCCGCGCGAATCGTTCGTCGTCTGGAGCTTCCGCGACGACATCCACGAGCTGAAGGACCTGACCCCCGGCATGAGCTGCCCGGGCATCGTCACGAACGTCACGAACTTCGGCGCGTTCGTGGACATCGGCGTGCACCAGGACGGCCTCGTCCACGTGTCGCAGCTCTCCGACAAGTTCGTGAAGGACCCGCGCGAGGCGGTGAGCCCCGGCGACCGCGTGACCGTGCGCGTGCTCGAGGTGAACCTCGCGAAGAACCAGATCGCGCTCACGATGAAGAGCGGCGTGGCCGCCGCGCAGGCGCAGCACCGGCAGGACGCCCCGCGGTCGGGGAACCAGGGGAACCAAGCGAATCAGGGGAACCGCGGAGCCCCGCAGAGAAGCGCGACGCAGGTGTCCTCGGGGGCGCTGACGAACGACACGCTGAAGCAGCTGGAGCGCTTCCGTGACGCCGTGAAAAAGAGCATGGAGAGCTGATCGCAGCGACAAACTCGCTCGCTGCTGGGTCCGACCCGCTCGCTGCTGGGTCCGACCCGCTCGCTGCTGGGTCCGACCCGCTCGCTGCTGGGTCCGACCCGCTCGCTGCTGGGTCCGACCCACTCGTTACTGGGTCCGACCCGCTCGCTGCTGGGTCCGACCCACTCGTTACTGGGTCCGACCCACTCGTTACTGGGTCCGACCCACTCGCTGCTGGGTCCGACAGGACTTACGTGGTCTGCCCCAGCTGGGCGCCCTACTTCGCGAGTCGCCCGCGCAGCAGCTCGGAAAGCGCGCGGCAGACGTCCACCGTCGTGAAAATGCCCACGACCTTCCCGTTCTGCATCACGACCGCCGACCCGTACTTGTGCTCCGCCATCTCGCCGACGACCTCGTCGAGCATCGCGTCGGGCGACACCGAGTAGACGGTGGTGGTCATCGCGTCTTCGACCTTCACCGAAGCGGGGTCGACGTCCTTCAGCGACTCCACGAAGCGGAGATCGCGCTCCGTCAGCATGCCGACGAGCTTCCCGCCGGAGAGCACCGGGAGGTGACGGATCCCGCGCTCCCGCAGCATCGTATGGGCCTGCGCGAGCGTCTGATCGGCGCCGATCGAGTGGGGGGCGGTCGTCATGTACATCTGGATGGTCGGGATCGGCTTGCTCATGCGCACGGGTAGATGCACCGCCTGCGCCAAGGTGGGTGGCGCACGCCGATCACGCCGGGCGCGCGCGTCCGAGGAGCTGCGACCGGAGCGGCGCGTGAAATCTTGGCGCGCGAGCGCAGAACGCGCGCGCTCGGTTCGAGCCGCCGACGGCGCCCGCGGGCGCGGGGCCAATCACGCCGACGTATTCACTCCCAATACCTCTCCAGCCCGGCGAACTGGGTCGCAACCAGCCCCCACGCAGGCTTCACCCCGCGCGACTCCAGCGCCTCCCTCCCCGCACGCTCGTCGGCGGCCCCCGCGGCTCCGCGCATCCTCCCGGCGAACCACCGCGCGCTCTGGGCGGCGAGCCACCCTTCTTCCGCCCCCTCGCGCGCGAGCTCGTCGAGGTGCGCCAGCGCTTCTTCGCGCTTCCCGCACACGGCGGCGCGTCCCGCGCGCAGCGACGCCGCCGACGCGAACGCCACCGGCCCCCCTCGCCGCTCGAACATGCGAATGCACCGATCCACCTCGCGGAAGTCCGGTGTCTTGCCGGCTCGCATCTCCGCCAGCGCCATCGAGACGGCGACTCGCCCGACGATCCCGGCGTACTCCAGGCGCGGCCCCTCGAGCTCGAGGAGCATCGATCGCTTCACCGCCGTTCGCGTCGTCCGAAACAGCTCCGCGGCGCGCTCGGGGTGCCCCTCCCAGAGCTCGATGTAGGCCTGCGAGATCAGCGCGTAGTAGTGAACGACGTGGAACGGCTGGGAAGGCCACTCGCGCTTCGCGGCGTCGAGCTCCCTCCGGGCGCGCGCCGTGTCGCCGGTGAGGACCCAGCTTCGGTTGGTCGTCCCGGCGCGGAGCACGACGGTCTCGTACCTGTCGCCGCTCTCGACGGCGTCCTTGAGCGCCGACTCGAGCCCTTCACGCAGGGTGTCGAAGCGACAGGCGAAGTACTGGGAGAGAAAGCCGTAGTACCGCACCGTGGCGATCTCCCAGCGTGACCCCGGGCACCGGTCGCGAAACATCGAGGCCGCGCGATCGAGCTGCTCGATCGCCGTCGCGAAGTGCAGGGCAAAGACGTTCGCGATCCCCTCGCACGTCGTGACGATCGCCTCGGCGTACGGGTCTTTGCTGCCGCGGGCCGCCTCGCGCGCGAGAACGAGCACGCGCTGGGCACGGGGCCACGAAGACGCGTCCGTCGCCGCAGCGAACCCCCCCTCGATGGCGAGCGCCCGCGTGACGCGGAGCTGCTCCCGGGCGCGGAGCGCGAGGAGCAGATGCCGCGCGAGAAAGAGCGCAGCGAGGAACGGGTCCGCGTACGTGAGCGAGCACGAGACCGACCAGCAGACGTCGACCTTCAGCAGCTCCGCGGCCGGCACGTCCTTGGCCTCGCGCGGCTCGAAGGTGAGCCCCCGCAGGCGGAGCAGGAAGCGAAACCAGAGGAGCGACACGATGACGCCGAAGCGCGTTCGCGGCATCGCCATGCCCACCGCCGTTAGGACCTCGCGCGTCGCGTCCATGCCGCGACGCACCTCGCCCGCGCGCAGGAGCTGCTCGGCCGCTCGTCGTCGCAGATCCAGCGCTTCGACCGCGCTCGCCCCCTCTGCTGCACGCGCGTACTCGACGGCCGCGCGCGCGGACTGCCCGGCGTTGGCCAGCGCGTCTCCGAGCTGCTCGCGCAGGCCGCGCATGCGCGGGTCGGTGCTCGGCACCAGATCGATGGCTCGCTGAAAGAGGCGCGCGGCGCGGTCGAACGCGAGCGCCTGCGCCGCCTCCTCCGCGGCGCCAATGGCGTGACGCGCGGCCTTCGCGGGCTCTCCGGCGCCAGCCCAGTGCGTGGAAAGAACCTCGGGATCGGACCCCTTCGCCAGCTCCAATGCGGACGCCAGACTCGCGTGGCACTCCCGCTTCGCGTCGGGGTCGAGGTGCGCTGCCACCGCTTCGCGGACCCGGTCGTGAAACGGCTCGATCGTGTCCGTGACGCGCGCCCCACCCGTCCGGACGAGGTTGGCCGCGCGCAGAAGCGAGACGGCGCGCACGAAGTCGTGCATCCCGAGCGCAGACGCCGTCGCGACCACCTCCTGCGCGACGGGCGCGCCGAGCAGGCACGCCACTTCGAGCACACGCCGCGCCGATAGATCGAGCCGTCCAACGCGCGTCCAGAGCGCGTCGTCGAGCCGCAGGATCACGCCCGGGGCCTCGCGGCGACGCGCCGAGGCGTGCCGCACGAGCTCATCGATGAACAGCGGGTGACCGCCCGCCTCGTTCGCGATCGCCACGGCGTCCACGTGGCTCACCCCCGCCTCGCGCTCGAGGAGCTGCGTCGCCAGCTCGCGCGCATCCTCCTTCGCGAGCCGGCCGACGTGAACCGCGCGAACGTCGCCAGGGATCTCCGCGGCGAGCTTCGGGGGCGCGCTCGGATTCGTCACCTCCTCGCCCGAACGCATGGTCACCACGAGCAGCAGCGGCGGCGCGTCCGGCGCACGGAGCAGGTCCGCCAGGAGAGACAGGCTGTCGGCGTCGGTCCACTGGAGATCGTCGATCGCGATCACGAGCGTCTGCTTCGCGCCGATCTTTCGGAGCAGCTCTCGCAGCGCGCGAAATGCGGCGCGGCGACGCCCGTGGGGGTCGCGGTCCGGCGCGGCGGCGACTTGCTTCACGACCGGAACTCGCCCGAGCGCGGGGAAGAGCTGCGCGAGCGCCTCCACGCGCGACGGCAGGACCGCGAGCGCCTCTTCGTTCGGCAGCCGTGCGAGGCGACGCGACAGCGTGTCGATCACCTCGTCGAACGCCTTGTAGGGGACCGCTTCTCGCTCGTAACAACGCCCGGTCAGCACGAGCGCGTCACCGTCCGCCTCGGCGACCTCCTCGAGGAAGCGGCGCGCGAGGCTGCTCTTTCCCACACCCGATTCTCCGTGCACGACGACGCTCACGGCGCGCCTCTGCTCGACGACGTCCGCGAGCGCGCGGCGGAGCACCGAAATCTCGTCGACACGTCCCACGAACGGCGTGGCCGCGGCATGTGCGGCGCCCTGCGGCGCCTCGGAGGGCATGGACGGTCTCGAACCGGGCGGCCTGGACGTCCGCACCGAGAGCCGCCGCCAGATCTCGGACCCCTGGGGGCGCGCGCTCGGCTCGAACTGGAGCAGGTCCATGCAGAGCTGCTCCAGATCGCGCGGAACGTTCTTCGCGATCGAGCTCGGAGCAGGGGCCTCCTGGTACCGCTTCGCCATCATGACCGCGATCGCCGCCCCCTCGAACGGGAGGCGCCCGGTGAGGCACAGATAGAGCATCACCCCGACCGCATACCAATCCGCCTCGGGACCGACGGGCGCAGACAGCGCCTGCTCAGGGGCCATGTAGGCCGGCGTACCTACGACGTTGGTCTCGGTGGCCGCCTGCATCGCCTCGACGTCGAACACGAGCCCGAAGTCGAGGAGGACGACGCGTCCTTCCGGCGTGACCCGCACGTTGGACGGCTTCACGTCCCGATGGACCTTCCCGGCGTCGTGGAGCGCCGAGAGCCCGAGCGCGATCTGGCGAAACGCATCGCGCAGGCGCCCCTCGTCCAGCCGCGCGCCGTCGCGCGGAAAGACCGACGCGCGCCGCTGCGAAACGAGCGGCGGCGTCTCGAGCGACGCCCCGTCGGGGTCGGTGTCGTGCGGCTCGCTGAGAGGCAGATCGACGGCGGTGGCGCCCGCCGAGAGATGCTTGTTCCGGCGCTCTCCGCGCAACCACTCGAACAGATCGACGCCTGCGACCAGCTCCATCGTGAAGAACGCGCCGCTCGGGTCTCCGACGAGCTCGCCGAGGGCGACGAGGTTCGGATGGTGAATCCCCTGAAGGGCGCGGAACTCGTGCTTGAAGCGCGTGATCGCGTCGAGGTCGTGGTACCGGAGTGTCTTCAGGGCGACGCGCACGTTGCGCTCGACGTCGAGCGCCTCGTACACGACCCCCATCCCGCCCTCGCCGATCTGACGAAGAAGCTCGAATCGCGATGGGACGGCGGGGCGCGCCTGCAGCACTCACGAGGAAGCGTAGCAGCACGTGGCCTACGCACGCGCGCGCACGAAGCGTCGGCCGTCCGGCTCCCTATCCGCTCATGGAGCGCGAGTCGTCCTCACGACCGCGTAGTCGATCTCCGTGTGCGCCGTGGGCGCTGCGGACGACACCTTGAGGTCCCAGACGGCCACCGCCTCGCCCCCCATCGCACACGCGCGCGGGCGAACCTTCTCCCTCGTGTCAGGGCTCGCAGGGTCCTGAACCGCGTCCTTCGCGATCGTGACGTAGCCGAGCAGCTCGTACGGCCCGCTGGGCGCGAGATCCTTCGGCCCGAGGCTCGCGATGAACTCGATGGTGCAATCGGAGGGGCGCGCCGGACGAGAGACGCCATGGGTCTCGTGGATCCACTCCATCGGGCCGCACGCGACGGCGAAGACGGCCACGAGCAGCACGGCGCGTCTCATCCAAACATTCTTCGAGTCACGCGATCCCGCGTCAAGCGCGGCAGGCCGGCGGGCCCGCCTCACCGCCAACGAAACACCTTCAACGCCAGTGCGAACGACACCGCACCACAGCCCGCAAGCAGCACGAGCTGTGGCGCGATGGCTCCAACGCCGGCCCCCTCGTTCACCACCGCCCGGAGCGCGTCATTGAGGGCGGTGAGCGGCAGCGCTCTCACCACGGGCTGCAGCGCGTCGGGGAAGTTCCTCGCCGAGAAGAAGACCCCCGAGCCGACGAACATCGGCATCATCACGAGGTTCATCAGGCCGCCGACGGTCTGCGTGTTCTCCGCGCGCGACGCGACCAGGAGGCCGATGCCTGCGAAGGTGAGCGCTCCCAGGAGCGAGACGAGCATCACCAGCGCAAACGACCCTGCCACGCGGACGCCGAACACGAGCCATCCGAACCCGAAGAGCACGGGGACCTCGAGGAGAACGAAGGCCGCCCGCATGACGACGAACGAGAGCAGGAAGTCCGTCCGACGCATCGGCGTCGCGAGCAGGCGCTTCACCAGCTTCTTCGTGCGCATCTCGACGATGAGGAACCCGATGCCCCACATGCTGCTCGACATCAGCGTCATGCCGAGGAGCCCGGGGATGAGAAAGTCGATGTACCGGGCCCCCACCTCGGTCACGCGCTCGTCGCTCACGCGCGTCGGGTCTTTCCGTCCGTCGGCGCGCTGCAGATGGTCGTTCACGAGCATCCTGGCGAGACGAGACTCGGGGCGCGACTCGTCGTAGCGGAAGGTCAGAGGGTCTCCAGGCAGGACGACCAGCGCCACCTTCCCCGTCCGCAGGTCGAGGCGAGCGCTCGACTCGTCTTCCACCTGGGCCCGGACCTCGGCAGCGTCGAGCGCCAGTCGCAGCTGCTCGGCGCGGGGCCCGGCGAGGATCGCCACGTGCACGGCGTCCGGGGGGCGGTTCCGAAAGGCGATGCCGAGCGCCACGGCCAGGATCACGGGGAACCCAAACGTCCAGAACATCGCGCTCGGCTCGCGGAAGAACAGCTTCACGCGCGCCAGCGTCAGCTCGAAGAGCGGGGATCGCGTCGGTTGATCAGTCACGAAGCCCCCTCCCCGTCTTCGCGACGAACACGTCCTCGAGGGTCGCGTGGCGCGTCGACAGCCGTTCGAGCGTCAACCCGGCCTGGCGCACGTGGTCGAGCACGGCCGGGAGGGCGACGTGAAGCGGCTCGGCCGCGAGGGCGAACCCGTCAGCGACGTGCCGCACCCCGTGCACGCCCGAGAGCTTCCCCACCGCCGACTCGTCGAGCTTCCCCCCGGTCACGGCGAGCTCGATGACCTCCTGCCCGCCCAGGGACGAAATGAGCTCTCGGGGCGTGCCGAGCGCGATCATCTTTCCGTGATCGACGATGCCCACGCGGTCGCAGAGGCGCTCGGCTTCGTCCATGTAGTGCGTCGTCAAGAGCACGGTCCTTCCACGCTTCTTGAACCCGAGGACGACGTCCCACAGCTGCAGCCTCGACTGCGGGTCGAGTCCCGTGGTCGGCTCGTCCAGAAAGAGAAGCTCCGGATCGCCGACGAGCGCGCAGGCCACGGCGAGCCGCTGCTTCTGCCCTCCCGACAGCTTCTCGACCCACGCCCCCTGTTTCTCCTCGAGCGACACGGTGCGCAGCACCTCGTCCGGCGAATGGCCGTTCGCGAAGAACGAGCGGAACAGATGCACGACCTCCCGGACCGAGAGCTTGTCCGGCAAGTGTGTTTGCTGGAGCGAGACGCCGAGCTTCTCGCGCAACGCCCGCTCGTCACTTTCGAAGCGCATGCCCAGCACCTCGACTTCGCCGCCCGTCGGATCCAGGAGCCCTTCCAGGATCTCCACCGTCGTCGTCTTCCCGGCTCCGTTGGGGCCTAGCAGACCGAAGCATTCGCCAACGGCCACGTCGAGATCGAGCCCATCGACCGCCACGACCTTCCCGCCGTCGTAGTGCTTGATGAGGCCGCGGCACCTCACTGCCAAGCCGCTCGTTCCCATGGTTTTCGAGGTTTTCCTAGCGTTTGCCGTTCGGCGCGGGCGCCGAGCAGAGCCGCTAACACGCCCCCACGGAGCAGGCAAAGACGCCGCGCACATGCAACGACCCGGCAACGTCTGGCGCGCGCGGTTCCGCGCGTTTGGTGGGCGCCCTCGCCTGAGGTAGAACCCGCGCCGCTGATGATTACCGCCCCCGAGCCGTCGCGGACGTTCGACCTCTCCGCGATCGACGTCGAAGGGTTCGCCAACGACATCCGCGCGCTCCGGCGCGAGATCGACGCTTCGCTCGGCGAGGAGGACATCAGGCACCTGCGCCGGATGGAGCGCTGGGGCAAGACATGCACGGCGATCGGCCTCGCGACGGCGGGCATCTGCCCGAACCCGGTGAGCGTCGTGGCCCTCGCCATGGGTCGCTCCGCACGCTGGATGATCATGCATCACGTCGGCCACCGCGGGTACGACAAGATCCCCGGGATTCCTGCGAAGTACACGAGCCGCGTCTTCGCGCGCGGTCACCGGCGCTTCCTGGACTGGGCCGACTGGATGGTCCCCGAGGCGTGGATCTACGAGCACAACGTCCTGCACCATTCGTTCACGGGCGAATCGCGCGACCCCGACCTCGTCGAGCGCAACATGGAGTCGTTCCACGCCCGCGGTCTGCCGCCCGCGGTGGGCTACGCGGCGTTCGCCCTCTACTCGCTCACCTGGAAGTTCCTCTATTACGCGCCGAGCACCCTCGGCACGTGGATGAACCGGAGCGAGGTTGGCTCGGGCTCCGAAGAACCGCACGAGCTCGAGGCGCCCTGGTCAGCTCTCTTCCTGCGTTGCTACTTGCCGTACGCCACGTTCACCTTCGGCGCTCTACCGGCGATCTTCCTCCCGTTCGGGCCGTGGGCGTGGCTGAGCGCGCTGACCAACTCGATTGCCGCCGAGGCGGTGGCCAACGTTCACACCTTCTGCGTGATCGGTCCGAACCACTCGGGCGACGATCTGTATCGCTTCGAAGGGCGCCCCGCTTCGCGCGGTGAAGCGTATGTCCGGCAGGTCGTCGGCTCGGTGAACTACCGCACGGGCACGGACGTGACTGACTTCTCGCAGATGTGGCTCAACTACCAGATCGAGCACCACGTCTTCCCCGACCTGCCCATGCGCCAGTACCAGCTCGTTCAGCCGAAGCTGAAGGCGCTCTGCGCGCAGCACGGGGTTCCGTACACCGAGGGGAACGTGCTCGCGCGCGTGAAGAAGCTGATCGACGTCTTCGTCGGCAAGACGAAGATGAGGCGATTGGCTACGGCGTAGGGAACCGCTGCGCGGTGCGGCAAGCCCGCACGCCCACTTTCGCGAACGGGGAGCGCGGCCAATCACCGCATCCGACGTCAGCCGGCGTATCGTCGACACCCATGTCCCCGCGCGACGCGCGTCGTCCCCTAAACCCGCTCGACCGTGCCTTCCTCGCCGGCGAGAGCCGCGAATCGATGATGCACGTGGGCGCTCTATTGCGCTTCACCCCGCCACCGGAAGGCCCGCGCGACTTCCACCGTCAGCTCATGGAGGAGCTACGGCACGACGCGCCGGTCTACCCGCCGTGGAACCTGCGCCTGCGTCACCCCGATCTGCTCTCGAGCCCGCTGCAGGCGTGGGTCCCCGACACGTCGTTCGACCTCGAGTACCACGTGCGCCGCTCTGCGCTCCCCACGCCCGGGGGGGAGCGCGAGCTCGGCATTCTGGTGTCGCGCCTCCACAGCAACCCGATCGACTTCCACCGCCCCCCCTGGGAGGTGCACCTGATCGAGGGGCTCGAGGGGGACAGGTTCGCGATCTACTTCAAGGTGCACCACTCCCTCGTCGACGGGTTCACGGGGCAGCGCATGCTCGCGCGCAGCCTGTCGTCGAGCCCGGACGATCGCAACACGCTAATGTTCTTTTCCGTGCCGCCGCCGCCGCGTGAATCGAAAGACGACGCCAACGCAGAGGTCCTGCCGACGTGGGACGCGCTCCTCCATTCGCTGCGGGCACAGGTGAACGTCACCAGGGATGTAGGGCGCGCGCTACTCAACGTCGTCCGCTCCACGCGCGCACACGATGGGAACCTCGTGTCTCCGCTCCAGGCACCGAAGTCGATGCTCAACCAGCGAATCAGCCGCAGCCGCCGCTTCGCGACGCAGAGTTTCGAAGCCGACCGACTGCGGCGCCTCGCGAAGCGAGCCGGCGGCACGCTCAACGACGTCGTGCTCGCGCTCCTCGCATCAGCGCTGCGCCGCTTCCTCCTCGAGCAGGACGCGCTCCCGGACAAGACGCTCACGGCGATGCTCCCCGTGAACGTCCGCCCGAAGGACGACCCCGGCGGTGGCAACGCCGTCGGCGCCATCCTCGCGTCTCTGGCCACCGACATCGCGGATCCATCGGCGCGGCTCGACGCGATCATCGCGTCGACGACGCACGCGAAGGAACAGCTCCAGGGGATGTCGAAGAACGCGATCATGCAGTATGGCGCGCTGCTGATCGCCCCGATCCTGCTGTCGATGATCCCCGGCGCGGCCGGGCGCGTGCGGCCTGCGTTCAACGTGGTCGTCTCGAACGTTCCAGGGCCGGAGACTCCGCTCTACTTCCGTGGCTGGAAGCTCGAAGCGACGTACCCGGTGTCGATCCCGTTCCACGGGCACGCGCTGAACATCACGGTCGGCGGCTACGCGGGCAGGCTCGGCTTCGGATTCATCGGATGCAGGGACGCAATCCCCCACCTCCAGCGGCTCGCGGTCTACTCGGGCGACGCGCTCGAGGAGCTCGAGGATGTGCGAAGAGTCATGTGACGAGGGCGCGGCTCGACGACGGAGCCCCATGACTGCGACGGTTTCGCGGCGAAGGCGACGATCGGAGTGAATGTGGGAGCGCTAGACTGTGGCCGCGTCCGTTGACGTAGCCCGCCCGGTCGCCGGACCATGGCGGGTCGAATGAGCTCTCCTCGCCATCGTCCGCTCCCTCGCGAAGAGCCCGACGCCGAGCGCGATCCGGGAGACCCGACCACGGTGCGGCCACCGAAGTTCTCCGCCGACGAACCGATCTCGTCCACGTACGAGATGCTCCGCGACAGTTGCCGTGTGGCCGAAGCCGCGGAGCCGATCGACGACGAGCTCGCGATCGAAGCGGAGGTGCTTCGCGTCGCGCTCGATCGAAAGAGTCAGAAGCCCAGAACGTGACCTCGCCGTGCGCCCGCGGCGCAACGTCTACACCCTACGAAAGACGTAGTGCCACGTCGGGAAGCTGAACCCGAGCCACACGATGTTCGTCGTCACGAGTCGTGCAGCGATGTACCAGTGCGCAGCGAGTGGCGATGCCTTCAGCGCGACATCGTAGAGCGCCGCATTCAGCGCGAGCCCCACGACCTGGACGAGCGCGAACTGCACCGCCTCGCGAACCACGGGCCCGCCGCGTGCGCGGAAGGCGAAGTGCTTCTGCCCGAAGAACATCGCGATGCTCCCCAGCGTGAGCGCGGGGACGCTCGCCGCGCGAGGCGTCAGGCCCAGCAGCGCCACCATCGCCGAGAGCGACGCGAGGTCGACCAGCGTCGCGATACCCCCAGCGCCGGCGGAGCGCAGCAGCCGCAGGAGGAGGGGCCGCAACGCAACGCCGTCACGCTGAAGCAAGGAACACCATGAACCTTGGCGATAGCCTACGACGTCGGCCCGCTCGCCCGCGACGCTCGTATGCGAAGGAATCGAGTCCGCGTTTCCGCTGCCCGGGGTCGAGGCTGTATGCTGTCGCTCTCCGAGCCCGCCTCTGCCCGCTCGGCTGCCTCCCGCGCCCCGATGACGATCACGAAGAAGACCCTCACGTCCAAGCGTCGCATACCCGCGCGAACCCGACTCGCCGTCGACCCAACCCGCCTCGCGCTGGCGGCCATCGAGCGGTTGAAGACGCTCCTCGCGCGGACCGGGCAGGCACACAAACTCACCGGCCCGGTCTCCATGCGCGAGCTCGTTGCTCGCGGGCAGATCCTCGGGCAGACGCTGCCGCCGAGCTACACGGCAGCGCTGCGCGTGGCCGCGACCATCGGCGATCCCGAGCTGCTCTTCGACGCCAACGAGATGAAGGAGCGCATCGCCGAGATGCGCTCGACCAAGTCCGCCGTCGTCGAGCGATACGTCCCATTCGCGCGCGTGGGCGACAGGCTCCTCTGCTTCGATCGCGAAGCTTCGACGCACACCGACTCCGAGCTGCCGATCGTCGAGTGGAACCGGGGGCTCGTGAAAGCCTGCGCGCGCCACTTCGGGGAGTGGATCGACGGCGTCGCCGACGCGCGCGAAGAAGCCGTGGCCACCGCGGCCGTCGTCCCGGCTTCGCTCAAGGCGCTGCTGCTCGAGCTCGGATTTCGGTTCGACGACCCTTCAGTGGGTCGGCTGGAGACGGGCGACGTAAAGGCGATCGAGGAGCTGCTGGGAAAGGCGCGCACGACGGACGTGCGCGGCGACGTCGACCGGCTCTTCGACTCGAGCGGGAAGGCTTCGCTCACGTTGAACCTCGACGAGTTCACGCTCGCGATCAGCCTGCGTACGGGCATCTTCGTGTTCGAGGCGGAGGACGTCTTCCGCTGGATGCGGTGGTTCCGCGACGAGAACTTCTTCGCCGAGAGCCCCAAGAAGCCCACCCACCCCGATCGCGCACACGACTTGCGGAAGGCGGGGCGCGAGGCACCGCTCGTCCTTCGCGGCGTCGTCCACGTGGCCGTGCTCCCGGCCACCAAGCACACGTTCCGTGCGGCGAGCGGGGCGTCGGCCAACGACTTCTATCTCCTCGGTCGCACGGCCTCCCGGAGCGACCGGGCCACGAGCCTGCTCCTCCACGTCGTCGAAGGGCAGGTCACCGCCGCGCACGCGCTCGAGGAGCCGCTGAACGAGCTCTACGTGACTCCCGACGGCACGATGTGGGGTCTCTCGCTCAGCGGCACCGCGATCCGGTTCGCGGGTGGGCACGCTCGCTCGTTCCCCCTGTACCGCCCGACGCACGGGCGGACGTGGTGGTACGGCATCGGCGGCTCGGCCGACCGCGTGCTCGTGTGGGGCGCCGGCGCGCTGCTCGAGTTCAACGGCGAGGAGTTCGTCCCCTTCACCCCGGACGCCGCCCTCGAAGAGAACGAGCGCATCCCCGCCCTCTGCTCGACCAAGCGTGAGATCCAGATGCTCGTCGTCGGCGACCGCGTCGGCGCCGTCGCGCGCTTCGACGGCAAGAGATGGCTCCCGATCCCCGTGAGTCACGTGATTGAAGGGATGCTCGCCGACCTGGACGTCTGGCGCGGCATCGGGATCGTCCTGGGCCGAGCCGGCGAGGTCTGGCGCGTCGAGGAGGGGGCGGCCCCCAGACCGGTCATCTGGGACACGAGCCATCAGGCGTTCCTCGCCGAGACGGGGCAGCGGCGTGCGACACACGCCGTGCGCGGCTACGACGGCGGCGCGCTCCTCGCGAGCGACGGCGGCGTCATCGTCGTCGGCCAGGGTGAGCCGGTGTTCTTTTCGTCAGGTGTCGCGAGCGAGGCCGCGCGGCTAGCGCGCGTGGGCGGCGGACCGCCGATCAACGTGCGTCGCTCGCGCCCGAACATGAAGCGAGACGAGGACGTTCCGGGAATCGTCGCCATGTGTGGCGCGCATGCCTGGGTGTGGCGCGAGGGTTCGTTCCAGGTGCTCGACCTGCGGGAGTGGTGAATGAAGCTGGATCCGCGAGCCCTTGCGCTCGCAAGCCTGAATGCGTCGGCAAGCTCGCCGAACGCGAAGTGGTCGTTCGATGGTGCTCACCCGTTCGGGGAGGCTCCCAGCGCGGCGCCTGTGCTCCGTTATCGCCTGGGAAACGGGCTCACGCTCCTCTTCCTCGAGGACACGAGCGCGCCGGTCGTGAGCTATTTCACCTGGTACTGCGTCGGGTCGCGCCACGAGCGCCCGGGCAAGACCGGCCTCGCGCACCTCTTCGAGCACCTGATGTTCAACGAGACCGAGACCTTCAAGGCCGGTGAGTTCGACCGGCTCCTCGAGGAGAACGGCGCGGAGTCGAACGCGGCCACGTGGGTCGACTGGACCTACTATTACGAGTCGCTTCCGGCCGACCGCTTCTCGCTCGCCGTGAAGCTCGAGAGCGAGCGGATGTCGAAGCTCGTGCTGCGCGATCCGCAGGTTGCGAGCGAAAAGGAGGTCGTCGCCAACGAGCGTCGATACCGCGTCGACGACGACGTCGAGGGGGCGGCGAACGAGGTGCTCTACAAGACCGCGTTCACCAAGCACCCGTACCACTGGCCGACGATTGGCTGGATGCCCGACATCCTCGGCTTCACCCCTGCCGACTGCGAGCGCTTCTACAAGACCTACTACGCGCCGAACAACGCGGTCATCGTCGTGGTCGGCGACGTTCGCGAGGAGGCCGTGCTTCGCGAGGTGCGCGACGCCTACGGGGCCCTTTCGTCGTCGGTCATCCCACCCGAGGACTGTGAGCCGGAGCCGCCGCAGCGCGACGTGCGCGAGATCGAGATGAAGAAGCCGACGGCGACGGAGAAGCTCCTCGTCGGGTACCACGGCCCCGCGCTGGGCGACGCGGACCACGCGGCACTCACGCTGCTCAACGAGATCATGTTCGGCGGGCGCGCCTCGCGCGCGCACCGCTCGATGGTCATCGAGAAGGAGATGGCCAGCGAAGTGCGCGGCTGGGTCTCGACATTCCAGGACCCCGGCCTGTTCGAGATGTACGCGACCGCGCGCGAGGGACACCAGACGCGCGAGCTACTCCTCGCCCTCGACCGCGAAGTCGACCGAGTGAGACGCGATGTGGTCGCGGACGACGAGCTCGTGCGGGCGAAGGCGCGACTCGAGCTATCGACGCTCCAATCGCTGGAGAGTACGAGCGGCAAGGCCGAAGTGATCGGCTTCTACGAGCTACTTCTCGGTGATCCTTGTGCCGTCTTCCGGCGGCTCGACGTATATCGGCGCGTCACGGCGAGCGACGTGCGCAAGGCCGCGCGTCGCTACCTGCGGGACGGCGCGCGGACGATCGTGCGCGTCGTACCCGATGAAGAAGACGACGACGAGATGAGTGAGGCAGCCCAATGAGCGCCGTTCCGTCCAGGCCCCCGCCGGCGAGCGCCCTCCTCGACGGCGGAGCGACGCTCCTCGTCGAGGAGTCGCACGCGCTGCCGCTCGTCTCGATCGTGATCGCGCTGAGATCGGGTTCGGCGTTCGACCCCCAAGGCAAAGAAGGCCTTGCGCGCATCGTGGGACGGATGCTGCGACGCGGCGCGGAGACAATGAAGGCGCACGACATCGAGGACGCTCTCGACCGGCTCGGCGGCGAGATCTCCATCGATCTCTCGGCGTCGTCGCTCGCCCTGCAAGCGCAGGTCATCGGTCGGAATCTGGAGCCACTCATCGAGCTCCTGGCGAAGCTGCTCGGCTCCCCGGCGTTCCCCGAGGACGAGCTCGCGCGCCTGAAGCGGGAGACGCAAGCCGAGATTCTCGAGGCGCGCGACAACGATCGCTCGCTCGCCACGTACGCCTTCCGCCGCGCCCTCTTCGCCGGGCACCCCTACGGACGGAGCTCGCTGGGGACCACCTCGTCCACGGGGTCGATCACCCAAGCTGACGCGCGCGCGTTTTACTCGCGCCATTTTGCGCGCGCCAACGCCCTCGTAGCCTTCGCGGGCGACGTGACGCTCGACCAGGCACGCGTGCTCGGCGAGAAGCTGCTGTCGGGGCTCCCCGTCGGCGAGCGCATCGCAGACCCGGTCCCCTCCCCCGCTGTGACGAAAGGGCGGCACCTCGTCCTCGTCGACAAGCCCGATAGGACGCAGACCCAGATCCTCATCGGCGGCCTCGGCACCTGGCCACACGACGACGACCACATCGCTCTCGGCGTGGCGAACGCAATCTTCGGCGGGACGTTCACCTCGCGCCTGATGAAGGCGGTTCGCTCGGAGCGCGGTTGGTCCTATGGCGCCTATGCGCGGCTGGCTCTCGATCGGCAGCGGCAGTCGTTCTCGATGTGGACGTTCCCGTCGGCAACCGACGCGGCCCCCTGCGTCGCTCTCGAGCTCGAGCTGCTCCAGGCCTGGGTCGACCGCGGCGTCACCCAGGAAGAGCTCGACTTCATCAAGCAGTACCTGATTCGCTCCCAAGCCTTCGAGGTCGACACCGCGCCGAAACGACTGCACCAGGCGATCGACATCGAGATCCTGGGGCTGCCCAAGGACTTCCATTCGGGCTACGCGGCCAAGGTGGCGCAGGTCACGGCGGAGGCCGCAAACACCGCCGTCAAGAGGCGCATCTCGACCGAGGATCTCGTCATCGTCGTCGTCGGGACGGCGTCCGACATCCGCGAAGGGATCGAGAAACAGATCCCGGGACTCGTCGAGACCACGGTGAAGCCGTTCGACGCGGAGGAGTAGGGCGTGGTCCGTGCGTTCGTGAGTGCGCCTCTCCCGGGTGACGCAGTGAAGCGGCTCGAGGCCGCGACTGAAGTGGTCGTGGGCGAGGTCGGCGACGGCGTTCGTGGCGACGCGTTCGCGAGCGGTGCTTCCACGTGGGGGGCGCTCGTGACCATGCTCACCGATCGGGTCGATGCAGCGCTCCTGGCCACGGTACCGCAGGTGCGGATCGTGGCGAACGTGGCGGTCGGCGTGGACAACATCGACCTCGAGGCCTGCCGCGCGCGCGGGGTCGTCGTGACGAATACTCCGGGTGTGCTCACCGAGGCGACGGCCGATCTCGCGTTCGGGTTGCTCCTGGCGGCGGCGCGGCGGATCGTCGAGGGGGACCGAATGGTCCGCGGCGGCGATTTCGTCGGGTGGGGGCCATCGCTTCTGGTGGGGAAGCGCGTGAACGGCGCGAACCTTGGGATCGTCGGAATGGGTCGAATCGGTCAAGCGATGGCGCGGCGCGCGCGCGGGTTCGGGATGCACGTCGCGTACACGCAGACGCACCGTCCCGCCCCTGAGCTCGAGCGGGCGCTCGGCGCGACCTGGCTCGGTCTCGACGAGCTGTTCGCCTCATCGGACTTCGTGTCTCTTCACTGCCCCCTCACGCCGGAGACCCACGGCCTCGTGAGCGCTGCGAGGCTCGCCTCGATGCGCAAGGGGAGCGTCCTCGTCAACACGGCCCGCGGCGGCTGCGTGGACGAGTCTGCGCTCGCCACCGCGCTCGAGCGCGGGCCGCTCGCCGCCGCAGGGCTCGACGTCTTCCACGACGAACCTCGCGTGGAGTCGCGCTTACAGGCGCTCTCGAACGTGGTGATGACACCGCACATCGGGAGCGCCGACGGGCCTACGCGCCGCGCGATGGCCGACATGGCGGTCGACGCGGTGATCGCCGTCCTCGAGGGGCGAGAGGCCGGCCATCGGGTCGTGTGAACCGGCCGCGGGGCGCGCGCAGGCAGCGCGGTCACGCCAGCAGCTGCTCCAGGTCGTCGCGCGTGATCCCCCCCAGCGCGGCCCCTCGGTCCCCGAAGAACGCGTCGGAAAGTGCACGTTTTTCCCGCTGGAGCGACTCGACTTTCTCCTCGATCGTGCCGCGCGCCAGCAGCCGGTACGCGAACACGGTTCTCGTCTGCCCGATGCGGTGCGCCCGGTCGATCGCCTGCGCCTCGCTGGCCGGATTCCACCACGGGTCGAGGAGGAAGACGTAGTCCGCCGCCGGGAGGTTGAGCCCCACGCCCCCCGCCTTCAGGCTGAGGAGGAAAGCCGAGCAGTCGGCGTCCTCCTGAAAACGCGCGACACGGGCGGCGCGATCCTTCGTGGCGCCGTCGAGGTATTCGTAAGCCACTCCTGCGGCATCGAGGCGTGCGCGGACGATCGAGAGCAAACTCGTGAACTGCGAGAAGACGAGCGCCTTGTGCCCCTCGGTGCGCGCGCTCGCCAAGTGCGCGAGCAACGCCTCGAGCTTCGCGCTGTCTTCCGCACGACGCTCGCGATCGACGAGCCCCGGATGGCACGCGAGCTGGCGAAGTCGGAGCAGCGCCTCCAGGACGTGCACCGTGGACTTCCCCCACCCATCGCGATCGATTCGCCGCGCGAGGGAGCGACGGTAATGATCGCGGAGCTCGTCGTAGTGGCGCCGGTGATCGGGGTCGAGCTCGCAGTAGATCGTCTGCTCGACGCGCGCCGGGAGCTCGGGCGCCACCTCGAGCTTGGTACGGCGCAGGAAGAACGGGCGAACGCCGCGCGCGAGCAGCTCGCGCGTATCCTCGTCGAGCTGCCGAGCGCCCGGAGCGAGCCTCTGCAGCGCCGATGATGCGCCGAGAACACCGGGATTCAGGAACTCGAGAAGCGACGCCAGCTCTCCTAGATGGTTCTCGATGGGTGTCCCCGTGAGCGCGAGCTTGTGCTCCGCGCGGAGAGCGCGCGCGGCCTTCGCGGCGGCGCTGCGCGAGGTCTTGATCGACTGGGCTTCGTCGAGCACGACGTAGTCGAAGGGAATGCGCGCGAGCGCGTCGGCGTCGCGGCGGAGAAGGCCGTACGTGGTGAGCACGACGTCGTGCTCGCCGACGCGTTCGGCGTCACGCCTCGCGCCGTCGTGAACGTGAACGCGGAGCAGCGGCGCGAAGCGCGCGGCCTCGCTCGCCCAGTTGTAGAGGACCGAGCGCGGCGCCACGACGAGCGACGGGCGCGGCGCCGCTGCCCCTCCCGCTGCGTTCGCGGCGCGACGCGCTTCGAGCAGCGCCAACACCTGGACGGTCTTCCCGAGTCCCATGTCGTCGGCGAGACACCCGCCGAAGCCAAAGCGGCGCAGGTAGGCGAACCACCCGAGCGCGCGCCGCTGGTACTCACGCAGCGTGCCTCGAAACGTCTCCGGCGGATCCTCCGGTGCAATGCCATCGAAGGCCCGGAGCTCGGCGCGCGCGCGCTCGAACGCCGCATCGACCGCGACCTGGGCGTCCCCCTCCGAGAGGGCGGCAACGAACCCGGCCTGCGCCTTGGCGAACCGAAGCGACTCGCGCGTCGGTTCGGCGAGCGCGCTCCAGCGGACGAGCCGGTCTGCCCACTCCTCGGGGATTTCGCCGATCGACCCGTCCGAGAGCGCCACCGAGCGACGGTGCTGCCGGATGGCGGCGAGCATCTCGGGGAGCGCGAGCGGCGCCCCGTCGAAGTCCGCGCGTACCGTGACGTCGAGCCAGTCGATCCCCGTCGAGACGCCGAGCGCCAAAGTCGTCGCGCGGCGGTGCAGGCGCCCGTCCACTTCGACACGCCATCCCGCCGCGAGAAGCGCCCGCGTCGTGTCGACCAGGTCACGCTTCGCAATCCGGAACCGCCCTGACACGGGCGTCGCCCCCCGCGACTCGAGCACCGCGACCGCTCGCCACTCCGCGGGCTCGTCGCGAACGATGATGCGCCTTCCAGCACGGTCGATCAGGGCGTGCCCCCAGTCGTGCGCGTGAACGCGGTGCCCTTCGTAGTCGAGCCCCACCTCCACCGAGATGCCTCGCGCGACGCGGGTGCGCAGGATGGCACACGGACGCGGCGTCATGGCGACGCGGACGAAAGCTCGCTCGGGCGGCAGGTTCACCCGAGGCGCGCGTTCGAGCGTGTGGAGCTCCTCCATCATGGGCGCCAGATCGGCATCGGCGAGCACCAGTTGTGGCTCCCCCGAACGCGCTGCGTGCGCCCACTCGGGCTGCCCTGCGTCGTCGTACGAGGCGACTCGTTCGCGAAAGAGGGCGACGCCTTCGAGCAAGAGGAGCGGCCTATCGACCGGCATCCGTTCGGGACCACGTTCGAGAACCGGAGTGATCGACAGAACCCCGGGTTGGGTCATTCCGACGTCGAGCACGAGCACGTAGTCAGCGCCTTCGTCCCAGGCGATGGCCGGGGCGGCGCGGTCGGTCTCGCCACCGGGGCCCGCGAGGTGAGCGCGCCCGGTCGCCGCGAGCCGCTCGAGGACATCGGCCGAGATTTCGCGCGGTACTTCGAAGACCGGCTCGACGCCGCCGTAGCGACCGGTCGTCGTCTCGGGACGGGAGCGCCCGCCGTCGAGCAGCGCGAGCAGCGCGGCATCTACACCATCGACATGGCTCGCGAAGGGGCGCGAGAGATGCGCCGGAGTGACGAACGCGCTTGCCCCTTCACCCGCCACGGAGCGCACGCGCACGACGATCACGCCTCCGCGCTGTGCGGACGCGACGTCCACGTCGTAGCGAAGGGTCGGTCGATACCCGGCGAGGGCGGCCCGTTCGCGCGTCGTCGCCGTCGCGAGCACTCGTCGCCACGGAGGGACGCTCTCTCTCTTCACCGGAGCCGCCTCACGGGCGCTTCGCCAGAACTTCGGCGAACTTCGTGTCGTACGCGCCCGCACGGAACTCTTCGCTCGCGAGCAGCTTTCGCAGGAACTCGATGTTCGTCACGCACGGCGCCACGCGCGTCCCGGCGAGCGCGCGATCGAGCTCGGCGATCGCAGCGGCCCGCGTCTCACCCCATGCGACGACCTTCGCGATCATCGGATCGTAGAAAGGCGTCACCTTGTTCCCTGCGCGCACGCCCGATTCGATGCGGAGCGCGCGCGACTGAACCTCGCCCGCCCCGCCGACCCAGACGAGATCGTCGATCGCCCCGGGCTTCGGGATGAACCCCTTGCTCGGATCCTCCGCGTAGACCCGCGCCTCGATCGCGTGCCCGCGCCGTTCCACGCGCGAGAGATCGGGGAGCACCTCGCCCGCCGCGACCCTGAGCTGCAGCTCCACGAGGTCCAGCTGCGTCACCATTTCGGTCACCGGGTGCTCCACCTGGAGGCGCGCGTTCACCTCGAGAAAGAACAGCTCACCGCTGGCGTCGGCGATGAACTCGCACGTTCCGGCGCCCACGTAGCCCACCTTCTTCACGACGCGCAGCGCCGCGTCCATCAGGTCGCGCCGTCGCTTCTCCCCCTCCGCGCCGGCGAAGAACGCCGCTGGTGACGGCGACTCCTCCACGATCTTCTGGTGCCGTCGCTGCACGCTGCACTCGCGCTCGCCGATCGCGTACGCGTTGCCGTGTCGGTCGCCGAAGATCTGCACTTCGATGTGGCGCGGCTGCGAGACGTAACGCTCGAGGTACACGCGCGCGTCGGCGAACGACGCCCGACCGCGATCCGAGCAACTCTTCAGCGCGCGCTCGAGCCCGGCCTCCTCCTGGACGACCTGCATTCCAATCCCGCCGCCGCCGCCGACGGCCTTCGCGACGATCGGGTACCCGACCTCGGCCGCGATCTTCTTTGCGTGCTCGAGCCCCTCGGGCGTATCGATGGCGATCGGTTCGTTCGTGCCGGGGACAGGACGCGTCCCTGCAGAGAGGGCCACGTGGCGCGCCTTCATCTTGTCGCCAAAGGCGTCGAGCGTGTCGGGCGCCGGGCCGATGAAGGTGACGCCGGCCTCCGCGACAGCGCGGGCGAAGCCGCTCTTCTCGCTCAGAAAACCGTAGCCGGGGTGGACGGCGTCGGCGCCCGTCGAGCGAATGGCGCCAACGATGACGTCGACGTTCAGGTACGAGTCCTTGGCGACGGCGGGGCCGATGGCGACGCTCTCGTCCGCGTCCGTGACGTGCGGCGAATCCCTGTCCGCCTCGGAGTATACGGCCACGGTCTTGATACCGAGCCGCTTGCACGTGCGAATCACGCGGCGCGCGATCTCGCCGCGGTTCGCGACGAGGACCTTCTCGAACAGCTTTCCGGACGGGGTGCTCATGGGGAGCGCAGCATAGTCAGCTGCACGCCGGCGTCGACCGTGTCTCGCCGTCGGCGTTCGTCTACTTGGGCGGCCGCTCGGTCCCCCCGGCGGTCGATGTGGCGAGCCACTGGAAATGGTCCAAGAGCACGCTCGAATCGTAGTTTTGGTCCCCCGTGTCCCAGATCATCAGCTCGAGCGTGATCGTTTCGCCGGGCGTGACCGGCGAGCTGGACGTGAGCCACCCGGTCGAGGCGCCCGGTGTGGACGTATCGGTGCAGTAGACGTCGAGCGGGGCGCCGAACCCGGTGCCCGCGAGCTCGGAGACGCCGCTGCCGCACGTGGCGACGACGTGCGGGCCGTCGGGCACGTTGCAACCGGTCGGAGTACCCGGCGTGCAGCGATCGAGGAAACCGTTGTTGACGCTCACCGGGTTGCCGACCGAGTCGAACGAGATGTTCGACGGAGTGCCGGCGTTCACCGCGCTCGACGTGAGGAACGAGACGAACGAGTCGTTGTAGGAAGAGCAGACGTATTCGGGCCACTCACCAGACCAGAAGTCGAAGTCGAACGAGAACCCCTGCGCGTTCGCGGGCACCTTCATGACGAGCTTCAGGTCGATGTAGTCGTGCACAGTCGAGTCGATCGGGCACCCGGCGGCAGCTTTCGGGTAGCCGGGTGGCGCGTCGTCGTGCGGGTCGCTGGGCTGGGCCGCGAAGCCCCCCTTGAACGGCCGATTGGTGGTCGTCGTCTCGGAGTTGTCGAACAGCCGCGCCCACCCCGTGCTGAGCACCCCGAACGCCGCCCCCGCCTCCGGCTGGATCACGCCGCCGAACGTCGACATGATCCCGTACTGAACGTCGCTCACCGGTGACCCGGTCGTGTACGCCCCTTTGTACTCGACCGAAACGATGCCCCAGCGCGGATCCTCCGCGCCGATGATCGTCTGGCAGATGTCGATCGCGCTCGCGAACATGGCCGCGTCGCCCGAGATGGGCAGGTTCGTGTCGCACTGCTCGACGTCGTCGACCTTGCCGTTGTCGTCGTCGTCGCAGCCGTTGCCGGGGATGTCGAAGTTGGCGGGGTTCGGATTGCACCCCGGTGCATTGCCGCTCACCACCAGCGAGACGCCACTGTCCGCAACACCGCCAGTGCCGCCTCCGCCGGGCCCCGTCGCCTTGCTGCCTCCACCACCACATCCGGACAGCGTCGCGACCGTCGCGAGAACAGCGAGCGAAGAAAAGCGCACCTTACAAAGCTATCACCGCCGGCCTCCCGCGGAAGGGGGCGCCCGGTCAGATGAGGAAGTCTTTGTCGCGCAGCTTCTTCGGAATGTACTCCTCTGTAATGAAGGAGATGCTCTTCGTGAGGAGGGCGTCGACCTCCATCTTGAACTGATTCTTCAGCAGTTCCTGGATCTCGCGCTGCCACTTCTTGTCGGCAAACCAGGGGTACGCCTTCATCTGCTCGGCGCGCGCGATGTCCTCTTTCGAAAGCTTGATGGTCGCGTTCGGTTTGAGGTCGAACTTCTTGTAGTCGTACGCGCTCATCCCGAGGAAGCGCACGTTCGGCACGGCCATGCGCATCGACTCGTAGGCGAGGTTGATCGAGCCCTGCTTGAGCACCGAGTAGATGTAGAGCCCCCAAGGGTCATTATCGACCAGGATGTAGATGGGGATCTTCAGCTCGACGCTCATGCGCTGGAGGAGGCGCCGGGCGCCACGCGCGGCTTGTCCTTCGGACGTCATGAGGATGCACTTGTGCTTCGACCAGAAGCGGTCCTCGTTCAGTCGGTGAAAGACGGCCTGCTTCTCGACGAGGAGGATGAACTCGGCGTCGGTGCGCACGAACTTCAGGTCGTCTTCCTCGCAAATGCTCGGGATCCCCCATCCGCCGCGCCCCATGCGGGCCAAATCGATCTGATCGCCGGCATCGTTGACGACGAGCCGCCCCACCATGAGCCCGCGCCGGTTCGCGAAGAGGTGCAGCTCCTCGCGCAGGGCGTCAATCGCGACCTCGAGGTCCTCGATGATCGGATCGCTCTCGTTCTGATCCTCGAACGTGTTCTCGCTCGTGCCGGGGAGCGTGTGCTTCGTCATGTAGAACATCTGACGAATGCTGATCGTCTTCCCCTCGCCGATGAGGGTCTTGCACCCTTCGGCGATGAGGAAGGTCTGCATGAACTTCCGGGCCATCGACGTGTTGAAGAACTCACGCGACTGGGTCCGGTCGCCGAGCTCGATGATCCGCTTCTTCTCGTTGAACGAGACGTTCGACAGCGAGCGGGTCCGGATCTCGAGCGCGGGGTTCTTTCCCGAGGAGACGGTCTTCACCGCCGCGTGCGCGAGCTTCTCGATCTTGTCGAGGGTCCTCTTGTCCTTCGCCTGCGCGCCGCTCTTCGCGGCGCTCGCTGCGACTTGCGCGGTCTTCTTGGCTGCCATCTGTGTTCTCTCGTTCCGTTCGCTCGCTCAGATGAGCTCGAGCTGCTCGCCCTTGCCGCGCTTCTTCGCCCCGCCGGTGCCGGTCTTGCCGACCTTGACGGCCTTGTCGCTCTTTCCGCCTTTGACTCCCTTTGCGGTGGGCTCCGGCGGCCCGTTCTTCTTGGTCTTCGTCCCCTTCGCCGCCGCGGGGGGCGGCGGCGCCATCGAGTCCGGCGGCGGGGGAACGCTGGGCGCGGCAGGTGCCGATCCCCCCTCGTCGGGCGACGTCTCCTCGGCGATGTTCACGAAGTTCGGCAGCGCGTCGTTGAATGCCTGCAGAACCTGCGCCTTCGGCACGCCGGTGATGTTCGCGATCGCCTGGCTGACCTCGGGAATGTAGCGCTGGAAGAGCGACAGTCGCCGCCCCTCGCTCAGCGCCTTCTCGCGCGCCCGCAGGTGCGACCCGAGCTTCCGCCCGCACTCCTGGATCGCGAGCTTCAGCTCCTTCATCAGCTCGTCGTAGTGGGCGACCGCTTCCTTGGCCTCGCTCGTGAACGGGACCCAGACGCTCGCCAGGTGCACGGCGATCGCCAGCGGCGCAACCGGGAGTGACCCTTTCGGCTGCGAGACCTCGTACGACTTCCAGTTGGTCTCGTAGACCGCCTCGCTGATGGCGCACGCCTTCGGCTGGTACTGGAGCGGGACGCGGTTCGCGAGGCGGAGGATCTCCGCCTGTTCATCGAGCGGGAGGTCGCCGCCATACGCGAGCCCCACCTCCACGACGAACGGGTTTCCGCGGTAGACGGCGGGGGGACGGGTCGTGGACGCGTAGAACTCGGCCTTCTGGAACCGCCGCTTCAGCCCTTCGATGAGCAGCGCCTCGCCGATCGGCACGACGCACGAAGCCGGCGGGGCCATCAGCTTCACCTCGCCTAGCGCCTTGTGCAGACGCTCCGCCTCGTCGCTGTGGATCGACGCGGCTTCCTTCTTCGACGGCACCTTCGCGGCTTTGCAGATCTCGTCCGCGACCTTCGGGCTCACACGCGAAAAGTCGTCGACGAGCACCTCCTTCACGGTCTTGCCCGGCGAGTCGTTCAGCATGCTGAGGAGCATCCCGAGCTCGACCCCGTGCGGGTGCGGCTTGATCTCCTGCGCCTCGCGCGGCAGCTCGTTCGACACGCGCGGATAGGTGACCCGCTCCCCCTTCGGGGGCACGAACGTGAGCCCCAGATGCGGGTTCGCGACCACGGTCTGCTCGAGGTATGACTCGACGCCCGTGCGTCCACCACGGTACGCCGCGGCCAGGTCCATCTCCACGCGCGTGCCGTGCTCGCGCGTCCGCCCCCCCTCTTCGGGCCAGTCGACCGTCTCGTCCTTCACGACGTCGGGCTGGTTGCGCTTGGTGTCGATGCGAAGATCGATCTTGAAAGCCGGGCGTCCCCTCCCCGTCTTCGAGGTGATCGTGACCGGGCGGCCCGTGGTGAGCTGCGCGTAGAGGCCCGCGGCGCTGATGCCGATGCCCTGCTGGCCGCGCGACTGCTTGAGCCGGTGGAACTTCGAGCCATAGAGGAGCTTGGCGAAGATCTTCGGGATCTGCGGCTTCACGATGCCCGGCCCGTTGTCCTCGACGACGACGCGGTAGCGGTTCTCGGAGAGCTCTTTGATCTCGACGTAGAGGTCGGGGAGGATTCCGGCTTCCTCGCAAGCGTCGAGCGAGTTGTCGACGGCCTCTTTGACGGTCGTGAGGAGCGCCTTGGCGGGGTTGTCGAAGCCGAGGAGGTGGCGGTTCTTCGTGAAGAACTCGCTCACGGAGATGTCGCGCTGCCGCGACGCCATGCTCTCGGCAGTGGCGCGCCGGGCCGGTCTCTTCCCGTCGTCCGGTACCTCGGCCTTGATCGCTTCTTCGGTCGGCTCGCGCTGCGTGTGCTTCGCCATGGCAGTCTCGCCGGTTATCGCCCACGTGAACGAGTGTCAAGGAAACGCGGTCCGCGCGTCGGATCGCGTAGCATCGCGATCTAGCCGCTTGATCCGAAGGCCCGCCGCGATCCTCGCGCTGCTTACAGCGCTGAATCTCCTCAACTACCTCGATCGCTTCGTGCTCTCGGCGGTGCTCCCGCTCGTGCAGGACGAGCTCGGTATCAACGGCTTCGTGGCCGGCTCCCTGGCGACGGTTTTTCTCGTCGGGTACTTCGCGACCAGCCCGTTCTTCGGACTCCTGGCGGACCGCGGTGGAGAGAGCGGAGCGAGAAAGAAGCTCATGGCCGCCGGCGTCGCCGTCTGGAGCGCGGCCACGGCCGCCACGGGCCTCTCGGCGGGGGCGGCCGCGCTCATCGCGTCCCGCGCGGTCGTAGGGGTCGGCGAAGCGAGCTACGCGACGATCGCCCCGACGATCATCGACGACATGGCCGCCCCGGAGAAGAAGGGGCGCTGGCTCTCGATCTTCTACCTCGCCATCCCGGTGGGCTCGGCGCTCGGCTTCGTCATCGGTGGAATCGTCGGGAAGCACTTCGGGTGGCGCGCCGCCTTCTTCGCCGTGGGGATCCCCGGGGTGCTGGCGGCAGCGCTCTGCCTCACCGTCGTCGAGCCGGTGGCGCACGCCGTCCGCGAGCGACTCGCGCTCGCGAAGACCGCCAGGACCCTCGCCGCCATCCTGCTCTACCGGCGCGGCGTCCTCGGCTACGCGGCGCAGACGTTCGCCATGGGGGGCTTCGGGTACTGGGCGCCGACGTTTCTCTACCGGCGCTACGGGCTGCCGCTCGACAAGGCTTCGGGGACGTTTGGCGTGATTCTCGTCCTGGCCGGCGGCGCCGGGACCGTCCTCGGGGGGGCCTGGACCGACCGCGGGATCAAGCGCGCGAAGGCCGCTGGGGACGACGGCGCCTCGGCGCGCGTCGCCTTGCGGGTGTGCGCCGTGAGCAGCATGCTCGCCGCGCCGCTCGCGGCCGGGTGCTTCTGGGCGGGCAACGCGACGCAGTTCTTCGCGCTGGCCTTCGCGTGCGAGCTCGCTCTCTTCATTTCGACGTCCCCCATCAACGCCGCGCTGCTGCGGAGCGTCCCTTCGAATATGCGCGCCAGCGCCATGGCCATGAGCATCTTCGGCATTCATGCCCTCGGCGACCTGTGGTCTCCGCCCTTCCTCGGCCTCGCGATGGACCACCTCCCGCTTCCGATGGCGATGATGGGGGTGCCGATGGCGATCGCCCTGAGCTCCGCCGTCTGGTGGGTTCCTCCCCCGCCCGAACGCGCGACGCGCCACGCGGCCGCGTGAACGTCCGCGCTTTTCGAGACATCGCACGAATACAAAGGACCCTGGAGAGGTTCCCTGGCCCGAACGCGCGGGGTTCGCGCGTGATCTGGAGCGGAAGATCACGGTGAGCGCGGTTGACCTGCCAGCCTTTGCTGCGCTACGGAGGCGAGGCTTCTTCGACGACCAAACCCGCGTGGTGACGCTCGCGTCTGCGCTGCAGCTCCGCGACATTGCGCCTTTTCTTTCGATACCGAGACGACCCAGCGCGATGCGAAGAAAGCCGGCCCGCTCCCGTAACGCGCACTCGCGCGATCGGATCGCGAGGCTCCTCGCCGTCTTGGCCGCGATGGTCGCGCTGCTCGCGAGCCCCACGCGAGGCTGGGCACAGGCCGTAAACCCGGGCGCTCCGGCCCACGCGGGCCGTGCGCAGCCCGCGGCAGCGGCCCCCGCACCGAAGGGGGCGCCCGCCCCTGCTCCGGCTCCGGCCGCAGCTCCGGGCACGGCTCCGGCTCCTGCCGCAGCGGTGCCCGCGCTCGCCGACGCTCCGGCGGTTCCTCAGTCGCAGCAACAGATCGCTCCCGCCGTGAGGATCCCGGCCACGGACGCCGAGCGCGCCGAGGGGCAGCCGATCGCCAAGATCGAAATCTCCGGGAACCGCCGCGTCGCGCGCGACGACATCAACACCTACCTGCGCGAGCACATCAACCAGCCCTTCAAGCCCGACGCTCTCGCCGCCGACGTCCACTCCCTGTGGGACTCGGGCTTCTTCGACGACATCGAGGTCGACCTCGGCCGCGTCGACCAGGGGGTGAGCCTCCGCTTTCTCGTGCGCGAGCGGCCGAACATCAAGGCCATCGAGTTCGTCGGCAACGACGAGATCGAGAACGACAAGCTGCTCGAGGCCATCGAGATCAAGGCGAACACGATCCTGAGCGTTCCGGCGGTGCGCCGCAGCGTCCAGAAGATCAAGGATGCCTACTCCGAGAAGGGGTACTTCCTCGCCGACTGCGACTTCACGGTCGTGACCGAGCGAGACAACGAAGTCACCGTCAAGTTCAAGATCACCGAGCACCAGCCGGTGACCGTCCGTCGCATCACGTTCATCGGCAACGTGCACGTCTCGGACGACGAGCTGCGCGAGCAGATGCAGACCGGCAACGGCGGCTTCTTCTCGTTCGGTTCCGGGGGCCCGTACCGGCAGGACGTCTTCGAGCGAGACGTCCTGATGATCAACGCCCTCTATTACGACCGCGGCTTCATGACGGTGCAGATCGGGACGCCGCGCGTGATGCTCACGCCGGATCGCGAGGGCATCGAGATCAGCGTCGTCATCCACGAGGGGCCGCGGTTCAAGATCCGGCAACTCAAGATCTTCGAGCGCGACGACGAAGGGCACGAGATCGAGCCGCTCGGCGGACGGCGCGCGCTCGTCCAGATGCTGCACGCGCACTCGGGCGACTACTTCAACCGCGCCGAGCTGGTGAAGGACCTGCAGTCGGTTCGCACGCTGTACCGCGACAAGGGGTACGCGAACGTCGAGGCCGAGCCGGAGACGCAGCTCGATCCGGTGAACAAGGAGATCGACGTCATCATCCCGATTCGACGCGGTCAGCTCGTCTACGTCGAGCGGATCGAGGTCAAGGGGAACACCAAGACGCGCGACAAGGTCCTGCGGCGCGAGATGGAGCTCCAGGAAGGGGAGCTCTTCTCCGAGTCGAGGCTCGACAACTCGAAGCGGCGCATCACGGCGCTCGGGTACTTCGAGCGCGTCGACGTCTCGACCGAGCAAGGGTCGTCGCCCGACAAGATCATCATCAACTTCGAGATCGCCGAGAAGCCGACGGGCACGTTCCAGGTTGGCGCCGGGTTCAGCAGCGTCGAGAACTTCATCGCGACCGCGCAGATCCAGCAGGCCAACCTGTTCGGCAACGGGCAGTCGCTCGCATTGCAGGCGCAGGTCAGCGGGCTCCGGCAGCTCGTGACGTTGCGGTTCTTCGAGCCTTACTTCCTGAACACGGACTGGTCGTTCAGCACGGAGCTGTTCGACACCCTCTACGTGTTCCCCGACTTCTCCCGCCGATCCATCGGCGGCTCGATGACGTACGGCTACGCGCTCGTGCAGCCGTGGCTCCGTCTCGCCATCACGGCCGTCGCGGAGGAGGACAAGGTCGACACCGCGCAGGTCAACACCTTCTTCGGCACCGCACCGGGGTACATCTCGGTCTTCCAGCGCCTCCCGCTGGCCAACCTGTTCAACGACGGTCGAACGATGGCGCTGCGCCCGTCGCTCACCCTCGACATGCGCGACAATCGCCTCTTTCCGTCGAAGGGCATCTACCTCCAGGCGTCGACCGAGCTCGCGAGCGACTACTTCGGATCCCAGATTCAGTACCTGAAGCACCGCTTCACGGGGCGGTTCTACTACCCGCTCGGCGGTGGCACCGGCGCGCCGGGGACCGGGTTCATCCTGAAGCTGAACACCGAGTTCGGCCTCATCACGAGCCCCAGCGCGAGCGGCGTGCCGATCTTCACCCGCTTCTTCCTGGGCGGCATTCTCGACGTGCGCGGCTACCAGCTCCGCTCGATCGGCGCACGCCTGCCGCTCAACCAGTCGCTCGACCCGAACGCCCCGCCGATCACGAACGGCGCCAACATCGGCGGCAACGTCGAGGCGTACGAGAACCTCGAGTTCGAGTTCCCGATCATCGACAAGGTGGGCATCCGCGGCGTCACGTTCTTCGACGCCGGCAACGCCTGGAACACCGAGCAGCAGTTCTGCAAGACCACCCCCGCGCCGCAGTTCGACCGCGTCGTGAGCCCGTGCTTCAGCGCGTCGAGCCTCGCCTTCCTGCGCACGTCGGTCGGCTTCGGGATTCGCTGGTTCTCACCGCTGGGTCCGCTCCGGTTCGAGTGGGGTTTCCCGCTTCAGCCGCTCACCTACGAGCAGCACTCGGTGTTCGAGTTCACCATCGGAAACTTCTTTTAGAATTCCGTCATTCCGAGGAGCATCGCGACGAGGAATCCCCCTCGTACACGGCGTAGATTCCTCGCTGCGCTCGGAATGACGACGGTGGGGCTCGGAATGACGACGGGCGGGGGAAGAGACCCCCTGCACGCTGCCTTTTCGTCGTGCTTGCGTGGTAGAACGCGAGCCGCATGACGCAGCCCCAAGGCACCAATCCGGCTCAGAGAATCCCCGTCTCGATCCAGGACGAGATGCGCACCTCGTACCTCGATTACGCGATGAGCGTGATCATCGGGCGCGCGATTCCTGACGTGCGCGACGGGTTGAAGCCGGTCCACCGGCGCATCCTGTTTTCGGCCAGCGAGCAGAACCTCAACCCGGGGAGCGCGCACAAGAAGAGCGCCAAGGTCGTCGGCGACGTGCTCGCCAACTACCACCCGCACGGCGACGCCAGCGTCTACGACGCGATGGTCCGCCTCGCGCAGGATTTCTCGCTCCGCTACCCGCTCATCGACGGGCAGGGGAACTTCGGATCGATCGACGGCGACCCGCCGGCCGCGTACCGCTACACCGAGGCGCGCCTCTCCCGCATCGCCGTGGAGCTCCTCGCCGACATCGACAAGGAGTGCGTCGACTTCCAGCCGAACTTCGACGACTCCAAGCAGGAGCCGCGCGTCCTTCCGTCGCGCATTCCCAACCTGCTCGTGAACGGCTCCGGCGGCATCGCCGTCGGCATGGCCACGAACGTCCCGCCCCACAACATGGGCGAGATCATCGACGCCACCGTCCACCTCATTCGCAACCCGGACGCGCCCATCGACGATCTGATGCGCATCGTGCCGGGCCCCGACTTCCCCACGGGGGGGCTCATCTACGGGCGCGGCGGCATCGAGTCGGCGCAGCGCACCGGCCGCGGCACGATCATCATGCGCGCGAAGTGGATGGTCGAGAAGACGCCGGGCAAGGGCGAGCGCGAGCAGATCGTCTTCACGGAGATGCCCTACCAGGTCAACAAAGCGCGCGTGCACGCCAAGATCGGCGAGCTGATGCGCGAGAAGAAGATCGAAGGCATCAGCGAGGCGCGCGACGAGAGTGATCGCGACGGCATCCGGCTCGTCATCGAGCTGAAGAAAGACGTGATGCCGCAGGTGGTCGTCAACCAGCTGTACCGGATGACCGATCTGCAATCGACGTTCGGCGTCATCAACCTCGCCATCCACCACGGCCGCCCGGCCGTGCTCGATCTGAAGCAGACGCTCTCTGCGTTCGTCGAGCACCGGCGCGACGTGGTCACACGCCGCTCACGCTTCGAGCTGCGGCAGGCCGAGGGGGCGCGCGAGATCGTCGAAGGGTTGGGGATGGCGATCACCGAGGTCGACCTCGTGATCCGGACGATCCGCGAGTCGCGCGACAGCGACATCGCGCGCGCGGCGTTGATGCAGCTTCCGCTGAAGGGGCTGGAGAAGTTCGTCGCGCGCGCCGGGCGGCCGCAGGCGGAGATCGACGAGGCGTTGAAGAAGACGCCGTACTTCCTCTCCGAGCGGCAGGCGAAGGCCATCCTCGAGATGCGCCTCTCGCGCCTCACGGGCCTCGAGACCGAGAAGCTCGCCACCGAGTACGGGACGCTCTCCGAGACGATCGCCCGCCTCCGCGCGATCCTCGCCGACACGAAGCTCCTCTTCGACGTCATCGTCATGGAGCTCGAAGAGATCCGCGCGAAGTACGCCGACAAGCGCCGCACCGAGATCCTGGCCAGCGAGGCCGACCTCAGCGACGAAGACCTGATCCAAGAAGAGGACATGGTCGTCACGATCTCGCACGCCGGCTACATCAAGCGGACGGCCCCCGGCGCCTACCGCGCGCAGAAGCGCGGCGGCAAAGGGAAGATCGGGATGGAGGCGCGCGACGAGGACTGGGTCACCCAGCTCTTCGTAGCCAGCACGCACGCGTACGTCTTCTTCTTCAGCGACAAGGGCAAGGTCTACGTCAAGAAGGTCCACGAGATCCCGATCGCGCCGCGCACGGCCAAGGGGCGCGCCATCGTCAACTTCGTCGGCATGGAGCAGGGGGAGAAGGTCGCGGCCATCGTCGAGGTGCCGAAGATCGAGTCCGGGAAATACGTGGCGACGGTCACGCAGCGCGGGCAGATCAAGAAGACCGAGCTCGTCGAGTACGAGAACTTCCGCGAGAAGGGGATCATCGGCGTCAAGATCGAGGACGGCGACCAGCTCCTCAGCGCCGCGCTCACCGACGGCAACCAGGAGTTCCTCATCGCGACGAAGATGGGGCAATCGATCCGCTTCCCCGAGAGCCAGGTGCGCTCGATGGGGCGCTCGACGGTCGGCGTGAAGGCGATCGACGTGGGCGAAGGGGATCACGTGGTCGGCATCGCGGTCACCGAGCCGGGGCGCATGCACGTGCTCGCCGTGTGCGAGAAGGGCTTCGGCAAGCGGACGCACATCGACGAGTTCCGCATCCAGAACCGCGGCGGCAAGGGGATCATCCTCATCGACGCCAGCGAGCGGAACGGCCCGGTGGTCGACATCAAGCTGGTGAAGGACGGCGATGAGGTGATGCTCATCACCGACCGCGGCCAGACGCTCCGCACGCGCATCGACGAGATCCGCGAGACCGGGCGGAACGCGCAGGGGGTGAAGATCATGTCGGTCGACGGCGAGGAGAAGGTCGTGGCCGTCGAGCGCCTGGCCGAGAGCCCCGTGGACGACGAGGGCGGGACGTCGAGCGAAGCGCCGGGCGGAGCGTCGGTGCCCCCCACGAGCATGCCGCCGAGCGAGGCGCCGCCCGAGGGCGACGTCAATTGACGGGGAAGAAGACGGCGAAGAAGAGCCCCCCGCGGACCCCCACCCCCCCCCCCCCACCCCCCCGGGGGGGGGGGGGGGGGCGCGGCCACCAAAC
>Ga0302279_10000253_pt1 | contig 77817 bp, 57 predicted proteins | sample III_Bog_N3_3_FD_194541 | JGI IMG/M metagenome (GOLD analysis project Ga0302279, IMG submission 194541) | Peat permafrost microbial communities from Stordalen Mire near Abisko, Sweden - III_Bog_N3_3 | ecosystem: Environmental > Terrestrial > Soil > Wetlands > Peat | place: Sweden: Abisko...
ACGACCTCGCCGAGAAGATCATCCGCTACATGCTCTGGGGCAACGACCACGCCGCCCCCTTCCACTGGTCCTACCGCCCGAACTCCTGGGCGATGAATCCGCCCGCACTTCGGGCGGCCTGAACTAGCCCCGCGGGGTGATCGCACTAGCCCCGCGGGGTGATCGCATTAGCGAATTTGGTGGTCGCACTAGCGCGGGGAGCTGATCGCACCACCGAATTTTGCTGATGGGGCTAGCTCGGGGACGTGGTCGCATCCGGAGATTCTCCGCGCGGATGAGCGCGAGAAGGCGATGGCACCACCGGATTCTCCGCGCGGATGAGCGCGAGAAGGCGATGGCACCACCGGATTCTCCGCGCGGATGAGCGCGGGAAGGTGATGGCACCATCGGATTCTCAGCGCGGATGAGCGCGAGAAGGTGATGGCACCATCGGATCCTCAGCGCGGATGAGCGCGCCGAGGCGATCAGCGCCGCTTCTTCCCCTTGCCCTTCCCCTTGTCGCGCAGCCCCTTCTTCCCCTTTCGATCGCGCTCGTCGACCTTCCGAGCGCCCGCGCGCACGCGCCGGTCGTTCGCCTTCGGGTCCGGCTTGGCCGTCTTCGGTCCGTCGCGGAACCCGCGCGGCCTGCGCGGCGCGTCGTCACCCTTGCCGCCGATGCGCCGCCCGTAGACGGTGCGCCTCAGGATCTGCACATCGATGATCTCGAGCATCACCTTGTCGCCCAGGCCGAGCGACTCCCCCGAGCGCTCGGCGACGACGCGCATCTTCTCGTCGTCGACCTCCCACTTCCCTTCACCGATGTCCTCGAGCCGTACGAGCACGTCGACGAACGGCGCGTCGAGCTGGCAGAACATTCCGGTGCCGACGATCGCCGTGATCGTCCCCTCGTAGCGCTCGCCGATGCGGTCGCGCATGAGCACGGCGCGGTACAGGTCCGTCACCTCGCGCTCGATCTCCATCGCCTTGCGCTCCGCGACCGACGCCGCGAGCGCCGCCTCGCCGAGCTTCTCGCTCGCCTCCGGCGTCTTGTGGTGCTTTTTGCCGAGCAGCTCGGAGTGGACGCCGCGGTGGACGACGAGGTCGGGGTACCTTCGAATGGGCGACGTGAAGTGCAGGTACGCCTTCGAGGCGAGGCCGAAGTGGCCGATGTTCACCGTGTCGTACGTGGCCTGCTTCATCGAGCGCAGCAGCAGCATGTTCAGCACGTTCGCGTGCGTGTGCTCGGCGAACGACTTCAACATCCCCTGAAGCTTCTTCGGGTCGCGCGCGTCCTCGACGTCGAACGGAACGCCGAGCGCTTCGCACATCAGCAGCAGGTTCCGGAGCTTCTTCTCGTCCGGCGGCGCGTGCACGCGGTAGATCGTCGGCGCGATCGTCTGCAGCCACGTGGCCACCGTCTCGTTCGCGAGGAGCATCAGCTCCTCGATGAGCGCGTAGGCCTTCTTCATCCCCGGGTCCTGCGCCCGCTTCTGCACGTCGGTCGGCTGCCCCTTGTCGTCGAGGACGATCTTCGCCTCCGGCAGATCGAAATCGAGCGCCCCCCGCTTCATCCGGCGCGAACGGAGGAGCCGCGAGCACTCGTTGGCCACGCGCAGCCCTTCGATCAGCTCCTCCGCCTTCGGGTCGCGCGGCGGAACCTCGCTGAACCCGAGCGCGCGGGCGACCCCGCCGTAGGTGAGCTTCGCTTGGCTCTTCATGAACCCGCGAATGACGCGCGAGCGGGTGGCGAGACCCGAAGCGTCGATGTCGACCACCGCGCACAGGCACAAGCGGATGACGTCCGGCAGGAGCGAGCACAGGTTCGACGACAGCGGCCGCGGGAGCATCGGGATCGCGCGATCCGGCAGGTAGATGCTGCAGCCGCGCTTCATCGACTCGGCGTCGAGGGCGGTCCCCGGACGCACGTACGAGCTCACGTCGGCGATCGCGATCCACGCGCGGTACCCGCCGTCGTCGGTGCGTTCGACCCAGACGGCGTCGTCGTGATCGCGCGCGTCCTCGGGGTCGATCGTCGGCAGCGGAAGGTGCGTGAGGTCCTCACGCCCTGCGAGCATCTCGGCGGGGACCTCCTTGCCGTACGCCTCGGCTTCGGCGAACGCCTCGGGGGCGTGCACCTCGTCGATCCCCCCCATGCCGAGGATCTTCGCGACCTCGACGCTCAGCTCGCCGGGAGTCCCGAGGACTGCGTCGATCTTCCCTTCGGGACACTCGTCGGGGAGCTCGGGGTAGCGCGTGATCGAGACGATGACCGCGTCGCCGTCCTTGCCGCTGTTCCCTTCGGGGCCGCCCACGTCGATGTCCGAGGGGAGCGGGATGGGACCGCGCACGCGCGCGTCATCGGGCTCGAGCCACGCGCTCTTCCCGCGTCGGCGCAGCACACCGGCCACGCGCTTCAGCCCGCGATCCACGATGCGAACGATCTCCCCCTCGCGTCCGCGCTGGCCACGGGCGCGCACGTGAACGACGACCTTGTCGCCGTGCATGGCGCCCATCATCGCTTCCTTCTGCACGTATACGTCGTCGCCGCTCGCGCCGAGGCTGGCCACGAACCCGAACCCGCGCGCGTTCACGGTCAGCGTCCCTTCGCGTTCGTCGGCCGAGGTCGTCGTACGACGCGGGCGCTCCCCGGTCCCCGCTTCGGTCCACGACGGCATCTCCTTCGGCGCGGGGTGCCCTTCTCGCTCAGGTCGCCCGGATCGCTCGGGTCGTCCGGATCGCTCGGGTCGTCCGGATCGCTCGGGTCGTCCGGATCGCTCGGACCGCCCCGGCGTCGATCCCGGCCGCCCGACGCCCTGGTGTCGATGCGGTACGGCCGCGGGAGCGGGCTCCCCCTTCCTCGCCTGAGCGCTCGCCTGGGTGCGCACCGGGATCCCCTGGCGGGGCTTCGTCCGGTCGGCGCCCAGCTTGTACTTGTCGCCCGGTCGCACCGACAGCTCCCCGCCGTTGACCATGTCGTCGAGCATGTTCACGAGCGCGTGGTAGCTCGTCTGCGGAACTCCCAGCTTCTCGGCGATCTCGCGCGGATGCAGCGGCCGGTCGTCGCTCGCCATGAATGCGATGACGTCGTTTTTCGGCGGGAGGCGGCGCAGTTGAGACATTGGCCCGCTTGTACCGGCACCGGGCGCGCGCGTCATGCGTTCTTCGCGTGACGCCACCCGCGGTACATCGCCTGCGCGTGCTCGCCTGCGCGCGTGCGGCGGAGCTCCTGGACCATGTCGTAGAGGATTGCCGGGCCCCCTTCGGGGGCGCTGGAGAAGCAGGGATGCCCCTCCGGAAGCAGGATCGGCCCCGTGACGGACGCGAACGTGAGGTCGGCCGCCGTGAACGTGTCACCGGCGAGAAACGGAGTGTTTTCGAGGCGCGCGCCCAGCTCGGTGAAGCAGCGCCGCATCGTGTCCGCGGCCTGCGCGGCCGAAGCGTCGTCGATGCGGTACAGGCGGCGAATCTTCCGTCCGACGATGGGCGCGAGGTACGGGAGGAGCCAGGCCTGAAGCGTCGTGAGGCTCGGGCGCACGGCGCTGACGAGCGCTCGCGGGTTCGGCAGCGCGTGGTGATAGACGAAGACCCGCGACGCCCTGGCGAGCTCGCCGTTGCAGAGCGCCTCGACGAGGTCGACCTCGCGCCGCGCGGCAGGATCACTCGGATAGAGCTTCCGTTCCTGGCTCGCGTGCGCGTCGGCGTAGAGGACGATGTCCGCCGAGTCCGTCAGCGTCTTTTCCGCCGTGACGAGCACGGGAACGCTCTTCCCCCCCGCCTTGCGTGTCGAGCGGATGTGGAGCCCGGGGAGGTGCGACTCCTCGACGTACGGCACGCGCGCGTGATCGAGCGCCCAGCGCGCCTTCTCGCAGTAGTGGCTGAACGAGATCGTGATCAGACGCGGTCGCTTCATGGGGGGAATGCTTGACCGGCCGCGCCGGTTGGTCCACCCGTAGATCATGGACGCGAGTGACGCGAAAACGGACGCTCCGAAGGAAAGTCTACCCAAGACGGCGGCGCTGCTGGTTCCGACGCTGGCGGGGCTGATCGCCAGCGCGATGCTCTTCGTGGACTACGCCCGCCCCGCCCCGGTCTTCTGCGCCGAGGGGAGCGGCTGCGGTCTGCTCCGCCAGTCGAGCTTCGCATCGCTCTTCGGGATCCCCACGCCCGCCTACGGCCTCCTCGGGTTCACCGCCATCGGCCTGCTCGCGCTGCTCCGCGGCTCCAACGTCCGCTCCGCGCTCATCGTGGTCAGCACGGTGGGGGCGGTGGTCGCGTCGTGGCTCCTGTCGCTCCAGTTCCGGTTCGACGTGTGGTGCAAGTTCTGCATCGTGACGGACACCTCGGCGATCCTCGTGCTCGGCCTCTCGCTCTGGCGCGCGATCGCCAAGTGGGACCCCCCCGAGGCGCGCGTGCTGCGCGGGGCGCTCGCGGCGGTGCTCGTACCGGCCATCGGCATCCCGATCGGCATCGGGTACTCGAGGAAGCTCGTCATCCCCGACGTCATCGCCGCCGAGCTCTCGGCGACGCCGCGCGGCGAAGTCACCGTCGTCGATTTCGTCGACTTCGAGTGTCCGTTCTGCCGCATGACGCACGCCGAGCTCTCGCCCATCCTCGCGGCGCACCGCGACCGCATCCGCCTCGTGCGCAAGCAGGTGCCGCTCCGCATGCACGAGCACGCCCGCGACGCGGCGCGCGCCGCCTGCTGCGGCGAGACCATGGGGAAGGGGGACGCGATGGCCGACGCGCTCTTCAGCGCCGAGGTGGAGGATCTCACCGTGGACGGATGCGCGAAGCTCGCCGCGTCGCTCGGGCTCGACGAGGCGGCCTTCCGCAAGTGCATGCAGGATCCGGCCACCGAGGCGCACATCGAGGCCGATTCGGCCGCCTTCCGCGCCGCGCAGGGGCACGGGCTGCCGACGCTCTGGATCGATCAGACGAAGATCGAAGGGGCGCAGCCGCGGGAGACGCTGGAGCGCGCCATCACGAAAGCGATCGCCTCCCGGAGCTGATCACCGGCTATCGGCTCTGCTCAGATTCTCATAGAAAAAACGGGCGGTTAGGTCCCTCGGTATGCGAGCTCAAGCGCCCGCGACGTTGACCCCTGCGTACCCTGTGCTCGAATGCGCGCGCCTGCTGGCACGTCGAAGCGAATATCGCGCGCAAAAGCGCGCTTCGCTTACGAAGGAGCTTTCTCATGAAGAAGACGTTGAGCTTGGTTGGACTCGTCGTGATCGGCCTCGCGGCCAGTGGCTGCGGCAAGGAGTACGTGCGCGGCTCGCAGGACCCGTCGATCGACAACGCAGCGATGAGCACGGGGATCGACAAGGACGACATCCAGCGGATGCTCTCCGAGAACCTGAACAATCTCCGTAGCGCGCCGATCATGAACCAGTGGCGCCTGGACCGCGGGCAGGACACCGTCGCCGTGTTCCCGTTCCAGAACGAGACCACCGAGCACATCGAGCCCCAGCTCTCGGCCATCCTGAGCGAGGCCGAGACGTGGCTGGTCGACGCGGGGACCGTGACGGTCATCTCGCGCGAGCGACAGAACCAGATGATCGCCGAGGTCGAGGGGCATCAGAACCCCGTGTTCAACCCGGCGCACATCGCGCAGTACGGCAAGCAGCTCGGCGCGAAGTATTTCGTCACCGGCAAGGTCGCCGCGAGCGACGAGCGGACCGAGGACGCGCGGCGCGTGCAGTACTTCTTCTTCATGCAGGTCATCGACGTCGAGACGAGCGCGATTCGCTGGCAGCACAAGGCGTACGTCACCAAGATGGTTCGGTGATCGTGAGTAGAACGGACCACGCGGGTGGGACGACTCGCGCGCTGGCGGCGACGTTCGCGGCGAACTGTCTAACGTTGCTCGTCGGGTGCGGGGGGCACTCGGAGCGCACCCTCCCGGTGCGAACGGCGCTCGACGAAGGGTCTCCGCGCGGGGCGATCGCCGCGCTCAACAAGGAGCTCGAGGTCGATCACGACGGCGACATGCCGAAGAAGATCGAAGGGGACAACGCTCTCCTCGTCCTCGACCGCGCGAGCATCCAGCAGTCGCTCGCGCAGTGGCAGCTCGCCGAGAACGACTTCCAGGCGGCCGACAAAGCGATCGACATGCTCGACCTCGCGCACAACGCGGGCGACTCGATCGGCACGTACATGTTCAGCGACTCGTCCGGCAAGTACGTCGCGCCGCCGTACGAGAAGCTGCTCATCAACACGTTGAACATGATCGACTACCTCGAGGTCGGCGATCTGTCGGGCGCGAAGATCGAGGCGCGGCGGCTGGCGGTGATCCAGAAGTACTACGCCGACGCGCTGAACCAGCGCGACAACCCCATCCTCGGTCTGGGCGGGTTCCTGGCGGGCCTCGCGTTCGAGAAGGCGGGCGACGTCGACGAGGCGCTCCGCTGGTACGACGAGGCGCTCGCGTTCACGGGCTACGACGTGCTCGCGCCGACCATCGCGCGGCTCCTCCCACAGGGGACGTACTCCTCGCCGCGCCTGAAGCAGGCCGCCGCGCGCGGGCAGGGGACCGCTCCGCTCGGCCCCGACGAGGGTGAGGTCGTCTTCGTCATCGGCTACGGGCGCGTGCCCCACAAGATCCCGAAGCGAATCCCGATCGGACTCGCGCTCACGCTGGTGTCCGGCTCCATCTCGCCGGGCAACTACGCCATGGCGAACAAGCTGGCGGCGCAGGGGCTGGTGACGTGGGTGAACTACCCGACGCTCGCGCCGGGCCAGGGGGCCTACGCCATCCCGCAGTGCATGCTCGACGGGCAGTACGTGCCGCTCGAGGAGGCCGTGAACGTGAGCGAGCAGGTGCGCGCGGAGTGGAAGAACATCGAGGGGAAAGTGATCCTCTCGGCCATCACGCGCCTGATCACGCGCCTCGCGGTCGGCGGTGGGATCCAGGCGGCGACGAAAGGGAGCCTCATCGGCGAGCTGCTGTCGCTCGGAACGCAGGCGACGCTGACCGCGCTCGACACCCCCGACACGCGCAGCTGGGAGACGCTCCCGGCGCGCATCGCCATCGCGCGCGTGCGCGTGAAGGCCGGGTCGAACTCGGTTCGGCTCGACGCGCGCGGCGTCTTGCGCGAGCAGAACCTGGACGTGACCAAGGGGGGCTGGTCGCTGGTCTCCCTGATGGCGCTCCGATGAGCCCCCTTCGCGCGCTTCTCGCGGCCGCGTCGCTGACGACGCTCTCGGCCTGCTTCCAGCACGGAACCCCGGCCGTCGCGACGCGAGGGCCGGAGGCGAACTGCGCCGAAGCGTGCGAAAGGTATGCGTCCGGATGCAGCAAGGCCATGTGCGCGCGTGGCTGCCGCGTCGCGATGGATCGCCTGGTCGAGCGGGAGCAGCGGTCAGTCATCTCGTGCGTGGCGCGCGCGTCGAAGACGACGTGCGACGAGATGACGTTCGCCGAGTGCGCCGCGCGCTCCGGGCCCTACGTCAACGGCGGTCCCCAACCGCCGAAGCCCCCCTCCGACGACGAATGATGCTCACCGTCACCGACGACCGCGGGCGCGAGCTTCACTTCTCGCGCGCGCCCACGCGCGTCGTCTCGCTCGTCCCCAGCGATACGCTCAACGTGGCGGCGCTCGGCTGTGCCGGGGCGCTGGTGGGGCGGACCGACTACTGCGAGCTCCCCGCCGACGTGGTCACGCGCCTTCCGACCGTCGGCGGCACCAAGAACCCGCGCGTCGACGACGTGTGCGCGCTCGAGCCCGATCTCGTGCTGGCGAACCAGGAGGAGAACACTCGCGGAGACCTCGAGGCGATCGCGCAGCGTGGGTTCCGCGTGTACGTCGCGTTTCCGAAGCGCGTCGCCGAGGGGATCGCGCACCTGGCGAAGCTCGCGCGCATCTTCCGCGTGGACCGCGACGAGAGCGCGCGCGCGCTGGTGAAGAGCGCCTACGAAGAGCACCGCGCGGCGGAGGAGGCGCGCGCGAAGCGGGTCCCCATCGCGACGTTCTGTCCGATCTGGATGGACCCCTTGATGACGATCCACGGCGCGACGTTCATCAGCGACATGCTCGACCTCGTCGGCGCGCAGAACGTGTTCGCCGATCGCGAGCGCCGCTACCCGCTCGCCGCCGACCTGGGGAAGGCCAAGCCGCTGCCGCCCGAGCGCGTCGTGGGGCGCGACGTCCGCTACCCGCGCGTGACGATGGACGAGGTGAACGCGCGCGCCCCCGAGCTCGTGCTCCTCCCCGACGAGCCGCACCCGTTCAGCGACGCCGACGTCGAGGTCTTCCGCGCGCAGCCGACGCCTGCGGCTGCGCGAGGGGCCGTCGTGAAGATCAGCGGCAAGGACCTGTGCTGGTACGGCGCGCGAAGCGCGGAAGGAATCCCGCGGCTCCGCGCGCTCGTCGCCGAGCTCCGCGCGCGCCCCTGAAGCCGGTGACTCAGTTCACGATCTTCTGCACGGCGAGCAGCTGGGTCGGCTGCCCCTGGACCGTCACGGCGAACACGGTGGTCGCCGACACGGTCTCGCTCGTCGAGAACCAGGCCGTATTGAGCTCCACGCCGTAGAGGCTGGTCATACCGCGTACGAGACCCTCGCCGTTGAGCAGCACCGCGGCCACGGACCCCGCGGTAACGACGGCGTGCCCCGTCACGTTGAGCAGCGCGGCGTTCGTCTCCAGCGCGGGCATCTGGGCGACCCCCGTCGCCGTGTCGAGGACGACCACGACGCCACCCCCTTGGGTGAACTCCGACAGGGCGGGTCCCCAGGTCGTCCCGAGGGTACCGAGCGTCCCCGACGGCGCGAGCGGCTGGTCCCAGATCATGACCACGTCCGTCGTCTTGTTCGCGAGCGTCGTCGTGATGTACGTGTCGCTCACCGTCGGGGTGATCGTGATGTTCGCCCCCGCGTTGGCCGTCAGGATCGCCTTCGCGTGCGCGACCGCGGTCGTGTTCACGTAGTGCTCGTAGGAGAGCAGGCGCACCGTCGTCTCGTTGAAGAAGACGGCGTTGAGGAGCAGCTTCGCCTCCTCGTCGCTCTGGGACGCCGTGGAGAAATCGTGGCCGAGCACGATGATCGCGCCGGCCGTGGTCCCCTGGCAGGTGGCGAGGTAGCAGTACTCGGACGCGCAGACGTTCCCGCACTTGCCGCAGTTGTTCGGGTCGCGCGACAGGTTCACGCAGCGCCCTTCGCACTGGGTCAACGGCGCCGTGCACATCGGCACGCACTGGTAGCCGCCGTCCTCGAGGGAGCAGATCGGCGTCAGTCCGGAGCAGGTGATGCCGCACGCGCCGCAGGCGGCCGGGGTGTCGTACGGAGGATTGCTGCACGCGTCGAAGTTCGAATCGAAGTTCGCGTCGAAGCTCGCGTCGAGCGAGCTGTCGGGGAAGGACCCGTCCTGCGAGCCGTCCACCGACCCGTCGAGCGGGGCGCCATCGCCCAGCGAGGTGTCACCCGATCCATCGACTGGCGCACCGTCCCCCGGATTCGCCTCGTTTGCGCCGTCGTTGCTGCCGTCGCCGGGCGGGCCCTGGTCGGTGGTTCCGTCGTTCGGCGTCTCCACGTCCGAAGAGTCGGGGCCTGGCCTGCAGATCGGGTGGGCGGGATCGGTCGGGTTGAAGTCGCAGTATTGGCCGTCTTCGTAGATGGCCCCGTCCCAGTTGAAAGGCGCGTCCTCGCCCCCGTCGGCCAGCTCGTTCGCGCACGTGCCGCTCACGCACGCGACGCCGGGCAAGCACACGTTGCCGCACGCGCCGCAGTTGTTCGGGTCGGTCTGCAGATCGAAGCACGCCAGACCGCACTGCGTGTACGCGTTCGCGCACTCGCCGCCAACGACGCCGTTGGACGAGCCACACCCTGCCGCCGTCGTGGCCATGATCGCGGCGACTGCCGCGATGCCCGCTACCAGGCGAATACGAGTTTGTTTCCTGGTGCGGCGAGTACGGCTGCGCGTCATGGACCTCCGTTCGGCTTTGCGCCCGGGGCTTGCGGCTGGGCTGGCGTGGTGCCCTGCCGCACGTGGGTGATCGTGAACTCGACTCGCCGGTTTTCGCGGCGAGCCTTCTCGTCGTGGCCGGCCTCGCGGGGACGAGACTCCCCATAAGCATGCGTCGTGAGCTTCTTCGGGTCGACTCCGAACTGCACGAGCAGCTTCTTCACCGACTCTGCGCGCTCGCGGCTCAAGTAGAGGTTGTACTCACTCGTACCCACGTCATCCGCGTTCCCCTGGATGTCGACTTCCTCGATGTCCGGCGTCGTCTCGAAGTATTTCGCGAGCTTCTGGATCAGCGGGTACGACGCGTGGTGGATGTGTGGGCTCCCCGTGTCGAAGTGGATGACGTCGCCGAGGACGATCTGATCCCCCTCGACGTGCACCATCTCGGTCGCCGCAGGGCAGCCGTTGGTCTTCGGATCCTCTGTGTGCACGCCAGGGACGTCCGGGCAGGCGTCGACGCTGTCGAGGACACCGTCCTTGTCGCGGTCGGGCGGGAGCGGGCAGCCGTTCGTCTTCGGATCGTTGGTCGGGATGCCGGGGACGTCGGGGCAGGCGTCGTCCTTGTCGGGGACGCCGTCGTGATCGCGATCGGGGAGCGGGCAGCCGTTGGTCTTGGGATCGTCGGTGCGAACCCCCGGGACGTCCGGGCAGGCGTCCTCCTTGTCGGGGATGCCGTCGCCGTCCCGGTCGAGGTTCGGAGGGGGGCCCGCCGGGGGGCAACCGTTCGTCTTGGAATCGCTGGTGCGCACGCCCTTCACGTCGGGGCAGGCGTCCTCGTCGTCGTAGACGCCGTCGCCGTCGCGATCCGGCCGCACCCTGGGGTTCCCGTGCGCGGCGAGATCGACGCTGATGCCGACCCAGAGGAGATGCGCGTCTTCGGGGCGCAGCGTGTCCGACGGCTGGAAGATCTGCGTGTAGCCGACGAACGGCGAGATCATCCAGTCGGGCGACTTGATGTGAACCAGGTCCTTGCCGAGGCGCGCTTCGAATACCGGGCGCGCCAGCGACCCGGCCGCCCCCACGCCCCCGGACATCTCGATCCACGGCCCGAGCGGCGTCAGGCTCGCCAGCGGGTGGAGGCGCACGCCGAGCCGCCCATCGACGCCGAAGCCTTGCCCCTGGCGCGCGAGCGACGGATTCACGGGCGGGTTCCCCTGGGCCAGGTCGTAGACATCGACCGCGGCCTCGATCCCGAAGACCCGCCCGAAGCGGAGCTCGTACGCGAAGCCGACCTCGCCGCCCCAGCCGAATTCGTGTGCCTGAGGTTCGCCCAAGGCGTGCCCGGCCGCCCCTTCGACGTGGAGGTGCGACTCCTGGGCGAGCGCTTGCTGCGGCACGGCAAAGCCGACCGACGCCGTTGTGAAGAGAAGGAAAGCCGCGAAGCGAGACCGCACGAGGGGAGAATAGGCGACGACCGGCCCGTTACGCGACCGCTAGCTCCATTCCCCTGTCGTTTCGTACCTATTCAGTGACGCGCATCGGTCGAGAGCAACGCGAACGTGGCGTGATCGAGCCAGCGACCGTGCACGCGCTCGGCCTGTCGCGCGATCCCCTCGAAGTGGAACCCGAGCCTCCGGATGACCCCGAGCGAGGCGTGGTTGTCGGTCGCGGCGGCCACCCGTACGCGATGCGCGTTCAGCGTGCGAAACGCCCACTCGACCGTGGCGCGTGCCGCTTCGGTCATGAAGCCCTTTTCGCAGGCGTCGCTCCGCAGCCAGTAGCCGACCTCGACGCTCTGGTGCAGGTGTGCGAACGCTTCGAGCCCGACCACACCCACGAGGCGCCTCCCGATGCGGTCGCGAATCCCGAACCGGCACGCACGGGCGTTGTCCCAGTCGGCGGCGCTGGCTTCGGCGTAGCGGAAGCTCGCCTCGGCGTCGGTGTTGAACGGGACCCATGGGAGCCACGGCTCGAGGTGCGCGCGCGAGGCTTCGACCGCGGCCCAGAGATCGCGCGCGTCGGAGGTGTCGACCGGCGTGAGGAGCAGCCGGCTCGTCTCGAGCGGATGGATGCGAAGCTCCTGACGGGGCGGGACAGCGAGCATGACCTTCCGAAGGCTACCGCGCGGCGCGGCGCTTGTGCATACGCGGGGATGCGTTTTTCGAAGGGGCTACGCGCTCTTCCGCGGCGCGATGGCGTACGCCTCGACGATCTCTTTGGTCGGGCGCTCGACCGCTTCCAGGGGGCTGGTGACGAGGTCGCGGCCGTCGGTGGCGAAGTAGAGCGCTTCGCCGACCCGCGGCTCGCCCGGGTTCGGGACGATGGCGCCGTTCAAGTAGAACTTCAGCCCGCCGTGGACGCGGCGGCGCAACGCCAGGTGACCTTGGAGGAAATCGCCCGTCCGCCGGTCACGGACCGCGACGCAGAAGCCGTCGCGGAAGTGGTACTCCGTGTTGCGGGTGACGTAGACGCGATGCCGACGGCGATCCGGTCCGCTGAAATCCGCGCGCGCGCTCTCCATGGCCCACCTCTCCGATGTGGGTGTGGAGGATGCGGCGTAGGGGCGGGGCGGGCCAAATTCGTGACGATGGCGTCGGAAGGCGCCCCGCGCGTGATGCCCGAAGCCGTCCACGGCTCGACGTGTCGATAGGACCGCTTGTGGCACCACCACGACCGCTTCCCGGATGCCGTCGACGGCTCGGCGCATCGCGAGGACGACTTCCCGGAAGCCGTCGATGGCTCGACGCATCACGAGGACGGCTCGAGCGACCGCGTCGTCGGCTTGGCGCATCACGCGGACGCCTTGCCTGAAGACGTCGACCGCTCGACGCACGTCGAGGACCGCTTCGATCGAGCCGAGCACGGCTCGAGGCATCACGAGAGGCCCCCGAGGCGAGCCGAGACGCGCGCCGTCTCAGCTGGGTGGCCGCACGAGCGCCGGATCCACCGCGACGTCCCTGCGGAGCGCGCCGAAGTCGATGCGCGTCGAGTCGCGAGCCCCCTCGACGAGCTCCGCGAAGCGCGGGACGGCGCCGTCCTCGCCGAGGCCGAAGCGAATCTGTTTGAGGGGCATCGCCGGATCGCGCGGGGTCGCTGCGAACGCGAGCTCGCCGTTCGCGTCGGACACGAGGCGCAGATCGTACCGGACGCGCAGGCGTGCGAGGTCGCCTCCGAGGAGCGTGCGGAGGTCGTCGAGCGACGCCGCGAGCTTCGACTGCGTCGCCCCCACGTGCCCCTGCCCGGTCTTCGAGCGGTAGGCGAGCCCCTCGGGCGTCACCCAGTAGACCACGTCGTCCGGCGGCGCGAGCTCCCAGCGGAGCCGGTCGGGGCGAACGAGCATCATCGTGCCGGTCGAGCGAACGCTCGCCGCGAGCAGACCGATCGTGCGCTCCTGCGTGAACGGGCCGACGAGCGTGCGGAGTGAGGCGCGCGCGCGGGCGACGCGAGCGATGGCGTCGTCGACGGGATCGGCGTGCGCGCGACGAGCGAAGACCGCGGCCGCGACCGCGAGCGAACCGGCGGTGAACCCGCGACGCGAGATCCGGCTCATCGCGCGTCCCCGCCGAGGCGGGGCCCCCCTGCGTTCGCGCGCCCGGCGGCGTAGCGGCCGTCGTGCAGGATCGCGTCTTCGGGAAGGACGAGCGGCGCCGGGTCGCGCGCCGGATCGTGATCGGGGGCGAAGATCGCCTTCAGATCGAACCGCACGAACGCGCCCGAGAGGTGCGGTCCTGCGCTCACCCAGAGGACGCGGTCGGTCGTGTCGGCGACGATCCCGTGCGTCGCGATGAGCGCGTCGATCGTGCGGCGGTCCCCCAGCGCGCACGCGGCGCCTCCTGCACACTCGTGATCGCGGAGCATCGCGACGGCGCGCGGCACGTCCGCTTCGCGCGGGCCGACGCTCGCAAGCAGCTCGTCCAGGCGCGCGCGCCTCGCCAGCGTCGTCGTGTGCGCGCGGACGGCGACGTTGCGCGGATCGGACGCGAGCTCCCCTTCGAAGTGGTTGGTGAGCGCGACGCGATCGGGATCGCTCGGTGCTCGCACGCTCGCGCCCACGCCCGGCGCGCGCTCGACGATGGCCGACCGCCCGTGCGCATCGGCCACGAGGACGAGGTGCGAGACCATCACGGGCTGCGCCTTCAGGATCGCGACCGCCTCGTCGACGTCGTGCGCTCTCTCCAGCACGTCGCGAAGCGCGAACACCACCGGCTCCCCCTCGGCGCGCGGCTCTCGCGCTCGTGCGCCGTTCACCACGACCGCCACCCCCTCCGCGTTCATCCCCGTCATCGTGCCGACGAGCCCGGGCCACGCCACGCTTGCGAACGGAATCGCGCCCCCCTCGCCGGTCTCGCGGACGAAGAAGACCGCCTTGTCGCGGTCGAACTCCTCGCCCGCTTCGAAATCGAACGCCCTCCCGAGCAGCGTGTGCCGGTCCTTCGTGGCGCCAGGCCCGAGCACGAACGCCGAGCACCCGATGAGCGGCGAGTGCTCGAAGCTCAGCGCGATGTCGTAGAGCGCGTGGAGGAACACGAGGCGATGGTAGGTCGGCAGGTGCGACGCGAACGGATCGGGCTGGAACCCCTCGGCCTCGGCGGCGAGCTCGCGCAGGCGCGCCTCGGGCATCCCGCGGTCGACCTCGCGGTAGCGGATACGCCCGGCGTCCATCATGAGCGCGCGCGCCGCGGCGACGGGGACGAAGTGCTCGAAGTCGCCCCATAGTGCGCGCTCGTCGTCGATCATCGCGTCGCGGAGCAGGAGCGCATGCGCGCGGCCGATCTGCTCGGGTCCCCCCTCCAGGTACACTTCGCGAATGCCGGCGCGCGTGCGGACGTACGACGCTCCGACGTGACGGGCTCCCTCGTCCGACGTGACCACCAGCGGCGCGCTCGGCGGGATCGCGGGGGGCGCGATGCGCGTCGTCATGCCGATGACGACGTGAGCCGCGAGGATCGCCGCCCCTACCGCGCCCACCGCTGCAGCAACGCGCTTCCCCCGGCGCGCTCGCTCACCCACGGCGAAGCTCGACGAGCGTACGCACCACCACGCCGACGATCCTCGCCGGATCGCGCACGACGTCGAAGTGCGAGACCCGCTCGTCCTCGTTCGGATAGACGACCTCGACCGGTACCTCGACGATCGGCACCCCCGCCGCCACGGCGCGCAGGATGACCTCCGCTTCGAAGGCGTATCCCGCGGCGCGCGCACCGAGCGCGAGGGTCTCCTTCACGGGATAGCGGCGGAGCCCGCACTGCGTGTCGGCGAGCACGACGCCGGTGAAGCGCGAGAGGAAGAAGTTCGAGATCCGGTTGGAGAGCTGATTGGCGCGCGGAGCGCCGTCGCGCACGAGGTCGCGCACGCCCAGCACGAGCGCGCGCGCGTCCGTCGCGGCGAGGAGGAGCGCACGCGCCGAGTCGGCCGGGTGCTGTCCGTCGGCATCCACGGTGAGCGCGGTGTCGAAGCCGTGGGCATCGGCGTACGCCAGCCCCGTCGCCAGCGCCGCCCCCTTCCCGCGATTGGTACGGTGCGTGATCACCGTCGCCCCTTCGCGCGCGGCCATCGCACCGGTCCCGTCGTGCGACCCGTCATCGACCACGACGAGCGCGCCCTCGGCGGCGCAAACGTCCGGCATCGCCCGGCGGACGTCAGCCACGACCTTCGCAATCGTTCTCACCGCCTCGTACGCCGGCACGACGATGCAAACGCGCTCTCGTCGCGGCGTGACCCGCGCTGGAGCGGACGCTTCGCTGGCTCGATCCACGGGGCTTTTCGTGGGTTCCGCGTTGACCGTCACGTGTCGCAGAGATACCACGCACCGGCCGCAGAGCCAGCGGCGCCCCTGAGAGAGAGCGAGGAAACGCGTGCCCGTTCGTTTGCGCATCGATCGTGAGGCGGGTGCGGAAGCGTCGCTGCGCGCGCACATGAAGCGTCGCGCGAGCGCGATGTTGTCCGCTCTTCAATTGGAGAAGGCCGAGCTGTCACTCGTTCTTTCGGGTGACGATCAAATCCACCAGTTGAACAAATTGTATCGAGGCAAGGATCGCCCGACCGACGTGCTCGCGTTCGCGATGCGCGAAGGTGATTTCGGCCGGCTCCACGACACGCTCCCTTCGCGATTACTGGGCGACGTCATCGTCAGCGTTCCCACCGCCAGACGGCAAGCAAAGGCCGCGAAGCACGACGCGCTCGCCGAGATCACGATGCTCGTCGCCCACGGCATCCTGCACCTCATCGGGTGGGATCACGACACGAAGGCGAAGGACGTGGCCATGCGCAAGGAGACCGCGAAGCTCGTCGCGGCGGCCGTCGCGGGCGACACGAAGCGCCCCCCGGGCCGCAAGATCGTCCCCCCTCGGCGCCCTCAAAAGGCGCAGCGTCGAACGGGCTAACGCCCTTTCATCACGCCGCATCTACCCGCATCCGCGCGACACTCGAACGCGCACTCGAGGATCGCGAATCACGCGAGAGAGATAGAGCGAAGCGCGCGTCAAGACACTTCTAACTGGGGATTCCACGACGCGTCGTGCAACGCGTCTCACGAAATGCCGTTTTTTTCGCTTGCGGCGTGCGATCTCCGAGTGCTACCCATTCTTTCTATCCGGTCCTCATCGATTCGCGATGCGGGGTCTCGGGCAGGTTCGAAGGGGGCGTCTCTCGAGCCGACCTCGCGCGTGCCGCATGGCGCGCGGGGGAGATTAGGGCGGTTGACGGCGGACGAACAACTGCGATTGGTCCGACCAGGAGGAAGCCAAATGTCTGCAAAGCGTCTCACGAAGGCTCAAGTGATTGCGGAGATTGCGGAGTTCAGCGAGCTCGATAAGAAGAGCGTCGCCCGCGTGTTTGATGGGCTCACTGAGCTCATCAAGAAGCAGCTCGGGTCGCGTGGCCCGGGCGAGTTCGTGATCCCCGGCCTCCTCAAGCTGAAGGCCATCAAGAAGCCGGCGACGAAGGATCGCCCCGGCATCAACCCGTTCACCAAGCAGCCGATCACGATCAAGGGGAAGCCCGCGACGAAGAAGATCCGCGCTTCGGCTCTGAAGTCCCTGAAGGACCTCATCCAGTGATCGACTCGCGCGGAGCGTACTAACGCTCAGCGCGACGAAGTGGCGAGCGTCGGGTCACTCGGTGACTCGGCGCTCGTTGCGTTTTGTCCTGGCGAGCAGCGCCGCCAGCGCGACCGTGGCGCACAAGGTGACGAGCGGCCAGTCGCCCCAGGTCGCGTAGAAGCTCGGCTCGCCGTCGAGGAGGGCCGCGTTGACGACGAGGGCACCCGTCGGGTCGAAGCCGGCCTCGGTGCGAACTCGCCCCGCGGCGTCGATGAACGACGTGGCGCCCATGTTCACGGCGCGCACCAGGTCGCGCCGAGCCTCGACCGCGCGCAGGACGGACATGCGCATGTGGAGCTCGCTCTCGGAGCTCCCCGCAAACCAGGCGTCGTTGCTGACGTTCACCAGTAGGTTCGGGTGGACGCTCGCCGCCTCGCGTCCGGCGTCCGGCAAGATGTCCTCGAAGCAGACGAGCGCGCCCGCCTTCACGCGGCCGACGTCGACGACCGCGGGGCGGTCCCCGGGCACCAGCCCGATGCCGCGCGCGAAGGTCCGACGCATCCAAGGCCACGCCCCGGCGAACGGCACCTGCTCGCCGAACCAGAGGAGGTGCAGCTTGTCGTACTCGGAGGTGATGACGCCGTCCGCGCGACCGCCGAGCACCGCGTTGTAGCGCTCGCCGTTCCCGTCGATGGTGATGGCGCCGAAGATCAACGGGCCGTGAACGTCGCCCTGGAACGGGCTCCCGTCGCCCGGGGGGAGATTCCTCGTGCCCCTTGAGACGGTGTACGGATAGGCCGACTCGGGCCAGACCGACAGCTGCGCACCGTGTGATTCGGCGATGCGCGTTCGTTCGGCGAGCTTGCGCAGGATGACCGGCGCCGCGACGGCGTCCCAGCGGGTCGATGCCTCCACCGAGGGCTGGATGAGGCCAACGCGGATCGACGGAGCCGCGTCGCGACGATGGTCGATCGCCTTCATGCGGACGGCGCCGTGGAGGGCCATGGCGAGCGGTACGGCGAGAGCCAGCGCGAACGGCGCATACGCCTGCGAGCGCGTAGTGCGAGAGCGCGCGTGGCGGAAGGAGAGCGCGAGCAGTGACGCCGTGAGCGCGAGGAACGCGGCGACTCCGCGCTCGCCGATGGTGTCGGCGAGCTGGATGAAGATCGGCCACCGCGTGATCCCGGCTGCGGGCGTCCACGGAAAGATCGCAGGTACGAACGCCGCCGCATACACGGCGATCGCAAAGGCGATGGGGCGCGGAACCCGCGCGCGGACGAGCGCGCCCCTCGCGATCCCCGCCACCGCCCACGGCAACCCTTCGGTCAGCGCGAGCAGTACGAGCGCCACGACGCCGGCGACGAACGGCAGCGGCGTGAAGCGCGCGATGACGGCCGGCACGAACCGGTGCGCGACGATGCTGGCGCCGAACCCGAACGCGAGTCCACGCGCGCTCCCTTCGAGCCACGCCTTTCTCGGCTTCTCGCCCGGCGTCACCTCCTCGTCGAGCGCGCAGCTCAAGCACGCGAGGCCGACCCACGCGAGGATGGTGAGATTCGTGGGCGATGTCGTCAGCGCGAACGCGACACCGCCGAGCACGGAGAGAGCGATTCGAGCACTAGCCGTGCGGGCGAAGGATGCGATTCCGGAGCCCTACCGCATCAGAAGTAGAAGGTCATGCCTCCGGTGACGATCCCGCCACCCGAAGTGTTCGTCGTCTGCCCGGTCTGCGGGTTCACGAACTCCGGAGCGGTCTGCGCGCCGTCGTCGGTACGCCCACGGATGAACCCGCGCACGTCCGCGTTGAGCGCGAAGTGCGTTCCGAGGCGGAACTCGAGACCACCGCCTGCCTGCCCACCGAAGTACGAGTAGGTCGCCTGCGTCGCCGCCGGTGACGAGTCGTTCCAGACGTCGGCTGAAGACCAGCCGACGCCTGCGAGGAGGTAGACCTGCACCTTCGAGCGCGGGTTCAGGAAGACGAGCGCATTGAGCGCGAACGCCGTCTCGTTGCGACGGTCGCCGTAGTAGTCGCGGCCACCCCAGAAATCGACGTCGGCTTCGATGCCGAACGCGGGCACCGGCTTGTAGCGCAGCCCGAAGCCCAGGCCGCCCATCCCCGCGTCCGATGCAGCCGCGTGACCGAGCATGGCCCCTTCCACGCGGAAGTTGAGCCCCCACTCGCGACGCTGCGGGGCCGATTCCGCAGGACGGGGGTGGTAATAATAGGGGGGCGGAGGCGGTTGCCGGTACGCCGGGGGCGCCGGAGGAGGCGGCGGGCGGTAGGCCGGCGGCGGGGGCTGGTACACGACGGGCGGCGGTGCCTGCTGGTAGATGATCTGCGGCGGCGCCGTTTGGTAGATGATCGTCGGTCCCGGCGCGGGGGTGGGTGCCGGCGCGGGCTGCGCCGTCCCCTCTGCAGGGAGCGGCTCCAGCTTGCTCGGCACGGGCTGACCCGCCGGAGCGGCCGGCTTCTCCTGCGTGTCGGCGCAGAACCAGCTCCCAGGCGGGCAGTTCGACGGCTGCTGCTGTGCGGAAGCCGGCGACACCGCGAGGGCGACGGCGACGGCCAGGGGAGCGCTCGCGAACGAGACGCGGAGGCGGCGAACGTTACGGGGGGAAGGAATGCGGCTGATCATCGTCTACGTGCCTCCTTTCACGGCGCACGTCATCGTGCAGTCAAAGCAACCCAAGTGCCACCAAACTCCGTGCTGAAAAAGAGCCAGAAAGGGCTGGAACCGCCTGCCTGCCTGTCGCGCTGTGTCCCGCGGTTCACGCGCGGAAGGACAGCAAGCGCCAATCGGCGGGGGCAGAGCCAGAGGCCGAGCTCGCTGCGGCAGGTCCGCAGCTGAGGCTTGGAGTGTAGTACGAAGCTCGATTCATGGCGCTCGTGAGGCTGAAACCGGGACACGTCCAGCCCGTTTGGGCGGGACACCCTTGGGTGTATGCGCAGGCGATCGAGCGCGTCGAGGGGAATCCGACGAACGGCGCGGAGGTGAGCGTCGTCGACCCGCGCGACAACTTCCTAGGGCGCGGATTCTACTCGACCGGCTCCGCAATACCCGTCCGCATCGTGGCGCGTGAGGAGACGAGCACCCTCGACGCCGCCTTCTTCCATGCCAGGATCGCCAGGGCCGCGGCGAGGCGCAGCGACCTCGGCTTACCCAACGATGCAACGAACGGGTTTCGCCTCGTTCACGCCGAAGGGGACGAGCTGCCGGGGCTCATCGTCGATCGATTCGGCGACGCCTACGTTCTCCAGCTCCTGACGAGCGGGATGAAGCAGCGCGAGTCGTGGATCATCGAGGCTCTCCTCTCGCTGGGCGCGAAGACCATCCTCGACCGGACGCCCGCGAGCGTCGCGAAGGCCGAGGGCTTCGAGCCTCGCGCCGAGTCGCTCGTCCACGGGGAGCCGCTGAAGCAGCTCGTGATGATGGAGCGGGGGCTGAAGTACCGCCTGCCAATCGAGCTGGGCCAGAAGACCGGGTTCTACTTCGACCAGCGCGGCCTCAGGGCGCGCGTCGAGGAGCTCGCCCACGGAAAGCGCGTTCTCGATGCGTACTCGTACGTAGGGTCGTTCGCGCTGGCCGCCGCGCGCGGAGGGGCGACGCACGTGCTGGCGATCGACGAGAGTGGACCCGCGATCGAGGTCGCGCGCCACACGGCCAAGGCCAACGGGTTGGAGGCGCGCATCGAGACGAGGAAGCAGGACGCGCGCAAAGCGCTTCAAGAGGCGAACGCGGAGTTCGATCTCTGCATCCTGGACCCGCCGCGCCTCGCGCCGACGAAGAGCGCGCGCGAGGGGGCGCTCGTGGCGTACGCGAAGCTCGCCGAGATGGGGTGTCGTGCGACGAAGCGCGGCGGAGTGCTCGTCATGTGCTCCTGCTCGAGCGCGGTCGATCTGCAGGCGCTCACGCGCTCGCTCGCGATCGGCGCCATGCGCGCGGGTGCGCAGGCGTTCGTGGTCGAGCGGCACTTCCAGGGCGCCGATCACCCCGTGAGCGCGGCGTTCGGCGAGGGGCTCTACCTGAAGGCGCTCGTCGCGCGCATCGAGTCGCGTTGAAGTCAGTCTCTGCGCTCGCGACCGACGAAGCGCGCGCTCTTCGCGGTGTGCTCTTCGACCTCGACGACACCTTGCTGACGCACGGCCTGCTCACCCGCGCAGCCTACGACGCGATGTGGGCGCTGAAGGACGCAGGCCTTCGTTTGCTCGCCGTCACCGGAAGGCCGAGCGGCTGGGGCGAAGTGATCGCGCGCCAGTGGCCCATCGACGCCGCCGTCACCGAGAACGGCGCCGTCGTCGTCGCGCGCGACGGGGCCGGAGTCGCGCGCTCTGAACGTTGTGACGAAGGGGAACGTCGCGCCCGTCGCATGCGGCTCGCGCGGATCATCGACGAGGTACGTCAGGTGGTCCCGGAAGCGCGCCTTACGGATGACGTCGAGGCGCGCCGCAGTGACGTGACCTGGGACATCGGCGAGAGGGTGAAGCTCCCGGAGGATCGCGTGACCGAGATCGTGCGCGTCATCGCCCGCGAAGGCGCGCGGTCGTTCGCGTCGAGCGTCCACGTGCACGCGACGTTCGACACCGACGACAAGGCCAGCGGTACGCTCCGCTACCTCGCGCGCGTTCTCGGCGAGGACCCCGGCGCCGCGACCAGCGCTCGGTACGCATTTCTCGGCGACAGCGGCAACGACGCGGCGTGCTTCGGCGCATTCCGCGTGACGTTCGCCGTCGCCAACGTCCGCGCACACCTCGCGCGCATCCCGGTGACACCGAGGTACGTATCGCGCGGCGAGATGGGGGACGGGTTCGCGGAGATCGCCCAGGAGATCCTGGCGCGACGCTGAGGGTCGCCTGCGGTCGGGCGCAGGGGGGAGCCTCCCTCGGCCGACGTTTTCGCGCCGATCGTCCGTCGTGCGAACGCCCGGCCCAGTGCTACCCTCCCGCGCGCATGACGTCGAACACCGATCTCCTCGCCGTAGCCAAGCGTCGCCTCTATGGGAACTACAAGCCCGCGCCGTTCATCCTGGCGCGAGGCAAAGGGTGCGAGCTGTTCGACCTCGACGACGAGCGCTGGCTCGATCTCTGCGCCGGCGTCGCGGTGTGCTCCGTCGGTCACGCACACCCTGCGCTCGCGCGAGTGATCGCGGAGCAGGCGGCGACGCTGATGCACACGTCGAACTATTTCTACAACGAGCCGAACGTCCTGCTCGCCGCCGAGCTCACGCGACGCACCGGGATGGATCGCGCCTTCTTCTGCAACTCGGGCACCGAGGCGAACGAAGCGCTCCTCAAGCTCGCGCGTCATCACTTCTACGGCCTGGGTGAGAAGAATCGACAGCGGATCATCGCGTTCCACAACGCGTTCCACGGTCGAACCCTCGGCGCTCTCTCGATGACCGGCACCCCGAAGTACCGCGAGGGCTTCGGCGAGCTCGGCCCCGTCACTCACGTGACCTACGGGAACCTCGATGAGGTGAAGCGCGCCATGGGTCCGGACGTCGCGGCGATCATCGTCGAGCCGTTGCAGGGTGAAGGGGGCGTGTGCCCTGCGCCTCCGGGGTTCCTCAGGGCGCTGCGTACGATCTGCGACGAGAGCGGCGCCCTGCTGCTCCTCGACGAGGTCCAGACCGGGCTCGGTCGACTTGGTCGGTTCCTTGGAAGCGACGGGCAAGGGATCCACGCTGACGCGATCGCGCTTGCGAAGGGGCTCGGCGGCGGTTTCCCCATCGGCGCCATGCTCACGAGCGAGAAGGTCGCCAACGCGCTGCCGCCGGGGACCCACGGCTCGACGTTCGGTGGCAATCCGCTGGCCAGCGCGGCCGCACTCGCCGTCCTGAAGATCATCGACGACGAGAAGTTGGTCGAGGGGGCGAAGACGAAGGGCGAGGCGCTCGGGAAGATGCTCGACGATCTCGTGAAGACGATCCCCGACGTGTGCGAGAGCGCGCGCGGCGAAGGGCTCCTCCGCGGGCTCGTGCTCCGCGAGGGGTACGTCGCGCGCGGCGTGCTGCCCATCGTCCAGGAGAACGGCGTGCTGCTCACGGCCGCAGGCGAGCGGGTGCTCCGGTTCTCGCCGCCGCTCGTCGTGACGATCGCCGAGCTCGAAGAGGGCGTGCGCGCCGTTCGCTCGGCGTGCGAGCAGCTCGCGGCCGGCGAGCGAACCTCCGACACAATGCTCGCCGCGAAGCCCGCGCGCTGAGGTTGAGGCCATGACCGAAGGGACCGCAGCACCGCGCTCGGCGCCCGAGTCAGCTTCGCGCTGCCCTGGTTGCGGCAAGGTCGTCGATCCCCTGCGAGCCGGGCACGTCGCCATCTACGACGGGATCTTCCTCTACTACTGCGACGCGGGCTGCAAGGCGGCCCACCTGCGAACGATCGCGACCCACATCGGCGACGACGTGCCGACCCTCGATCCCCCCGCGGTCATGGAGCGCGCGCAGCTCGTTCTGGCCTCGAGTGAAGCGGGCACGACGAATGGCTCGAACCCGGTACACGATTCGCGCGGTGGCAATTCGACGGACGGGACGCAGTCGGAGGCCATCGCATCCAGCACGCCTCCCGTGTCGTACGAGCGCTCGCGCGAACCAGATGCCGAGGCGACGAGCGACGAGGCGGAAGCTTCCAGCGTCGAGGAGAGCCCCGATCACGACGTTGCGCCGCTGATCGAAGCACCGCGGACCGTGCGCTCGCCGGAGGTCACGCCGCCGGTGCTCGCGGTTGCGCCGACTCCCGCGCCTAAGCGCGAAGACGCCGCCGAGAGGCCCCGAGGACAGACGCGTACCGCCGTCTCGATCGCCGGTGCCGTCGCGGGCGCTCTCGTACCCCTGCTCGCGCTGGCCGACGTGGCGCTGTGGGCGCGTTCCGCCCTCGCCGTGTTCGCAGCGATCGCTCTCTTGGCACGCTTGGCCATGGCGCGGCGCGACGCAGCCGACTTGCACCCGCTACTCGCTGCGGTCCCCGTTCTCGGCGCGACCGCGGCCGCTCTCGTGAGTGAGGCTTCGGGCGACGCCCGGGCCGCGTCCATCGCCGTCCTCGCCGGACTCTCGGCATCGATCGCCATCGGCGTCGAGGAGGCGATCGAACGCCTGTGGCGCGACGTCGACGTTGCGCGCGCGAACGTCAGCCGCGTGCTCGACGTCTCGTCGAAGGTCGTGCGCGGTGACACGACCGTCGAAGCGCGCGACGTGAAGGCGGGCGAAGAGGTCGTCGTCGAAGCCGGTGACGTCGTGGGCGTCGATGGTGTCGTTCGGCTCGGCGACGCGGTCGTCGTGCCTTGGGATGGGGCCTCGATCGAGCTGACGAAGAGGGAGGGGGACGCGCTCGTCGCAGGTGCTCGAGTCGTCTCGGGGCGGGCGCGCGTCGTGACCGCGTGGGCGGGCGCCGATCGAGCGTGGGCTCGAGCGACGTCGTCTCGTGCCGCACGCAGCGACGTGTCGGCTCCGACTTCTCGACTTGCGCGCGGCCTCGCGACCCGCGGCATTCCCGTCGCAGCGATCCTCGCTGCGGGTGCTGCGTCCGCCGGCGGGGTCGCCTCGGGGTGGCTCGGGGCGATCTCGGTGGCGTGCGCCGTCGGGGTCGCGCTGGGGGGCCGCGGCGTGGTTGCGGCCGTCGCGTTGATTCACGCGCGCGCGCAAATGAAGGCGCTTGCGCACGGCGTGGTCTACAAGGACGCGCGCGCGTTCGACAACGCAGGACGCGTCGCCATCGCCGTCGTGTGCTCGCGCGGGACCGTGCTCACGGGCGAGCCCGAGATCGTCTCCGTCGAGGCGATCGCTTCGAGCGGTGAGCCTTCGGGGGAGAGCAGCGACTCGCATATCCTGTCCCTCGCCGCGGGCGCGGAGACCGTGTCGACGCACCCCTTCGCCAACGCGATCCTTCGCGCGGCGCAGACACGCGGCGTGCGCCTCGAGAGCGTTCGCAGCGCGACCGTCCACGCCGGGCTCGGCGTCACCGCCCTCGCCTCGAGCGGGGATCGCCTGATCGTAGGCTCGCGGGCGCTCCTCCTGCAGGAGAAGGTCAGCGTTGCAGTGGCCGACGCGCGCGCGTCCGAGCTCGAAGCGCAGGGGCGGAGCGTGCTTCTCGTCGCGCTGGCGGGAAGACTCGTAGGGCTCGTCGCGCTTCAGGACGGCCTTCGCGCGGGCGCTCGCGCAGCCGTCCAGCGTTTGCTCGATGCGAGGATAGAGCCCGTCCTTCTGTCCGGCGAATCACGCGAGACGTGCGACACGATCGCGCGTGCCCTCGACATCGATCACGTGCGTCCCGAAGTCCTTCCGGCCGACCGCGGCGCCGAAGTGCGCGCCCTCGCTGAAGGGGGACAGATCGTGGCTGCGGTGGGTCATCCTTCGAGCGATGACGGCGCGCTCGGCGCCGCGGATGTCGCCGTTGCGATGGGCGCGGCCGGGCGATCGGCGGGGGAATGGGGCGTCGCCCTGGCATCGGACGATGTGCGCGATGCTGCGCTCGCACTCTCGATCGCGCACGCCGCGCGCGAGCGCTCTCGCGCCGCGCTCGCGCTCGGGCTCGCTCCCGGTGCCGTCGCGATGCTTGCGCTCGTGTTCGCCGTCGGCCCGCTGCTGTGCGGTCCCCTCGCGATGCTCACGAGCATCGCGCTCCTGATGGCCGTCGTGCGAAGAGACTAGCGTGGTGGTCGCCTGAGGGTCTCCGTGGCAGGTGAACGGCGACGGCGGGTGCAAACGGGCAATGTGAGCGGACGTGAGCATCCTCGCACGGGGAATGGGCGTAAGCATTGTCGCGCGGTCGCGAGGCCTCCTATCCTTATGTCTGACTGAGTTTGTCGTCCGAAGTCCTTCGATCGACGAGGGCGACGGATTCCGTCCGCAACCAAGGAGGAGTACGGAGCGCTTTGGCCGAACCGTTGAACTCGCCGCAATCGAATGCGAGCGATCCCGATGCACGCGCGGCTGCGCGCGTCGGGGCGACCATCCGAGGCAAATGGCACCTGGATGCGCTGCTAGGCATCGGCGGGATGGCCGCGGTGTATGCGGCGTCGCATCGCAACGGCCAGCGGGCCGCCCTCAAGATCCTCCATCCGGACTTCGCGCGCGACCGCGTGGTGTGCGATCGCTTCCTGCGCGAGGCGTACGTCTCCAACAAGGTCGGCCACGTCGCATGCGTGCGCGTGCTCGACGACGACATGACGGAGGAGGAAGAGCCCTTCCTCGTCATGGATCTGCTGGAAGGCGAGACGGTGCGCGAGGCCTGGAAGCGCGCCGGGCGCGTGATGCCCGTCCCCCAAGTGCTCCAGATCGCCGACACGGTCCTCGACTGTCTGGCTGCCTGTCACGCGATCGGCGTCATCCACCGCGATCTGAAGCCGGCGAACATCTTCATCACCAAGGCGGGTGAGGTGAAGGTGCTCGACTTCGGCGTCGCGCAGATGCGAAGCGCGACCGCCGAGCGAACGGCTGCGGGCACTGCGCTCGGGACGCCGGCGTACATGTCGCCCGAGCAGGCGATGGGACTCGTCGATCAGCTCGACGGACGCGCTGACGTCTTCTCCGTCGGCGCAATGATTCATGCGCTCGTCACGGGGCAGCGGATCAACAGCGGACGCACCGAGCAAGAGGCGCTCGTCATGGCGGCGACGATGCCCGTGCCTTCGGTCGCGCGGCTCGCCCCTCACTTGCCTCTGCCGGTGATCTCGCTCATCGACAAGGCGCTCGCGTGGGACCGTCGCAACCGGTTTGCCGACGCCCGTGAGATGCAAGCTGCGGTGCGCGCCGCGCAGGCGTCGCTCGAAGCCGCCCCCGCCGGCCCCGAGGCGCCCGAGAACGCTCCGGAACCCCCGCGTCCGCGGCGAGAGGCGGTCACCAACGCACCGCCCGCGAAACGTCCCGCCGCGCCGCCCGCTCCCCAGCCCGCCACGCCGAGTCCCGCGGCGACCCCCGCGATCGCCGAGGAGGACCCCCGAGTCGAGGCGGCTCGTGAGCTGTTCCGCCACGTCGATCGCGTCTTCCCGAGCGTGCGACAGTTTGGATGGGATCACCCGTCGACCGAGCGCGTTCTCCGCACGACATTCGATGCCTTCGTCGAAATATTGGCGACGCACACGGCGGTGCAGCTGACCATCCGCCCGTACTTGCTCCAGGCCTTCGGGCACACGGCCTGGGAGCCGTCCGCTCCGTTCGACGTCGTGCCGTACAATCTCTTCGCGTGCGGGATTCGGACACTCAAGATCGAGCGCGGCATCGGAATGGACGGGTTGCGCAGCCTGCTCTCGCTGTTCTTGCTCGATCCGGTGCGCGACCTTCCCCCCGAGGATGATCTCGTGACGGCCTTCTGGGAGCGTGACCTCGCTCACGTGAGCTACGAAGTCGTCGATGTGCTGGCAGAGGGAGACGCGACCGAGCGCGAAGCGTTCTACGGCCAGGCGGACGAGGTCGAGGTCATGGCCGCAGAGGCCGCGCGTAAGGCCAGCTCGCTCGAAGCCAAGGCCATGGCGGTATCCACGGACCGCGGAGCGCTCGCGAATCGACGCGATCGATCTCCCATGGGGCTCGACGACGTCGTGCGGGCGGTTTTCGCGTCGCAGCTCGAGCTCTCGCGGGACAAGTGGAGCGAACGCTACGTCGACGCGCTCGTCGAGGGGTACCTCGACGCCGCGTCTCATCGCGATGCGCCTCTCGTGCTCGCCTCCCTCAGGCGTTCCGCGGCGGATCTCGTCGTCGCCGGACGCCTTTCCATGACCGTGCGTTTGCACGACGCCGTCGTTGCGCGCCTTGCCCAGCGGGTTAAGAGTGAGGACTTCGCTCGTCTCAGCGCAGCGCTAACCAACGCTCTCTTCGGCGCGGAGACGCTCGAGCTGGCGCTGAAGTACCTTCTCGGGAAGCCCGAGGAGGTTGCGGCATTCGAGCCGATTCTCCGCTCGCTATGGGCCGCGGAGCTACCGACCGCCCTCATGACGCTGGCGACCACGCCCCCCGGCGCACTGCGCGAAGCGCTCACGCACTTCGTGGAGCGCGTGCTCCCCGGGCATGAAGGCGACGTCGCGCAGTCCCTCGCTGGAATGGACCCGAATCTCGCCTGCGGGCTCGTCGCGCTTCTGGGCCGGGCGGGCACGCCCGAGGCGAAGCGCGCGCTGGCGCAACTGGCGTCGAGTGACGACGTGACGCTTCGAATCGAAGCCAAGGTGCTCCTAGCTTCGTCGGCGGACCAGATTCAGGGCGAGCTCATGCAACTGCTCGAGAGCAACTCTGCTCTGGCGCGCATGGCGGCTCAGCGTGCCGTCACGCGGCACGCGCTGAAGCAAGCCTGGCCGGCGATCGGACGGCAGGTCCGCGCTCCGAACTTCCACGACCTCGGCGCCGACGAGCGCCGGGAGCTGCTGCATACGCTGGTCGCGCTCTCGCCGGAGCGCGGAGAGCCGATGGCTCTCGAGCTCCTGAAGAAGGGCGGCGTGTTCACGTCGGAGGATCGCGAAACGTCGCGCGCGCTCGCCGCCGAGGCCTTGGGCGCCATCTCGCAGTCGCCGGCTACGGCGGCCGCGCTGCGCGAGGTGGCGCAGACCCGCTGGGGGACGAGCGACGAGACACGCGCGGCGGCGGCCGCTGCTGCGAAGCGTGTTGCCGCGCGCGTTCCGGAAGGGGGCGCCCTCTCGTGACGATGCGCCTCGACATCGTCACGAACGACGCGGGCGAGCTCGTTCGTCGTGAGCACGCTCGCGAGCTTGGCGCGGGGGTCGTCGTCGCCGTCTATCGCCTGGCCAAGGTCGTGCAGATGCACGATCTCGGCAACCAGGCGTTCGTTCGCCAGCTCGAACAGACGCATCAGATCATCGGCGAGTACTGTCTCCGCTCAGGCACGAACGTCAACGTGCTCTTCGCGAACAAGGCCGTCTTCATCGCAGGGCAGCTGCTGAAGGGCTCCCGTGGCACGTATGAAGCCGCGACCGAGCTCGCGGAGATCATGGAGCGGTGCGGGGGATCGGAGCTGTCGATCGCGCGCGAGGTCACGCAGAGCGAGCTACTCGCGTTCGCGGAGGCGATCAGCGCGGCCCTGCGTAGCGAGAAGGGACGTACATTTCGTTCCCCATCGCCGAAGATCAAACTCCGCGCCGTAGGAGACGCCGCGCGGTCGCGCGGCATCGACGTGGAGCGGCTGCCGATCGAGCAGCGCGTCGTGCGAGCCTACGCGACCGCGGTCGTCGTCTTGCGCAGGTTCTTCGACGACCTCGCGGGGAGCAAGTACGTCCTCCCACGCCGGATCAAGCGCGTAGCGCAGAATCTCGTCGATCTCTCTGCCGGAAACACGCCTGCCTTCCTCGGAGTGACCGAGGTGCGCAACGCGAACCACGACGCCGCGGGACGCGCCGTGAACAGCGCGATTCTGGCGGTCGCGATGGCGCGCGAGCTCTCGGACGATCGAGCGGTTCTCGTCCAGATCGCAATGGCGGCGATGATGCACGACGTGGGGCGGCCTCGAGCCGTCGCGCTGGCCACCGCGGGAGGACCGAAGATCTCCCAGCTTGCTGCCCGTCTGTCCGAAGACGCGGAGGACAAGCTGCCGCACGGGACGGCCGCGGTGCTCACGGCGCTCGGCCGGGTCAACGAGCCTTCGATTACGCGAACGGTGATCGCATTCGAAGCGCTCTGGTTGCGCCGTGCGTCGAGCCTCGGGCCGCTCTATCGGGGCGCACGCGGAGCGACGCTCCACGCACGCATCGTGGCGATCGCGCGACGTTACAACGATCTTCTCACCCCTCTGCCGGGCCTCGCGCCTCCGACCGCCGATGCCGCCGTCGCCCAGATCGACAGCGAGATCGTCGAAGCCGCGGATCGAACGATCCTGCGGACTCTGGTCGCTGCCCTGCGACTCTTCCCCGTAGGCACGATCGTGCAGCTCTCGACCGGAGAGGTCGGTGAGGTGATCGCGGGCGGCCAGGTACCCGGCAGACCGCACGTGCGTATCGCGATGGATGCGCGTGGAGGCGTGCTCTCCTCTCCCGAAGAGATCGACCTGGCTCGGTCGGGAGAGTCACGAGTCATCCAGCGCGTGATGAGCGTGGACGGTTGGAAGAAGGGGCTGGACCCCTCGCTCGCCGCGCGCGACTCGCATGAGCCGAGCGTCCCCTCGCGATCGGCCGTCGTTCCCACCGAACCGCGCGTACCCGTCGCCGCACCCGTCTCGCCCACGATCAACCCGCCGCTACGGCCGCGCGAACCTTCGCGACCCGAGATTGCTCCGTTTGCGGTCGCTCAGAAGGCTGCGCCAGCCACGGCGAAGGCGCCGGCGGACCTTCCGCGCGCGGCCGTGGTCGCATTGCCGCCGGACGAAGATTCGGTTCAGTCGGGGACGAGTCCTTCGCAGGTCGCCGAGGCGATGGGACGAATGATCGAGGAAGCACTCCGCGGCGTTCCCGCCAAGAGTGCGGCACCATCCAAGCGGTCTACCGACGAACCGCCGAAACCGGGGCTGGCGCAAACGGCGCCTCCGCCCCGTGAATGGAACATCCACGACGCGACGCCAAATCGTAAGCCGGGAGAAGGCGCCGCGCAGACACTGGCCGAGATGAAGGCCGCGAAGCCCGTCGCGCCCTCCGTCGCACCGGACGAAGCGCAGGCACCGACGGCGCGCGGAACACTCGGCGCAACTCCGCTGGCGCACGTGCTCGTCTACATGCTCGACCACGCTCTCACGGGGAGCATCGTGTTCCGCGAGCCGGACGATCTCGCCCACATCCTTCACTTCCAACTCGGCGCGGTCTCGAAGGTCCAGATCGCGCGTCCGAGCTCGCGCATCGGTGACGAGCTCGTTGCCGCGGGCCTCGTCTCTCGCGCGACGATCAACGAGGCGGTCGAGGGGGCGCGAAGGCTTGGCGTGCTGCTCGGGGAATACCTCGTCGGGCACGATCTGGTCGCACGCAGCGCTCTCTCGCGTGCGCTCGAGACTCAGATCGCCTCGCGCGTTGCGGCGATCGTCAACCTGCAGCCGGAGACGACGTATTCGTTCTATCGCGACGTGGATCTCCTCTCGTCCCAGGAGAGCGAAGGCGTCGTCAGCGATCCTCTCAACGTCATTCTCGCCACCGTCCGCGTATGGCACGACCGCGCTCGCATCCGCGCGACGCTCGCTCGCATCGCGAAGCACCCGCTCGTCTTTCACACCCAGTCCGACCCGTCGAACCTCGAGCTGACGGCCGATGAGCGCAAGGTGATCGACTACCTGCGCGACGAGAAGCCGACGACCTCGGTGTTGTTCCAGCGACGCATGGTGGACGAAGAAGTCGTGAGCTCGCTGATGTACGCGCTCGCCGTGACCCGGCAGTTCGCGTTCAAGGGGCAAAAGGGAGCACCGATGGGTGGCCGCGGCGCGGCGATCCCGATCTCGATTGCTCCGCCAGCGCCGTCCGAGACTACGCCCGTGACGCTGCCGCCCCCCGCGCGCACACCGAACATCGACGACGACGAGTTCGCCGACGATCCGGGGCGCGACTCTGCTCTGCCTCCCGAGCCGCCCAGTGTGTCGACGGACGCCCTGGCCCGCGGAGCTCGGCGAACCTGGCAACCGCCGGCGAACGTCAGCGAGAGGCCGGCGCCCATGAGCGTCGATCGAACTGCGAGCGAGGTGACGAACGCGGAGCGAGCCTTGGAGGCGATGACACACTTTCGGCTCGCCGAGAGCGCGCTCCAGCGCAACGATCTCGCGCAAGCCGAGCGCTTGGCGGCGCGCGCCATGACGTCCGATCCCGACCAGGTCGACTACGCCGCACTGCACGTATGGATCCGCGCTACGGCAGCCGGCGACGACGATTCGGCAATTGAAGGGATCCAGACACTCACGCGCCTGCTCGCACGGGACGCCGACAACGAGCGAGTCCTTCTGCATCGAGGCAGACTCCTGAAGCGCGTCGGACGGCTCCGGGAGGCGCTCCGCGACCTCGAGCGCCTCTCCTCGTTGAACCCTCGGAACAAGGAGGCGGCCAGCGAGCTCCGCGCGCTCAAGCAGCGCACGGCGACGTAGGTCAGGCTCTCTTCGCGAACGGATTCGGCTCCGCGAGCTTCACCCCCTCGTGACGCAGACGCGAAAGAGCCCGCTTTCTGAGCTCCTGCTGCACGAGGCCGCCATCGGCCGACGGAGTGACCGTCACGTAGAGCGTGAAGGTGAGCCCGCGATCTCCGAGTGCAAAGCGGACGAACGGCGTCTGCCCCTGGGCGACGCCGGCGATTTCGAGAGCGGTCTTCATCTCGTCTTCGAGCGCCGACTGGACCTTCGCCGGGTCTGCCGCGAGCTCCACGTCGATTGGTGTGGCCAGGAGGAGGCGAGGGTTCGTGGCCTTGAAGTTGGTGATGACCGCCTTCGACAGTGTTGCGTTGGGCACGATGATCGTACTCGGCGCGAGAGTCCGGAGGTGGGTGGAGCGCCATCCGATCTCCTCGACATATCCCTCCTGTCCGGCATCCAGTCGAACGAAGTCGCCAGGCCGAATCGGCTTGTCGAGGAGCAAGTAGAGGCCGGCGAAGAAGTTCGACAGTGTGTCCTGGAGCGCAAGCGCCACGGCAAGCGATCCGACGCCGAGAGCCGTCAGTGCAGGAGCGAGAGAGATTCCGAGCGCGTCGGACACGAGTACGGCAATGAGCGCGGAGCCGGTGACCCACGTGACAGCGCGGCCGATGCCGGCGGCCGACTTCAGCTGCGGGTAGGTATCCCCGTACGCCGAGATGGCGGCGAGCGCGATCCGCATGAGGACGACGACGGCGAGAGCGCCCGTCACGAACGGGAGGATGTGCTTGGTCAGCGTCTCCAGGTTCGAGGGGAGTGGCAGGAGGCGCAGCCCGACGCTCACGACGAAGAGAAAGACGGCCGCGGCAGCCGGGCGCGGGAGCGAGTGCGAAAGCACCTGGTGGAGGCGCGGCGCCATCGTCCGTTTTGCTCGGTCGAGCCAAGAGCGGAGCGCGTTGCGCGCAACGATCCCGCAAAGGAGCGCCAGGCAGAGGTACGCAACGATCTCTGGCCAAAGCGGGAGCTCGAGCAGGAATCTCGCCATGGCGCGAGGTTATAGCTGCATCTTCGCTGTCCGGTACCGCTCGACGAGGAAGCCGCGGAGCGTCGCCATCCGTTGCGCCCGCGCCGGCGCCTCCTGCTGAGTCGGAGGGGCGGCCGCGGCGCGCGCCATCTCCGCTTGCGCGCGCCACTCCGGTGACTCCGGAATTCCGAGCGCCTGACGGAAGGCGTCACCCATCTCGATCGCAGTCGCGAAGCGTTGCGACGCATCTTTCGCCAGAGCGCGGGCGAACAAGGCGTCGAGCACCGGGGGAGCTTGGGGCACGAACGTGCGGATCGACGGGGGAGGTGCCTCCACTTGGTCTTGGCGAACCATGAACTCGCCTCGCGTCTCAGGGTCGAACGGGACCCGCCCGGCGAGCATCTCGAAGAGCACGATGCCGGCTGCGTAGAGATCGCTCCGACCGTCGAGTGGAAGGCCGAGCACCTGCTCGCGGCTCATGTAGGCGCCAGTTCCCGGTGTCATCACGTTGGGATCGCGCGTCGCGGGTGGATCGCTCGCGAGCTGAGCAATGCCGAGATCCGTGAGCTTCGCGACGCCGTCCCGCCGAATCAGCACGTTCGACGGCTTCACGTCTCGGTGCACGAATCCGAGCGCGTGCATGCCTGCGAGAGCGCCGAGGAGTTGCTGAAAATAGTGCCATGCCCGAAGAAACGGGACCCCTGCGAGCGCCCCTGGTCCCGCGAGACGCGCGCGTGCCACGTGGCGCGCGATCACGTCGGAGAGCGTGTCGCCGTCCACGTATTCCATGGCGATGGCCACGTCGTCTCCACGATCGATCAGCGCGTAGAACTGGACGACGTTCGGGTGGGATAGCTTCCGCATCGCCTCGGCTTCGTGAGCGAAGAGGGCGCGGAGCTCGGCTTGGGCGCGAGCGTGCGGCGTGAGCACCTTGAGAGCGATCGGGAGCGGGGCTTCGTTCGCGCGGGGAGTGCCGGGCGCGTGAAACAGCCAGCCGCGCCAAACGATCCCCATCCCGCCTTCGCCGAGCCGCGCGTCGACGACGATCCGCGCCTGTCCCGTATCGATCTGCGCGCCGGGAGCGAGCGGGATTGCGTGGCCTCGCGGTTGAAGCGCGCCGCACTTTGGGCACACGCGTGAGAGGGGCGGAACGTCTCCGCGACACTGCGCACACGTGGCGAGCGGCACACTGGGTAGCGTACCCGGGATCGCACGGCTCGCGAGCGGGCGGAGCAAAGTGTGGGAAAATGGGTCGTCCCGTGCAGTCTCCGTCGCTCGCTCCCACTCCGGACTTCCGCTATGTCGGCCTCGAGCCGTCGCCGCGGCTTGGGGCACGCGCATGGGCTTCGCTCTTGGCGACCGGGACGACGCTCGGTGCTGGAGCTCTCCATTCCCTCGGGCTTCGCGGCGCTGTCGTCGCAGCCATCGGGGCGGCGACGGCGGCGCTCGCGCTACGCAGAGCACGAGGGCCGAGCGTGAGCCGCGTGAAGCCGTCGGCAGGGCGTGGCGAACGGCGTGACGGGGTCGCGATGGCGATCGTGCCGTGGGGCGTGCTCGTGCAGCCAGATCTCGAGCCGCGCATCCTGCGATGGGCGGCCGTGCGGCGCATCCACGTGGAGATGATTCACGGGCGAGATGGCGGGACACCGACGACGTTGTGGAGCGTGGTCACAATCGAGACGGCGCACGAGCGCTTCGCCGGCCGCGCGGCCGGGGCGATCGCGATCGAGCGTCTCGTGGCGCACGTCGATGCGTACGCCGACGAGCAGGCGCACGCGATCGCGCTCGATCTCGATGGCCGACGAGCCGCCGACGGACCCCACGAGCCTGTCATCGAGTCGCTGCTCGCGGCGGCCCGCACGAGCGCGGTCGGAGCGCGGGACGGAACTCGACTCGGTTTGCCCATGGGCTACCGTCGCGCTGGCGGGGGCGCTTCGAGCGAGACGATCGACGTGCTCCGGAGCGTTCTGTGCGATCGGGCGCCGCGGACTCCCGATCCGCGCGCGCTCGCTGCGGTTCTCGCTGCGGAGCTCGGGGCTTCACCGCTTGCACGCGAGCTTCAGTCGCTCGTCCAGTCACCGCATCCAATCGTCGCTGCGGTCGCGAAGGCCGCTGCGGGGAAGCTGGGGGTCGATGCGGCCAAGATCGGCGCCGTGAGCGAGGTCGCGCCTTTCCTGCACGAAGCCGACGTGGAAGCGCTCACGCGGTGGGCGCCGGAGTCTCGAGCGCTCTGAGCACGAAGTCGTGTCGAGCGAGGCGCTGGAGCTGGAGGTGGATACGACGCTGCCCCCCCCGTCCGAAGACGCCGCAGCCGCGATGTGATAGCTCCGATCGGTCGTGGACAACGCCGCAGTTGCACGCCTCTTCGACGAGCTGGCGGACCTCCTCGAGATCGCCGGGGAGAACCCGTTCAAGACTCGGGCGTACCGAACGTTCGCCCAGACCGCGCGTGAGCACCGGGAGCCACTGGCCATCCTGGCTGCGCGCGGTGAGTTGCTTGCGCTGCCTGGTGTCGGGAAGGCGATCGCCGCCAAAGTCGACGCAGCGATGCATACGGGGACCTTCCCCGCGCTGGAGCGCGCGCGCGCGGCCGTTCCGGAATCGGTGAGGCGCCTGCTGGAAGTGCCGGGGCTCGGACCGAAGCTGGTACGCACGCTGTGGAAAGACGCAGGCGTCGTGTCCCTTGGCGAGCTCGCCTACGCCTGTGAAGAGAACAAGCTCGCGCACGTCGTCGGCATTGGCGCCAAGCGGCAGGCGCGTGTTCATGCGGTCGTGCAGTCGCTCCTGGAAAAAGGGGAGGGCGCGCTGCTCGCGACCGCGCTGGCCGCCTCCCGCGCCATCGAGGCGTTGCTCCTCGAGGCGGGTGCGACCGAGGTGCTTCCGATCGGGGACGCCCGTCGCGGTGTCGAGCTCGTGCGCGAGCTCGTCGTCCTCGTGCGTGGGATGGCACCGGCGCGCGTCTCGACGTTGCTCGATGCCCAGGACTCGCTCGGAGGGGTACGCGCGCGCGCCGCTTCTGACGGCGCTACGCTCGTCGTGCACGGCCTGCCCGTGCGCATACGAACCGTCGGCGAGGCCGAATGGGTGCATGCGCTCGTGACCGGGACGGGCGACGAGCGTCATGTCGCGTGGCTCGACCAGCAGGCAGGGGGTGCCCTCGAGGCGACGTGCGCTCGCGCGAAAACCGAGGACGACGTCTACCGCTCGCTCGGGCTCCCCGTCGTTCCACCCGAGCTTCGAGAAGGAGCGGTCACCCAGGTCCCGGAGGCGCTCGTTCGCGGGGCCGACGTGCGTGGCTTCTTTCACGTTCACACGGACTGGAGCGACGGAACGGCACCCATCCTCGCCATGGTTCGCGCGGCGGCTCGAGGCGGGTATCGCTACCTGGGGATCAGCGACCATTCGCAGGCGGCGGCGTACGCGCACGGCCTGGACGGGGAGCGGCTCCGTGAGCAGGCGAAGGCCATCGCCATCGCGCGACGCGAGGCAACGGGTTGCGCGATCTTCCACGGCGTCGAGGTCGACGTGATGGAAGACGGCTCGCTGGACCTCGACGACGAGGTACTTGCGACTCTGGACTTCGTGATTGCCAGCGTTCACGCCAAGCTTGCCATGTCGTACGACGCGATGACGGCGCGGCTCGTTCGCGCAGTGAGTCACCCACTCGTGACCATCCTGGGCCACCCGACGGGACGGCTGCTGTTGGGGCGCCGCGGCTATTCTTTCGATCTCGAAGCGGTAGCGCGCGCGGCCGTCGCGAACGACACGTACCTCGAGATCAACGCGAACGCGCAGCGGCTCGACCTGAACGATACGATGGTGCGGCGCGCCGCCAGCCTCGGGGCCCGCTTCGCGATCGATCCCGACGCGCATGCCGAGCACGGCGTCGAAGAGACTGCTCTCGGCGTGCTCGTCGCGCGCCGCGCGGGGCTCACTCGTGAACATGTGCTCAACGCGCGAGACCGTGAGGAGATCACCTCGGTGCTCGCCGCGCGGCGGCAACGGGCGCTCGCGCGGCTCGGACATGGGGGCGCTCGCCCCTGAAAACGGGGCGGCCGCGGCTCGCGCGTGGTACAGCCACGCCTGTGGAAGCGAGCGGACACACGGATCTCACGGTTACGGACCCGCTCGATGGGGCTCGCCTCGACAAGGCTGCCGTGGCACTGGCCGAGGGGAAGCTGTCGCGCGCCAAGGTGAAGAAGGCGATCGACGCCGGCGAAGTGCGCGTCAATGGGAGGCGTCGCCCGAAGGGATCGCTCGTTGCCAAAGGAGACGTGATCACGATCGAGGCCGAGCTCGACGCCGACGATTCGGCCGTGCCGGAGCCTGGCGCGCCCCTCGTGGTTCGCTACGAGTCGAGCGCTGTCGTCGTGGTCGACAAGCCCGCAGGTCAACCGACCGCACCCCTTCGCGCAGGCGAGAAGGGCACGCTCGCGAACGCCCTGATCGCTCGCTACCCCGAGCTCGCGGGCGTCGGCTACTCACCGCGCGAACCGGGCCTGTTGCACCGGCTCGACACGGACACCTCGGGGCTCGTCGTCGTCGCTCGCAGCGCGGAAGTCTTCGAGGAGTTGAAAGAAGCGCTCAAGGACGGGCGCATCGCCAAGCAGTATCTCCTCGTTTGCGCGAGCGATGGGCTCGCCGACGAAGGGTCGATCGCCTTTCCACTGGCGAGTCATCCGAAGGATCAGCGTCGCGTGCTCGCGTGCGTTCACCCTCGTGACGTCATGCGGAACGCGCCGCGCCCGGCCGAGACGAAGTTTCACGTCGTGAAGCGTTCAGGTGAGTGGGCCCTGGTCGAGGTCGACGTCTCGAAGGCGCTTCGGCACCAGATCCGCGCTCACTTTGCTGCGATCGAGCACCCGCTCGTGGGCGACGCACTCTACGGCGGACCCAAGGTCGAAGGACTCGCGCGGCACGCGCTCCACGCTTCGCGCGTAGCGTTCAAGGGGGGGCCGGAGCTGTCGTTCGACGTCCGGTCGACCCTCCCCGAGGAGCTCGCTCGCCTCGTCTCGCCCTGATTCCGGGGCACGGGCCTCGCGAGGGCGAAACTTGACCCCGCGGTCGCCCGCCGTTACGGCCAAGAGGCGGAATCGCCGATCCCTGCCGCGCGTTTCCCACCGAAGTCGTGCCGCCGAACAATAGCCTCCGAAGCCTCCGTCGCGTCGCTACGACGTGCGCCGTGTTCGCGGGCTCGTTCGCGATCGGGCGGGGAGTCGCGCCGCGAAGAGACATCGGCGACCTCGCCCGGGCGCTGGGGGATGCGTCCGGCGGTGTCGTCGAGCCGCGTGACGTGAGGTGGGAGCCGTCCGACGGCGTGATGAGCGACTTCCTCTTCGGTCGCTGGGCGATCTTCCTCGCCTCGGAGGCCAAGGGGGGACCGCGCGACGTGTGGCGGGCGAAGGTGAGGCTGACGCCCGAAGGTCGACCGCTCGAGGTCAGCGAGGCGCACGACCTCACCGGCACGCCGTTGGGCGACGATCACGCGCTCGTGGTCGACGGACATCGAGCGGCATTCGCCACCTACGCGTTCGGTCAGGAGCAGAGCGTGAGCGTGCTCGACCTGGCAGGTGAAGGGGCCCAGAACAAGACGACCAGCTTGGCGGATCGCGGCATGGCGTGGATCACGAACGCGCAGCAGACCGGATCGGGCAAGGGGGTCGGGCGCGTAGACGTGACGCTCGACTCGCCCGCGCGAGCCGTGGGGCTCGCGCTCGCGCACGACTCGCTCGGGGTCGATCTGGCCGACGAAGGCGGACGCCGCCATCTGCGGCTCGATCTCGGCAGCAGCGAGATCTCCGAGGGGGACGGCGCGCACGCGGAGGCGTCGCGTCACCTGCCCAAGCGGTTCGTCTTCTGGGCGGTCGATACGGTGCGCGCCGTGCCGTGGATCGGGCCCGCCCCGATTGCCTGGCTCGAGGACAAGACGTTCGCGCTCCGCGACGAAGCGCGACAACTCGCGTTCAAACTGCACGGCGGGGACGACGCCGACACCCTGGCGCACGTCGTCGAGTCGGCCGCGAAGACGCCGACCGCGGCCGTGTTGGACGCGTCGTCGGTAGCTTCGGCCGGCGGGTGGCCACCGGCGAAGGTCGACAGCATTTGGAAGAGTCCGCAGCCGGGGGAGGGGGAATGGAACGCTCCCAAGCTCCCCTGGATGAAGAAGCTGGCGACGGCCGACGCCACGACGCCCCCTGCCTTCCTGCGAACGTTCGTGCGCCCCGATCCCGATCGGCCCTACGCCACCGTGCTGCTCGTCGCCATGGATTCGCGGCAGCTCGATCTGGACATGGAGGCAGGCGTCGAGGACCCGAAGCCGCTCACCGGGTCGCACGGACCTGGGCGATTGCCACGCGACCCGCGCACCTACCAGCGGGTCGTCGCCGCGTTCAACGGTGCGTTCAAGACCGAGCACGGCAACTACGGGATGATGGTGCACAAGCGCGTTCTTCTGCCGCCGCAGCCGTCGGCCGCGAGCGTGGTCGTGCTCGATGACGGCCGTGCTGGGCTGGGAACGTGGCCGGCGAACACGAACATCGGCGGCTTGCGCGGCGTGCCCGACGGCTCGATCGTTTCCTTCCGCCAGAATCTGGATGCTCTCGTCGATGGCGACGAGGTGAACCCCACCAAGCGCGCGATGTGGGGGTTCACATTGCCGGGCAACGGGGCGCAGACCGAGCGCACGGGGCTCTGCGTCACGCAGGCGGGCAATCTGATCTACGCGTGGGGCGATGACGCGAGCGCGACGACCATCGCGAAGGCGATGCACATGGCGGGGTGCATCTACGGGATGCATCTCGACATGAACCCGCACCACACGGGGTTCACGTTCACGTCGATCGACGACATCAAGGCGCACAAGTACAAGGTGGAGCTCCTCTCCTCGCTGATGGAGATCAGCCCCGATCGGTACATCGAGTACGCGCCGAAGGACTTCTTCTACCTGACGCTTCGCGACCCCTCCCCGCCGCCGCTCGCGGAGGCTGCTCTCGCGTCGGCGGCGGGGCGAGGTTCGGACCCGGGGAGCGCGTGGCAGGTCGATCCAGGGGCGCAGCCGGCGCCCGCCTGGCTCCCGTCCATCTGGGGCGCGCGAGCGAAGGACGTGGAGCTACTCGACGTGCAAGCGGGGCGCGCTACGTGGCGCCTCCGGGCCGGCGCGAAAGAGCCCGATGCGAAGACGGGGGCGATGCCGCTGCGCGAGCTCGCCGGGGACGAGGCGCATCGCGTGCTGTTCTCGATAGGGATGGGAGCGTCGAGCGAGAAGCACCCCGCGGGGCTGGCGACCGACGGAAAGCTCGTCCTACCGACCGGGGGACGAAGCGGCGCCATCGTCATCGCTGCCGACGGCTCGCTCGCGATCGTACGGAGCGAAGAGGTCGGCGCGATCTCGGCGCACGTCGACGTCGCCGAAGCTCCGCTCGTCGTCGAGCGCGGCACCGTCGTCACCACGCCGTCAGGGGCCACGGTCGCGCGCGCGGCGCTCGGAGTCACGCCGGACGGGCGGGTCGTCGTCGCGCGCGGTACGTTCGCTGGCGACGGTCCCCTGGCGGAGGCGCTCGTCGCCGCGGGGTGCTCGCGCGCGGTCGCGCTCGATCGGGGGGCCCGCGTCGATTCGCCTCTTCGACGCGCCGGGACGTCTTCTCCACCTCTCGCGGAGAGCGATGCAACGACGCTGTTCGCGATCGCGGCGCCGATGAAGCCGCGCGCGTTCCGCTTCGAAGCGGAGACAGACCGCGCATCGCGCTGAGCTCGAGTCAGCGCGGGGTCGCGGGGAGCGACGGCGTCGGCTCGATGGGGGCGGCCATCGCGCTTGGAGAAGGGGGGGGCGCCGGAGCCGCTGTCGCCGAGGTCGGCGGGGTGGCGGTCGTCGTGCCCACCGGCGTCGTGCTCGGGGCCGTCGGCGGTGCCGTCCCGATCGCGCTCTCGCTCCCGGTCGAAGGCATCGCTCCCGCTGTGTTGACGGGTGCGGTCGATGGGGCCGTTTCGGTCTCGCTCGGCGGCGCGAGGTGGGCCTCTTCGCCCACGTCGCTCGTCCCCTCGTCGGCGTCCAGGTTCGGTGCGTTGTAGCGCGGGGGCTCGCCGGGACGAGAGTAGTCGATCCAGAACGTGCTCTTGTCGCGCACGTCCATGTGCACGAACGTGCTGTTCGGGTAGTAGCCGCAGCCGACGTCGTGCAGCGCGCGGCAGTAGTCGCGCACGATCTCGTTCGGAACCCCGACGACGCGGAAGTCGACCGCCTTGCCGATGTTGTGGTTCGAGTGGGCCGTGTGCTGGAGCGGTGAGTACGGGCGGAAGCCGCTGATGATCTCGATCTTCCTGCTCCCGAAGTGGTTCGACACGGCGGCGAGCAGGTGGATGAGGCGCGGCTCGATCGGGTGTGAAAGGCCGCCCATGGACCGCATCATTTGTTCGGCCGTCTTCGCGACGGTGGGCGAGACCTTGCCGCGACGGGCGTTCACGTGGAGCGTGTAGTCCTCCGTCGTCGCCAGGCGCGTGACGTGGACGACGTCGGGCGTCTTCGGTCGCATGGCGTAGGTGACCGGCTTGAGCGGCTTGCCGTCGGGGCCCTTCTTGGCCTTCGCGCCCGCTCCTGCGCCCATCGCCGGCGCCTGCACGCCCGGGATGATCAGCGTCTCGCCGATCCGGAGGTGGCGCGCATCCTTCAGGTGGTTCGCGTCGAGGATCGCCTGCGTCGTCACGTGGTAGCGGTGCGCGATGGCCTCGATGGTGTGTCCGCGCGCGACCACGTGCTGCACGTCGGCGCGCGCTCCCGTGGAGACCATGAGAGCGAGCGTGACGAGCGCGGCAGAGGCGGAAATTGCGGACGAACGCATACGGCGGGCCCGTCATAGCGCAATCGCGAATCCGATCTAGTCCCGCAGCGCGCGTGGGCCCCAAGATCACATGGTCTCTGCGGAATTCTCGCTTATCGAAGCCGCATCCTTTTTGACGTCGAATCGCGCGGGGTGCCACACTTCCGATGGCGGGAAAGTCCCGTGGGCAGGAGCCAGGCAATGGCCGAAGGGAAGAACCTCGTCGGCGTCGACGTGGGCGCGAGCTCCATCAAGGTGGTTCAGCTGAAATCGTCCCGCAAGGGGACGACGGTGCACCGCTTTGGGTACGCCCCGCTCCCCCCGCAGACGATCATCGACGGCCACATCATGAGCGCCGGCGTCGTGACCGAGGCCCTCCTCAAGATCTTCGCCGACAACAAGATCACGACCAAGGACATCGCCGTCGGCGTCTATGGCCAGTCCGTCATCGTCCGCAAGATCACCGTGCCGATGATGACCAACGAGGAGCTCGACGAGCAGATCTCGTGGGAGGCCGAGCAGCACATCCCCTTCGACATCAAGGTCATGTCGGTCGACTACGAGGTTCTCCGCCGGCGGCCCGAGGCCGGGCAGATGGACCTCTTGCTCGTCGCCGCCAAGAAGGACGAGATCAACGACTACGCCAGCATTCTCCGCGAAGCGAAGCTGCGACCGATGGTCGTCGACATCAACGCGTTCACCATCCAGAACATCTTCGAGACCCAGCTGGGGTTGCCGGAGGACGGAACGATCGGCCTGCTCAACGTGGGCGCCGCCGTCTCGTCGCTCAACATCGTCTCGAAGGGCGTCAGCGCGTTCACGCGCGAGATCACCAACGCCGGCAACGCGATCACCGAAGAGATCCAGAAGCAGTGCGGCGTGCCGTACGAGCAGGCCGAGGCGTACAAGTGCGGCGGCGGTCCCACGCAGATCGTTCCGCAGGAAGTGCACCAGGTCATCAGCCAGGCGTGCGACGCGCTCGCCGGCGAGATCCAGCGCTCGCTCGACTTCTACCTCGCGACGAGCGGCGACAACGAGATCAGCCGCATCTACGTGTCTGGCGGGAGCGCGTACCTGGCGCCGCTGCAGAAGTCGATCGAGAAGCGGGCTCGCGTTCCGGTGGTGGTCTTCGACCCGCTGGGCAACGTGGTCGTCGAGAAGGGCGTCAATGAAGCGGAGCTCCGCGCACGTGCAGCTCAGCTCGTCGTGGCGATCGGGCTGAGCCTGCGCACCGACAAGGAGAAGCGCACTTGATTCGCATCAATCTCCTCCCGGAAAAGCGCGCCGCTCAGCGGCGTAGCGCCGCCGCGGAAGGACAAGGGTGGGTCTTCGTCATCGTCGGCGCGCTCGTCCTCGAGATCATCGTGCTGATGCTCCTGCAGAAGTCGAAGAACGACGACCTGGCGCGCATCACCAAGCGCAACACGGAAATCACCGCGAACATCGACGACATCAAGAAGCAGATCTCCAACAGGGACGAGATCAAGGCGCAGCTGAAGGAGCTCCGCGACCGCGAAGAAGCGATCCAGAAGCTCGAGTCCGCGCGCACCGGCCCCACGTCGGTGCTCCTCGAGGTGTCTCACCTGTTGACGCCGGGGCGCATGCCCACCGTCGACCGCGACAAGCTCGAGCAGTTGAAGCGCGACGATCCGCAATCGGTGCCGAACCCGAACTGGGACGCGCGGCGGCTCTGGCTCTCGGCGTACAGCGAGGTCGATCGCAACGTCAGCCTGAAGGGGCTGGCGCGTGACGGCGAGGACGTCTCGGAGTTCCTGCGGCGCCTGGCGATCAGCGACTACTTCTACGACGTGCGCATGATGCCTGCGTCGAAGGTCACGGACGGCACGACGCACGTCGCGCTCGTCAGGTTCGAGGTGAGCGCAAAGGTGAGGTACTAGCCATGGCCGCTCCCGCGACGAGCCTCAATCTGGCGAAGATCACCTTGCCGGCGCGCATCGGCATTGCCGTCGGCGTGCTCTTCCTCGCCGCGTTGACCTACTGGGTCATGTTCTACACGGCGGTGTCCCAGAAGATTCAGCAGGCGAAGAACCAGACCGTCCAGCTCAACACCGATCTGGCCAACCAGAAGCAAGCGCAAGCCAGCTACTTCGCGGACCGCGACGAGCTGGCGCTGCGGCAGCAGCGGCAGCGCGAGCTGAACAAGGTGCTCCCGGAGACGACCGAGCAGGCGTCGTTCCTCTCGGCCATCCAGCAGGTGTCCAACGTGAGCGGGATCGACCTGCAAGCGTGGCAGCCGATGGACGAGCGGAAAGAGGCGTTCTTCGCGAAGGTGCCGATGCTCCTCGAGATGAAGGGGCGCTTCCATCAAGTGGCGAAGTTCGCCTACGAGATCGGCAAGCTGGACCGGATCATCAACGTGGAGAACATCCAGCTGTCGACCCCGAAGAAGGAAGGGGACGACATCGTCCTGAAGGCGCAGTGCCTCGCCACGACGTTCCACATGATCGACAAGGCGGCGGGGGCGCCGAAGAAATGAACCGGTATCTCTCCACGGGGATGCGGCTTGCGGTGGCGTTCTTGCCGTTGGCGCTGATCGCCTGCGGGAGCGACGCCGTCTCTCACGGACCCGACACGGCGCCCGCGGCGAAGCCGGCGGCCGCGGCGGCGCCTTCGGCCGCCAAGGTCGGGCCGGAGTACTCGGAGAGCGACTTTGTGGAGAACGATCGCAATCGCGATCCGTTCCGGTCGTTCACGAACCTCTTCGTCGAGGGCCAGAAGAAGACGTTCGATGCGCAGCGGAAGGTCCTCCTCAGCCAGTATTCGCTCGAAGAGCTGAAGCTCGTGGCGATCGTCCAGGGGGGGGACTACGCGCGCGCGATGGTCGTCGACCCTCGCGGCAAGGGGAGTGTCCTCAAGCGCGGCGACTTCGTCGGACGTGCGGAGACCGTGCACACTGGCGGGACGAACGGCACCGACTACCAGGTGAACTGGCGGGTCGATCGCGTCCGCGACGGTGACGTCGTCTTCATCCGTGAGGATCCAGCGCAGCCGAACGTCGCACCGGCGACGCGTGTCGTGCCGCTCCACCCGGAAGCAACGACGAGCGATCAGGATCAGAACGGCGACTCGAAGCTTTAGGCCGCGCGACTTCGGTCGCCACAAATTGGCCTCTTCCAGATCGCGCGTTCTACCGTTCGTCTCGCGCGGCTCTCTCATCGTTCGTTCGAGCCGTTTGCACCCTGCCGAGGAGCCACGCATGCGCGTGTCCAAGAAAATGCGCACGAAGACAATGGGAGCGCTGACCGCGATTGCGATCGTGCTGTCGGCCACGGTGGCGGCCGCGAGCGGCGCAGACGCCACGCCCAATCACGTACGCGACGTGAAGATCCACGCGGCCGAGGCGGTGCCGGGCGGCACGGAGATCGAGATACTCGGCTCGGGGCCGCCCACGTTCAGCGCGCGCGTCGCCGACGGCGGAACGAAGCTCATCATCGACCTCGAAAACGCCGATGTGCTGGGGGCTCCCGAGGCGATCACGCACGGCGAGGGGCTGGTCGCGGCCGTACTCACGCAGGGGTTCAAGAACGGCGCCGGCGCCCAGGCGCGGCTCGTCGTGAGTCTGGCCAAGCAGGCCGCGTACCGATTGATCGCCGACGGAAACACGCTCCGCCTCATCCTCGCGCCGAGCGCCGTGACCACGAGCGCGGCGACGGTCGATGCTCCGCTCCCCGTGGCTCCCGCCACGCCGAAGACGATAGTGGCTGCGGCTGCGGTCGAAGACGTGCGCTTCGAGCACAAGGGGAACCAGGACCGCGTCATCGTCGCACTGAGCGCGATCCCGACGTACGCGATGGCTCCGGGCGCGAGCGGCCGACTGCGTCTCGAGCTGCACGGCGCTCAGCTCTCCAGCGCGAAGCTGGCGCGCGCGCTCGACGTGAGCGCGATGCGCGGCGCGGTTCAGACCGTGTCGACCTTCGCCGAGGGGACGAACGACGCGATCGTCGAGATCGAGCGCGCCGGGGACCAACCGGGGGTCGTGACTGTCGAGGGGACGTCGCTCGTGTGGTCGTTCGATCGCGTCGCGGCAGGCACGTCGATCGTCGTCGGGAAGAACGTGGCCATCGGCACCAAGCACTCGGTGACCGTCGAGCGCGACGAAGCGCTCGCGCCGCAGCCGCGGATCCAGACCGGCGTGCACGACGACGGCAAGGTCGAGATGGTCGGCGGCGGTCAGGCGGGGTTCACCTCCAGCCTGCGCGCGCAGGAGCGCCCGTACAGCGGCCGCCGCGTCGACCTCGACTTCCAGAGCGCCGACATTCACAGCATCCTTCGGCTCCTCGCGGACGTCGGGCACGTGAACATCGTCACGGCCGACGACGTCACCGGCAGCGTGACCATCCGCATGAACAACGTCCCCTGGGATCAGGGGCTCGACGTCGTCCTCTCCGCCAAGGGGCTGGGGATGGTGCGCTCGGGGAACCTGATCCGCGTCGCGCCGCTGGCGCAGCTGCAGAAGGAGCGAGAGCTTCGGATCGCCCAGCAGCGCGCGGAGCTCGACCTGATGCCGCTCGAGATGCGGCTCATCCAGATCAGCTACGCGAAGGCCGAGGACATCCAGTCGCGCGCACGCGACCTGCTCTCCTCGCGCGGTGCCATCTCGGTCGACGAGCGCACCAACACGATCATCGCGCGTGACGTCGGGGGGAACCTGAACCGCGTCGAGGAGCTGGTTCGCTCGCTCGATACGCAGACGCCGCAGGTGCTCATCGAGGCGCGCATCGTCGAGGCCACGAGCAACTACACGCGCGACGTCGGCATCCAGTGGGGCGGCGACACGACCTTCAGCGAGGCGACCGGCAACCCCACCGGCATCGCCTTCCCGTCGCGCGTCACCGCGGCCGGTGGCGCCTCCGACGGCAGCACGCCCACCGCCGGTCTCTCGCCCTTCTCGAACACCGTTTCGCAGCCGAACTTCGCGGTCAACCTCCCGGCCGCCGTCGGTACCGGATCCGGCGGTGCCATCGGTCTCTCCCTCGGGTCGATCGACAACAACTTCAACTTGAACCTGCGCCTCAGCGCGGCCGAGAGCAGCGGCCTCGTTCGAATCGTGTCGAGCCCGCGCGTCCTCACGCTCAACAACAAGGTCGCGCGCATCAACCAGGGGACGTTGATTCCGTTCTCGCAGGTCAGCGCGCAGGGCGTTCAGACGACGTTCCAGGAAGCCAAGCTGCAGCTCCTCGTCACGCCGCACGTGACGGCCGACGGCTCGGTCTCGATGCACTTGAAGGTCAACCGCGACGAGCCGAACTTCAACCAGACGGCCGCCAACGGCGCGCCCACCATCCTCAAGCGCGAGGCGGAGACCGATCTGCTCGTCATGGACGGCCACACGGCGGTCATCGGCGGAATCTTCACGCGCAACACCGGGCGAAACGTCGCGCAGGTGCCGTTCTTCGGGGACATCCCGATCCTCGGCGTCCTGTTCCAGCGTCGTCAGGCGAACGACACGCGCAACGAGCTGGTCATCTTCATCACGCCGCGCATCGTCAATCGCGCCGAGTCGATCGGGCACTGACGCTTGAGCGAGACCGCTTGCTGAGTCGGCGGGTCCGCGGTTAGCTCGCGCGTGATGCGGGGTTCGCGCACGGTCGCGTGGGGGGCACTCGCCGCGAGCGTGGCTCTCGCGGTGCGCGCGCTCCCTTCCGCGGCCGACGACGCGCGGATCGCGCTGGTGTGGCGCACGCCTCCAGGGTGTCCCGACGAGGCGTCCGTACGGGCCGACGTGGCGCGGCTGCTCGCGGGCTCGTCGGCGACGGGGAGCGCGCGGGCGGACGTGACGCACGCGGGGGACTCCTGGCGCGTCGTGGTGGCGATGAATGGCGGGGAGCGCCGGCTCGAAGCGGGGTCGTGCCGCGCGCTCGCGGAGGCGACCGCGCTGATCGTGGCGATGGCGGTCGACCCCGCGCGCGTTGCGGCGAACCGGGCGTCGCCGGCGACCGCGGCTGCGGGGGGTGGTGCGGCGACTGTGTCGTCGGAGCCGATCCCGCTCGAGGCCGGCGCGTCGTCGGTCGCGCCGATCGTGGACGCCGCCAGCCCGGACGTCGCCGTCGCGGACGCAGGAGCGCTCGCCGTGGTCGCGCCGGTCGCGCCCGTGACGCCGCCCGCTCCGCCGACGGCCGACGCCGGCGCCCCGCCGGAAGCGGCGCCCGTCGCGCCTGCACCTCCTCCCCCGTCCCCACCTCCTCGGGCTCCGGTCGCAGCCGGCACCCCGGCGAGCGCTTCCGAAACGACGTTCGCGCTCTCCGCCGCAGGCGTCCTCGACCTGGGCACGCTCCCCGCGCTCGCGGTCGGCGCTTCGGTCGCCGTCGCGTGGACCCCGTCGCGCTTCCGTTTGGAGCTGGCGGGAGGGTACTTCCTCCCCGACTCGACGCCGCCCGCGGCGGTGACCAGCGCGCCGGTGACCAGCGCCGTCGAGCGCTTCACGCTCATCACCGGCGCCCTGCGCGGCTGCTACCTCCCGCGCCTCGGCGCGTTCGACCTGGGGCCGTGCGCCCTTGCGGAGGTCGCCTCGGCGCGCGGCCAGGGGATCTCAATCGCCAACCCCTCGAGCGGCTCCAGCGCCTGGTTCGCCCCCGGCGCGGGCTTCTTCGGCGCCTGGAGGCTCGCCCAAGCGTGGGCCCTCTTCGGGCGCGCCGACGCGCTCATCCCCACGATTCGACCCGACTTTCAGGTGGACGGCACGACCCTCCACCGCCCCGGCTTCGTGACCGGCCGCCTGTCGCTCGGAGCCGAGCTACGCTTTTAGTCACGGACTCCGCGATGACTGGCCACTCCACTGACGTGCCTTTCGGGTCAGCGGCGCTGGAGTCCACCCCCACGGGGCGCCCTGACGCCGTGCGGGCTCCCGTGCCCGCCCCCGAAGCGCCCCGTTTCGAGGACGTCTATGCCGAGCATTTCCCTTTCGTCTGGCGCAGCGTGCGCCGGCTCGGCGTGGACGCGAGCGCGGTCGATGACGTCGTGCAGGAGGTCTTTCTGGTCGTTCATCGGCGCCTGGCGGAGTTCGAAGCGAGGGCCGCGATGAAGACGTGGCTCTTCGGAATCACGCTCTTCACGGTGAAGCAGCACCGGCGCACGCTGCGGCGAAAGCCCGCGCAGCTCGGAGGCTCGGCTTCGATGGATCCGGAGGTCGAGCGGGTGAGCGACGCGCACGGCCGCGGGCCCCACGAGCAGGCGGCGAAGCACGAGGCTGCGCGCACGCTGCACGCGCTGCTCGACGAGCTCGACGACGACAAGCGCGCGGTGCTGGTCCTCTCGGAGCTGGAGCAGATGACGGTGCCGGAGATTGCCGAGGCGGTGTCGGCGAACGTGAACACGGTGTACTCGCGGTTGCGCACGGCGCGTCGCGAGCTCGACGCGGCGGTCGCGCGGCATCGCGCCCGAAGTGCGCATACGGAGTGGAGGGACCCATGAGTCGCCTGAGCGTGGACTCGAGAGAGCTGCTCGACGCCGCCCGTGACGGCGACGAGCCGACCGCGGTGGATCGTGCGCGCGTGCGCTCGGCGCTGGCGCGGAAGATCGCGATGGGCGCGGCGGCCGGTGTGGCGGTGGCGACGGCGACGCACGCGGCGACCGGCGCGACGGCGGCGACGGCGGCGGGTGCAGGGACGGCAGCAGCGGGCACGACGACGGCGACGACGTCGATCGGCGTGGCGGCGCTCGGCGCAGGGGCGGGCGGAAGCTCGCTGGCGGCCGGGGGGATGGCAGCGACGTTCGCCGGGAGCCTCGGCGCCAAGCTTCTGGTGTCGGTCGCGATCGTGAGCGCCGTGGGGGCGGGGACGGTGACGTACTCGCGCCACGAAGCGGCGAAGCACGTGGCGGTGAGCGGACCGAGCGTGGCGGCCGTTGCGCCGACGATGGCGAAGCCCGCGCCGATGGCAGCGGGAACGCGCGGGCTAGCCGCGAGTGGGACGACGGCGGACGAAACCTCGACGTCGACCCCGAACGCGACCCCGACCCCGAACGCGACCCTGACCCCGAACGCGACCCCGAACGCGACCCCGACCCCGAACGCGACCCCTACCGCGACCGCGACCCCGACCCCCCTCGACGCCGAGCTCGCCTTCCTCCAGGACGCCCACACCGCCCTCCGCGCCAACGACGGCGCCCGCGCCCTCCGCATCCTCGCCGAGCACGGTCGCCGCTTTCCCAACGGCCAGCTCCGCGAGGAGTCCGAGGCCGCGCGCGTCTTCGCTCTCTGCGAGCTGGGGCGCGTCGACGAGGCGCGCGACGTCGCCGGGCGCTTCCTCCGCGAGCACCCGCAGTCCCCGCTCGCGCCGCGCGTCGCCCGCGCGTGCGACGACGGTTCGTCCACGTTCTGACGTTTCGATCACGGGCCGCGCGCGACGCGGCCACTCATCAGTCAGGCACGATGCGTACGCGAGCGCCACGGCGCGCGGCGTCGCCCGAGCCCCTTCGCTCGTCCGTTCCCACGCTCAAGGAGATCCCCCCGATGCTCTCTCGAACGAACTTCCTTCCTCGCCTCCTCATGCTCGCGCTCGTCGGCGCCGTCCCCGCCGTCACGGCGTGCGGTGCCAAAGTGGTCTCGCTCGGTACGACCGGGGCCACGAGCGACAAGCTCACGTCGGTCCCTCCGACGAGCGTCCCCGCCACGGTCACCGGCGTTTGCCCGACCGGCTACGCGCACCCGAACATCTGTTGCGAAGCGACCGCGAACGAGGACCCGACGTGCGGCGCGTGGGAGAACGATCCGTTCCGCGCGTGCGACACGGGCTGGTCGACGTACCCGAACGCGCTGTCGTGCTGTTCGCTGTCGAACCCGACCGACTGCCTCGATACGCCGGTGGATGCCGGCGTCATCGCGACGCCCCCCCCGCCGCCCTACGGCTGCGGCTTCATGTGCCCCCCCGGGTGGTACGCGCCTGCGAGCGGGATCACGCCGGGCGGCACGACCGCCTCGTGCTGCCAGACACAGGCCGACGGCACGACCGCGTGCTACGGCGGTGAGTCCGTCGAGCCCGTGAGCACCGGCAGCACGTGCGTCATGCCGCCGGTCGGCATCGGCTCCAGCGGCGGTGGCGTCGCGTACCCGACCGACGCTTCCGTTCCGCCGGAAGACGCCGGCGTCTACAACGGGCCGAACGTCCCCGTGACGGAGGACGGCGGCTACTACAGCGACGACGCCGGCGACCCCTACGCCTGCGAGGACGCCGGGAGCCCGTACCCGATCGGCTACGACGGCGGCGTCGCCAGCCTCTGCGCGCCGTGCCCCGCGGGATGGAGCCCCAACGCGCTCGACCCGGTGCTCTGCTGCCAGACCGCGCCGAACGGCGTCCAGGAGTGCTTCTCCCAAGCGACGGGCTCGGCCGGCGGTGGGTACGGTACGGACGGCGGCGTCAGCACGGAGCCGACGCCGGTCGCGGAGGACGGGGGCGTCGTGAGCGTTCCGCCGTTCCAGCCGACCACCGATGGGGGCACGACGACGACGAGCGCGGGCGTCGGCTGCGGCGGCACCAGCGATTCGTGCACGTGCCAGAACGACGCGAACGGTCACGTCTACGTGATGGACTGCAGCGTCGGCTCGAACGGAACGACGACCTGCTTCTGCGAGACGGATGGGAACGTCACGTCGCAGTTCACCCCGACCGCCGCCGTGTGCAGCGCGACGGGCGGAGCGAGCACGGCATTCTCGTCTTCGACGGGGTGCGGGTACCCCGCGTTCTGAGGGGTCACGTCCCGCGAACCCTCACCCCCCCAACCCCCTCTCCCGCAAGGGGAGAGGGGGAGCATCGCGTGTATCCTCCCCTCTCCCCTTGCGGGAGAGGGGCCGGGGGTGAGGGCTCGCGAGCCGACTCGCTCGAGGAAGGCGTTTCGTCGCGACCGCTCACCCGGTGCGCGAACGAGCACCCGCGTTGGTCGTTCGAGCTGACTGACGGGTCGAGCGCGACCGACCGTTGGTCGAACGCGCACACGAGTTGGTCGCGCGAGCACACGAGTTGGTCGAGCTCGACCAATTTTGGTCAACGGTGACCAGTTTTGGTGAAGCGCGACCACGCGGCGGAAGCGACGGCGACCAAGGAGTGGTCGTCCGTTCCAGCGGGAGCGGCAACGGAGCTCACGATGCGAGCGAAGACGACCAGGGCGCGTGCGTCGTCGCCGAAATCAGGTGCTCGGCCGCACGGAGCGTGATCCCGTGCGAACCGCAGTTGGTCGAGCGTGACCAACCGGTGGTCGAGCTCGACCGATTTTGGTCAACGGTGACCACTTTTGGTGAAGCGCGACCAACGCTGGTCGCGCGTGACCCCTCAGACCGCACGCGCGGACGTTCTTTCTACATTGGCGCACCGCGTCGCTCGCGACGTCCGGCACGAATGCTCTGCCGGTGTCTGCGTTTCTCGGGCGGTTTCCCGGGGCGTTCCTGAGCGATCCCGCTTCCCCTCCCGCCGCCACGTCTGCCACTCTCTGCGCCAATGTCCGTCGCGCAACGCCTGCATACCCGCTGCGGCGCCGCCGCATGTCACCACCACGAAGAGTCGGCCGCCGCAGGGCGCCCGTTCGCGTTCGCGCACACCGCGCGGAACTTCGAGCGTGACCGCCCGTTCGCCGTCCAGCACCTCGCGCTCGACGTGGCGCTCGACGTCGCGAAGAAGAGCATCTTCGGCACCGCCACCCTGCGGCTGCACCGCACCGATCCCGACGCTGACGAGGTGAAGATCGACGCGGTGGCCTTTGACCTCCGCAGCGTGAAGCTCGACGGCGCGCCGGCGAAGTACCGCTACGACGGGCGCGAGATCACGGTCCACATCGCGCGCGACAAGAGCTCCGCCACGGTCACCATCGCGTACGCGGCGACCCCGCGGCGCGGGATGTACTTTCTCGCGCCCGACGAGCTCGTCCCCGACCGGCCGCACCAGGTCTGGACGCAGTGCCAGGAGGAAGACGCGCGCTACTTCGTTCCGTGCATCGACAAGCCGCACGTGAAGATGACGACCGAGATCGCCGTGCGTGTCCCCAACAAGTGGACCGTGCTCTCGAACGGCGCGCTCGTGTCGAAGGACACCCCGAAGAAGGGGGCGTGGCGCTTCCACTGGAAGATGGACGCGCCGCACCCGAGCTACCTGCTCACGCTGGTCGCCGGCGAGCTCGAGACGATCGAGGAGACCGCGAAGCGCGGGGCGAAGGGGACCGGGGCCGTACCGCTCACCTACCTCGTGCCGAAGGGGCGCCTGGAGGACGGCGTGCGCACGTTCGCGCGCACGCCGCAGATGGTCGAGTACTTCGGCGCCCTCACCGGCACGCCGTACCCGTGGAACAAGTACGCGCAGGTCGTCGTGAGCGACTTCATCTTCGGCGGCATGGAGAACACGACCGCGACGACGCTGTACGAGTACACGCTGCTCGACGCGCGCGCGGCCATCGACATCACCAGCGACGACCTCATCGCGCACGAGCTCGCCCACCAGTGGTTCGGCGACTTCGTCACGTGCCGCGACTGGAGCGAAGGGTGGCTGAACGAGGGGTTCGCCACGTTCATGGAGCACGTGTGGCGCGAGAAGCGCTTCGGGCGCGACGAGTACGAGTACGCCCTGAAGGGGGACCTCGACAGCTACGCGCACGAAGCGACGGGGCGCTACCGCCGGCCGATCGTCTGCCAGGACTACGACGCGCCGCTCGATCTGTTCGATCGCCACCTCTACGAGAAGGGGGGCCTGGTGCTCCACCTGCTCCGCACGGAGCTGGGCGACGCGCTCTTCTGGAAGGGGGTGGGCCTGTACCTCACGCGGCACGCGCGCAGCGTCGTAGAGACGCGCGATCTCCTTCGCGCGATGGAAGAGGTGAGCGGGCGAAGCCTGGGGAAGTTCTTCGAGCAGTGGGTCTACAAGCCCGGGCACCCCGAGTGCGACGTGACCGTGTCGTGGGACAAGAAGGTCCTCACGGTCGCGGTGAAGCAGCACCAGGCGACGACCGACGGCGTCCCTTCGCACTTCGACCTCCCGCTGGTCCTCCTCTTGGTGGACGAGGCGGGGAACGCGAAGCAGGAGAAGGTCACGATCACGCAGAAGATCGACACGTTCGCGCTCCCCTGCGAGTCGCGGCCGGCGTTCGTGGTGGTCGATCCGCAGATGCGCATCCTCGGCGACGTGCACGTGAAGGCGCCCAACGACATGCTGCGCGCGCAGCTCGCGAAGGCGAAGACGGCGCGCGGTCGCTGGCTCGCGGCCCACGCGCTCTCGACGAGCGACGACGCGGCGACGACCCAGGCGCTCGCGGGGCGGCTGGCCGATGACGGCGAGGCGTGGATGGTCCGCATCGAGTGCGCCGACGCGCTCGGGCGGCTCCGGACCAACGAGGCGTTCGAGGCGCTCGCGTTGGCGACGAGCGTGAAGCACCCGAAGGTGCGTCGCGCGGTCGTGGGCGCGCTCGGTCGCTTCCGCACGGAGGCTGCCGAGGCCGCCATCCGTCCGCGCGCGCTGTCGGACGTGAGCTACCTCGTGGAGAGCGAGGCCGCCCGCGCGCTGGGCAAGACGAAGCGCGCGTCGGCGTTCGAGGTGCTCCTCGAGGCGGCCGCGCGCCCGTCCTGGGCGGACGTGATCGCCGTCGGCGCCATCGACGGGCTCGCGGCGCTCCGCGACGAGCGCGCCACGCCGCACCTGCTGGCGTGGACGAAATACGGCCGCCCCACACGCATGCGCCGCGCGGCGATCCTGGCGCTCCCCAAGATCGACGACGGGAAGAGGACGCGCGAAGCGCTGGAGGAGCTCCTCGGCGACGCGGACCCGCACCTGCGCATCGACGTGGCCCGCGCGCTCGGCGAGATCGGCGACGTGAAATCGCGTGGCGCGCTGCGAGAGCGCCTCGAGCTCGACCTCGACGCGCGCGTGCGACGCCGGCTCCGCGAGACGCTCCGCGACCTCGGCGGCGACGGCAAGCGCGCGACCGATCAGCTCAAGGAGGACCTCGACAAGCTGCAGAGCGAGCAGGCTTTGCTCAAGGGACGCGTGGCCCAGCTCGAGGCGCGCAACGGCGAGGGAAAGCAGCCGAAGGTCGATGCGGTCAAGGGGGCCAAGGCTGCGCCCAAGAAGAAGGGCAAGGGGCGCAAGTCATGAGCGACGAAGCACCGATTCGCGTCGAGCGACGGGGGACCGTCGCCGTGTGGACGATCGATCGCCCCGACCGGATGAACGCGCTCTCGCGGGCGACGCTCTACGCGCTCGGCACGCTCGCGCGCGAAGCGGCGACCGACCCCGGCGTACGGGCCATCGTGATCACCGGCGCCGGCGACAAGGCGTTCTGCGCGGGGGCCGACCTCAAGGAGCGACAGGGGATGACCGAGAACGACGTGCGCGTGCAGGTCGACCTGTACCGCTCGGAGCTCGGGCCGCTCGACCGCTCGTCGAAGCCCGTCGTCGCCGCGCTGAACGGCGTGGCGTACGGCGGCGGGCTCGAGCTCGCGCTCATCGCCGACCTGCGCGTCGCCGCGGCGCACGCGCTTCTCGCGCTTCCGGAGACGACGCTGGGCATCATCCCTGGCGCCGGCGGCACGCAGCGGCTCCCGCGGCTCGTCGGTGAAGCGCGGGCCAAGGAGATGATCCTCCTCGGACGAAAGCTCACCGCGCAGGAAGCGCTGGCGTGGGGCCTGGTGAACCGCGTGACGCCGGAAGGGACGAACGTCGTCGATGACGCGGTCGCCTGGATCGAGCCGATCGCGAGCGGCGCCCCCATCGCGCAGGCGGCGGCGCTGGAGGCCATCGATCGCTCGTTCGACGTCGGCCTCGAGCACGGCCTCGAGCTCGAGAAGGTGAGCTACGACAAAACGCTGGTGAGCGCGGATCGACGCGAAGCGTTGGCGGCGTTCGCCGAGAAGCGAAAGCCGCGGTTCACCGGGAAGTAACTCGGCCCGCGCCGCCGTTCGCGCGTCCTCTGTGGTAAGGCCTCGGCCAACCCATGTCCCTCGACCAGAAGCTCGCCGAAACCCTCGCCCGCATCGAAAAAGGGGGCGCCCCGAAGTACCACGCGAAGAACGCCGAGACCGGCAAGCTCTTCGCGCGCGAGCGCATCGCGCGACTCGTCGATCCCGGCACGTTCGTCGAGGACGCGGCGCTGGCGAACAACCTCGAGCCCGAGCTCCCCGCCGACGGCGTCATCACCGGCACGGCCCAGGTGAACGGGCGCCCCGTCGCCATCATGGCGAACGACTCGACCGTGAAGGCCGGCTCGTGGGGGAAGCGCACCGTCGAGAAGATCCTGCGCATCCAGGAGACGGCCGAGAGCCTCCGCGTGCCGATGCTCTACCTCGTCGACTCGGCGGGCGCGCGCATCACCGACCAGATCGAGATGTTCCCCGGCCGCCGCGGCGCCGGCCGCATCTTCTACAACGAGGTGCAGATGAGCGGCGTCGTCCCGCAGGTCTGCCTCTTGTTCGGCCCCAGCGCGGCCGGCGGCGCGTACATCCCGGCGTTCTGCGACGTCGTGGCCATGGTGGACGGCAACGCCAGCATGTACCTCGGCTCGCCGCGCATGGCGCAGATGGTCATCGGCGAGAACGTGACGCTCGAGGAGATGGGCGGCGCGAAGATGCACTGCTCGGTCTCCGGCTGCGGCGACGTGCTCTGCAAGACCGAGGACGACGCGATCGCTTTCTGCAAGCGCTACCTCGCCTTTTTCCCGCGCAACTGCGAAGAGGCGGCCCCCGTCGTGGAGCCCGTCGCCCCGAAGGCCAGCGGCAAGCGCCTCGAAGAGCTCATCCCGGCCGACGAGAACAAGCCGTTCGACATGATGCACGTCATCCACGAGATCGTGGACGCCGGCTCGTGGCTCGAGATCAAGGCGCTCTTCGCCCGCGAGATCCTCACCGGCTTCGCCCGCATCGACGGGCGCCCGGTGGGCATCGTCGCCAACCAGCCGAAGTGGCTGGGCGGCGTCTTGTTCGTGGACTCGGCGGACAAGGCCGCGCGCTTCATCTGGCTGTGCGACGCCTTCAACATCCCGCTGCTCTATCTCGCGGACGTCCCCGGCTTCATGATCGGCACGAAGGTCGAGCGCCAGGGGATCATCCGCGCCGGGGCGAAGATGATCGCGGCGGTGAGCGAGGCCAGCGTGCCGAAGGTCTCGGTCGTCATCCGCAAGGCATACGGCGCAGGCCTCTACGCGATGTGCGGCCCGGCGTTCGAGCCGGACGCGTGCATCGCCCTGCCGAGCGCGTCGATCGCGGTCATGGGGCCGCAGGCCGCCGTGAACGCCGTCTACTTCAACAAGATCCAGGAGGTCCCGGAGGGACCCGAGCGGACGGCGTACGTCGCGAAGCTTCGCGACGAGTACAGGGCCGACGTCGATCTCACGAAGCTCGCCAGCGAGCTGGTCATCGACGCCATCGTCCCGGGCGACCGCCTCCGCAGCGAGATCGCGTCGCGCTTCGCGCGCTACGCCGGCAAGCGCGATCCGCGGCCGAAGAAGAAGCACATGGTGCCTCCGGTCTGACGGCGCTTGCCCTGTTTCGTACAAAGCCGCACCCTCTCTCTGCTGATGGTGGGTCTTCGCTTCGCGTCCGCGCTGGCGTGCACGCTTCTCCTCTCTGGAACGGCAAGGGCCGGTGGGCACCCCGACGCCGCGGCGCTGATCCGTCTGCTCGGCCCCCACGCGGCCATCGCGCTGTCCCCCTCCGGCTCGGCGTCCACCCTCGAAGCCCTCGTGCGCCTGCCCCCCGGGACGACCGCCGAGTCGCTGGGAGTCGACCCCGTGGTCCCAGGCTTCGGGCGCGTACGGGGTGGGAGCGCGGCGATCCTCGCCTTCTCGCGGGTGCACCCGACGATCCCGCTCGAGATCGCCCCCCCCGTGCACCCGCTGCTCGACCAGGCGGGCCTCACGATCAACGCGACCCTCGTGCATCAAGACCCGGGGTCGCTCGGGGACGGCGTGCTCGTGGGCGTGGCCGACACGGGGCTCGACGTCACGCACGCCGACTTCCTCGACGCCTCCGGCAACACGCGCGTCGCGTGGCTCATCGACATGTCGCAGCCGCCGCTCGGGAAGTACCCCGACCTCGAGAAGAACTACGGCGTGCTCGACTCCAGCGGCAACGTCGTCGCCGGCGCCGTCCTCGCGGCCGCCGACATCAACGCCCTGCTGCACGGCAAGCAGACGGCGCCCGGCGACGACGTCGGTCACGGCACGCACGTCACGTCGATCGCCGCCGGCAACGGGGGGATCTCGCTCCCCGCTCCTTCGCCGTACGTCGGCATCGCGCCCAACGCGCAGATCGTCTTCGCGCGCGTCACGCGCGACGAGACCGACTCGATCGACAACGGTGACCTCCAGCGCGGTACGCAGTTTCTCTTCGATCGTGCCGACTTCATGAAGAAGCCGATCGCCGTGAACCTCTCCCTGGGGAGCGACTTCGGTCCGCACGACGGCACGCTGGCGTGGGAGCAGGTACTCGCGTCGTACGTCGGCCCGACGTTGCCGGGGCACGCGCTGGTCGCCGCGGCCGGCAACAGCGGCTCGATCGCCGACTCACCGGTGCACGAGAGCGCGGCGGTCGTGGGGGGATCGCACCTGTCGATCCCCATCTCGACGCAAGGAGCGCAGAACGGCGCGCTCCAGGTGTGGGTCGCGTTTCGCACCGGCGCGTCGATCTCGGTCGGCCTCGACGGCCCCGACGGTCACTGGATCGGCCCCCAGGCCGCCGGCCAGGAAGCGGGGAAGAACACGAGCGCCTACAACGCGGCGGTCATCAACGGCAGCAGCGCCGCCAACAGTCCGGTGCCCAGCGACTCGAGCGGCGCGGTCGTCGTCCTCACGGGCAACTGGCCGTCGGGTCAGTACAACGTGACGATCCAGGGTGAGGGGACGGCAGACCTCTACCTCGAGGGGACCGGCGACGTGACGATCGGCGGGAACGCAGGCTTCGTCTGGCCCGTGCGCGAAGGGACCGTCAACCTGCCGGCGACGAACCCGGCGATCATCGGCGTCGGCTGTACGGTCAACAAGGCGAAGTGGCTCTCGATCGATGGCACGACCCAGACCGAGGGGGTCCCGGTGCTCGACCCCTCGGGCGGCTACGTCGAGCCCGACCCCAACGATCCCGGCTATCCGCTCGAGCGTGCGCTGGCCGCAGGCGACGTCTGCTGGTTCTCGAGCGCGGGCCCGACGCTGACCGGCGTCCCCAAACCCGAAATCGCGGCGCCCGGAGCGATCGTCGTGGCGGCGCTCAGCAGCGAGGCGACCCCGGGGAATCCCGGCAGCATCTTCACGACCGACTGTCCGTCGAAGAACGGCGAGGACGGCGGAGTGCTCTGTCTGCAAGTCGACGCCACGCACGCCGTCTCGCAGGGGACGTCGATGTCGTCTCCGATGGTGGCCGGTACCGCCGCCATCCTTTTGGAGCACGATCCAACGCTCACACAGGACAAGATACTCGCGCTCCTGCAAGCAGGGGCGCATCCGTTCCGTGGCGCCGCACCGTTCAACGATCAGTCCGGTCCAGGCGAGCTCGACGTGAAGGGGGCGCTCGATGCGCTCGCGCAGTCGCAGTTCGGCGAGCTCCTGCTGCCGGACCTCTCGTCGAGCTGGATCACCCTCAGCGCCCAGTACGTCGCGGCCGACGGTTCGACCCCGGTGACGACGATCATCGAGCTGCGTACGACCAACGGCGCACACCGCGCAGACCTCTTCGACCCGACGCGCCTGCAGCCGACAGTCGAGATCAACGGCGCCCCACAACCACCGCCGACCATGGTGCGGCGGGGGCCAGGCGTCTGGTACTTCACGGTACAGCCGGCCGCCGGCCATGGCGGGTCCACGATGACCCTCGGCGCGACCTTCGACGGCGTATCGATCGGAAAGCCGAAGTCGATTCCGATCGCGGTGGACGTGTGGCGTGCAGAATACGCGACGCAGGTGAAGGGGGGGTGCGCCGTCGCGGGGGGCGCGGGTGAGGGGGGGGAGCGCGGGTTCATCCTTACCCTCCTGGCCGCCCTGGTCGCGCTGCGTCGCCCGCGATTGCGCGCGCGCCAGGGCTGAGTCACCGTCGGGAGTCTCGTTCGCGTGACAGGGCGCGCCGCGGAGGGCGAGCGCGAACGGCGGGTGCTAGCTTCTCGGTGGGACCGTGGAGGCGATCGCGCGATGACGTCCGTTCGAGCGAAGACCGCGCCGCTGCGTCTCCCGCTGCGCGCCCCACCGGCCGCCCCATCGCCGGCGGCCCGCTGGCTCGCGATGGCTCCGTGGATCGCCGCGGTGCTCGCAACGGTCGTCGTGCTCTCGCCGATGCCGGTGCGCGCGCGTGTGGCGGGGCTCGTCGTCGTCGTGTTGGGTGCGATGGTGGCGACCGTGCTGCGTGTACGCGCGAAAGCGCGTCCTCTTTCCGCGTGGATCCTGCTCGACGAGGGGGGCATCGCGCGCGAGCGCGAGGGAGAAACGACGCAGCTCGCCTCCTGGGAAGCGCAGTTCGGCGTCGCAGTCCTGTCCAACGAGTCGCGCGACCTCGGTGTTCTCGCCATCACCACGAAGACCGCAACGCGCTACGTCCCCGTCCGCGCCGGCGGCGACGACGATCGCGTCCTCGCGCGCGAGCTCTTCGTGCGCCCCCCTGCGCTCACGGAGGACGACGTCCGTCACGTCACGCGCGACGACGCGGGCGCCCTCTGCGCGGCCGATGCCGTCGCGATCGTGTCCGCGATCCGCGAGCGTGACCCCTCGGCGCTCGATCGCATCGTGCTCTCCGATCCGCGCGGCGCGCTCGTCGTCCTCGAAGGGAACGAGCTTCGGGCGGGGGATCGCGTGATCGATCTCGCGTCGCCGCTGGAGTGGCGCGCGTTCCTCTTCGTCGAGTCGGCCGGCGCGGTGGCGTCCGTCGTGCAGGCGACCTGGGTACGGCAGGCAGGCGTCGAGGTCGTGCTCGTGGCGGAGGCCGCGCGCGAAGCGAATCATCCAAGGGGGGGCCGCGTCTCGCACCCCGATGCGCCGCCCCCCATCGAGCTGCGGATGGCGATCGAGCGCCTCTTCATGGCGCCGCTCCGCGACGCTCTCGAGCGCGCCCCGCGTGCCTCGCGCGCCCCGGCGCCGATCGTGGCCGCGCCGTTGCCCGCTCCGACGCGCGCCCCTACGTGACACGCGCCTTCAGCCGCGTTACGTGAGTGGCGCCATGTCCGCGCGCCCCTTCTACGTCACCACGCCTATCTACTACGTCAACGACGTGCCCCACCTCGGGAGCGCGTACACCACGATCGCCGCCGACGCGCTCCGGCGCTACGCCCTCGTTCGCGGGCGCGACGCGCGGATGCTCACCGGCACGGACGAGCATGGCGAGAAGGCCGAGCGCGCGGCGCAGGAGCTGAAGGAAGCGCCGGAGGCGTATGTCGAGCGGATGAGCGCCCGCTTCAAAGAAGCGTGGCCCCACCTGGAGATCGAGGCGGACGACTTCATCCGCACCCACGAAGAACGCCACACGCGTCTCGTGGGGGAGATGTGGAAGAAGATCGAGGCGTCCGGCGACCTGTACCTGGGGGCCTACGAGGGGTGGTACTGCGTCGGCTGCGAAGGGTTCAAGACGGAGAAGGATCTCCTCCAGCCCGGCAACCAGTGTCCGCTCCACCCCGGCAAGCCCGTCGAATGGCTGAAGGAGGACACGTACTTCTTCAAGCTCTCCAAGTACGAGAAGCCGCTCCTCGACTTCTACGCACGGCACCCGGAGTTCATCGAGCCCGAGTCGCGCCGCAACGAGGTGCTCTCGTTCGTGCACAGCGGTCTGAAGGATCTGAGCGTCTCGCGCACGACGTTCAGCTGGGGCATCCCCGTGCCTGGCAACCCGAAGCATGTGATGTACGTGTGGTTCGACGCGCTCGCGAACTACTGGACGGCGCTCGCCTCCACCGGGCTCGACGCGAAGTACTGGACGCCGAACGGCGAGGTCGTGCATCTCGTCGGCAAGGACATCCTCCGCTTCCACGCCGTCTACTGGCCCGCGTTCCTTCTCGCCGCGGGCTTCGGCGAGGAGAAGCTCCCGAGCAAGATCTACGCGCACGGCTTTCTCACCGTGGACGGCATGAAGATGAGCAAATCGCTCCGGAACACCGTGAGCCCGCTGCGGCTCGCGTCGGAGCTGGCGCCTTACGGCGGCGCGGACGTGCTGCGGTACACGCTGCTCCGATCCATTGCGTTCGGGCAGGACGGCGACTTCGATCACGCGGCGATGCTCGAGCGACACAACGCCGACCTCGCGAAGAACGTCGGGAACCTCCTGTCCCGGACGCTCGGGCTGTGCGCCAAGATGACCCAGGGGAAAGCGCCCGTGGTCCCGGCCGAGATGACAGCGCTCGAGACGGCGCTGCATGCGCGCTGCAACGAGGCTTTCCGTGCGTCACGCGAAGCGTGGGACGCCATCTCGCCCACGCGCGCGCTCGAAGCGACGTGGGACGCGGCGTCAGCGGCGAACCAGTACGTCGACCACGCGGCGCCGTGGACCGCGGCCAAGAACGGGAACCACGCGCGCGTGGCGACGATCCTGGGGACGCTCCTCGGCATCCTCGAGACGATGAGCGTGATGATGTGGCCCGTGCTCCCGCAGAAGGCGCAGGAGATGCGGGTGCAGCTGGGCCTCCCGCCGTTCGCGCCGAGTGACGTCGATCAGTGGCCGTCGGCCATCCCGCTCGCCCATGCGACGCGGCAGCTCGCGAGCGGCACGCCGTTGTTCCCGACGATCGACGAAGACGCGCGCAAAGCGCTGCTCCTTCGCCTCGCACCGAAGGCGCTCGAAGCGGCGCCCGCGCACCCGGCAACGGTCCCCCCGGCGACGGCGCGCGCCAGCGCTCATCCGAGCGCGCCCGATACGCGCGTGATGATCCCCTACGAGGAGTTCGCCCGGCTCGACCTCCGCGTCGCCGAGGTGAAGACGTGCGAGCGCGTGAAGGGAAAGGACAAACTGCTGCAGCTCCAGGTGGACGTGGGCGAGCCCGAGCTCCGGCAGATCGTGGCCGGTCTCGCGCTGTCGTTCACACCCGAGCAGCTCGTCGGACGGCGCGTCGTCGTCGTCGCGAACCTGGCGCCGCGCGACTTCGGCAAGGGGCTCGTCTCGAACGGGATGATCCTGGCGACGGGACCGAGCGAGAAGCTCGTGCTGGCGACCGTCGATGCCGACGCCGCGCCGGGGGCTCGGCTCAAGTAGCTTCGCCCTTGCCGGCCGCCACCTCGGCGACGAGCGCCTCGAAGCTCGCGCCGTGGAAAGGCTTCTCGAGGATGGGGCGCCCTGTCGCCCGCGCGCGCTCGTGGATCGGGTCGTCCTCGGTGCTGAAGCTGCCGCCCGTCGTGAAGATGAAGCGGGCCGCCTGCCGCGGCGAGCGCGCGCGGACGGCGTCGTAGATTGCCGGGCCGGACTGATCCGGCATGCGCAGATCGCAGGCGACCACGTCGTAGTGGTGGACGCTGAGCTCGGCGAGCGCGTCGCGCGCGGTCGAGACCGTGTCGACGTCCCATCGGTCCGCCAGCTGCCTCGCCAGCGCCTTGGCCAACGCCTGCTCGTCGTCGACGATGAGCACCCGCCCGCGCGATCCGCTCCCACTTGCGCCGAGTGCGGGCGCCGCCGCGCGCATCACCGCGCTCGCTTGCCCGCGCGCTCCGTCGTTCGGCGGCTCGATCGGGAGGACCACGTCGAACGTGCTCCCTTCGCCCGGCTTGCTCACGACGCGAATGTCTCCTCCTACGCGGCGGACCAGGTTGTATGCGATGGCGAGGCCGAGGCCCGCCCCCTCGCCGGCGGCGTTCATCTTGAAGAACGGGTCGAAGATGCGCGGAAGGATCCGCGGCTCGATGCCCACACCGGTATCGCTCACGCGAACGACGATGGTTCCGTCGATGACGAACGTGGATATGCGCACGAAGCTCGCCGGCATCGAGGAATCGAGCTTCGCGTCGAGCGCCTGCGCCGCGTTGAGGAGCAGGTTCACGAACGCCTGCCCGAGGCTCGCGTACTCCCCCGACGCCAGCGGTAGCTCTCCGAGGTTCACTTCGACGCGACCCCTCCGCCGGAGCTCCGCGCTCGTGAGCGTCACCGCCATCTGCACGATCCGGTTCACGTCGACCGGCGTCACGTGAGCCCCCTCCGGAATGCGCGTGAACAGCTTCAGCTCGCCCACGATCGTCGCGATCCGGCCGGCCGCTTCGCTCACCTCGAGCAGGAGCTGCTTTGCGCGCATCACGTCGGCCTCGCTCCGCGACGGCCCGATCATCTTCGCGATCTGTCCGGAGGCGAGCGCGATGAACGCGACCGGATTGTTGATCTCGTGCGCGATGCCCCCCGCCAGCGCGCCGAGCGAGGCCAGGCGGTCGGCCTGCATCAGCTGCTTCCGCGACTCGACCTCGGTCGTCACGTCGTACGCGAGAACCTCGATCGCACGCACGGCGCCGCTCGCGTCGCGAACTGGGTACACGTTCTCGCGGAGGATGAGGACGCGCCCGTCCTTGTGTTTGTAGCGACGGTCTTGCCACACTGACTCGCGCCCGCGCGCCGCACGATCGCGGGCGAGCGCGCTGGCTTCCCACTCGATCGGATCGGCAAACAGGGCGTCCATCCCCGGCAGGCCCAGGACCTCGGCCGCGTCGAAGCCGAGCACGCGCTCGATCGCCCCGTTCACGAACGTCGTCGCGCCCGTCTTCGGATCGACGCGCGCGACGATCGTCGGCAGGTTGTCGACGAGCTGCCGCTTCTCCGCCTCCAGCGCGACGACCTGCTCGAAGTCGTCGGCCGCGTGCAGGGCCGCCGAGATCGTCCCCGCGACGCTCTCCCAAAGCTCGCGTGACGACTCGGTCAGGAGCGCCGCCGGGTTTCCCAGCACGAGCATCGCGCCCAAGGGGCGTCGCGCGTGGGCCAGCGGTACCAGGATCTTCCACCGCGGTACGAGCCCCGTCGTCTCCGGGTCGATCGCCGCGCCCACCGCTTCGACGACGCCGTGCGCGCGTCGCACTTCGCTCCCGGCCGTGTCGAGGAGAGCCTCGAGCTCCTGGGCCTTCACGTTCGTCACGCGCCGCTGCATCTTCTCGCTCACGCCGCGCGCGACGACGAGGGTGAGCCTGTCCTCGCCCACGGCGCGGAACATCATGACGCCGCCCACCTCGGGGCGGGCCGCGCAGAACGTGGCCGCGCGCTCGAGCGCCGTCTGCACGCGAAGGTCCCCGGCCATGCTCTCCGAGAGCCCACGGAGGAACGCGAAATGGTCGACGCGCCGGGCGGTCGCGTCCTCGGCGGCGCGCCGCGCGTGCGCATCGCGCAAGTGCACCTGAAAGGCGGCCTCGTTGAGCCCGTCGACGCGCGCGACCACCGCATCGAGCGCCATCCGGCGTCCGGACTCCTCGACCATCACGGTCTTTCCCTCGCCGGCGTCGCTCCACGGCGTCGTCAGGGTCGCGGCCACGCGCTCGCCGAGAAGCGCGGCGATGGGGCGTCCGAGCACCTGCGCCCTGGAGCTCACGAGGAGGCGTACGGCCGCGCGGTTCGCCTCGACGATGGTGCCCACGCGATCGAGGGCGAGCATTCCTTCGGGTGCGTGGGCGACGAGCGCTTCGAAGAGCTGGCCACGCGCGATCCGTCGCGCGTGGACGAGCGACGGCGCGAGCAGAGCCGTCACCGCGCGAACCAGAGGCAGCGCCGACTGCGAAGGAGCTCCGCGGACGTCGTGCGCGATCGTGAGCCAGGCGACGTCCTCGTTGCGATGAATCAGCGGAACGACGATGAGGCTCCTGACTCCGGCCTGGTACAGGCTGCGCTCGGTCGGGGTCCCGTCGGGGGCGACGTCGGTGGCTACGTAGACGCCGTGCGGTGCGAGGTTGGCCAGCGCCACCTGCGCGTCGTCGCGCTGGAAGTGGACACCCGTCGCGAACGTCTGCCGCGAAGCCGGTACCGCCGCTGGATCTCGCCACAAGACCCAGAAGCTGCGGCCCCCCTCGTCATCCACGTGGATCGCCATTCGCTCGAACGGCACCACGCGCCGAAGCGCGTCCTTCACGCGCCGGAGGGCTTCGTCGTCGAGACCGGTGCCGCACTCTGCGAGCGCACGCTTCGTCTCCTCGAGCACCTGGCGCTCGTCGGGCGTGAAGTTCCCCACCTCGCTTCGCGGCTCGAGCGGCGTACCCATTCCCCCGTGACGATCCTTACGCTCCCAGACGCCCGCAAACCAGCGGCGGCGGCACGCGCTGGATATCCCCGATGGCGAAAGCCGCGAGGACGCGCTCGGCGATGGCGGGCGCGTCCGACGCGCGCCGGACGTGAACGCGCGCCAGCGTGTCCCCCGCGTTCACGCGCGTGCCGGGCTTTGCGTCGATCGAGAGGCCCACGGCCGGGTCCACCTTCGCGTCCGCGCGCGCGCGCCCGGCGCCCATCGCGACGGCGGCGAGCCCGATCGCCAGAGCATCGACCGACTCGACGAATCCCCCGCGCGGGGCCTGCACGGCGACCTCGACGCTCGCGATCTCCAGCCGTCCCGGTTCGGCGACCACGCGCGCGTCGCCCCCCTGCGCCGCGATCATCCGCTCGAAGGTGCGCGCTCCGTCTCCGCTCGCGATCGCTTTGGCCAGCCGCGCGCGAGCCTCTTCGAGGGTGCTCGCGCGACCTCCGAGCACGAGCATCTCCGCGCCGAGCGCCATCGTGCACTCCACGACGTCGCCCGGTCCGCCGCCGTTCAGCACGTCGATGGCTTCGCGCGTCTCGTTCGCGTTGCCGACAGCCACGCCGAGCGGCGCGTCCATCCGCGTCAGCAGCGCCACGACCTTCTTCCCGGCGCGCGTCCCCACACGCACGAGGGCCTCGGCGAGGGCCCGCGCGCGCGCCTCGTCCTTCATGAACGCCCCCCGCCCGACCTTCACGTCGAGCACGAGCCCGTCGATCCCTTCGGCCAGCTTCTTGGACAGGATCGACGCGACGATCAGCGGGATGCACTCCACGGTCGCCGTCACGTCCCGCAAGGCGTAGATGCGCTTGTCGGCCGGGGCGATCTCCGCCGTCTGCCCGATCATGCACGTCCCCACGTCGCGCACGATCTCAGCGAACCGGTCGGCCGCGATGTCGGTGCGGAACCCGGGGATCGCTTCGAGCTTGTCGAGCGTCCCTCCCGTGTGACCGAGCCCGCGGCCGCTCACCATCGGCACCGGTACGCCGCACGCGGCGACGAGGGGCGCGAGGCACAGGCTGATTTTGTCGCCCACTCCACCGGTGGAGTGCTTGTCCACCTTCACGCCGCTCACGCCGGACAGATCGAGGACGCGCCCCGAGTGGAGCATGGCGTCGGTCAGCGCCACCGTCTCGGCGTCGTCGAGGCCGCGGAAGAACACCGCCATCAGCCACGACGCCATCTGGTAGTCGGCGAGCGACCCGTCCATGAACGCCCGGACGAAGCGCCCGATGTCGTCCGCGGAGAGCGCTTCGCCGTCGCGTTTGGCGGCCAAGAGTTCGACGATCGTGCGTTGCATGGAGGGGCGGGAGGCTAGCACCGAAGACCCCGGTTCGGCTCGTGTGTATGCTGCCGCGCGGGTATGGGTCAGCGCTTCAAAGCCGTCGTGTTCGTCTCGCTCTTCGCGCTGGCCCTCGCCATCGCCGTGGTGGCCGTGGGTTGCTCGCGCCAGGACGCTGGCGACACGGCCAACACCGAAGATCAGAGCCAGGAGCCGGAGTGGGTGCCGCCGCACAGACACGACGCGGGCCTCGCCCAGGACGCCAGCGACGCCTCCGCTGGCTTCGATGCCAGCGACGGACGCGCCGAGCACGAGCTCGCGGTGCTGCTCGACGCCGGGCGTTTCTGCGGGAGCCGCGATCTCCACGACTGTCCGCTCCAGGGGTGGATGAAGCGGAACGCAACGCCGATGCTCGACTTCGGTGACATTTCCACGATCGCGGTCGTCTTCGATCAGATCGCCGCGCTCGCTCCCCCCGACACCACCGAAGATGGCGGGCTCCTCTACGAGAACTGGAAGTCGATCGCAGCCGACGGCGCGAACGCGACCCGAAGCGGCAACCTCGAGGCGGCCAAGGCCGCGTGCCGCGGGTGCCATACCCAGTACCGGGACCGGTACCACGCCGTCCTTCGTGCTCGCGAGCTCCCGGCGCCCCCGGCCGGACCGCCCGGGTCCAGCGCGCCGTGAGCTCGCGCGAGCCGCGGTCGCAAGGGCGCCCCGCCGCTTTGGCGACGCCGGCGCGCGTCCGCTCGCGAGGCCCGCGTCGCGGGAGACCACCCGGGAAGTTCACGCAGAACCGGAGGCTCGAACGCCTGCGCGAGGCGCTCGAGAAGAACTCGGCCGGGCTCTCGATCGCCGAGATCGCCCAGCTGCTCCACGTCACGCCGCGCTCGGTCCGTCGCTACCTCGGCTACCTGCGCGTCACGACCCCCATCGAAGCGCTCCCGGCCGCGCCTGGTCGAGAGAACGTCTGGCGCATCAAGCCGAGCGAGCGGGCGCGAGCGGTTCCACTCCGTCGAGCCCCAGCTTACTGCTTGCTCGCCACCCGCGCGGCCTTCGACCCGCTCAAGGGGTCGGCGCTCTTCGACGCCCTCGACCTTCTCTATGGGCAGGTGCTCCAGGTGGCGAGCCGCCCTTCCAAGGGGCCCATGGAGGGGGAGATCCGCGGCGACGTGCGGCTCGACGAGCGCTTCCTCTACGTCTCCCCTCCGCCCGTGAGCTACGCCGCGCGCGCCGAGGAGATCGACGACCTGTTCCGCGCCGTCGCGGACCTCCACGTGCTCCGTTTCCGCTACGTGCCGCGCGAGCCGGGGGCGCGCGCCGAGCGCATCGTCGCGCACCCCTACGCCCTGTACCTCCGTGCCGGCGCGCTGCACGTCGTCGCGCTCGACGTCGAACAGGCCGAGGTCCGGGCGCTCCCCTTCGATCGCCTCTCGGACCTCGCCATCTCGTCCGACGAGCGCTTCGCCGTTCCCGCCGACTTCCGCGCCTCGGAGCTCGTCCACGGCATCTTCGGCGTCGCGCCCGGTCCGGCTCGCGTTCGCGTGCTGGTCGAGTTCGACGCGCGTGCGGCCGACGAGATTCGCGGACACAAGCTTCACCCTGCGCAGAAGATCGCGACGGCACCGGACGGCCGCGTGCGCCTCTCCCTTCCTCTCCCCGAGGCGCTGCTCCCCGAGGTTCGTCGCTGGGTCCTCGGTTTCGCCGATGCCGCGCGCGTGATCGAGCCCCCGGAGCTCGCGGAAGACGTCGCCCGCGCCCTTGCTGCGGCCGCCAAGCGCTACGGCTGACATGGCGCGTCGAACGCGCGCCGCGAGCGCCTCGGGCGATCCTCCACGAGATTGCGCGACCACGCGCGCCGTGGGAGAAGGCGAAGCGAACATCCATGGAAACCAGCCCGCTCAAAGTCATCCAGAACGTCGCTGAACCGATCGTCGCCAAGAAGCCGCCGGTCGACCCTTCGACCCTCAGCCATCGCAACCTCCTGCGCGGCCCCTTCTGGCAGAAGATCCCGGCGTACCGCGACGTGACCGAGGCGCAGTTCCTCGATCACAACTGGCAGGCGAAGGCCTCGATCACCAAGATCGACAAACTCATCTCGACCATCCAGGAGCTCTGCGCTCCCGAGTTCATCAAGGACATCGAGATGGGGATGAAGGTCGCGCCGATGAGCGTGCGCGTGAGCCCGTACCTCGTCTCGCTCATCGACTGGGCGAACCCGTACGTCGACCCGATCCGCACGCAGTTCTTCCCGCTCGCGTCGCGCCTGCTCCCCGACCATCCGCAGCTTCAGCTCGACTCTCTTCACGAGCAGGACGACGCTCCCGTCCCCGGCCTCACGCACCGCTACGTCGACAAGGCGCTCTTCCTGCCGCTCGACCAGTGCCCGGTCTACTGCCGCTTCTGCACGCGCAGCTACGCTATCGGCCTCGATACCGAGGAGGTCGAGAAAGTCCACCTCCGCGCCAGCGACGAGCGGTGGCAGCGCGCGTTCAAGTACATCGCCTCGCGTCCCGAGCTCGAGGACATCGTCATCTCCGGCGGCGACGCCTACCAGCTCCGCGCGACGCAGCTGACCGAGATTGGCGAGGCGCTCCTCGCCATGCCGAACATTCGCCGCATGCGCTTCGCCACCAAGGGGCCGGCGGTCATGCCGCAGAAGATCGTGACCGACGAGGCGTGGGTCGACGCGCTCACGGCGGTCGTCGACAAGGGGCGCAAGCTCGGCAAGGAGGTCGTCGTGCACACGCACTTCAACCACCCCAACGAGATCACCGGCATCACCGAAGACGCGATGAACAAGCTCTTCGGTCGCGGCATCTTCGTGCGCAACCAGAGCGTGCTCCAGCGCGGCGTGAACGACTCGCCCGAGACCATGACCGCGCTCGTGAAGCGCCTCGGTCACGTGAACGTTCACCCGTACTACGTCTACGTGCACGACCTCGTGAAGGGGGTGGAGGATCTCCGCACGAGCGTCGACACCGCGCTTCACATCGAGAAGCACGTCCGCGGCTCGACGGCCGGGTTCAACACGCCGACGTTCGTGGTCGACGCGCCCGGCGGCGGCGGCAAGCGCGACGCGCACTCGTACGAGTTCTACGACCGGGAGACCGGCGTGAGCGTGTACACGGCGCCGTCCGTCAAGGCGGGGAAGCACTTCCTGTACTTCGACCCGCTACACCAGCTCTCGACCTCGACGCAGCGACGCTGGGCGGAGCCGGTCGAGCGGCAGGTGATGATCGACGACGCCATCGCCAAGGCCCGCAAGCACGAGCGCTGATTGACGCGACGCGCGATCGGGGCGTGCATTTGGTAACGGAGGGGGCGGACCCCGTTCGTTCGCTCACGGCCGAAAATTTTCGGGCAAGTCGTTTGTCGGTCGCTATCCCACTACGGGGGCTAACGAGCGAGGGCGTTGTCCGGGAACCGGGAGCGGAGCTGCTCTTCGACGAGCGCTGCCTCGGCGTCGCGTCCAGCGGCACGCAGAGCGCGGACCTGGAGCGCCAGCTCCTCGGGCACCATCGCGCGCGCCGGGAGCTTCTCTGCCGCGCGGAGCGCACTCAGCGCCGCTTCCGGCTCTCCGCGAACGATCGCGCCACGCGCTTCGGCGACCAGCGCCGCCTCGCGCACGAGCGGATCGGACCCGGGGGGTGCGCCTCGCTCGTGTGCTGCGGCATGCTTCACCCGGTTGGGTAGCGGCGCAGGCGCGGCCGTCGCCGTGACCGGCGCGGGGCGTGCGGCGGGCGCGATCGACCGCGTGTCCGGCGCGGCTTGCATTGCGGACGTCGTCGGCTCGGGCGCGAGCTTCGGCGCACCGACGTGGAGGACCATCGCCGCCACTCCGACCGTGATCGCGCTCCCGAACAGCGCTCCTGCGACCAGCAGCTTCGCCGAGCCCGTGAGCGCCGTCGCCTTCGCCGCGGCTCCCAGCGCGGCTCCCCCGGCCCCGGCTCCCGTGCTCGATGCGATACCGCCGAGGATCTTCGCGCGCGATGCCGCGCCCGGACCGTCGGCCCGCGCAGCACGAAGCAGCGCCTTGGTGGTGTGTGAAAGGTCGGTCATCATCGGACTTCTCCTGGCTCGTGCCGGAGCCGCGCCATCGCGTCTTCGAGCTCTTCGCGTCCTACCCGCAGTCGCGAGTACACGGTGTTGAGCGGAATCCCGAGCACCCGCGCGATCTCGGGCGCGGTCATCTCTTCGATCTCGTGCAGAACGAGCACTGCCCGTCGCCCCACGTCGATCGTGTTGAGCGCCCGATCGAGCTGATCGAGCTGCCTGCGCGCATCGAGCGCGTCGGCCTGGGGAGCCGGGATCGACTCACGCTCCTGCGCGATTCCGCCGTCGGCGTCGACGGGGTGCCGGCGGTTGTGCCGCCGCGCATCGGAAGCGACCCTTATCGCGATCTGGAACAGCCATGCCCGCGGTCCGTGCCCGCGCTCCTCGAACTCTCCGAAACGGCGATGCGCGATGACGAAGACCTCCTGGGTCTTGTCGTCGACCTCGGCCTCGTTCACCCCCAGCCGGCGAAGGTTTCTCCACACGAAGTCGAGCTGCGCCTCGTACATCGCGCGGAAGGCGGCGACATGCGTACGGCCGTCGCGCGCGCCAATCACGGGCGCGATCGACCCGATCGGGGCGACGTACGGCATGGCAGAGGCAGCAGGTGCCATCCGCTCCTCATGGCCGTCGTCGCGCCGTTCCGTCACCGCAACCTCCAGGACAATCCTACCTCGGTTCGAGCAATCAGCAGGGAGGGGCTCACCGTCCCGTTGGCCTCGGAGTTGCTCAGGATGTTGAGCTCGGCAACCCCCCTCACGAGGACTGACAGCTCGTTGCCCAGCTCGCCACGCAAATCGATGCTGGGACCGACCGCGAAGAGCCCCAGCGTCACGGCTGGCTCCGCCTTTGCGCCCGTGGACGAGGCGTTCTGCGCGTCCACGTGGAGGAAACCGACGTCGGTGCCGCCGCACAGGTCGAGCTGAATTCCGCTCTTTTCCAGATAGTTACCGGGGATGCGCTTGCAAGCGTCGAAGCGCCCGGCGCCGAGCGTCCCGTAGGCGTGCGTCGTAGGAACGACCTCCGCGAACGTCCACCCGGCCGCGAGCGCGGGGCGGAGGAACCACCCCCCTCCCACTTCGGAGACCGCGAAGAGCGAGCCACCGGCGATCATCCCCGTTCCCGTCCCCGTCATCACGTACGAGGCCAGCCCGACCTCGATCTGGCGCTGTTCCGCCGAGTGCGCCAGGAAGAGCGCGGCTTCCGGCGAGGGCTTCTCGGGGGGCTCGGGGGCCGGCCAGAGCTCGGCCGCCGGTTGGGAAGGGGGGGGGATGGGCGGGGGAGGGACCTGCTTTTTGCGCTCGACCTCGGCGTCGAGGACCAGCGAGGCCCAGACGCCGATGGCGCGTGCGAGCCCCGTGCACTCGCGGCCGTCCATCGCCCGGTGCGCGACCGGTGCTCCCGTCTCGTCGGTGATCTCGCCGCTCGCATGCAGGACGCCGTGGTCGGCCGCGACGCGGAGGGCGACCTTCCACGCCGGGCCGGGTGCCTTCGCGGGGTCGAGCGCGCGCCTCAGCGCCTCCTCTGCGCTCGCCGCGCACGGGGAAGGTTGCTCGAGCACGATCTGCGGCGGCTCGGGGGCGTCCAAGGAAGTCATCCGATCATGGCCCGTTCCGACCGTTCCGTCGCGTCACTCCTGTGGATGACGCGCGGAGGGGACGAAACGGCCCGGGTCAGTCGTGGGCTGCGGCATGGCCGCCGTAGGTCGCGCCCGCAGGGCTCGTTCAGCCGCTGCCGAACGTGAAGGTGGGGGTGCCCGAGGTGGTCACGGTTCCGGCGCCCCCTGTGTAGTAGGCGTAGGAATCACCGCCGGCGCCGGCCGCTCCCGCGCCGCCCGTCGACCCTGCGCCGCCGGTGGTCCCGGCGCCGCCGTACGGCTCGGACTTGGTGCTCCCGGTGCACTGGCCCGCCGGCTTCTGCGTGCACGATGCGACGTTGACGGGGCTCCCCGTGGCCCCCGTCGTCGGTGCCGTCACGGGCGACCCGGCGGAGCCTCCCGCGCCGCCTGGGCCTCCGTTCTGCGAAGCGAAGCTCCCCCCGTTGACCGCTACGGTCGCCTTCCAGACGAAGAGCGCGATGCTCGCTCCGCCACCGCCGCCGCCAAGTCCACGCGCGCCGCCCGATCCGCCGCAACCCGGCGCCCCCTGACCACCGCAGACGGTCACGGCCGGCTGGCAACCGCCGGCGCTCGTATCGCAGGTCGTGCTGGGCGCGCACGTCCCCGCGGCGCCCGTGGTCCCGTTGTCTCCTGCGTTCCCAACTTGGCCCGCCGTCCCCGCGCCCGGCACGAAGCCGCTGCTCCCGTAGCTGCCGGCGGACGTCGTTCCCGCCGCGACCGTGGCGCCCGCCTTCCCGTCGCTCGCGGCGCACGGAGGAACGTTCGACGCGGGGAGGCCGGGCGGCGTGTCAGTGCTGCCGCTCGATCCCCCTCCCCCCGCGGCGACCGTGATCTCGACGGCGTTCAGCGTGAGGCTCGTGTCGTTCGTGGTCCCCGTCGACGCCGCGAAGATCCCGTAGATCGACTCGCCGGCCGCCGCCGTCGTCTGGTTGTGGACGCTGATGTTCGTGAGCGTCGCGGTCACGTCCTTCGCGAGCACCGCGATCGACGCCGCGGTCGGGGCGATGATCGTGACCGAGCTCGGGTCGGTTCCCGTCGAGCACTCCTTCGTCCACGCGCCGGCGCCGCCGTAGATCCAGCCCCCTTCGACGGTGAGCCCTTTGGTGAGCGTCACCTGCTCCTCGTACGTGCCGTGGTCGACGTAGACGTGCGTCTTCCCCTCGGCGACCGCGTACGCGATGCCCGCGGTGATCGTTCCGCACGGAGCGCCGATCGCGCCGCAGCCGCTCGTCGCACTGGACGACGACGACACGAAGGCCGCCGAGGGGTCCGCCTGTACGCACGCGCCGTTGCACAGCTGGTAGCCCGAGTCGCACGAGATCCCGCACGTGCCGACCCCGGCGACCGGAGCGCAGGTCGCCACGCCGTTCGTCGGCACCGGGCATGCGTGGTTGCAGGCGCCGCAGTTCGACGTGTCGGTGGTCAGGCTGTCGCACGCGTTGCCGTTGCACGCGGTGAAGTTCGCGTTGCACGTGAACCCGCACGCTCCGCTGGTGCAGGTGGCGGCGCCGTTCGCGGGGGCGGTGCAGGCGTAGCTCTTGGAGCTACTCGTGCAGCCGCCGCAATCGGCCGTGCTCGTCGATTCGTCCACGCACGCGCTGTTGCAAAGCACGTTGCTGCCCGAGCAGCCGCTGGTGCACATCCACGTGGCTCCGCTCGCCGCGCAGTCGGGGTCGGCAATGGTGCAGGCGTTGGTGCACGAACCGCAGTTCGTGGCCGTCGTGATCGACGTCTCGCAGCCACCCGACGTCGGACCGGTGCAGTGCTCGAATCCTGCGTTGCAGGCGCCGACCGCGCAGGCGCCGCTCGTGTTGCAGGTCGCGGTCGCGTTGGGGAGCGAGCAGGGGGTGCAGCTCGTGTCGGCGCAGCCCGTCACCGGGCTCGTGATCGAGACGCACGTGTCGCCGCAGAGCTTCTGGGTGGACGGGCACGGTCCGGCATCGGGGCCGGCGTCGGCGGAGGCTTCGCCCGGCTCGCCGGCGTCGAGAGTCGCGTCCGTCGCGCCGTCCGCGTGGTCGGCGGCATCCTTCCCGGCGTCGGCGTGCGCCGGTGGGCCCACGACGTGCGTGACGCCCGTGTCGGCGCTGCCATCGTCGGGCGTCGTCGAAGAGCCACCGTCATCACCAGCGTCGGCGATCACGCCCGCCTCGAACGATGCGCCGCCGCATGCGGCGACCGCGAAGCCCGCGAGGAAGAGAAGAGATCCGAAGTGACGATGGCGCACGGGGCCTCCGGTGGGCGGCGTAAGTAGCAAACGAGGGGTGAGGCGCAACGCGCATCACGAGGGGGTACAGATCCTATCTCCCGTCGGCACGGGCGGCAAAGATGTTGCGTGAAATGCGAGCGGACGGCGCGAGAAAGACCACAAAGCGAGTGGGGGAAGAGGATTACGCTGCAAGCGGACGAGCGAGTTCGATGAGAACCCGGTCCCCGTGAGGTAGAAGGCGACCTCCGCCCTCGGAAGAAGCGGCCCCCATGCTCAAGCGTCTCGCTCCCCTGTCGTGGTTGCTCGCGTCGTGGCTCTTCCCCACGTCCGCGCTCGCCGACACGTTCCCCATCTCCGATCGCGGGATCCGCTTCGACGTCTTCACCTGGGACGGGCGCACCTGCGTCATCACGCCTCAACAGCCCGACTCCAGCTCCTGCACGCCGTCGGATCTCGCGCGCAGGCCGGCCCCCGTCGGCAACGTCGGCGTCGCAGGGTACGCCGTCGTCCACTACCCCGGTTGGGACATGACGTTGCTGGTCACCGTCGCCGACGTCCCGACGTTCGCGGACGACGAGCCCGACGAGATGCGGCCGATGGCCAGGCAGGCCGTGCGCGATGCACTTCCCGCGGGCGCGCGTTTGATCTCCGACGGCATCGACGAGGGGATTGCGTTCCAGCGCTCGAACGACGCTCCGTTCCTGCGCCTCACGCCCACCATCGAGACGACGCTCCCCTCCGGCGTGGAGGGGACCGCGGCGACCGTCGAATACGTCGTCTTCTCCGGGCGCGGCGTCTACTCGGTGGCGTTCGCCGCCGACGCCGCGCACGCCAGCGACGTCGCGAAGGTCGCCGACAACGCGTTCGCGAGCCTGCTGGTGAGCCGTCTGCAGCGCCACAGCTTCCGCCTCGGTCGGCTCGCGGTGTTCGGGTCCTTGCTCGGCGGCATCATCGCGCTGCTCGTGTGGTTACGTACGCGCGAGCGAGAGCTCCTCGTCTCGGGCCACAAAGACTGACGGGCGCTCAGCCACCGTCGGTCGGGCAGCACGTCACGACGTAGCCCGACTGCGGATAGTCGCGGCAGGAGAACGGCGCGAACCCGGCCTGGTTGCAGAGCGGCCCAGTCGGGCTCGCGCAGCTCCCCCACAGATCGGCCGATCCGTACACGCAACCGACCTTCGGAAGCGAGACCGCGCCGCCGGCGTCGATGCCAGTCATCGTTCCGGCGTCATCTTGCGCTGGGTTCTGCAGATCCGGGCCACCGGTGAAGAGGACGTAGAGCTCGTTCGGGACCGAGCTCCCGACCGGCATCTGCACGTAGATCTTCAGCGGGCGTACGCCGAATACCGCGCTGCTCGGGATGCCGCCGTCGTTGGCTTCGAAGGCGAGGTCGTCGGGGACGATGAGGCAGTCGACGGCATCGTAGCAGTCGGCCGATTCGACCGGAGATGTCGGAGCGAACGTCGCCATGATGCCGTCGAACAGCTCGCTCACCGACGTGATCGCCGGCTCAGCCACTTGGTCCGCGGAGCTCCCCGTCCAGTCGATGGCGAAGGGGCTCCCGTCGCGGGAGAGCTGGTTCACGCCAATCACGTACGTGTGATTTCCGTACGCGCCCCCCGTTCGACTGTGGAATGCCAGGGTGCCTGCGTACGCGCCGGTCAGCTGAAGCTCGTAGATCAAGTTCGGGGAGGCCAGGTCGTACTGGAACTCCACGTCGTTGCTCGGGCCCCACGCAGCGACCGCTGCTCCTTGATAGGCGCCCGCGTCGAGGAACGTCGCGGGGCAGTTGACGGTCTCGCCGTACGCGAGGGTTGTTGCGCCCGGGCCGCTCTCGTTCATGTTCAGGTTTGCTATCGATTGCAGCGGCGTGATCGCTGCGGCCAGCATCGCGGGCCACGCTTTCGCCTGGCAGCTCGTCGCACCATCCGACTGTCCGCCGTCGGCGCCGCCGTCATGGCCCGGCGTCGCGTCGAGCCCGGGCTGGTTCACGTCGAGATCGTTCGCGTCCTCGGGTGAGCCGCCGTCCGAGGGGCCCGACCACAGGACGGGACCATCACACGCGAACAGACCCGCGGACGCGGAGCCGAGAACGATCGAAGCCATCAGGACAAGACGTTGGTTCATGAACGTTGGTGGCGAGCTCCCGTCGAATCGGCTCATGTGCTGGATCAAAAAAGAACACCGAGCGACAGACGAGCGCCGACCCAGGCGCCCCCCAGGTCGACGTCGCGCGCGCCGTTCACCAGGCCGTGCGCCGGGACGACGTCCGCTCCCGCTTCGCCGGCGAGCCCGAGCACGAGGCGCGATCCCAGCACGGCGTCGACACCCAGGTCGAGGCACGGTCCCCCCCAGGCGGCGAGGAAAGACCCGCTTCGCGTTGCGCTCGCGTTGCTCGGGTCGCCCGCGAGTCGGCTGAGTCCGAAGCGCGCTCCGGCCGCGCCCCGGAGGACGAGGGGGCCCGCGCTCCGTCGAAGCCCGAGCGACGCGCCAAGGGATCCGGTCGTCACGTCGACGGAGCCGAGTGAAACACCGACGGCGCCGCTCTCCCCGCGCGCGTCCACGGCCCACTCCACACCCGACGAGGCGACGTGCACGAGGCGCGCGCCGCCTCCCCATGCGACGAGGCCTGCGGCGAGCGACGCGCGTTCGTGGACGAGCGCCTCGACGAGCCAGGGGGGAGGGGGGTCGCGGGGAGCTTCGGTTGGAGGAGTGGGGGCGGCGGTCGAGGCGGGAGGGGGCGTGGTCGAGGTCGAGGGGGGAGGAGGAGCGGTCGGGGGGGAGGGCGCGCTCGAGGGGGGAGGGGCGGCGCG